>Ga0307318_10000180_pt1 | contig 19986 bp, 10 predicted proteins | sample ER_DNA_367_FD_194500 | JGI IMG/M metagenome (GOLD analysis project Ga0307318, IMG submission 194500) | Bulk soil microbial communities from the East River watershed near Crested Butte, Colorado, United States - ER_DNA_367 | ecosystem: Environmental > Terrestrial > Soil > Floodplain | place...
AGCAGGGTCCGGCACTGGGTAGACGAGACCACGCACCAGGCCCCGTGCACTCGGACGCAGCGAGTAATACCTGCCTCGGAAGGGCACGATCTTGGGCGTTGGCGGCGCGCCGGTCAACCTTGCCAGATGGTCGGAGTAGAGTCCCCCACAGGTGATGGCGGTGCTGGCGTTGAACCGACGCGTCGGCGTCCTGAGCTCAACGCCCCGTTCACTCGCCTCGATCCCGACGACTGCCGCGCTCGTACAGATCGAACCCCCCATGTCGGCCACGTCCTGGGCGAACGCCTGCGCGACCAGGCTGAAGTCGACGATCCCGGTGGCCGGCGAGTGGACGGCGCGCAGGCCGACCGCGTTCGGCTCGAGCTCCGCGAGCTCAGCGGCGTCGACGATTTTGACCCCCGGGACTCCGTTCGCGCTCGCCCGCCGGTGCAGCTCTTCGAGGCGAGGCAGCTCGGTTTCGTCCGTCGCGACGACGAGCTTGCCACATCGTTCGTACGGGATGTTCTTCTCGTCGCAGTAGGCATAGATCTCGCGGCTGCCCTCCACGCAAAGCCGCGCCTTGAGCGACCCGGGCGCGTAGTAGATCCCTGCATGGATGACGCCGCTGTTGTGCCCGGTCTGGTGAAACCCGATCTGCTCCTCCTTCTCGAGCACGAGCACGCGCAGGCCCGGGTGCCGGAGCAGCGACTCTCGAGCCACGGCGAGGCCGAGGATGCCCGCTCCGACGACAACGAGATCGGCGAAGTGTCCATGTGCAGGAGTAGGGCTCACCCGCCCCGAGGCCTCGGTTGCGGCGACCAGTGCGCTAGCCCGAGGCTCTCAAGGCTGATCTCTCCGCCTCGTGCCCGTCGGAGCCGGTCTTTCTGACCCACGTGGCCGAACACGTCCTGGTAACCGGAGGGGCCGGATACGTCGGGTCGATCGTCGTCGACGAGCTGCTCGAGCACGGCTATCGCGTTCGTGTGCTCGACGCTCTGCTGCACGGGAGCGTGCCGTCGCTGCTGCAATCGTGGGGGAACCCTAGGTTCGAATTCATCAAGGGTGACGTCCGCGACGCCAAGACCCGCAAGCGGGCTCTGGAGGGTATCTCGGCGGTCGTGCATCTCGCCGCCATCGTCGGTGATCCCGCCTGCGCGCGCCAGCCCGAACTCGCACGCGAGGTCAACTTGGGCGCCACGAAGGCGCTGCTCCGAGACGCGGAGCGGGTTGGCGTCGAGCGCTTCGTGTTCGCCTCGACCTGCAGCAACTACGGGAGGATAGGCAACGGCGATCTCGCCAAAGAGGACGTCGAGCTCATGCCCGTTTCGCTCTACGCGGAGACGAAGGTCGGAGCTGAACGCGAGGTGCTGAACCGGCGCGGGCTCGCAGCAACCTGTCTCCGTTTCGCGACTGTTTACGGAACTTCACCACGAATGCGCTTCGACCTGACGGTTAACGAATTCACTCGCGACCTCGCAATTCAGTCGGAGCTCGTCATTTTCGGCGAGCAGTTCTGGCGGCCATACGTTCACGTCCGGGATGCCGCCTCCGCAATCGCCCGGGTCCTTGAGTCGCCCACCGCGGTGGTCGCGGGCGAAGTCTTCAATGTCGGCGATACGCGCGAGAACTACCGTAAGCTCGATCTGGTCGAGATTCTCCGCGAGCGGTTCCCGAAGGGAAGGGTCGACTTCGTTCACCGAGACGAGGATCCTCGCGACTACCGCGTCAGCTTCGAGAAGTTTGCTGAGCGCGTCGGGTTCAAGGCCGAGCGGTCGGTCGAAAAGGGGATCGACGAGGTGCTGGCGCTTGTCCGCAGCGGGCTCCTCGACGACCCGTACGACGCCGTCTACCGCAACTAAAGCGGTCGCAAGTGCCAGGGGGGATGGCGACGATGTCTGAGGCGAGTTCTTCTCGTGTGCCACTGCGAACCGAAGAGGTCTCGCTCGTCGCGCCGAGGAACCCGGCGCTCCCCCGCAACGCGTTTACCGTCGATGTCGAGGACTGGTACCAGTCATGCCTCGACTACGACGCACCTATCACCGAGCGCGTCGTGCGCAACGTCGACCGGATCCTCGACGTCCTCGACGACGGCGGCATCAAAGGCACCTTCTTCGTCCAGGGCAAGGTGGCCGAGACATTCCCGGATCTCGTCGGCTCCCTCGTCGCCGGGGGGCACGAGGTTCAATCACACGGGTATAGCCACCGGCCGCTGTTCGCGATGAACCACCGGGAGCTACGAGACGAGCTCGAGCGCGCCAAGAAGACCGTGGAGGACGCGGCCGGAACCGCCGTGACGGCGTTCCGCGCACAGGACTTCTCGATTCTGGCAGGTAACTTATGGGCCCTCGAGACGCTTGTCGATGTCGGCTTCGAGATCGACTCGTCCATCTTTCCGATGCGCTCGCGCAACTACGGAATCCCCGGTTGGCGGCTCGAACCGCACTACGTCGTCATGGACTGCGATCGGCGCATTCTCGAGGTGCCCGTGGCGATCTGGTCAATCGGCCGGATCCGCGTGCCGGTGGCCGGGGGCGGGTACTTGCGGGTGCTCCCCCGTCATGTGATCGAGACCGGGTTCCAGTCGATCGGGGCGAACGACCGGCCGGCCATCCTCTACTGCCATCCGTACGAGTTCAACGACGGCGAGCTCGCCGAGTATGGGGACGTGCCGAGAAGGCTCCGCTACTCGCAGGGAATCGGCCGCGGCTCGTTCCCGTCTAAGGTGCAAGGGCTCCTTCGGAGGTTCGCGTTCGGACGGTTCACAGACGTCCTCGTAGCGTGGGGGCTCCGATGAACATCGTCTTCCTGACGACCGACGACCCCATCTACCTTCCGTCGCTCTTCGAACGCGTCCTCGCAGCGCACAGCGATTCCTCGACGGTTTTCGTCGTACCACCGCTGTATAAGAACCAGACGGCGCTTCAAGCCGCCTGGCGCTACTTCCGAACCTTCGGATTCCGGGCCACCTGGTCGCTCACTACCAGGACGCTTGGCGCCAAGGTGCGGAGACGGTCGATTGCGACAGTGTGCGCGCAGCACGATGTCCCATGCGAGCCGATTCGTGACGTTAACGACTCCGCTTTCCTCGATCGGCTGCGGGCGATGGGAACCGAGCTGATCGTTTCGATCAGCTGCCCGCAGATCTTCGCGAGGCCTTTGATCGACCTGCCTGCGCGCGGGTGTCTCAACGTGCACGGTGCGCTTCTCCCCGAGTACCGCGGGATGATGCCGAGCTTCTGGATGCTCGCGAACGACGAGAAGCAGGCGGGCGTCTCCATCTTCTTCGTCAACGAAGACATCGACGCCGGCGAGCTCTGTGGGCAGCGGACTTTCGAGATTCGTCCTGGTGAGACGCTCGACGAGTTCCTGGGCCGATCGAAGGCGATCGCCGCGGAGTTGCTGCTCGACGTCCTGGAAGACATCGAGAACGCCACCGCCTCCCGGGCGCCCCTCGATCTCAGCATGGGCTCGTACTACTCGTGGCCCGACCGCGAGGCAGTCCGGCGCTTCCACGCCACCGGCCGCCGTCTCTGGTGACAAGCGGCGACCTGAAGATGCGGCGACTGCTGATCGCAGTGATGGTCTCGACGACGCTCGTCGCAGCAACGGGTTGTGCGTCGGCCAGCCACTCGGACGAGTCCCCGGCGGTGACCACGAGGGCAGCCCCAGGGTATGCCGTCCGAGGGATCTACGACCGCGACTCCTCGGCCACGGGGTTCGACGATGAGGCGCGCCTCGGCTTCAACTTCATCGACAGCGACGTTTTCGACGACTTCGACGAGCTTGCGGCGCGAGACCTCAGAGGCTTCGTTTGGCTTGGCGGCTACTCGAACGTGTCCTGCTCGTTCAGGGAGAACGACGCCTGGATCCGGAAGCACGTCTCGGCCATCGCCGACAGTCCGGGGGTGGGCGCCTACTTCATCGACGACGAGCCCGATGCGGCCAAGTGCCCAGGGGCGCCCGCCCAGATGAAGGCTCGCTCGGACCTGGTCAAGTCGATCGACCCGGGGCCGCCGACGTTTCTGGTCACGTACAAGATCGACCAGTTCGCGCTCTTCGCCCACACGGTGGACGTGCTCGGCTTGGACGTCTATCCGTGCAGCATCGAGGGCGGCTGCGACTATACGAAGATCGACGTGCAGGCGGCCGAGGCCGAACACCTCGGCGTCCGCTACTGGGGCGTCATCCAGGCGTTCGGCGACGACTGGTACAAGCTGCCGACTTCCGACGAGCTGCACCGCCAGTTCATGCACTGGCGGGCGACGAAGATGGAGGGCTACCTCGTGTTCGCCTGGCGCCACCCGGACGGCATGCGTTCGCTCTGGCTGGCGAACGACCCGGAGCTGCGACAGCAGCTTGCCGAGGAGAACGCGCGTTGAGCTTCCGACCGGCGCGGCGGATGGCCTATACTCGTGCTCCCTGGCGTACGGCTGACATGACCCTCCTGCGATCCCCCGAATGCATCGGGAAGCTGAGGCAATAGCGGGTGAGCACGCGCACATACCGGCTCGCCCTCGCTGCCTTCCTCCCTCTGATCCTTCTCCTCGGAGCGGCCCCGTCGAACGGGCGGGTCGCGGGGATGGAAGCCGTCGCGGGCCCGGAGGTCGCCGCTGCTACGGATCCGGTCGTCGTCGCCGCCGGCGACATCTGCGGCTCGGGAACCGACTGCGGGCCGACGGCGGCGCTCATCGATCAGATCGCGCCGACGCGGGTGCTGCCGCTCGGCGACAACGCCTACGAGGACGGCACGGTCGGCCAGTACAACTCGTTCTACGGCCCAAACTGGGGCCGCAGCAAGTCGATTACGAGCCCAGTGCCGGGAAACCACGACTACCACACGACCAACGGAGACGGGTACTTCAGCTACTTCGGCGCGCGAGCGCCCGCGACCTACTACTCCTACAACCTCGGCACCTGGCACCTGATCGCGCTCAACGGCGAAATCGACGTTTCGGCCGGCTCCCCGCAGGAGGCGTGGCTCAAGGCCGATCTCGCCGCTCACCCGAAAGCCTGCGTGCTTGCGTATTGGCACGAGCCGCGCTTCACGTCGGGAACGGAGCACTTCTCGAATTCCGACTTCGACCCCTTCTGGCGCGACCTCTACGCGGCCGGGGCCGACATTGTCCTCAACGGCCACGTCCACAACTACGAGCGCTTTGCGCGCCAGAACCCGAACGGGCAGGCTGACGCGAAAGGGATTCGTGAGTTCGTCGTCGGCACGGGGGGCGTCAGCCACTACACGAGCGGCTCTGCGATCGCGAACAGCCAGGTTCAGAACGACAGCACCTTCGGCGTCCTCAAGCTGACCCTCCATTCCGGCTCCTACGACTGGAGGTTCGTGCCTGTCGCGGGCGGGACGTTCACCGATTCCGGTTCGAACACGTGCTCGGGCGCGTCGCCGGCTCCGGCAGCCGGGACGTCGAGCAAGCCGGCGCCCCGGTACCGCTACATCTACAACTCGGGCTCGGACCAGGCCGGCGCCGCGGCGAACGGCTGGAACCTGCTCGACGCCGGCTCCAAGAGCACCGCCGATGCCCTGCCGGCCGGAACGAAGGGCCTCGTGTGGCTCGGCGACTACGACAACCAGACGTGTGGTTGGGAGATGTCGGACGCGGACGTCACGACCGAGGTGACGAGCGCGATCGGGGATCCAAAGGTGGCGGGCTACTTCTTCTCCGACGAGCCTGATCCCAACGCGTGCGCAAACGCCGTCGCGGATCACAAAGCGCGCTCGGGTCTCATCCACTCGCTCAACCCGAGCAAGTTCACGGTCATGGTGGCCGACATGAACTCGGAAGGCGTGAGTCTTGCCCAGATCCCGCTCTGGAAAGGAGCCGCCGACTACATCGGGCTCGACCCGTACCCCTGCCGGCCGGGCGAGGCCTGCAAGTATTCCTGGATCAGGCAGGTGATCGCAGCCGCCAACGCAGCCGGGCTTTCCTACTGGGGCGTCGCGCAGGTGTTCAACGACAGCAATTGGCGCTGGCCGACGCCGGCAGAGGAGGGCCGCATGCTCACGCAGTGGGCCCTCTCGAAGCAGCGCGGCTACATGGCCTTCGCGTGGACATGGCAAGGCAACGACCTCACGAGCCGGCCGAGACTCCTTCGCGTCCTGCGCCTGTACAACAGAGGGGCCCGGCCCAACACGGCGATCACGGCCGGACCGCGCCGCGTCAAGACGAGCCGGAAGGCGACCTTTCGCTTCGTCACGTCGATCCCGGGCTCGACGTTCCAGTGCAAGCTCGACCGGCGCCCCTGGCGCCGGTGCGCCTCACCGAAGCGCTACACGGCGCTGGCCCGCCGCTTCCACGTCTTCCGTGTCCGCGCGACGGTGTTCGGACGCGTCGACGCGACGCCCGCTCGGCGCAGCTGGACGATCAAGTAGGCCGAATGCAGGCGGCGTTCAGCCCCGCTGATCGCCAGCCTCGACGAGTCGATCCTCCCAGGCTGGGGCCGAGCGGGACCGGGAGAGCCGCCAGTAGAACCAGACAAGCGCGAGCGCGCTCGCGAGGTAGGCGACGGCCGAGGCGGACGCGGCTCCAGTTGCGCCGAACGGCGGAATGAGCAGCAGATCGAGCAACAGGGTCCCGACGAGCCCGACAGCCATCGCCCACGAGTTGAGCCCCGGGCGACCGACGCCGTAGAGGAATCCGGTGATGACTCCACCGACGCCCTCGAGGACGAGGCCGAGGAGGATGATCCGCGCCGGCAGGACGGCAGGCTCGAAGGCGGATCCATAGAAGGCCGGGATCACGAAGCCCGCCGCGATCCAGAGCGGGGCGATCAGGCCCGCGGTCAGGAGACCGGCCTTCGGTAGCAGCCGCCGCGCCCTAATAACCGCGTTCGCCGGGCCGTCCTTGGTGAAGCGCGGATAGAGGACGTAGCTGAGCGCCATCCCGACGATCTTGACGAGCTCGGCGAACTTTGACGCGATCGCGTAGATGCCGAGCACCGCCGGCCCCGCCAGGAGGCCGAGGATGACGAAGTCGAGCCGGAGGTTCAGCTGGGTGATGATCCCGCCGACCTGGGCTCGCATTCCGTAGCCTGCGATGCGTCGGGCGAGCTCGCGCGAGGGGCGGGCTGCGTTCCGGAAGAATCCTCTTCTCGTCAGTCGCGTCCAGCCCACCGTGGACGTGGCCAGGTCCGCGAGTTGCAGCCCGGCTACGATGATCGCATAGCCTCCTAGGCCCGCGAGCCAGAGCAGGCCATAAACCGGCAGGAACATGAACTCCTCCAGGAAGATCACCCGGTTCGCACCGGCGAGGTCGTCGCTCCCCTGACAGCAGGACTTGGCCGTCACCACGAGCACGCGAGTCACGACGGAGCCCGCGGCCAAGAGGACGAGCAGGAGCGAAAGGTCCGGAAAGAAGAGCGGGCCAAGCAACGGCGTGGCAGCCGCCCACAGGCCCGCCCCCGCTACGCCGCCGCCGAGCGCCATCGCGACAACGGTCAGCGGGAGCTGCCGGTCGTTACGGTGGCTGCCGGCCAGGAAGTAGGCAACCGCGCCCGGAAGGCCTGCGGAGACGACCATACCGAGCAGGCTGGGAAGGACGCGAAGAAGAGCGTAGACGCCGACCACCGCCGGCCCTCCGTCTCGAGCCACGAGCAGCGTCGCCACGAGGAGAGAGCCCAGCGATGCGATCCGCGCCGCGATATTGCCGATCAGGGCGCCGCAGCGTTCCCTGAGGGCGCCGTAGCGTTCCCTCAGGGCGCCTGGCCTGCGCGTGACTCCCTCCCCCAAAGGTAGATGGCGGCAACGAAGGCGAAGAGCACCCAGAGGTGCCGGAGGTGGAGCAGCTCGTAGACCGTGAAGGAGACGAGGCTTCCGATGACCGCAGCGAGCAGAGCGTGTGGATGGAGGACAACTGTCTCGTACCCGCGCGAAAGCGGCGTCCGGACGATCGAGATCCCTTTCGCGAGGAGAGCCGAGACGAGCAGGAGCAGACCGATGAAGCCGAGCGGACCGCGCTCGAGGAGCGCCGCGAGGTAATCGTCGTGTGCCTCTTTCACGAACGGCGCCATGTCGTGGTCGAGGCGGGTCTTGGTCGACACCGGGCCTTGGCCCAGCGGCCCTCCCGTTTCATAGAGGCGGATGCTTTCCGCAAGGAGCGTCGCTCGCTGTCCCTCGCTGGCGTCGCTCCGCCCCACCCCGTCTCGAATGAAGCCGTACCGGCTCTCGTGGGCTGCCTCCTGGATTCCTTGCAGGCTGACCTTCGCGGAGAGAAGGAATGCCGCCAACAGGACAAACGCGAGTGCCGTTACGGCGGCCACACCGCCACGCCGGCGATAGACGCCCGCCACCACGGCGACCATCGTCCCGACCGCGAGCGAGACGATTCCACTGTTCGACCCGGCCGAGAGGAGGGCTGCGATCAAGAGGGCGTAGGCCGCAATGCGCGCTCCGAAATGGCGAGGCCGCCCCGTTGCCCAGATGATCATGATCGAGACGAAGTAGTAATTCGCGGAGAAGCTGGGGTCGCCGAAAGTCAGCGCGGTTCTGCTGCCCTCACTGGTCGTCTGCCCGGTCAAGACCGAGGAGCCGACCGCGAGACCCACGAAGAGCAGGACGGCCCAGACGATCGAGCTGTAGACCCATGCGGCCAGGAGCGTCCGCAGCCGTTCGGACGACGAACAGAGATTGGCGACTGCCCAGCACCAGACGAGCAGGATGAAGTCCTGGAGAAACGCGATGATTCCCGATTCCGGGACCGGGCCCGCGAGGGCCCCGAGGGCGCCGCCCACCATGAAGAGGGCCATGGCGATCCCGTAAGGGAAGCGCAGCCGATGGCCGCTCATCCCGACCCAAAGGAGGGAAGTCGCCAGCGCCAGCGTGATGAACGCGTCGGCGGGCGCAAGGTTGGACAGGCCGTGCGGTACAAGCAGCGGCGACATCGCGATGGCTGCCGCAGTCGCCCCGACGGCGGCACGCTCCCCGGCCAACGCTCTGAACTCGCCCAAGGCGACGCGGACGGCCGTCGTGCTCGACCGGGTCGCTAACGTGTCGATCATTACGGCCGTATCCCGAAGCTCGGGTCGGCTTCTCCGGATCCGCTGGTGCGGCGCTGGTCAGCTCGCATCGGGCCCGCTCTCTCGCTCAACCGCGGTAGATGGCCGCATCGTCCGCGTAGAAGCAGGCGCCGGGAGGCGCGTCCGCACTCGCGAGGTATGCGTTGAAGTCGAGTGTCGAGCCGGGAGACGTGACCGTGTGAACGACCGTCACCTGCTGCCACGACGTCGTCAGCGTGACCTGCCCCGTCGTGGTGGCGACTAGCGTCGAGCCGACGTACTCACGGAACCGCAGCTTGAGCGGCTTGCCGGGCGTGTCCGCGCGGACCCACAGGCTCCCGGTGTATGTGCTGGACGACGTCGTGGCCACCCAGTTGGGCGAGTCGTTGAGGAGGCAGGTCCCGTTCGTCGTTCCCGCATTCGTGACCTTGGCCGCCCAACCGCCTGTGTGTCCACCGGCGACCCTGGTGAGCGTGACTCCCGTTCCCGAGCCGGAGGTGTTCCATCCAGACAGGTCGGTTTCGAAACCCGAATTACTCACGAAGCTCACACTGAGCGAGGCGGTGCTGGTCTTGCCACCGTCGTTGCCGGTCACGGTGTGCGGGCCGCCTACGTTTGCGGTGCACAGGTTCCCGAGGCACGACCCCTCCGGCGCGATCGAGAACGTGGTGAACGCGGTCACGTCCCCGGCGGAGTTGTTGAACGCGTCGAAGCCCTGAGCGGTGTAGGTCTGTGAGGCACCGGCATTGATCGTTGCTGTCGCGGGGCTGATCACGATGTGGTCCAAGCTGCCTGCGGTCACGCTCAGCGAGGCGGTGCCGCTCTTGCCGCTCCTCGTCCCCGTCACCGTGTGCGCCCCTGCCGCCGAGGCGGTGCAGGTGGCGCCGGTGCAGGACCCGTTCGGGGCGATCGAGAAGATCGTGCTCGCGGTCATGTCGCCGAGCGTGTTGTCGTACTGGTCGCGCCCCTCGGCTGTGTAGGCCTGCGAGCCGCCCGCCGTGATCGTCGCCGAAGCCGGCGAGAGCACGAGGTGATCGAAGGAACCGGCGGTCACGCTCAGCGAGGCGGTGCTGGTCTTGCCGCCGTCGTTGCCCGTCACCGTGTGCGGCCCGGCTGCGGTCGCAGTACAGGTCGCCCCTGTGCAGGACCCGTTCGGGGAGATCGAGAAGCTGGTGCTCGCGGTCACGTCACCGAGCGAGTTGTTCGAGGCGTCGAAGCCCTCGGCGGTGTAGGCCTGCGAGCCGCCCGCCGTGATCGTGGCGCTCGAAGGGCTGATCACGATGTGGTCGAGCACGGCGCCGGCATTCACCTGCAGCGAGGCGGTGCCCGTCTTACCGCTCTTCGTCCCCGTCACCGTGTGCGCCCCCGCCACCGAAGCGGTACAGGTCGAACCGGTGCAGGACCCGTTCGGCGCGATCGAGAAGATCGTCGACGCGGTCACGTCTCCGAGCGAGTTGTCGTACTGGTCGCGCCCCTCGGCCGTGTAGGCCTGCGAGCCGCCCGCGCTGATCGTCGCCGAAGCCGGCGAGAGCACGAGGTGATCGAGCGCCGCGGCGGTCACGCTCAACGAGGCGGTGCTGGTCTTGCCGCCGTCGTTCCCCGTCACCGTGTGCGACCCGGCCGTGGTCGCGGTGCAACTCGCGCCCGTGCAGGAGCCGTTCGGGGTGATCGAGAAGGTCGTCGACGTGGTCACGTCGCCCAGCGAGTTGTTCGAGGCGTCGAAGCCCTCGGCGGTGTAGGCCTGCGAGCCGCCGGCGCTGATCGTGGCGCTCGAAGGGCTGATCACGATGTGGTCGAGCACGGCGCCGGCATTCACCTGCAGGGAGGCGGTGCCGGTCTTGCCGCTCTTCGTACCTGTCACCGTGTGCGCCCCTGCCGCCGAGGCGGTGCAGGTGGCGCCGGTGCAGGACCCGTTCGGCGCGATCGTAAAGGTCGTCGACGCGGTCGCGTCGCCGAGCGAGTTGCCGAACGCGTCGAAGCCCTCGGCCGTGTAAGCCTGTGAGCCGCCCGCGCTGATCGTCGCCGAAGCGGGTGAGAGCACGAGGTGATCGAGCGCGGCGGCGGTCACGCTCAGCGAGGCGGTGCTCGTCTTGCCGCCGTCGTTGCCCGTCACCGTGTGCGGCCCGGCTGCGGTCGCAGTACAGGTCGCCCCTGTGCAGGATCCGTTCGGGGCGATCGAGAAGATCGTCGACGCGGTCACGTCGCCCAGCGAGTTGCCGAACGCGTCGAAGCCCTCGGCCGTGTAGGCCTGCGAGCCGCCCGCGCTGATCGTCGCCGAAGCCGGCGAGAGCACGAGGTGATCGAGCGCCGCGGCGGTCACGCTCAGCGAGGCGGCGCCGTTCTTGCCGCTCTTCGTCCCCGTTACCGTGTGCGCCCCCGCCGCCGAGGCGGTACAGGTCGCGCCGGTGCAGGATCCGTTCGGCGCGACCGAGAAGGTCGTGCTCGCCGTCACGTCGCCGAGCGAGTTGTCGTACTGGTCGCGCCCCTCGGCCATGTAGGCCTGCGAGCCGCCCGCCGTGATCGTCGCCGAAGCCGGCGAGAGCACAAGGTGATCGAGCGCCGCGGGGATCACGCTCAACGAGGAGGTGCTTGTCTTGCCGCCGTCATTGCCCGTGACCGTGTGCGCCCCCGCCGCCGTCGCGGTACAGGTCGAACCGGTGCAGGACCCGTTCGGCGTGATCGAGAAGGTCGTGCTCGCAGTCACGTCGCCGACGGAATTACCGGAGGCATCAAAGCCCTCCGCGGTGTAGGCCTGCGAGCCGCCCGCCGTGATCGTGGCGCTTGCCGGGCTGATCACGATGTGGTCGAGGCCGCCGGCAGTCACCTGCAGCGACGCGGTGCCCGTCTTGCCGCTCTTCGTTCCCGTCACCGTGTGCGTCCCCCCCGCCGACGCGGTACAGGTCGAACCGGTGCAGGACCCGTTCGGGGTGATCGAGAAGGTCGTGGTCGCGGTCACGTTGCCGAGCGAGTTGTCGTACTGGTCGCGCCCCTCGGCCGTGTAGGCCTGCGAGCCGCCGGCGCTGATCGTCGCCGAAGCCGGCGAGAGCACTAGGTGATCGAGCACCGCAGCAGTCACGCTCAGCGACGCGGTGGCCGTAGCCCCGGAGTCGTTGCCGGTCACGGTGTGCGGGCCGGCCGCGGTCGCGGTGCAAACGTTGCCGCTACACGATCCGTCTGGAGAAATGGAGAACGTCGTCGATGTGGTCACGTCGAAGGAGTTACCGGAGCCGTCGAAGCCCTGCGCCGTGTACGCCTGCGATCCACCGGCGACGATCGTGGCGCTCGAAGGGCTGATCACGATGTGATCGAGCTCGCCACCTGCGAACTCATAGGCGCCCCGATCGTCGTAGGGCCGGGGCCCCACGCCCGTGTTCGGGGTGGCAGGGTCGTCGAGGCGTGGGTTTCCGTCCGCGTCGGCACTCGGCTGGCCGCTTGCACCCGAGTTGGCAGAATCAATCGCAGGGGAGCCGGCGTTGAGGTGGAAATCGCCCCCGTTCTGGCTCGTCCACTTCGGATCGGCCTGTGTGCCGTGTGTCTCCCGTCCTGTCGCGGACTTGAACGCCGCGAGCGACGTGTAGTTGACCGAGTTCCAGATCAGGATCACGTCCGGCGTGCTCAGGTAGACCAGGTCGTAGTCCATGGTCGTGCCTGACGTCGAAGAGGAGTCGACACGGATGTCACCGCGGGTGCGCGGGCTGGCAATGCCGTTGTCGACGCTGATGTTGTTGGCGATGCTGGCCCCGGTGGAGGTTCCCTCGACATTGATTCCGGCGGTCACGTTTCTGTATACGGAGTTGGAGATGACCCGCTGACCGGTGCTGGCCAAGTTGTCGATGCCGTGGTCGCCGTTGGTGTACGTCACGTTGTTCACGACGAGGGTGTTGTTTGAGCCCGTGACGGACTCGATCCCGGAGTCCTCGTTGTCGTGTGACACGTTTGACGAGATGGTGTTCGACGGCGAGCTGTGGAGACGGATCCCCGAGGCCGCCCGCTCGAAAACGCGGGCGTTGGCGAAGACCCGATTGTCCACGACCTGATCTCGGGTGCTGCCGACCAGATAGATGCCGTAGTCGCTGTTGTGGTCGACCGTATTTGTCGCGACGATCGAGTCGCTCGCCCCGTCGAGGCGAATGCCCTTGGCTGTCTTTCCTTGCACCGGCTGCCCGGCCGAGCTGACGTGATTGCCTCGGATCGTGATGTTCGACGAGTTCTTGACGACGATCCCGTCCGAAACCGTCCCGGTCACGTTGAAGCCCTGAACGGTGACGTAGCTTCGCCCCGAGATGAAGAAAGCGTTGGCGTTGCCGGTCGTCGCGCCGGTAACCGTTGCCGTGGCACCCACGGCGGCGACGAAGTTGATTGGAGCGCTCGCGGTTCCCGAGCTCGACACCGTCACGGTCTCGTTGTAGGTGCCCGAATTGACGAGCACGGTCTGGCCCGCGACGACTCTCGACGCCGCCGGCTTGATCGTGCAGAAGGGCTGAGCGGCCGTTCCCGACCCGCCGTCGGAGCAGTTCGCATTCCCCTTGGCCACGTACAGCGTGGGAGATGGCGGAGGAGGCGGCGGCGGATTCGCGCCGATCGTGTACGAGTCGATAACCGACCCCTGAACGCATGTGATGTCGTCCTTGCCCGTCGGCGGTCCGCACACGGCGTCGATGCGCATGCCCGTCGCGGACACATCGACGCGCAGGTGCTCCAGATGCATGGCTCTGAACGCCGTTCGTGAGTCCGTCGAGGACCAGGGCGTCTCGAGGCTGGATCCACCACCGGCGACCGTGATGTGGGTGACTCCGTGGATCGGCTGGAACCGCTCGTAGTCGTGGGAATGCCCATTGAGATTAAGGACGTACTTCGAGTACTGATCACCGAGCGTGTTCAGGACGCCGGCCAGCGTCGTCTCGCCTTCGTGGAAACCGGTCGAATACGCGGGCCGGTGGCCGAACGTGACGATGAAGTGAACCGAGGGGTCGGCCTGCGCGGCTGCGAAGATCGGCGCCGCCGCAGCTTGCCAGTTCGTCCACGTGCTGCTCGAGTAGGGCTCCGGATAGGAGATGAAGCGCACCCCTCCGGTGTCGAACCAGCTCCAGTCCTCGCCGCAGCATCCGGGGGCAGGCGCGCTCGGCGAGGTCTGCGGATTTGGGAGGACGAACCTGCCCTTGTAGTTGCGGAGATCGTCCGTCGTCGGGTTTTCCCATTCGTGGTTCCCCCACGCCGGCATGTACGCGGCCTGCAGACTCCAGGCCATCACGTCGTTGAAGTGCTGATCCGTCGCCGCCTGGCCTAAGGGCTCCGCGTACGTCAAGTCTCCAGGGACCAGGACGAACGCCGGATTGTCGGCAGCGACCTGGTTCTGCGTGGGCAAGACATTTGAAAAGTCTCGCGAGCTGCCGACGTCGGCGATCACGTCGAACCGGAAAGCGCCGGTCGGTGCGGTAGTGAAGGTGTGGTCTACACCTCCGCCGACCGAGTAGTGGTAGCTCGCTCCGGCCTGGAGCCCGGTCAGCTCCACCTCCTGGAACGGGCCCGCCGACGAGAACGGGAGGGGAACGGGCGCATGCGCCGTCGCAGTGCTTCCGTAGCTCGTCGTCGTCCCGTAGCGGATATCGGTCGCGGCCCCTCGCCAGTCGAAAGCGACCGACGTCGGTCCGGTGAACGTGTAGTGCACCTCGTCCACGACTTCGACGGCTGCTTGACCGCCCCCTGGAAGCATGCAAACGGCTGCAAGCACGCTCAGCAGCAGCACCTGGGTGGTCCGGGTCCGCCACCGCGGTCTCCTCGAGGCCCTCCGTTCCCGACCGGCGTCCGTCGATCGGCATGCGCTCCACTGGTCAGGTCGCATGCTCACTCCTTCATCAGCTGAGGTAGATGGAGGCATCGTCCGCGTAGAAGCACGTGCCGACAGCCGCGCTCGATACGTAGGCGTTGAAGTCGAGAGTCGATCCGGCAGACTGAGTCGTGTACGCGACGCTCACCTGCTGCCAGGAGGTCGTCAGAGTGGCGAGCGCCGTCTGGGTGCCGACGAGCGTGCTCCCGCTGTACTCGCGGAACCGCAGCTTCAGCGTCGCGCCCGCCGTGTCCGCGCGCACCCAGATGCTCCCGGTATACGTGCCGGCCGACGTCGGCTTCGCCCAGTCGGGCGAGTCATTGAGCGTGCACGTGCTGGCCGCTGTGCCCGTGTTCGTGAGCTTCGCCGCCCAGTTCCCGGAGTGCCCGCTCGCGATGCGGGTGAGGGAGATACTCGCCCCCGAGCCCGACGTATTCCACCCGGAAAGGTCCGCCTCGAAGCCCGAGTTCAGCACGAGATTGGTCGCCGCCACTACCACCACCTGCCTGCTGGCCGTCGACGAAAGGCCGCCCGTGTCCGTAACCGTCACGCTTACCGTGTACGTGCCCGCGGCCGTGTACGTGTGCGTGGCGCTCGCACCGGCCTGCGGCCCAACGACTGGCGAGCCGTCGCCGAAGTCGAATCGGTAGCTGCCGATGGGGGTGGCGTCCGTGTCTGTCGAGGCGGAGGCGTCCGCCGTCACTACGAGATTGATCGCTCCCGAGTCAGGGGTCACGGTGAGGGCGGCGACCGGCGGGGAATCAACGTCGCTGAGGGCCTGCACCGCGGCGCTCGCGGTGGAAGACAGACCCGCGGTGTCCGCCACCGTCACCGTCACGGTGTAGCTGCCCGGGGCGGTGTACGTGTGTGTCGCGGTCGCGCCTGGCTGTGGCCCAACCAGTGGCGAGCCGTCGCCGAAGTCGAAGCGGTAGCTGGCGATCGGCGTCGCGTCCGTGTCCGTCGAGGCGGAGGCGTCCGCGGTAACCAGCGCCGGAACGACGCCGGAAGTCGGGTCCACGACGAGGGCGGCGGCAGGCGCGGCGTCCGGTGGCGGCCCAGACTGAAACTCGTACGCGCCCCGATCGTCGTAGGGCCGCGGCCCGACGCCCGTGTTCGGGGTGGCAGGATCGTCGACCCGGGGGTTCCCTTGGACGTCCGCGCTCGGCTGACCGCTTGCGCCTGCGTTAGCGGAGTCGATGGCCGGGGACCCGGCGGTGAGATGGAAGTCTCCGGTCGACTGGCTCTGCCACCTCGGGTCGGCCTGGATCCCGTGCGTCTCCTGGCCGCTGGCGGCCTGGAAAGAGGCCAGCGAGCTGTAGCTCGTCGAGTTCCAGATGAGCATGACGTCCGGCGTCGTCAAGTTGACGAGGTCGTAGTCCAGCGTCGTCCCACTCGTCGAGCCGGCCTCGATACGGATGTTGCTGTGCGTCCTCGGGCTCTTGATGCCGTTATCGACGCTGATGTTGTTCGCGAGCGTCGCGCCGGTCGAGCCGCCTTCGACGTTGATCCCCGCTGTCACGTTCTTGTATGCCGTGTTGGCGATGATCCGCTGGCCGGTCGTGACGTAGTTGTCGATGCCGTGGTCGCCGTTGTTGTAGGTGACGTTGTTGTAGATCAGGCTGTTGTTCGAGCCGGAGTACGCCTCGATGCCCGAGTCCTCATTGTGATGGCTGACGTTGCCGTCCACGACGTTTCCGGGAGCGGAATGCAGGCGGATCCCGGGGGCCGCTCGCTCGTACTCGCGCGCGTTGTTGAAAGTCAGGTTGCCCCTCACCTCGTTGCGAGTCGACCCGCTCATCAGTTCAATCCCCGCGTAGCTGTTGTGGTCGGCGGTGTTGCCCGACACAAGCGAGTCCGTGGTGTTGTTCAGGCGGATCCCCGCTTTCGTCTGCCCGCTGACCGGGTGGCCCGAGTAGGTCACGTGGTTGCCGGAAAGCGTGATGTGCGCGGAGTTGGTCACCGAGATTCCGTAGCCGCTCGTCCCGGTCACGGAGAAGTTGCTCACCGTGACCCAGCTTCTTCCCGAGATCGTGAAGCCGCTGACTTGCCCGCTCAGGATCACGCTCGCTCCGGGGGCGGCCGTGAAGGCGATCGAGGCCGTCGAAGTGCCCGAACTTGGGACGACGACATTTTCGGCATAGGTCCCAGCCGCGACCTGCACGGTCTGCCCGGCGCTCACCGTGCCGGCTGCGGCTCCGATGGTGCAGAAAGGCTGCGTCACGGTCCCCGATCCCGCGTTCGTGCAGTTTGGGTTGGCCCGGTCGACGTAGAGGATCGAGCCCGCCGCGGCTGCACTCGCAGCCACCGAGAGCATGAGAACCAGGGAGAAGAGGCAGCCGGCTGCGGCCCGCGTCCGTGCCGAGCGGCTGAATCGTCCCGGTCGGCGGTGGAAGAGCGCGGATGCCTCGGATCTGGGTCTCACTGGACTCCCGTCCATCCGGTCGGCGGGTGCGCGACGCGTCGAAACAGCTCGAGATGCCTTCGGGCAAACCCTTCCTCGTCGGTGAGAGCAGCGACCTCGGCGATCCCCGCGAGCGCCGCGTCGCGCCAGCTCGCCCGCGAGGCTCCCAGTCTCGCGAGCCCGTCTCCGAGAAACCGGCGGAAGAGATCCGGGAACCAGCCCGAGCCGTTGACGGCGTACTCCACGCCTGCACCCCAGCTATCGCCCGTGAGCGTGCGTCGCCGTGCGATGCGCCGGCCGGCCACGGCACGGGGGTCGAGATAGAGCGCGTACATGAGCGCGAAGCGGACGAGGTCCCGCACCGGCTCGCCGGATGTGGCGCCTGCCTCCCAGTCCACCACTCCGGAGACCCGCCCCCCGGCCAGGAGCACGTTCCCGAACCAGAAATCTCCGTGGACAACCGTCCGTGGAACGGTGTCCGCTCGGAGGCTGGCGTAGATCTCGGCGAGCTGGTCGAGGTCTTCGCCGAGTCGCTCGTCCTCGCGGAAGCGACTCGCAAGCCTCACGGCCACTCCGCAATCCATGTTCAAGGGCAGCGATGGCCCGTTGGTAGCGCGCTGGAGATCGGCGAGCCAGGCCTCGACCGCGGCGAAATCCTCTGCCACCCTTGCGGGCGTAGCGGTGTGACGCCTCCGAAGGTAGGAGGTCATCATCGGCACTCCCGCCACTGCGGTCATCACGAGCGCAGGACGTCCTTCGAAGTCGACTACCTCGACAGTGCGCGGGATCGTCCGAGACACGTGCCTAGGTTCGAGCCCGTTCAAGTACGCGAGAAGATGCCACTCGGCGTTGACCGCCGATCCGGCCGAATCCGTGGTGGGAACCTTGGCGGCGAGGACAGGTTTGCCGCTCTCTGGCGAGACAAGAAGGACCGTGACCTTGGCGTTGGGATCCTTGGAAGGACCGATCACGAGCGAGCGTAGGCCGGAGGCGCCTATGAACTCCCAGAGAGAGCATCGGCCGGGCGACGCCTCATCCGTGGTCACCGGGAACCCCTGGGTGTCCAAGGCCGCCGACGTCACGTCCGCCTCCCGACGAGAATTCGACCCGGGGCGAGCATCCGGGTCAGCCGCCAGGGAGCGACGGCGCGGAGAAGGCTCAAGCCGATCCCGATCGGTGTGGAGAAGACGGTCCCGGGCGGGATCACCAGGACTGTCTCGACGAAGACCCGTACGGGCGCCGGTGCATCCTCGACGAGGTACGCGGGAGCGGAAGCGGAGGGAAAAGCAAGGTATTCACGTTCCGGCTCGATCCCCGCGTTCAACGCGAACGTTCTGCAGCGGCGGAACGCCCCGGGCGCAGTAGCTGCTAGGACAACGGGGGTGCCGGGTGGCAGGTCGCGCGCCGTCCCCGCGGCGCCCCGGCGCTTCGCGGCCGAGCGCTCCAGGTCGACGCGAACGGCACCGGCCGGGCTGACAACCCGCCAGTTGTTCCGCCAGCGCTCGTTACCGGACAGTCCGGGCCTCCTCAACTCAGCACCGCCAGCGGGCGGAGCCTGACGACGGGGCTCGCAATCCCGTGGTCGGCAAGGACGTCCACCACGTCATCGACGCCGCGGTCGTCGAGGTGTGGAACTTCGATCGGACCGGCGCCGGAATAGTCGAAACCGAGCGTTACCCCGCCGGACGGGGACGGTCCGGAGAGTCCTCCTCCGAGGAAGCGCTCGACGTTCTTGCCCGCCCCGTGCGGGGCCGAGTACAGGCTGCGATGAGCTTCGTCTCCGGGTACACAGACGTAGGAGGAGGTCCGGTCCGTGCCCGGCACAAGCAGTGGCCGACCGATCTTCCGGAAGATCGGGTGATCGGGCGTGGCCGAGGGCGGGTAGACGCGGCAGGCGTTGTGACGATGAACGATCGCTGTGCCTCCGTCGACCCACTCCTCGTAGATCGAGTTGTGCGGTGAGTCCACGACCAACCGGCTGCCTGCGGCACCGAACGACTCCCGGACGATCGCACACAGGCTCGCATACGCCGAGAGCCTGAACGCAAACCCGTAGTTCATCGCCATGCCGTTGGCCAGCATCAGCCGCTCACCCTCGGGGCCGCTCCGCTCGACCGGTGGGAAGTCCGTGGAGAAGTAGAGCGCCTTCCTGAGCTTGAACTGCTCGATGGACCTGGCGCGGCCGAAGTGGTAAAGAGGCTTCTGAACGGCCATCTGAATGCGCACAGGCCGCGGGTAGCGTTTGCGGCGACCGAAGAGCAGGCCCAGCTCGCCGGGGAGGGAGCCTCCTCCCCCGTGGTACTGAAGCGTGACCTGCCCGCGCTCGAGGCCGAGGAGATCGGCCGCCTCGGAATCGAGCACCTCCTCCACCTCTTGGAACTCGATGAAGTGGTTGCTCGGCCCGATCGTCCCGAACCTGATTCGCGAAAGCTGGACGACGGACCACGGCAACTCGCGCCGGACCCGCTCGCGGCCGCCATAGGGTTCGAGGTCGATGTGCCCGCCCTCCTCGACCTGGCCGAGCTCGGCTGGATCAACGTCGAACCTCTGGGCCGCGAATCGGGCTCCGTCGGCGGCGCAGCGAACGACCTCGTCCGGCGTGAGATCTCGCCGGTATGTGGGGGGATAGGGGTAGCGCTCCCGGACCCGGTTGTAGAAATCCCTGATGGCCGCGGGGCGGGGTCGTTCCAGGTCCAGTGCGATCAGGGCCATGCCGCAGTTCAGGGACGCACTCGTAAACGTCGGCCTGATGGTGTCCTGGGTGGCGACGGCG
>Ga0307318_10000181_pt1 | contig 19913 bp, 16 predicted proteins | sample ER_DNA_367_FD_194500 | JGI IMG/M metagenome (GOLD analysis project Ga0307318, IMG submission 194500) | Bulk soil microbial communities from the East River watershed near Crested Butte, Colorado, United States - ER_DNA_367 | ecosystem: Environmental > Terrestrial > Soil > Floodplain | place...
TGCGGCGCCGCCGCGTGTCCGCGTACCGCGCCGGTCCGGGGCTGGACGAGGCGCTCGACGTGTGCCGGCGACTGGGGGCGCACGGCCTGGCCACCACGATCGGCTACACGGCGGCGCCCGACGAGCCACCGCGCGCGGTGGCCGACGTGCACCTGGACGCCTTCGAGCGCCTGTCGGCGCAGGGCATCGACGGCCATGTCTCGGTCAAGCTGTCGGCGCTCGGCTTCGCACCTGAGCTCCTGGCCGAGCTCGACGCGGCTGCGGCGCGGTCGGGGCGGCCGCTCCACGTGGACGCCCTCGCGCCGGTGACGGCCGACGCGACGTGGCGGCTGCTCAGGGGCGCGCCGCGGGCCGGCGACATCGGCATCGCCCTTCCCGGCCGGTGGACGCGAAGCGAGCACGACACGGAGCTGGCCGAGCAGCTCGGTCTGCGCGTCAGGGTCGTAAAGGGCCAGTGGGCCGATCCCTCAGCGGCCGAGCTCGATCCCACCGAGGGCTTCCTGCGCGTCGTCGACCGGCTGCGCGGGAACAGCCGCGGGGTGGCCGTCGCGACGCACGACGCCGGGCTGCTCGCCGAATCGCTGAGTCGTCTCACGGGGTCAGGGACGCCGTGCACGGCAGAGCTGTTCCTCGGCATGCCGTTTCGCGCGCCGGCGCGCGTGGCTCACCGATTGAGGGTTCCGATTCGCGTCTACGTCCCCTACGGTCATAGCGGCGCTCCATACCGCGTCGCCGATGTCCGGGACAATCCCGCGGCAGCGTGGTGGCTGGTCCAGGACCTACTGCTCGGAAAGGACAAGATGTGGTTGAGCATCCGACTCTCACGCCCGAAGCGCTGACGCCGCCCCAGCCGCCCGGCGACTCGATCCCGTGGGTCAATTCGGTCTTCGAGCAGCCATGGTGGCTCGACTGCGTCGCGCCCGGATCATGGAGCGAAGCCGTCGTGCGCCGCGGAGACGGGGTGATCGCGCGCCTGCCGTACGTGCTCCGCCGGAAGCTCGGGGGCACGATGATCGTGCAGCCAGCTTTCACCCAGACGCTCGGTCCCTGGCTCGCGCCGATGGAGGGCAAGTACGCGCGGCGCCTCGACACCGAGAAGAAGCTGATGGGACAGCTCATCGAGATGCTGCCGCCCGTCGACTTCTTCCTCATGTGCTTCTCGCCGGCGCTGACGAACTGGCTGCCGTTCCGCTGGACGGGCTTCAAGGCGAGCGTCTGCTACACCTATCGCATCGAAGATCTGTCGGACGTCGACCGGGTTCAGCACGAATTCCAAGAGCACGTCCGGCGCGGAATCCGGAAGGCGCAGCGGGCCGTCGAGGTCGAACACGATCTTCCGCTCGACGAACTGCTCCGGCTCGACGCCCAGACCTACACCCGTCGAGGTCTGAAGCAGCGGCACTCGCACGAGATCGTGCGACGACTCGACGCGGCGTGCGCGGCGCGCGGAGCGCGACGGATCCTCGGAGCCGTCGACGCGGACGGCCGGACCCACGCGGCGCTCTACGTCGCGTGGGACGAGAGCACGCTGTATGCGCTCATCAGCGCCCGAGATCCCAAGCTCCAGGCGGTCGGCGCCAACACGCTGCTCTACTGGGAGGCGATCCGCCTCGCATCCGAGGTCTCGCGCGCGTTCGACTTCGAGGGCTCGATGGTCGAGCCGATCGAGCACTACTTCCGAGGGTTCGGCGGCAGGCAGACCCCCTACTTCTGCGTCACGAAGACGAACCTCAAGGCGAAGTCCGCGCTCGCGGCACGGTCGGCCGGGCACGCGCTCCGCGACCGCCACCGCAACCGCCGTGATGGATAGTTCCGCGGCACCGTTCATGGATCGGCGCTGCGCGGCGGGGCTCACAGCCGTCGGCGCATGTTCCCTTGGCCTGCTCTGCGTCTGGGCCTTCGCGCTCCGGACCGGCACGGGGCGCGGGCGCGACGACGCGATGCTGCACGGCTTCATCGGGCTCGCCGCGGAACGCGTCTACTCACAGCTGACGGACGTCGCCCTCCTCGCCGACCCCTTGCCGTACGCGCTGCTTGGCTTGGTGTGCATCGCGGTCGCGCTCCTCCGGCATCGCAAGGCCCGGGCGCTGGCCATCGCCATCGTGCTGGTGGGAACCGGTGCGACGACGCATGCGCTGAAGCACCTGCTCGCACAGCCGCGCTACGTCGATTGGCTCGGCCACCGCCAGATCGAGGACGTAAGCTGGCCAAGCGGCCACGGGACGGCCGCGATGACACTCGTCCTCTGCGCCATCGTGGTGGCCCCGCCTGCCTGGCGCGCCGCGATCGCGCTGGTCGGCTGCGCCTATGCCGTCGGCCTCGCGTACGCGACGGTCGCGCTGACCTGGCACTACCCGTCCGACCTGTTTGGCGGCTTCCTCGTCGCCGGGCTGTGGGTCGCGCTGGTTCTTGCCGTGCTCGCCCGACTCGAGCCGGAGCCAGAGCGCCTGCCGCGACTCGACTGGCTCATCGCCGCGGGCGCCGGCGGCGCGCTTGTCGCGGCGGCGCTGGTCGGCATGGGGTCTGAGCGCGTCTCGCTCGACACTGCGGATCGGGTGACGGCGGTCGTCGGGGCCCTCGCGCTTGCAGCGCTCGCCCTGGCGCTCGCCTTGGCAACGATCGTCGCCGTTTCGGAGCGACGCGCCCCCGCCGGACGCGCCGCTTCGCCGCGCGGCGTGCCCCGCCGGCGCGTGCCTAGCCGCGCCTGAGCCCGCGCTCGAGCTCGAGCTCGGGCTCCTCCTCTTGCGCGTGGTAGACCGGGAACTCGACGCCCGAGCGATTGATCACGATCCCGAGGACGTTGGCCCGCGCGTTGGCAAGCTGCCGCTTGGCAGTCAACAACTCGCGACGACGCGCGCGGGCGAGGTCTACAACGAGGAGCACGCCGTCCGCTGCCGCGGCCACCGCTGACGCGTCGGCGACCGTCGACACCGGGACGGTGTCGACGAGCACGTAATCCGCGTCCTGCCGCAGCTCGTGGAACAGGTGCCGGAGACGCTCCCTCGCGATCAGACCGGCGGGCAGCGCGTGCCTGCCTCCGGTCAGCAGCCGAAGGTGCGGAGCAACGACCGTGCCGCGTACACGCGCAGCGCGGATCTCGCCGTAAAGCTCGGCGTGCATGTCCTTCCACCGGCGCAGGGTGGACTCCGGGATGTCGCGGCCCGCCGTCCTCAGCGATCGAGCGGCGCGGCGGGCGTTGCCCGCGAACCGCGAGAGCTCGACGAGGCCGGTGGTGACGTCGTCCTCCGTGTAGACGCGGCGGCCGCGTCCCGGCGGCTCCCCGTCCACTGGCACGTCAGGCGCCGGCTCCTCGAAGCGCTCGGCGTTGTCCCCTTGCGCGAGCAGCGCGCGCGAGCCTGCGTCGCGGCCGGAGTCCGTTGCGATGAGCGCGTCGAGGACGCCGGCGCCAGGCTCGCGCGGGGCGTTCAGGTAGGCGTGCAGCTCAGGCTTGCGGCTGTCGAGGTCGACGGCGACCACCTCCGCCCCGCTCAGCGCCATCGACCTGGCCAGCCATCCGACGACGGTGCTCTTGCCGTCGGCGGCGGCCGGGCTCGTGACCGCGATCACCTGACTGTCGTCATCGTAGGCAGTGAGCTGCAGGTTGAGCCGCAGGAACTCGAAGGCCTCCAAGAACGACGGATCCTGGTCGGGGGTCCAGACATGCAAAGGCCGCCGGGACCGCCCCACCTCGGGGATCCTGACGAGGACGGACGCCCCCACCAGCGCAGCGAGCTCCTCCTCGTCGCTGATGCGATCGTCGAAACGGGCGAGCAGCACCACGAGGAAGAGCGAGAGGATGAACGCGACCGCGGCAGCAATGACCGCATTGCGCGCAGGCTTCGGCGAACTGCGGTGGTCCGGCGGCGTGGCGCCCTCGACGAGATGGACGTTGCCGGTCGCCGACTCCTTCAGCGCCTGCAGGTCGAGGATCTTGGCCTGGAGCGTGTCGGACAGCGTGGCCTCCGCCGGGGTCTTCGGAGCGGTGGGAACCCGCGCCGTCAACGCGTTGATGGCGCGCTGGATGTCGTCCTGGGCGGTCTTGCGGCGGAGGACCACGATCTCGTTTGCGAAGGCGTTCGCCACCGCGGCCGCCTGCGTCGCACTGTCCCACTCGGCGGTCACCGTCACCACGTCGGAAGTCCCCTGGGCCTCGATGCTGACGGCGTTCTTGAGCTGCTCGACCGTTACCGGACCCCGGAAATGGCGCTTGACGTTCGCCGCAACCGTGTCGAGCGAGGCGAGCGCGAGGTTCGTGGCCGCGGCCCGATCGGGTGAGTCCGCGGTGTCGGTCGCGCCGCCGGTGATGATCGTGTCGGCGCTCGTCGTACGGCCGAAGAGCAGGTCGGCGTTGGCCTCGTAGCGGCTCGGCTGAGTGAGCGATCCGACCAGTGCGAGCCCCGCGGCCGCCACCACGATCGCCGCGATGAGCCAGCGCCGCGCCCGTACTACTGCGAGGAACCGCGGGAGGTCCATGCCGAGGTAACCGGTCATCCGTCGCGCACAGCATAGGTGCCCCGCGAGCTCGCTCGCTCCGATCGGACGGCCGGACTCGGATCGGCGCCCTGCGCGAACGGACAAGAGGCGCGAGAATGGCGACTTGGCGCCGCAGAAGATCCAACACCTGACCTCGGTTCACAGCATCCGCGACCCGCGGATCTTCCACAAGCAATGCAAGAGCCTCGCGGGTCTCGGATACGACGTCGGTCTCGTCGCCTGCCACGATCGAGCCGAGGTGCTGGACGGGGTGCGGATCGTGCCGATTGATCGCCCGCGGGGGCGCCTGGAGAGGATGACGCGTGTGGCGTGGAGGGTGTATCGCGCGGCGATACGCGAGCGCGCGGACGTCTACCACTTCCACGACCCGGAGCTCTTATGGGTCGGGGCGCTTCTGAAGGTCCGCGGCTTCCGCGTCATCTACGACGTGCACGAGGACGTGCCGAAGCAGATCATGAGCAAACCCTGGATCCCGGGGAGGGCACGCCCGCTCGTCTCCAAGGCGATGGCGATCGTCGAGCAGCTCGGCGCGCGCCTCGTCGACGGCATCGTGACCGCGACGCCCTCGATCGCGCGCAAGTTCCCCGCCGACAAGACGGTCGTGGTTCAGAACTTCCCCGAGGCGTCCTTCGCACGCGCTGAAGGTGCCGGTCCGTCGCTCGCCAAGCGCCCCGACGCGTTCGTCTACACCGGCGGGCTCATGGAGGTGCAAGGTGTGCGCGAGATGGCGCAGGCCTTCGAGCTCCTGCCAGAGGGCATGACGGGCACGGTCGCGGGCACGTTCCATCCCCCAACGCTCGAGGCCGAGATTGCGGCGCTGCTGGGCTGGCGGCGCGTGCGCTTCCTGAGCCAGGTGCCACGGTCGGAGATTGCGCACGCCATCGACCGCGCGCGGGTAGGCATCGTGCTCAACCACCCGACGGTCAACTATGTCGATGCCTACTCGACGAAGATGTTCGAGTACATGGCGCGCGGGGTTCCCGTCGTCTGCTCGAACTTCCCGCTGTGGGAGGACATCGTCGTCGGCGCCAACTGCGGCACGGCGGTCGATCCGCGCAGCCCGCGGGCGATCGCCGACGCGATCCGCTCGCTGAACGAGGACCCTGACCTCGCCGGCCGGCTGGGCGAGAATGGCCGGCGGGCGATCGCCGAGCGCTACAACTGGGAGGCGGAGCTGCACAAGCTCGAAGCGCTGTACCGGAAGGTCGGGTGATGCTGCTCGTCGAGGCCCCCGCGACGTACGAGCCCGAGCGCAGTTACGTCCTTGACGTGGTCCTCCACGATTGGCTGGGCCTCGAGTTCGAGCTACGCGGCGCGCAGCGCGATGACGTCCGCATCGCCCTTGCCGGCGAGCCAGACGGGGATTGCGTGCTGGTCCCCGACGTCCTCTTCGCGACGCCCCACCGCGACTGGCTGACCGCGGCGTCGCTGCCCGCCGTGCGCGAGTCCGGCGGCCTGCCCATTTTGTACGGCCCGGTTGCGCCGTCGAACAGCCCTGCGCAGCTCGGGGTGGACGTCTTCGGCAGCGCGTTCTTCATGCTCACGCGCTACGAGGAGCTCGTGGTGGCCGATCGCGATCAGCACGACCGCTTTCCGGCGGGCGCCTCGATCGCAGCCCGCGCCGGGTTCCTGGACACTCCGGTCGTCGATGCCTATGTCGATCTGCTGTGGGAGGCCCTGCAGCGGACCTGGCCACGCCTGCGACGGTCACCGCGCGCCTACGAGGTCGTGCTGACCCACGACGTCGACGATCCGCTCGCCACCCTCGACCACGGGGGTCGCGACATCATGCGCCAGCTCGGCGGCGACCTCCTGCGGCGGGGTGATCCCCGGCTCGCCATGCGGCGTGCGCGGTCGCTGCGGGGAGACCACAGCCTCGATCCGAACAACACCTTCGACCTGCTCATGGACGTCAGCGAGCGCCACGGCCTGCGCAGCGCGTTCTACTTCCTCGCCCATCGCGATCGCGGTCCCCGCTACGACACCTATCTCTTCGAGCATCCGTGGGTGCGCTCACTGATCGGCAAGGTCTCCCTGCGTGGCCACGAGATCGGGCTGCACCCGAGCTTCTGCACCTATCGCGACGCCGGGCGCACGCGCGAGGAGTTCGAGCGCCTGCTGCGCGTCGCGGAGGCCGAGGGCGTGCGCCAGGACGAGTGGGGTGGCCGGCAGCACTTCCTGCGCTGGGCCAACCCCGATACCTGGCGCAACTGGGAGGCTGCCGGGCTCAGCTACGACTGCACGCTCGGCTACTCCGAGGTGGTCGGCTTCAGGACCGGCACCTGCCATCCCTACCGCACCTACGACCTGCGCGAGCGCCGAACGCTGCGCCTTGTCGAGCGGCCCTTTCAGGTCATGGATGTGGCGCTGCTTGCCTCGGCGTCGACGTCGCTCGAGTCCGCGTATGCCGTCGTGATGGACATCGCCGCCCAATGCCGTCGGTACGGCGGCTGCCTCGGGATCCTGTGGCACAACAACACGCTGCTGCGAAGCGGGCGCGAGCAGCGCTGGTATGCGTCCCTGGTCGAAGCGGTGACCGCGCCGCGCGCCTAGGATGGCCTGATGTGGGTCGCTTCCCATCATCGGGTTGCGCGCCACGAACCGCCCCTCCATGATAAGCGGGGTGGTCCGGTGGGGGGTAACGCCGTGAACGTGACGCCGTCCGGCGCCGCGCTCGCGCGCGCAAGCGCGCTCAACCTGCTCGCCCGCCTGACGAGTGGCGCGGCCACGCTCGGGCTGGCGATCCTCAGCACCCACGTGCTCGACACGAACGGCCGAGGCATCTACGCGATCCTCACCACCTGGGCGGGCATCGGCGCGACGGTCATCACCGGCGGTACGACGGTGCTCGCCGCGGATCTCATCCACCGCCGCCACGAAGAGCGGATCCTCCACGGTGCCACGTCGGCGATCGCCCTCGGCTCCGCGGTGGTCCTGCTTCCGCTCAGCCTCGCCATCGCGCTTCCGACAAGCGGGGTGGCGCTCCCCGCGCTCGTGTGCACGGCGGCGCTCACCGTGCTGGTGACGTACTCGGGCTTCGAGATGGCCATCGCCCAGGCGCGCGGCGACGTGCTGCGCGTGAGCCTCACCGATATTGCAATGCAGCTGTTCCCGCTGCTCGCCACGGCCGCGGCCGTCATTCTCTTCGACCACACGGTCACCACGCTCGTGGCCGCCTGGGCGGCCGGGGCGCTGATCACGGCAGCGGCGCAGTTCCTCGGCGCCGCGCGGATCGGCAGCCTCATAGTCGTGCGCGCGTGGGGCGTAGGCGTGAGCATCATGCGGCGATCCGCCCGCGTGGCGCTGGCGAACGGGGCCGGGCTGCTCTGCGCGCGGATCGACGTGCTCGTCGTCGCGGCGGTCCTCTCCGCAAGCGCCGCGGGCATCTACTCGATCCCCGTCGCGCTGGCGGGCAACCTGCTGCTGCTCTCGCGGTCGTTGCTCACGGCCTCCTACCACCCGATCATGACCGCGCCCGAGCACGACGTCGGCGCGCGCCTGAGCACGGCGGTGCGTCACAGCGTGATCGTCGTCCTGGTGGGCGGGGGTCTCTCAATCCCAGTGATCGCGGTTGCCGCAGGCTTTATCTTCGGAGAGGCCTACAGCGACATCTGGCAGCCCTACACCCTGCTCGTGCTGGCCGCGGCGTGCATCTGCGTGGTGGAGGTGCTGCGCCACTACCTGCTCACCCGTCTGGAGCGCCAGAGCGAATACGTCGTCGTCGTGACCGCGATGCTCGTCGTCAACGGCGTGCTGGCCGCCATCGGCGCCGCCGCGTTCGGCCTGGTCGGCGCTGCAGCGTCGACCACGATCACCTACGCGCTGGCGGCCTTGGCACTCGTCGCCCTCTGCGCGCGCGAGGTCGACATGCCCATGCGCGAGCTCGCGGTGCCACGATGGTCCGACCTCATGTCCTACTGGCGTGCGGCGCGGTGGGCGCTGCGCCGCCGGCGCTCGGCCACGGCGATCGCGCCCGAGTGATGGCGGACGCCCCCCCCAGCCGCCTGCGTCGTGCGCTCGACGATCTGCGCACACTCGCGACGATGCCCCGGGTGCGGGTCGTCCTGTCTCGCGGAGCACCCGACGAGGACGAGGTGCTGCGCCGGTTTCGCCGACGGCACCCCCGGTACAAGGTAGTGGGGTCCAAGGTGCTAGGGGTTGCGCTCCTGCCGCTCGACGACATCGCGGATGTCGACGACTATCTCGCCAAGGTTCGCTTCGTCCGAAAACGCGCGCGCCGATCGTCCAAGCTTGGCTACACCGTCGGCCTCTTCGACCCCGTCGACCGCCACGCGGACCTGCTCGCGATCCACTCTTCGCTGCCCGAGCGGCAGGGCCGGCCAATCGATCCGGAATACCTCGATCCAAACGCTGTCGCCAGGCGTGGGCCCAACGTGGAGTACATCGGCGTACACCACGAGGGGGTCGTCGTGGCGTACAGCAGGCTCGACCACGTAGGTGACATCGCGGGCATGGGTCGCGTGATGGGCCACGGCGACCACCTCGACAACGGCGTGATGTCCCTCCTCATGGCAGGCATCGTGGAGCACGTCAAGTTCACGCGCCCGCAAGCGCGCTACGTCTTCTACGACACGTTCTTCGGCGCGCCGGAGGGCCTGCGCGCGTTCAAGAGGAACGTGGGCTTCCGGCCGCACCTCGTGCGCTGGAAGCGCGAGCCACCTCGGCCGAGCGAGGGCTCTCACGGGTGAGCGCGCTCGTCCGCGGGGCGTGATCGACGGCCTCAGCCGCCGGCAAGATCGAGCACGAACTGCAGGTCGCCATTGTGCAGGTCGTGGCCGCCCCACTGATCCCAGCCCACCCAGCTGCCGCCGTCGGTGAACTGCGCATATCCGCCGTCGAAGACGGTGCGCCGACTGAAGCCGAACTCGGTCCCCTTGCGGATCGGGAAGGCCTCGTAGGACCCCGCCTCGCTCGCCGAGGCGGTGAGCGCGATGCTGTCGCCGCCATGGACCACCACCGGCTGCGCGAAGCGCACATGAACCCACCGCGGGTGGCCACCTGCGATGGCTCCCGCAGGGATGGCGCCCGACCCAAGCACCCCTCCCGCGACGCGCTCGATCCGCAGCTGGAGGGGAGCCGTCGCCCCGGCGCGCCGTTGCACTCGCAGCCACGCGCCGGAGATCGTCTGCCCTGACCCGGATCCGAGCAGCTGACGGACCTTCGCGCCGGCGCCGATGGGCTTGGGGTTGCTGGACCAGACCTCCATGTAGCCGAGACCGAGGTGCTGGGCGCTCCGGCCGCCGACAACGTCGAGGATCGGCGCGTAACGCTCGCCGGAGCTCTCGGCCCGGGTGATCCAGGTGCGCGGAGTCCGCCCGCCGTCGGTCGTGGTCCCCAGCAGGACCTGCAGCCCGTCGGGCACGCTTGGCGCCGGCTCATGATTGCCGTAGGAAAGCAGGGCGTTGACCGAGATGTAGTTGGTCTTCGGGTCGCGATCGGTGTTCGTGAAGACGACGTGGTAGTAATGCCCGGTGACCACCTTCGCTGGCTTGCCGAAGCGCAGCAGCGGCCAGGCATCGCGGCGCGGCGGGACGAGGGTTGCGGAGGCCAGAGCGTCGCGGGCGGGCAGGTGCTGAGGTGCTCCGGAGTCGCTCACCAGCGTGACCTTCAGGGTGCCGCCGGTGCCGCCGCTGTAGCCGTCGCGCCCGTCCGAGTTCAGCACGGCGTAGAAGCGCACGGCACGGACCGTGCCGGTCCAGCGCGATCGGAAGCGGAAGGCGAGCACGGTCCCGTACGGGCCTCCGATCCGCGTGTTGGCCAGCGTGTCGGCGCCGACCATCTCGCCGCGCAGCCCCGCGTCGAGGGCTCCGCGCGCACGCGCTGAGGAGGACGTTCCGTCGGGCTTGGGCGCGCGCGCATCGCTCGCACACGAGGACATGGAGCTGCTCACGCCCAGTGCGATCACGACCGCCACCCACGTGTGCGCTGCTCGCATCGGCGTCGATCGTACCGTCGCCGGCCCGGTCACTGCGCCGGCGAGCGGCCGTCGTCGCGACCGATCGTGAGTGAGTCGGCGACGACGAGCCACGCGATGGCGAGCATGCCCCAGAACGTGCGGTTCTGGTTGATGTCCCCCGTGACCTGCACGGTCAGCACATTGAAGGAGAACACCGCGAGCAGAACATAGGCGAGCACCTGCTCGGGGCGGTGCTCGGGGAGCCGCCACGCGATGCGAAACAGCCCGACGAGCGCGATGGCGATCGCAGCAGCGACCGTCATCACAGCGACGAGACCCAACTCCGCCCATAGCTCGAGGAACACGTTGTGCGGCCATTTGGTGAGTGGATCGATCGTGCTGAATGCGCCCGCGCCGTTCCCGCGAATGGGATGTTCATCGATGAGCTTGATGGCCTCCTGAGCGAGGCCGTATCGGTCGTCGTGGCGGAAGGCGGCCACCGGATCGCGGGCGGCCGACGACAACCGCTCGCTGGATGTGGCCGGCAGCGAGACGAAGGGCACCACCGCGAGCCCCACGGCAGCGACCGCGAGGACCGGCGCAACCTTGCGCGGCGCGCGCAGCAGCCACGCGGTCACGGTGACCAGGAGCGCGATGGCGAGGCTCAGGATCGGGCCCCGGGAGCCGACGGCAGCCGCGATGGCGATGAGGCTCGCGGCACCGGCCGTCGCGGGAACCCGCCACCCGGAGCCGCCGAGCGCGCCGAGCAGCAGGATGAGCGCGGCCGTGCAGAGCAGGTGCGACGCCCCGATCGTGTTGTCCCCGGCGAGCCTGCCGGTGTCTTGCGCCGGATGCGTGAGCGCCAGGACGCCGACGGGGAACGCCAGGACGACGGTCCACGTGAAGAAGCGCCGCAGGTCGTCCCAGCTCTCGAAGAAGAAGAACGGCGCCCCGATCGCGAGCATCGTCACGGTGAGAAACGTCGTGACCTTGTTGTGGCCGTAGCTCCCGCCGGTCGACCAGTTCAGGCTCACGACGAGGCTGATCGCGACCACGGCGATCGTCAGCGCGTAGCCGAACGGCACACCGCGCACCCGGCCGGTGACGAGGCGCATGCCGCACACGGCGGCGACCAGCACGCCGAGCGCGAGCGTTGCGTCCACGGGCAGGGCCTTGATCACCGCCTCGTCCTTGAACAGGCCGATCTCGAGGTAGAGCGCCAGCAGGGCCAGCGGCTCGCGTAGGAAGAAGACGACCATCGCGACGACGATGGGGATGGCCAGCGCCTTCGGCCCGGCCAGCACCGCGGCGCTCGCCGCCACGACCGCGGCGCCACCGGCGAGCACGGCCTCGCCGCGCACCGGGCGGATCGTGAGCGGCAGCGGCAATGCCGATGGTCGCGAGCTCACTCAGCGCCTCACGTCGAGGTCGGGCCGCTGCTCCCCATGAGCGACGAGCCTAGCGATCGCCGCCGGGCCTCGGGCCGCCCGACACTCAGCGTGTCCGATCGACGAAGGCCTCGAGCAGCTCCTCGACGACGCTCAGCTCTCGGCCCTCAGGGGCGAGGTCGGTTGGGAGATTGACGATCTCGGAGCTCACGCGCTCGGCGATCGGGTGGGCGCCGCGCCGGTAGCGCCAGGGGGTCAGGTCGCCCTCGATCGGATACAGCGGGGAGTGGAACCAGTCGCCCAGCAGCACGCCACGACGCGTCGCCTGCGCCACGAGCTCGTCGCGCTCGCGGACCCGCAGCGGATACCGCAGGAACGCGTGCCCGGCGAAGCTCGGCTCGTGTGCGGCCGTCCGCCCGCGTGAGGCAAGCCACGCCGAGTAGCGCTCGGCGACCGCGCGCCGGCGGCGCAGCCTGGCGCTCAGCGTGGCCAGCCGCTGCCCGCCCAGGCGGGCCTGGAGCGCGGACATGCGCATGTCGAAGGAGGCCGGCATGTCGGTTCCATCGAGCTCGCCGCGGCTCGAGGAGCCCGGTACCAGGCCGGCGCGGCTCACCGTGCGGTAGGCCGCCCGGCCGGCGCGCATGGTGCGCGGCGTGGCGAGGCGCTCGCGCGCTACGAGCATCGCTCCCAGCAGCGCGCGATCGCGCAGGCTCGGCTCGCTCGCGGCGCGTTCGAGCGCCACGAGCTCACGCGCCAGCCCTTGGTCCGTCGTCACCGCGATGCCGCCCAGGCCTGTGGAGATCGGCTTGCTCCATTGCGTCGAAAAGAAGGACGCCCGTGCCGCGGAGCCGTTCGGCCGGCCTTTGTAGGTCCCGCCCAGGCCGTGCGTGCAGTCGTCGATCACCACCGCTCCGTGCCGCATTGCCGACGCGGTGAGCGCGTCGAGGTCCGACGACAGCCCGAACGTGTTCTGCGCCATCACCGCCCTCGTGCGCGGCCCCATCGCCGCCGTCACCGCGTCCGGGTCGGGCGTATACGTCGCCTCGTCGATGTCGACGTAGACGGGCGTCGCGCCGGCATAAAGGACGGCATTGGGCACCGCGACGCAGGTGAAGGCGGGGACGATCACCTCGTCGCCCGGACCGATGCCCAGCGCGCGGAGGATCGCGTACATCGCGACGCGCCCGCGCCAGAACAACGTGACGTGGCCGGGCGGCACGCAGACCAGCTCGCCGATCGCCCTGCGCAGCTCGTCCTGGGGGGTCAACGGTCCTCACCCAGGAGGATCTCGGCCAGCTCTCGCGCAAGGCGGCCGTAGTCGTGGCGCTGCTCGACGTAGGCGCGCGCGTTGGCGCCGAGCCGCTCGCGCTCGTCGGCAGGGGCAGCGGCCAGCGAGCGGATGGCGGCGGCCAGCGCCGCGGGATCCTCCGGCGCCACCGTGCGGCCGCAGTCGGCCTCGCTCACGGGCTGGTTGGCCGCGTCGGCGGCAAAGAGGATCGGCCGCCCCGCCGCCATGTACTCGTAGAGCTTGTTGGGCGAGACGCCGAAGCGATATAGCGAGCTGCGTCGGTATCCCACGTAGCAGGCGTCGAAGAGAGCCACCGTACCGGCGACCTCGCACTTGGGTATCGCGCCGACGAAGGCGACGTTGCGCAGGTCGGCCGCGCGCGCCACGAGTTGATCGCGCTCCGGTCCGTGACCGACGATGACGACCTGGGCCTCGTCTGGTCCCAGCAACCGCGCAGCGTCGATGAGCGTCTCCAGCACGTTGGCTCGTCCCAGCGTGCCCACGAAGCCGACCGTGAACGTCTCGGGCCGGTTCGCGTCGCGCGCGCGTGGAGCGGCGCCGTTTGCCCGGGCGCCGCCGAGATCGATCCCGTTGGGCAGATAGTGATACTTGCGCCGGTCCATGCCCCGTGACGTCATGTGCGCCTCGGCAGCCGGCAGCACGGAGACGACCGCGTTGGCGCGGCGGTAGCCGTAGTCCTCGAAGCGCTGCATGAGCGCCACGAGCGGATGAAGCTCCGACAGGCCCCCCAGCTCGCGCAGCGTCAGCGGCCAGATGTCGCGGACCTCGAAGACCAGCCGAGCGCCGAAGCGGCGTGCCCAGCGCGACGCGACGGGCAGCGGGAAGAGCGACGGCGAGGAGACGAGGATCGCGTCGGGCGCCGGCAGGCGGCCGACGGGGAGACGCGTAAGCCGCAGCGCGAAGGCGGCCATGTTCAGCACGCGCCCGAGGCTGATCGCACGCTCGTACTCCGGGACCGCGACCCAGCAGTACGTGACGCCGTCGATCACCTCGAGCGTGAAGCGCTTTGCCACCCGCGGAGGCTGCGTGAAGAGGTGCGAGCGAGTGCCAGACACGACGACCACCCTGTGCCCCTGCTCGCTCAGCCCCCGCGCCAGGTGGTAGTGGCGGTACTCCATGCCGTGCCGCGGCGAGCCGGCGTACTGGTTGACCATCCAGATCGTTGCGCTGCGCTTCCCCACCTGATCAAGCATGACGGCCTCGGGTGAGAGCGTGAACCATTACACCCCAATGCGAGCGCCAGGGGTGGCAGGAGTCAGGAGGAAGCCCCTGCTCGCGCAGCGCGTCGCGGCACGCCGCCACGTCATAGGCGACCGCGTGGAAGGTGGCCGCCCGGGCCGCCAGATCGAGCACCATCACGCGCGCGCGGGGGTCCCGGCTGCGCGACTGTCCGACCGAGCCCGGATTCAGCAGGGTCAGCTCGCCGGGCAGCAGGCGCACGCTCCCGGTCGTGGCCTTCAGCAGCGTTCCGCGGCGCCTGCCAACGGCGAGCGACTCGTGCGTGTGGCCGAGGACCAGGATCTCCGCGCCGGACGTCATGCGCGCCAGATCGTCCAGGCACGCCTGCGCCTGGTCCTCCGTGCGCACGTACTCGCGGGGGTCCCCCGGCGAGCCGTGATGCAGTGCGACGCCGTGCGCTGTCGCACCGCGGGGAAGCTCGCCCAGAAGCGCCCGCGCGTCGTCCTCGAGCACGGTGCGCGTCCAGCGCAGGCTGTCGCGCGCCCGCTGGTCGCAGCGCTCGTCGCCCAGCTCGCCGATGGCGATCAGATCATGGTTGCCGGCCACCCCCTGGCCGGGCAGGGCGCACGCGCGACGAACACACTCGTTGGGCGCCGGCCCATAGCCGACGAGGTCACCCGCGCAGAGATAGGCGTCGACCTCCTGCGCGGAGAGGAACGCGAGCGCGGCCTCGAGGGCGTGCCCGTTGCCGTGGATATCCGCGACGACGCCGAGGCGCATCACGCGGCGGCTGCGGTGGTGGCGCGCCCGTGGTGGGCCAGCCGGCGCACGCGCGTCGACGTCGCCTGCCACAGCGTTCCCCTGATGAACGGAAGCGGGTCGTCCGGTGCCAGCCCGGAGACGGCCCGGCAGCGTCGCGCCCAGCGCAGCCACGCCAGCGGCGACATGCCCGATTCGTAGGCCGCCCGAAGATCGGTTAGCGGCTGGCACCACGCGACCCGGCGCACGGCGCGCCGGCCTCCCGGCTGCGGGGAGCCGGTGAGGTCGCCGTGAACGAGCGCGGGGAGATTGACGCCGGCGACCGCTGCCGGGTGGTGCCAGATGTTGAACCTGGGGTTGATCTCCAGGAGGTGCAGCCGCCCGCCCTCGTCGCGCTTGAAGTCGACCTTGGCGACACCGCGCAGCGCGAGGGTGCGCAGGACGTCGCGCCCCAGCCCCGCGACATCCGGCGCGGCGGTGATCTCGACCGAGGTGCTGAAGCCGTAGTGGGCCGGATACGTGCGGATCTTGCGCCCGGTGAACTCGCCCGCGACGGCCCCGTCGTCGTCGACGTAGGCATGATAGCTCTCGATTGCGCTCTCGGGCCCTGTGATCAGCTGCTGCACCAGCAGCTCGCCGTCGAACGCGGCCAGCTGCCTCCAGCACTCGCGCCACTCGTCTGGCCCTGCCACCTCCATCGCCTTGGCCTGCTCGCCTAGCGAGAACCAGTTGCTGACGCGCACCGACGGCTTCACGATCACCGGGAACGGCAACGCGAGCTCGGGAGGCGGCTGTGCCCGGTGCGGGTGCAGCCGCTGCGCGGACGGCACCGGCAGGTCGTGGCGCTCGGCAAGCGCCTGGAACGGGCCCTTATCGACGAGCTGCTCGATCAGCGCGGCGTCGGCCAGGCTGAGGCGGAACCTCCCGGCAAGCTCGTCGCGGTTGCGTGAGGCGACCAACAGGGCCGCGTCGGTCTGCGGATAGAGCACCGGAGGCTCGGGCTGTGATCGCGCGAAGCGCAGGAGCGCCTGAAGCAGTTCCTGCTCGCGATCGGGCTCGCGCTCCCAGCCCTCAATCGCCGGCAGCACCGCGCGCACATGCCGCGAGAAGCGCGCCGTCGCATCCGGGATCCCGAACAAGGCGCTCTCGATGCCGGCGAGGCCGAGCGCGCGGACCATGTCCACGTCGCCCATCACGACCGCCATCGCGGCAACGGTCCGACGTGCCCGATCCATCGCTAGCGGCGAGTCTACTCGGGGGCTGGCGAACCGGCCTCGGGACGCCGCCTACAATCTCGAGCATGGACGTCGGAGGCATCGGTCGGCGCCTCTATGGCGACTACGTACAGCGCGAGCGCCTCGACGATCTCAGCGCCCTGCTGGAAGGCGCGCTCGCCAACGGCTACGAGACGATGACTCTCTCGGCATTCGCCGACCACGTGTGCGGCGGAACGCTGGGGGCCGACGAGCGGATCCTGCTGCTGCGCCACGACATCGACTCCGACGTGCCGCGCGCGCGACGCATGTGGGAGATCGAGGCCGGCCTGGGCATGGTCGGCAGCTACTTCTTCCGCCACAGCACCTGGGACGTCGGCTTCATGCACGAGCTCTCCTCGGCGGGATGCGAGGTCGGCTATCACTACGAGGAGCTGGCGACGCTCGTTAAGGAGCGGGGCGTGGCGACCGCAAATGAGACGAGGGCCCTGCTCGGCGCGGCGCGCGCTCGCCTGCGAACGACGATCCCGGCGCTGCGGGCCGATTCCGGGCTCGCCCTGGACGTGCTGGCCGCCCACGGTGACTTCGCCAATCGCGCGGTCGGCGTCTCCAACGCGGAGATGCTCAGCGACCCCGCCCTGCGATCGGAGATCGGCGTGCGGCTCGAGGCCTACGACGTCGAGACGCACGTCTCGGCCCGATCGGCCGACGGCGTGCCTCCGCGAGGCTGGCGGCCCCACGATCCCATGGACGCCATCCGCCGCAGCGAGCCGGTCGTCGCCGTGCTGCTGCATCCGCGCTCATGGGGCAGGGCCCCTCTGGTCAACGCGCGCGTGGACCTTCAGCGGCTCGGCGAGGGCTGCGCGTATCTCGTGCGGCGCGCGCAGCACAGGAGGAGCGGCAACGGCCGGGTGGAGGCTGCGACCTGAGGCGAGCCGCCGGTCTATCGTATGCGTCACGATCCGGTCGCCGACTTCCACAGTCCCACCACGACGAACAGCGGAGGAGCCCCAGCGCGCGCAAGCGCCCGACGAGCGCGTGAACGCGATCTTCCAACAGCCCTGGTGGCTGGACGCGGTCGCACCCGGCCGCTGGTCGGAAGCGACGGTCGAGCGCGACGGCCGTGTGGTCGCCCGCCTGCCCTACGTCGTTCGCGGCGGGCGAGCCCTGCGGGCCCTGACGATGCCGCCGCTGACTGGCACGCTGGGGCCGTGGGTGGCGCAATCCCAGGCACGCCCGGCCCGCGCCCTCAGCCGCGAGATGGAGCTCCTCGGCGCCCTCGAGGCGGCCCTTCCCCGGGCCGACGTCTTCAGCCAGCAGTTCTCGCCGGCGATGCTCAACGCGCTGCCCTTCCATTGGGCGGGCTACCGGCTCGAGATGCAGTACACCTACCGCTTGAAGGGGCTCGATTCGGAGGAGCGGCTCTGGCAGGGCCTTCGCGGGAACATTCGAGGGGACATCCGCAAGGCGCGCAACCGGCTGGTCGTCCGCGACGACTTGGGGTTAGACGAGTTCCACGCCGTGTGGGCGAAGACGTTCGCGCGGCAGGGACGCCAGCCGCCAGCGTCGCTCGCCGACCTCGAGCGCATCGACGCGGCGTGCGCCGCCAGGGGCGCACGGGCGATGCTCTTCGGGGTGGACGAGGGCGATCGCGTGCACGCGGTCGCCTACGGGGTTTGGGACGAGCTGGCAGCGTTCTATCTGCTCGGTGGCGGCGATCCGCAGCTTCGCAACAGTGGAGCGACCAGCCTGCTCGTCTGGGAGCTCATCATGCGGGCGCGCGAGGTGACGGACGTCTTCGACTTCGAAGGCTCGATGATCGAGTCGTTGGAGCGGCTCTTTCGTGCCTTCGGAGGGCGCCAGACGCCCTATCTGCGCGTCACCCGGGCCACCCGCCGGGGACAAGCCGCTCTCGCCATGCGGTCAGGCTGGCGTCGAGTCAGCACCGGCCTGCCGCGCTGAGGTTCCTCAGTCCGCTCAGCGCATCCGGCTCGCTGCGGCGCGACGCCTGGCCACCTCGTCCTCGAGCGCATCGGTCTTCATCGCCGGCAGCAGCTCGGCCTCCGGGGTCCGCGGCAGCGGGTCCATGCCGTACTTCTCCGGGTAGCGCTCGACGTCGGCGGCAGCCCGCTCGTACTCGCCGACCGTCCCGATGTCCCACCAGTCGGCGTCCGTCTCGAAGGCGGCGACGCGCTCGCCCGCATCCAGCAGGCGCAGCACGAGGTCGGGGAACTGGCAAGTGCCCTCAGGCAGGCAGGCCAGCGCGCGCTCGTCATAGACGTACACGCCCATGCTGACCTGGTAGCGCAGCGACGGCTTCTCGATGTAGTTTCGTACGAGGCCGTCGTCGGATTCGATCACACCGAGGTCGATGTTCACGCGCTTGTTGCGCATGGCCACGGTGAGCGCCGCGTCCTGCTGCTCGTGGTACTCGACCAGCTCTCGGTAGTCCAGCGTGGTCAGCACGTCCCCGTTGACGACGATGAACGTCCCTTCGAGATCGGGCACGGTCGCAAGCGCCCCCGCCGTCCCGAGCGGCGCCGTCTCCCAGTGGAACGTCAGGCGCACCTCGGGCGGGATGTCCGCGTTGGCGAGGTAGATCAGGATGAGCTCGCCGAGGTGATTGACGCACAGGTCGATGCGATCCACACCGGACTGCACGAGCGAGCGAATGATGTGCTCGAGCACCGGCCGGTCGCCGATCGGCACCAGCGGCTTCGGGATCACGGTCGTGTAGGGCCGCAACCGCGTCCCCAGTCCGCCGGCGAGGATGACGGCTCTCATCGCCCGTTACCCGGCGCCGTGGAGCGCTCCGTCGCCGACCCCTCTCTCCTGCAACTGCTCATCCCGACTTCCCCCTCGCCGCTCAACCTGTACCAAGGCCACAGTACGGGTCCTTGACCCGAGCGTGCCATGACCGGATCCGGTGCAATGGAAGTGTGGACCTTCGGCCGGGCGAACGTGACACGAAGCCGTCACCCTGTTCCGGAGTAGTGGACGGCCGGAGCGAGCCGCCGGTGTCAGTCCCGGCTCTTGATCACGGCAATTGTCGCCCCGGAGCTGACCGGCTCGCCCTCCTTGACGGCGAGCTGCTCGATCACTCCGGCCTTGTGCGCCGTGATCTCGTTCTCCATTTTCATCGCCTCGATGATGCAGACGAGCTGGCCCTCCGCCACCTCCTGGCCCGGCTCGACGAGGATCTTCCACATGTTGCCCTGCAGCGGCGAAACGAGCTCGTCGGCGCCGCCGCTGTTCTCCGCCGCGGCGCGGTCGGCCCGCCGGGGCTTTGGACCCGTCGCCGCCGCGACGCTGCCGTTCGCGCCGCCGAACGGCGGGCCGATGACCCTGACGTCGAACTTGCGGCCGGAGATCTCGACCGTGTAGGAGTGCTCGACCGGCTCCGGCGTTCCTTCGGGACCCTCGGCCTCCGCCTTGGGGAAGGCCAGTGCCTTGAGCCACTCACGGTCCTCGATCAGATCGCGACACGTCTCGCCGCGGGCCCACTGCTCGGTCGTCAGCAGCGCCGCGTGGAACGGGATGAGCGTCTTCAGGCCGCCGATCTCGTATTCGCCCAGCGCGCGCAGCATCCGCCGCGTGGCATGCTCGCGGTCGCGGTCCCAGACGATGAGCTTGGCCACCATCGGGTCGTACAT
>Ga0307318_10000186_pt1 | contig 19717 bp, 13 predicted proteins | sample ER_DNA_367_FD_194500 | JGI IMG/M metagenome (GOLD analysis project Ga0307318, IMG submission 194500) | Bulk soil microbial communities from the East River watershed near Crested Butte, Colorado, United States - ER_DNA_367 | ecosystem: Environmental > Terrestrial > Soil > Floodplain | place...
CCGGCTGGCGCCGCTGCGGCTGTCGCCCGACGACAGCCCCGAGCAGGTCCTCACCGAGAACCTGGGCCTGCCCGAGCTGCTCGGCATCGGCGACGTGGCCGAGCTGGACCCGCGGGCCAGCTGGCGGGCCCGGCGGCCCCGCGAGCTCCTGCGCGTCCCGGTCGGCGTCAACGCCCTCGGCAAGCCGCTGCTGCTGGACCTCAAGGAGTCGGCCCTGGGCGGGATGGGGCCGCACGGGCTGGTGGTGGGGGCCACCGGGTCGGGCAAGAGCGAGCTGCTCCGCACCCTGGTCACCGCCCTGGCCGCCACCCACCCGCCCGACCTGCTGGCCTTTGTGCTGGTCGACTTCAAGGGCGGGGCCACCTTCGCCGGCATGGCCGACCTCCCGCACGTGGCCGGGACCATCACCAACCTCCAGGACGACCTGACCATGGTCGACCGGATGCACGCGGCCCTGTTCGGCGAGCAGCGCCGCCGTCAGGAGCTGCTGCGAGTGGCCGGCAACCTGGCCTCCATCCGCGACTACCACCGGCTGGCGGCCGCCGGCGAGGACCTCCCGGCGCTGCCGTTCCTGCTGGTCATCGTGGACGAGTTCAGCGAGCTGCTGGCCAGCCGCCCGGAGTTCATCGACCTGTTCGTGGCCATCGGCCGGCTCGGGCGCAGCCTCGGCATGCACCTGCTGTTCGCCTCCCAGCGGCTCGACGAGGGGCGGCTCCGCGGCCTGGAGAGCCACCTGTCCTACCGGATCGGCCTGCGCACCTTCAGCGCCGCCGAGAGCCGGGCCGTGCTGGGCGTGCCCGACGCCCACGAGCTGCCCGCCATCCCCGGCTCGGCCTACCTCAAGGTCGACCCGGACGTCTTCGAGCGGTTCAAGGCGGCCATGGTGTCCGGCCCCTACCGGCCCCCGGCGCCCGACGGGCACCGGCCCCGGGCGGCGCCGGTGGTCCGGTTCCAGGCCCGCGGCGGCCAACGCGCGGGCGGCGGGAACGGCGGCGGCGAGCCGGCCACCTGGACCTTCGCCGAGGACCACGACCCGGACGGCCGCACGCCCAGCGTCATGGACGTGGCCGTGGCGCGGCTGGCCCCGGCCGCCCCCCGGGTCCACCAGGTGTGGCTGCCGCCGCTGGCCCCGGCGATCCCCTTGGACCGGCTGCTGCCCGTCACCGAGCCCGGCCCGGCTGGCGGCCTGCTCGCCCCCGGCTGGTCACCCGGGGGCCGCCTGCGGGTGCCCCTCGGCGTCCTGGACCGGCCCGAGGACCAGGCCCAGGAGCCCCTGGTGGCCGACTTCGCCGGCGCCAGCGGGCACCTGGCCGTGGTGGGCAGCCCCCAGTCGGGCAAGAGCACGCTGCTGCGCGCCCTGCTGGCGTCGTTCCTGCTCACCCACCGGCCCGAGGAGGCCCAGTTCTACTGCGTCGACCTCGGCGGCGGCACCCTCCAGGCCGTGGCCGGCGCCCCGCACGTCGGCAGCGTGACCGGCCGGCACGACCCCGAGCGGGTCCGCCGGGTCGTCGGCACCGTGCAGGCCCTGCTGGACGACCGCGAGCAGCTGTTCCTGGCCAAGGGCGTCGACTCCGTCCAGACCTTCCGGGCCCTGCGCGACCGGGGCCAGCTCCGCGGCGACGACCTCGGCGACGTCTTCCTGGTCCTGGACAACTGGGCGGCCATCCGCCAGGAGTTCGAGGACCTGGAGCCGGTGGTGGTCGACCTGGCCGCCCGCGGGCTCGGCTACGGCATCCACCTGATGGTGACGGCCAACCGCTGGCTGGACATCCGGCCCAACCTGCGCGACTCCATCGGCAACCGGGTCGAGCTGCGGCTGGCCGACCCGCTGGACTCCGAGATCGACCGCAAGCAGGCTGCCAACGTCCCCCTGGGCGCTCCCGGGCGCGGCCTGACCCTGGACCGGCTCCACGTCCAGGCAGCCCTGCCCCGCATCGACGGGCAGGCCACCACCGCCGGGCTCCAGGAGGCCCTTGAGGACCTGGTCGGCCGGGTCAAGGCCGCCTGGCACGGCCCCGCGGTGCGGCCGGTCCACGTGCTGCCGTCCGGCCTCCACTACGCCGAGCTGCCGGCCCCCGCCGAGGACACCCAGTCGGGCGTGCCGATCGGAGTGGCCGAGACCGACCTGGCCCCGGTGTACCTCGACCTGGGCGGGCCCGACCCCCACCTGGTCATCTTCGGCGACGGCGAGTCGGGCAAGACCACCCTGCTGCGGGCCTTCATCCGCGGCCTCACGGCCAGGCAGCCGCCGGCCAGGGCCAAGCTGCTGGTGGTCGACTACCGCCGTACCCTGCTGGACGCCGTCGACCCCGACCACCTGGCCGGCTACGCGGGGGCGGCCCCGGCCGCCACCGAGATGCTGTCCGAGCTGCACGAGGTGCTGGCCGGACGCCTGCCAGGGGCCGACCTGACCGTTCGGCAGCTCCGCGAGCGTAGCTGGTGGACCGGGCCCGAGGTGTACGTGGTGGTCGACGACTACGACCTCGTGGTGACCCCGAGCGGCAACCCGCTGCTGGCCCTCCTGGACTTCCTGGCCCAGGGCCGTGACGTGGGCGTTCACCTGATCCTGGCCCGGCGGGTCGGCGGCGCCGCCCGGGCCCTCTACGAGCCGGTGCTGCAGCGGGTCAAGGAGCTCGTCAGCCCGGGGATCATCCTGTCCGGCGACCCGGACGAGGGTCCGCTGCTCGGCCCGTACCGGGCCATGCCCAGGGTGCCGGGGCGCGGCCTGCTGGTCCGTCGCCAGCGCCGCTCGGTGCTGCTGCAGGCGCCGTGGCTGCCGCCCGACCCCTGACCCGGATCAGCCGCCCGGGTCGCCCGGTGCCCTGAGGGTGCGCAGCGCCGGGCCCCGTGGCAGGGTGGCCAGCCAGCCGCGCGGCAGCGGCCGGACCTGCTCCTTCTGGTACCCGAGGGCGGAAAGGGCCGAGGTGGAGGCGATCCGGTAGGCGGCGCCCTCGGCCACCAGGTAGGTGGGCCCGCCGGCCCCGGACGGGCGGACCAGCGTCCCCCGGCCGGGCGGGAGCCACACCTGGACCGGCCCGTCCGACGCCCGGACGGCGCTCGGCGGCCGCGCCCGGACCAGCCCGGCCATGGGCGGGCGGGGCAGGACCTGGGTCGGCCGCCCGTCGCTGGAGGCGCAGGCGAACAGGGGGCTGGTCCCGCCCGGCACCTCGGGCGGGGACGCCGGCGCGTCGGCCAGCCCGAACGGCTCCCCCTGGGGTTGGGCGGCGACGGCGTCGGCCGCCACCTGGGTCCTGGCCCGGACGGGCTGCTCCAGCAGCAGCAGGCTGGTCCGGTTGAGGACCCGGTGCAGCTCGCCCCCGGCAGCCAGGTACTGGAGGCCGGAGGCCCGGTCGATGACCAGGGTGCCGTCGGCCATGAACGGCGCCGGCGGGCCGCCGCCGGTGGCCGCCGGCGGGGGCAGCAGCTCGAGCGGGGTGGCCTTGGGGATCAGGTCGAGCCAGCGTCGCGGCACGGTCCGGACCTGGTCGGCGGTGTAGCCGAGGCGGGCCAGCGCCTCCGCGGAGGCGACGCGGAAGGCGTGGGCCCCGGTGACCAGGTACACCGGCCCGCCGGCGAGGCCGCCGGCGGGGCTGGCCAGGACCCCGCCGGGGGCGTCCGGGGTGGCCTGGCCGGCGTCCGGGGGCAGCCCGATCAGCAGGTGGAGCTCGTCGCGGCCACCCTGGCAGGCCACCCACCGGGCCGGCGGGCCGGCCAGGGCCGGCGGCTGGTCGGGGGCGCCCGGGATGCCGACCGGCGGGCCGAAGGACCGGGCGGCCAGCAGCCCATGGTCGACCTGGACCGAGCGGGGCAGCGCCCCGCCCGACAGCAGCCGGAGGCTGGTCAGGTTCAGCACCGGCCGCAGCATGCCGCCGGCGGCCAGGTAGCGCCCGCCCGCGTCGCGGTCGATCACCAGCGTCCCGTCGGCGTCCCAGTCGGGCGGCGGACCGCCGCCGAGCAGCGCCCTCACCCCGACCACCAGGCAGACGACCAGGGCCACCGCGACCCCCGCGTACAGCGGCCGGTTCGGCCGCCTGACCAGCGCCTCCCCCAGGTTCCGGGACCCGCGGGTGAACGCCAGCAACGTCTGCCAGCGCCGGAACGCCAGGCTGTCGATCACGTCACGGTCATCGGCCACGCCGTGCCTCCAGGACAACGCTGAACCCGCGGACGGCAGGCTACGGCCCCGCCGGGACGGGCCACAAACCGCGCAGAAGCTCACAGGCGGCCGGTGCCGATGACCGAAGCGGTCTGGGGCCTGATCAGGCCGGCCAGCAGTGGACCCGAGCGGATCGTCTGCTTGGCTGACGGACCAGCATGCCTCGACCAGGCGGCGCCAGCGGGCTAGACTTGCTTCTTCCTGCGACCTGGGGGGGTGTGCTGTGGGAACCACTCAGGTGCGGAGTCTCGATCAGCCGAGCGGCCGCGGCAGCCGTCGGCTTCGAGCGCAGAACAGACGACACATCGGGCGCCGCCTGGCGTCCGAAGGAAGGAGGGGCAGATGACCATGCCGACGCCGGCCGAGTGGTCGTTCGGGGCGACGATCCCGGCCAAGGACCTGGATGGCACCCGGCGGTTCTATGAGGACGTCCTGGGCGCCCAGGTCGTGACCGAGGACCCGGGAGGCATCATCTACCAGTCCGGGGACTCCTACTTCAGCCTGTATCCCACCGAGTTCGCCGGCACGGCCCAGCACACGCTGGGCGCGTTCATGGTCGCCGACGTCGAGGCGGCGGTGGCCGAGCTCCGGGGCAAGGGCGTGAGCTTCGAGGAGTACGACCTGCCCGGGCTGAAGACGGTCGACGGCATCGCCGAGCTCGGAGGGATCAAAGGGGCCTGGTTCAAGGACCCTGAGGGGAACATCTTGTCGGTGGTGCAGCCCCCGCCGGCCTGATCGACAAGGGCGAGCGGCGATGCTGACGAGATCGCGCGTCTATCCCCACCGGTTGTAGCGCAATGCGGTGGTGTTGCTGAGTGCCGCGTCGGCCTCGGCCAGCAGCGGCTGGGCGTTCAGTGCCATCAACGCGGTGTGGGCGTCCCGCAGCCGGAGGCGGCCCTCCGGACGGCCGAGGGTGAGCAGACACCGTCCGGCACCGAGTAGTGCCCGTGCCCGCTCGAACTGGTGGCCGTAGTCCGCCCAGCGGGCCGCCGCCTCGTCATAGCCCTGCGCCGCCTGGTCCAGCGCTCCCTCGGCCTCGGCAAGGGCGGCACGCGCGGTGAGGAGCCCATGTCGGTTGCGGGCGACGCCGTCGTGCGCCTGCGCCGCGAGGGCCTCCGCGGTGGCGCGCTCGCCCAGCGCCACACAGACGCGCACCAGCTCGGCGACGTGCTGGCCCAGGTACCAGCGGCCTCCGCCCCGGTCGCCGACCACCCGCTGTACCTCCTCGACCAGACCTTGGGCGATCGTGGGCTCGCCGGCCGCCTCCGCAACGGCGGCGGCGACAGCCAGCGCCGGCACCAGCAGCTGCAGGTCGTCGATCGCGCGCGCTCGTGGCAGGAACTCCCGCGCCAGCACGCGGGCGGCGTCCACCTCGCCGCGCCACAGCAGGACCTCGGCCTTGACCTGGTGGGCCATCTCTGACATGTACTGGCCGCCGTGATCGCGCTCCCAGGCGATCAGAGCATCGGCGGTGCCCACCGCCTCGTCCCAGCGGCCAAGGTCCAGCAGCGGGATCAGGGTCGCCGACCGGATCCAGGCGGTGCCCTCGGCCAACCCGCGCCGCTCGGTGAACTCGATTGCCTCATGGCAGGTCTCCAGCGCCGCGACTGGGCCCTCGCTGAGCCACAGCGGTTCGATCAGGTTGTTGTAGACCACCGCCGTGTCGTAGCCCGCGCCCACCTCCAGGCCCAACTCGAGGGCGGCGCGCAGGTCGTCCATTCCGCCGGGGTCGCCGAGGTCGCCGCGCGCCACTCCGCGGGAGTCGAGGGCGCGCAGCCGCTCCTCTGGCAACCCACCCAGCTCGTCGGCCAGGGCGAGGGCCTTGTCTGCCCAGCCCAGCGCCTCTTGCGGGTGGCCGGACATCACTCGGTCCATGGCCATCTGCGCGTAGGCCGAGCACAGCTCCGGACCGGGACGGGCACGCTCCAGCAGCTCGACGGCGTGGACGAGGGCGTCGCGGGTGCGGCGGGTCTCGCCCTGGTTCCACAGCACCGACGACAGCCGGTTCAGTGCCTCACCCTGGCCGACGACGTCGCCGTCGGCGGCGAAGCCGGCGATCGCTTCCTCGTAGGCGCTGGCCGCCTCGGCCACCCGGCCGACCTGGAACGCCGCCCGGGCGGCACGTGCCAGCACCCGGGCACGTCCGGGCGTGCCCAGCGGGCAGAGCTCCAGCGCCTGCCGGTAGTAGGCCTCGGCCTTGGCCACATCCAGCCCGATCATCGAGTCGCCGGCCAGGACCAGCGAATGACGGGACGACTCCTCCAGCCGAGCTAGATCGGGCTCCCGAGCCGCCCGCGCATGGACCAGCGCCTGGGTGAAGTGGTAGGCGATCAACTCGGCGCGGTCGGCTGCGCGGTCACCGGCGAGGGCCTGGATCCACTCGGCGGCCGCCCGGTGGCGGCGGGAACGGCCGGTTCTGGGGATCTGGGCGTAGGCCACGTCGCGGATGAGCGCATGCCAAAACGTGTACTCAACCTCGTCCTCCACGGCCGACAGCCGCGCGGCGCGGATCAGTTCCTTGCGCTGGAGCTGGGCCAGACCGCCCCGGAGCTCCTCCTCGCTGACACTCGTCATGGCGGCGAGCGCTCCCAGCCAGAACACCTTGCCGAACACAGCAGCGTCCTGGAGCAGGGTCTTGTGCTTCGGCGCGAGGGTGTCGAGGCGCGCCGCGATCAGGGAGTGCACGGTGTCCGGCAGCGGCAGGTCGGACGTGCGCGCCAGGTGGCCGTGTGGTTTGAGCAGCCCCCGGTCGGTGAGCAGGCGCACGAACTCCTCGGCGTACAAGGGGTTGCCGCCCGCTCGTTCCAGGAGCAGCGACTGCACCTCCGCCGGCAGTCTCGACTGGCCGAGCAGGGCGGCGATCAGCATCGCGGTCTGCGCGTCGTCGAGGGGGCCCAGCGACACGGTCGTCGCGTTCGGCTGCCCGGCCCCCCAGCCGGGCCGCCGGTCGAGCAGCTCCGGCCTGGCCGTGACGACCACGAGCAGATCGGCCCCATGTGTCTGGTCAAGCAGCTGCTCGAGGAAGTCGAGCAGGGCCGGGTCGGCCCAGTGCAGGTCCTCGATCACAAGGACCAGGGGCCCCTGTGCCGCCACCAGCTGGAGGAAACGCCGCCACGCCATGAAAGACTCGTCCCGGCCGGCCGGCGCCTCGGCGGCAGTCGCGAGCCCCACCAGCGGGGCCAGCCGCGCCTTGAGCCACTCGCGTTCCGAGGGGTCGCCAGCGACGGCGCGGACCGCCGCGTCCAGTTTGGCGGCTCCCTCCCGCGGGTCGTCGGACTCCAGGATGCCGGCCTGGGCCTTGATGACCTCGCCGAGGGCCCAGAAGCCAACGGCCTCGCCGTAGGAAAGGCAGTGGCCGCGGCGCCAGGCGACCAGCTCCGGTTGGGCGTCGGCGAAGCCGGCGAACTCGCGCACCAGCCGGCTCTTGCCCACTCCGGGCTCGCCGAGAAGCGTGACCAGCTGCACGGCATGCTCGCTGAACGCTTGCCGGTAGCAGCGTTGCAGCGTCGCCAGCTCCTCGCCGCGGCCGATCAGCGGGGTCGCAAGCTGCTCGGCCACATCCACGCCCGGCCGGCTGCGGGCCCCCAGCACCTGCCAGATCGGCACCGGCTCGGCCTTGCCCTTGACCTGCACGGGGGCGAGCTGCTCGTAGGCAAACAGCATCCGGGTGGCCCGCCAGGTCGCCTCCCCGACGACCACCCCGTTGACCGGTGCCACCCCCTGGAGCCGCGCGGCGGTGTTGACCACGTCGCCGACCACGCCCTCACTGTCGGCGCCGCGGTCAAGGGCGACCAGCGCCTCGCCGGTGTTGATGCCAATCCGCACCGCCAGCTCAAGGACGGGATGGGCCTGGTTCAGCTCGGCGATGGCGTCCAGCATGCGCAGCGCGCACCGCACCGCCCGCTCCGGGTCGTCCTCATGGACCGCCGGGACGCCGAACACCGCCATGACCGCGTCCCCGATGAGCTTGTCCAGGGTTCCACCCACGCGCTCGATCTCACCGCGCAGCCGGGTGTGAAAGGGACGCAACATGGCGCCGACGTCCTCGGGATCGGCCCGGTCGGAGCGCGACGTGAAGCCCACGAGGTCACAGAACAGCACCGTGACGACCTTGCGCTCTTCGCCCACCGGCTGGTGCGGCGCGTCGGCCAGCGACGACCCGCACGCCCCGCAGAACCGGAACCCCCCAGGGTTCTCCTGCCCGCAGCCCGAGCACCTGAGCATGCATGCAGTCTACGGGCAGCCCCGACCCAGTACCTCGCGCCGTCGCCACCACCACCGGCGGCGGCCCACAGGTTTCCCTCGGCGTCGCAGCGGACACCGTCCGAGCTGCCTGGACTCATGTCCACGAAGCGTCGTCCGGCACCAACCCGCCCCTGGGCGACATCGTAGACGTGGATGCTCCGCGGCTCGGACCCTGAGTCCACGACATAGAGGCGAGACTCGTCGGGGGAGAAGCAAAGACCATTGGGGCGTTCGAGGTTGTAGATGACCGGCTCGACCCGGCCCCGGTCGGGGTCGAGCCGGTAGACCGCGGTGGGCGGCTCGAACGCCGCCTGGCGACCCTCGTAGTCCGACATGATCCCGTAGCCGGGGTCGGTGAACCACACCGAGCCGTCCGAGGCCACCACCACGTCGTTGGGTGCGTTGAGCGGTTTGCCATCGAACCGGTCGATGAGCACCGTGATCGAGCCGTCGTGTTCGGTCCCGGTCACCCGCCTGGTCAGGTGCTCGCATGAGACAAGACGGCCCTGCCGGTCGCGGGTGTGGCCGTTGGCGTAGTTCGAGGGGCTCCGGAACAGGGTCACCGCGCCCGTTGCCTCGTCCCACCGCAGCATGCGGTTGTTGGGGATGTCGCTCCAGACCAGGCAACGGTGGTCTCCGAACCAGACCGGCCCCTCGACCCATCGACAGCCGGTTGCGATCCGCTCGACGGCCGCGTTGTGGAGCCGGCAGCGGTCAAAGCGCGGATCGAGGACCCGGACGGCGGGATCGGGGTAGCGCCCTGGCGCATCGGGCCAGCGATCCGGCGGCAACGGCGGGTACTCCATGGGCTGCATGTTTCCACACTGACACAGGGAGGACAGGCGGCCGACCACTCGCCGAGGATCGCGGTTGTCACCGGAGCCGGGATCGGTCGCCTACACCGCCACCACCGACATGACCGAGCCCATGGCCGCCGGCGCCCTCCAGGCCGACGGCAACGTCCGCGCTTGTAGATGGCAGGGATGGCCAACCACACGACACCACCATTCCAGCAGGCGGATTCTGGTTCCCGCTCCCAGGCTGCAGCTGCTCCTGCTGTACCACGTTCCGCCCCTTGCCTTGGTGCCACGAACCGTCGAGCATGAGGAGGCTGTTGGGTACGTTGGGTACCTGGGCGCCAGATCGGGATGGGGCAGGGGATGGCGCAGATCCCCTCGGTGGTGGACGGGCTGCTGCAGGGAACTCCGGCCGGGCTGGCCGTGGGCTCGCCGGCCTGGTTCGGCTGGCTGGTCGACGACGCCGCCCGGTCCTTCTCGTTCCGGTCGCCGTCGGGGGTCTACACCGCCCGCAAGGAGCGCCGGCAACGCGGTGGCGCCTACTGGGTCGCCTACCGCACGGCCGCGGGCCGCCAGCACAAGGTCTACCTGGGCAAGGCTGAGGAGCTCAGCCTCGAGCGCCTGGATGAGGTGGCCGCCGCCCTGGCCGGGCGCGTCGCCGACGCCGCCGGGCAAGTGGGTGAGGCCCTGCCCGCTCCGGCTGAGGGGCCCGGCCGGAGAGGCGAGGGCGCCGTTGGCCTGCCCCTGCTGGCGACCAAGCTGTTCGTGCCCCGGCCCCGCCCGGACCTGGTCTCCCGGCCGCGGTTGCTGGCCTGCCTCGACGCCGGCCTGGACACGGGTCGGTGCTCGCTGCTCTCGGCGCCGGCCGGGGCCGGTAAGACCAGCCTGCTGGCCGCCTGGCTGGCCAAGCTGGATCGCCCGGTGGCCTGGCTCACCTTCGATGAGCGCGACCAGGACGCCGGCCAGATCCTGCGCTACCTGGTCGCCGCCCTGCAGAGGATCGCTCCCGACTGCGGCCGCGGGGTGCTGGCCTGGCTGGATGCCCCGCAGCCGCCGCCACCGGAGGTCGTGGTCACCGGGCTGGTCAACGACCTGACGGCCCTGCCCGCGCCCGGTGTGCTGGTCCTGGACGACTACCACCTGGTGCGCGCTGCGGGCGTCCATGCCGTGGTCGTGTTCCTGCTGGAGCACCTGCCACCGACCCTGCATCTGGTGGTCGCCAGCCGCGAGGACCCGCCGCTGCCGCTGCCTCGCCTGCGTGCCCGCGGCCAGCTCACCGAGGTGCGGGCCGCCGATCTCGGCTTCAGCGTCGAGGAGGCGGCCGCCTTCCTGGGCGCGAGCCTGGGGCTGCGCCTGGAGCGGGAGCAGGTGACGGCGCTGGTCGAGCGCACCGAGGGGTGGGTGGCCGGGCTGCAGCTGGCCGGGCTGGCCCTGCGCGACCGGCCCGACCCGGCGGCGTTCGTGGACGGCTTCGCCGGCGGGCACCGGCTGGTGGCCGACTACCTGACGGCCGAGGTGCTGGACCGCCAGCCGGCCCCGACCCGGCGGTTCCTGCTGGCCACCGGCGTGCTCGACCGCCTGTGCGCCCCACTCTGCGACCACCTGTTGGCCCCCGAGGCCGGCGACAGCCAGGGGTTCCTGGAGGAGCTGGAGCGGGCCAACCTGTTCCTGGTGCCCCTGGACGACCGGCGGGTGTGGTTCCGCTACCACCACCTGTTCGCCGACGCCCTGCGTGCCCGCCTGGCGCGGGAGGCCGGCCCCGGGGCGGCGGCCGCCCTCCATCGGCGGGCCAGCGACTGGTTCGGCCAGGAAGGGCTGCTGCCGGAAGCGATCGGCCACGCGCTGGCCGGCGACGCCGCCGAGGACGCGGCCACCTGGATCGAGGCGCTCACGCCCTCGATGTTCGCGACCATGAGCATCCACCAGACGCTGGCGGCCTGGCTGGCGGCCCTGCCCGAGCCGGTCGTGCGCGCCCGGTCGCTGCTCTGCCTGGCGCAGGCCTGGCTCCTGATCCATCGCGTCGAGCTGGAACCGGCCACGGCCTGGATCGAGGCGGCCGCACGCGCGCTCCCGGCAGCCGAGGACGACGCCCGCCCCGCGCGGGGCGCGGTCGCCGCCACCCGCGCCTACATGGCCACCGTCCTGCCGGACGCGGCGCCGGATCACGCCATCGCGTGGGCGGAGCGGGCGCTGGGCGACCTGGCGCCGGACGAGGGGGCCTTCCGCGGCATCGCTGGCCTCAGCCTGGGGCAGGCCGCACTCGCGTTGGGCCAGCTCGACCGGGCCGAACAGGCCTTCGCGGAGGTCGCGGCGGCGGCGCGGGCGGCCGGCCTGGTCCAGGGCAGCCTGACGGCAACTACCCAGCAGGTCAACGTCCAGCGACTCCGCGGCGCCCGCCGCCAGGCGCTGGCCACCGGCCGGGCGGCCCTGGCCTGGGCTGGCGAGCACGTCGTGCCATCGACCGTTGGGCGGCTACGGACGGTGCTGGCCGAGCTGCTGCTCGACGAGGACGACCTGGCGGCGGTCCTGCCGTTGGCGACCGAAGGGCTCGCCGCCCCGCGCGAGTTCGGGAACGCGCCGCCGCTGGTGCTGCTGGCGAGCCTTCCCCTGGTCCGGCTGCGCCTGGCCCAGGGCGACACGGCCGCGGCGGGAGCCGTGCTGGCCGAGGTCCGGCCGCTGGTCCAGCACGGGCCGTTCGCGATGGTGGCGCAGCTGCTGGAGGCGGCCGAGGCGCGGGTGCGCCTCGCCCTGGGTGACGGAGCCGCCGCCGTCGCCTGGGCCGCCGCCGTCGCCTGGGCCGCCCCGGTCGAGCCGATGACGCTGGCCGACCTCCTCAGGTTCGGCGCCGCCGGCGTCGAGGCCGCGGGCGTCACACCGGCCCGGATCCTGGTCGCCCAGGGGAGGGCCACCGGCGACCCCGCCCTGCTCCGGCAGGCCGAACGGCACCTGAACGCCGCCTGGGAGCTGGCGGAAGGCCATGGGCTGGGCTGGCTGCGGCTCAGGGTGCTGATCCTGCGGGCGTTGCTCGCCGACGCCCAGGGCGACCGCGACGCGGCGCTTGGGTCGCTGGCCGGAGCGGTCGCCCAGGCCGAGCCGGAGGGCGTCATCCGCCCCTTCATCGACGAAGGCGAGCCCATGGCCGCGCTCCTGGCCACTTTGGGCGCGGCCGTGCAGGACGGCCACGTGACGGTGGGGGGCGCGTCACCGGCCTACCTGGACGCGCTGCTCGCCGCTATCCCCGGCCAGGAGCCAGGGCCGCGCCGGACCGGGCTCGTCGAGCCGTTGACCGAGCGGGAGCTGGAGGTGCTGGGGCTGCTGGCGGCCGGGCGCTCCAACGCCGAGATGGCGGCTGAGCTGTTCGTGGAGCAGAGCACGGTCAAGACCCACCTGATCCATCTGTACAGCAAGCTCGGCGTCCACAGCCGCACCCAGGCGGTGGCCCACGCCCGCACCCTTCAGCTGCTGGACTGACCCAGGCCGCAGGTTCCACCCCGCTTCTCCACCCTCTGGTGGACGCGCCTCACCTGCCACGCCGCCAAGCTGCCGATGGCAGGTCCACGACGACCGAGAGGGGTCGAACCAATGGCCATCACGCTTCCGACCTTCACGCCGCTAGAAGACAGCCTGTTCCTGACGCTGTACGCCAGGGCCCTCGACAACCTCCGGCCCCACCCCATCCTCGGCGACGCCATGGCCGACCAGATCGTCCACACCGCCGACTACGACTACGGCCAGCTCCACATCGACACCAACCTCATCCTCAACGTCGCCCTGCGGGCCAAGAAGCTGGACCAGGTGGCCTCGGAGTTCCTGGCCCGCCACCCCGACGCGGTCGGCCTCGACCTGGGCGCCGGGCTCGACACCCGATTCGAGCGCCTGGCTCCCCCAGCCACCGTGGACTGGTACGACGTCGACTTCCCCGCGGTCGCCGCCACTCGCCAGCGCCTGATCCCCGAGCACCCCAACGCGCATGTCATCGGCACCGACGTGAGGGACCCGGACTGGCTGGACACGGTCCCCACCGGCCGGCCGGCCGTGATCGTGGCCGATGGCCTGATGGGGTTCCTCACCCAGGACGAGCTGGTGTCGCTGTGGAACCGGCTCATCAGCCACTTCCCCAGCGGCGAGCTGGTCTTCAACAGCTACACCCGCTTCGCCATCTGGGTGGCCAGGCACGCCCGCGGCACCAAGTCGGTCGCCGACCTGGTCAGGTTTCCCGGCATGGACGACCCCCGTGAACCCGAAAGCTGGAACCCCAAGCTGCAGCTGGTCAGGGAGATCCTGCTCAGCCGCGAACCCGAGGTGGCCGAGTTCCCAGCGGGGTGGCGCCGGTACCACCGGCTGGCCGCGCACAGCACCGCCTGGTCCCGGACGGGAACCATCGTCCTGCACTACCGCTTCTAAGCACCTCGCGCCAGCCCACCCCGTACCACCCGACATTCGCCCTCGTCGCGGCCCGGCCAGCGGGTCCTGCTGGCCGGGCCGTTCGACCGGAGCGGCCGCTGCACCCACCCGCGCGCCGGCCGAGGTGACCACGCCATGAGCGCACCAGCGCAACCGCCTGCCCGCTACCGCATCCGCATTCGCGGTCACCTCGACCCGGTCTGGTCGACATGGTTCGACAACCTGAGCGTCACCCAGGGGGACGACAGCACGACCGAGCTGGTCGGCCCGCTGGTCGACCAGGCGGCGCTGTTCGGGCTGCTGGCCCGGCTGCGCGACCTGGGCGCCACCCTGTTGCTGGTCGAGTACCTGACGGCGGAACCGGGGCAGCCCGACTTGCCAAGGTGCGGGACTGGATGACGAACAATTCCTGGGTGATCCGGCCTCTTCAACCAACCAGAGCGAGCCGGTGGTCCGATGTGTCGGCGGGGATGGTCGTCATGCCGGTCAGGCCAAGCCCGAACTCGACGTAGACGTGCAGGGCGCGGGCCGCCAGCAGCAGGATAGTTCCATTGCGTGTAGGTGTGTCGAAGCTCATGCGACCTCCTCATCCACCAATGCCCGTCTGTCGGTGACAAATCCGACCGGGTGTCCCCCCTGGCAGCCAATCCTCAGGCGACGGATCTCGCGTTGTACGACATCGGTTCGCTCAGCCCCCAGCTCACGATGCGCTGGGGAGTGATCCTGAACATCTCGGGTGCGAAGCCCGGCCCCAGCTCGGTGCCTCCGGTGTCCAGGACTTCTGCCTGGCCTCGTATCTCGATGCCCCGGACACGCCAGGGGCTCACCGAGGCGATGTCGTCGATCACGAAGGCCACCATGGGGTGCCTGAGGACGTCCCGGTACTTCTTGCGCGTGGTGAAATCGTGGCCACCGACGTCGATGGTGTCGTGGTCCTGGTTGTAGCGGAAGGCGGTCGGGACCACATGCGGCATTGCATCTGGACCAACGGTCGCCAGACGCCCCAGGCGGACACCGGAGGCCAGGTAGTCACGTTCTTCGTCGGTGAAGACACTCACAGGGAGCCTCCTTTCCAAAGCTTCTCTTTCGGGCGGCGGGCGCAACGGGACGGTGGAGGCCTCCTTGCGCATCGCGAGCCGGCTGGGATCTTGGCCAGCAGGTGCCGCGACTCGACGAGCGGCCCGCTGTGGACGCCAGCGCGGTACCAGGTCATAGCTCCCTCCGGCTACACGCTGCGGCGGTAGCGGCGCACCGCGACCGGCACGAACACCAGCAGGATCCCCACGCACCATGCCAGCGACTGCAGCACATAGGAGGTGGTGGGCCCGCCGATCATCAGCGCCCGGACCGCCGAGGCGGTCACCGACACCGGCTGGTGCTCGGCGAACGGCTGCAGCCAGGAAGGCATGGAGCTGACCGGCACGAATGCCGAGGAGGCGAACACCAGCGGCGCCATCACGGGGAACGCCGCGGCCTGGGCGGTCTCGGGGTCACCGACCGCCAGCCCGACGGTGGCGAAGATCCAGGACATCACATAGCCGAACAGCAGCACCAACAGCATCCCGGCCACGAACGCCAGCGCGCCGGTGTGGATGCGAAAGCCGACCAGGAAGCCGACCGCGGCCATCAGCGAGGCGACGAAGACGTTGCGGGCCAGGTCGGCGCCGGTGCGGCCCGCCAGGACCGCCGAGCGCGCCATGGGCAGCGACCGGAAGCGCTCCAGCAGGCCGCTCTTGAGGTCGGTCGCCAGGCCGACCGCGGCGCCGATGGCGCCGAACACGGTGGTCTGGACGAAGATGCCCGGCATCAGGTAGTCGACGTAGGGGATACCCGGGATCGACGACTGCACCGCCCCGCCGAACACGTAGGTGAACAGCAGCACGAAGATCACCGGCTGGATGGTGGAGAACACCAACAGCTGCGGCACCCGCCGGTAGGCGATCAGGTTGCGCTCGGCGACCGCCAGCGCGTCGCGGACGGGCCGCAGCGGGCCGCGCGGCACGCGGCGGACCCCGGCGGTGGTGATGCTCACGGGCCACCTCGGCGGCCTGGGCCCCTGCCGGCGCGGCCCGGGCCGGCGGCGGCGGCCTCGCCCTCGGCGGCCGCCTCGTCCTCGGCGCGGTGGCCGGTGAGGGCCAGGAACACGTCGTCCATGCTGGGCTCGCGCACGGCCAGGGTGGTCGGGGCGAGCTGGTGGTCGTCGAGCAGGCGCAGCACGTCGATCAGCTGGCGTGCGCCGTCGCCGGAGGTCAGCCGCACGGTGGCGCCGTCCCGCTCGGGCCGGGTGCGTAGGCGCTCGGCGAGCAGGTCGCCGGCCTTCAGGGCGCGGGCCGCCTCGCCCATCCCCAGCTCGATCACGGTGCTGCCGAGCTGGGCCTTGAGCGCCGCCGGGGTGTCGTTGGCGATCACCTTCCCGCCGTCGACGACCGCGATGCGCTCGGCCAGCCGGTCGGCCTCCTCCAGGTACTGGGTGGTCAGCAGGACGGTGGTGCCGTCGGCGACCAGTTCGCGGATCATCTCCCACAGCGCGTTGCGGCTGGGGAGGTCCAGCCCGGTGGTCGGCTCGTCGAGGAAGACGACCTGGGGGCGCTGCACCAGCGCGGCGGCCACGTCCAGGCGGCGGCGCATCCCGCCCGAGTAGGTGCGGGCGGGCCGGTCGGCGGCGTCGGTCAGCGCGAACCGCTCCAGCAGCTCGTCGGCGCGGGCGCGGGCGTCGGCGCCGGGAAGCTGGGCCAGGCGGCCGGTCAGCCGCAGGTTCTCCCGGCCGGTCAGGTTCGGGTCGATGGCCGCGTACTGGCCGGCGAGCCCGATCCGGTAGCGGACGTCGTCGGCCTGGACGACGACGTCCAGGCCGAGGACCTCGGCACGGCCGCCGTCGGGGGCCAGGATGGTGGTGAGGATGCGGATGGCGGTGGTCTTGCCGGCGCCGTTGGGGCCGAGCAGGCCGAACACGGTGCCCGCCGGCACCTGGAAGTCAATGCCGTCCAGTGCGACCACGTCGCCGAAGCGTTTGGCCAGGCCCTCCACCAGGATGGCGGTGTCGCTCATGACCGTCGATGGTCGCACGATACTTGGAGAAGATCAAGTATCGAGTGCTTCAATGATTGAGATACTGGAAACGCCTGTGGCGACCGCCTAGGATGGGGGGGTGATCGACAAGCGGGGCGGCACCAAGGCGGCGATCGCGGCCGAGGCCTGGGGCGCGCTGCTGGACCTGACCATGGGCCAGCGCAACCGCTTCTTCCACATCCTGCAGAAGTTCGGCCTCACCCCCGGCGACCTGCGTGCGCTCTTCGCCCTCGACGAGGAAACCCCCCGCCCCATGCGGACCCTGGCCCGGGCGTGGGCGTGCGACCCCTCCAACGTGACCTGGATGGTCGACCGGCTGGAGCGCCGCGGCCTGGTCGAGCGGCGAATGCTGCCCAGCGACCGGCGCGTGAAGACGGTGACCCTCACCCCCCTGGGGGCCAGCACCAAGGCCGAGCTGTTCACGCGGCTGCACGAGCCGCCCGCCGACTTCCTGGCCCTGGACCGGGAAACCCTCCAGGCACTGCGCGACGCGCTGGCCCGCCTGCCGGCGTCGCTGCGCGCCACCGGCCCGCACGAGCGCCCATCCGACGGCGCGCCCCCGCATCGCCCGCGCGCCTGAGGCGGCGAGGCTGGCAAATCTCTGGCAAATGGCGGTTGGAAGCGCTCCGGGCATGCAAGAGGCCGGGTGCTGGACCCGGCCTGAGCTGCGGTGTTGAGGTGGAGCCCCCCGCTGGGGGGCGAACCGGCGACCCCATCCTTACCATTCGTGCTGCCGCGCACCTGTAACAGAGGACGCCGAGGTCAAGTGGCCGGGAGTTTCCGTGGCTGACCGTGGCAGACCGGTGGCGTCGTGCTCGGAACGGCACGGAGACGGCACGGGCGGTGAGGATGACCCTGTGTCGTAGTACCGCTGTACGCGGCGCGCTGCCGCTTTGTGAGGAGGTTGTCCGTCCACAGCGGACGGCAAAAGAAAAAGGCAAGGAGTTACGCGCTCCTTGCCACTCCTAATTTATAGCGCACCGGGGGGCTTGCGGCAAGACCCGGGTCGTGCGGCAGAATCTCCGGCCGAAGCCAGAACCTGCGGAAATCAGGGAGTCACGAAGTACGTGTGCTCGTGTCGACGTATGGGCCTCGCTGAACGTCGAACCGACGGTGGGACTCGCCGTGCGTTGCGGGCACTCGGCGCGAAGGTGCGGGGTGCGCGCCGCCGGACTACGGAGCAGCTGGCCGAACTGCAACCTTGTGGAACGGGGGTTTCATGATTGACGTGATCGTTGCCGGCGGCGGACCGACCGGCGTGATGCTGGCGGGCGAGTTGCGGCTGCAGGGCGTGCGTGTGGTCGTGCTGGAGAAGGAAGCGGCGCCGACCAAAGTTGTCCGGTCGCTCGGCCTGCACGTGCGCAGCATCGAGGTGATGGACCAGCGCGGCCTGCTGGAGCGGTTCCTCGCGCTCGGCCAGCAGTACCCGGTCGGTGGTTTCTTCGCCGGCATCAGCAAGCCGACGCCGGACCGGCTGGACACCGCACATCCGTACATCCTCGGCATCCCGCAGACCACCACCGAGCGCCTGCTGACCGAGCACGCCACCGAGCTCGGCGCCGAGATCCGGCGCGGCTGCGAACTGGTCGGGCTGAGCCAGGACGACCACGGGGTGACCGTCGAGCTGGCCGACGACACGCAGCTGCGCTCGCGCTACCTGGTCGGCTGCGACGGCGGCCGCAGCACGGTGCGCAAGCTGCTCGGGGTCGGCTTCCCCGGCGAGCCCGCCAGGGTCGAGTGGCTGCTGGGCGAGGTGGAGCTGACCGCGCCGCCGGAGGAGTTGGCCGCCGTGGTGGCCGAAGTCCGCAAGACCCATAAGGGGTTCGGCGCCGGGCCCCTCGGGGACGGGGTGTACCGCGTCGTCGTGCCCGCCGAGGGGGTGGCCGAGGACCGCACGGTCCCGCCGACCCTCGAGGAGGTCCAACAGCAGCTGCGGGTGTTCGCCGGCACCGACTTCGGCGTGCACTCACCGCGCTGGCTCTCCCGCTTCGGCGACGCCACCCGGCTGGCCGAGCGCTACCGGGTCGGCCGGGTGCTGCTGGCCGGCGACGCGGCGCACGTCCACCCGCCGCTGGGCGGGCAGGGGCTCAACCTCGGCATCCAGGACGCGTTCAACCTGGGCTGGAAACTGGCCGCCGAGGTCAACGGCTGGGCACCGGAGGGGCTGCTGGACAGCTACCACCCCGAACGGCACCCGGTGGCCGCCGACGTGCTGGACAACACCCGCGCGCTGGTCGAGCTGACGTCCATCGAGCCGGGCCCCCAGGCAGTGCGCCGACTGGTGTCGGAACTGATGGACTTCGAGGAGGTGAACCGGTACCTGATCGAGAAGATCACCGCCATCGGGGTCCGCTACGACTTCGGCGAGGGCCACGAACTGCTCGGCCGGCGGCTGCGGGACCTGGGGCTGAAGCGCGGTCGCCTGTACGGGCTGATGCACGGCGGCCGGGGACTGCTGCTCGACCAGACCGGCCGGCTCTCGGTCGCCGGGTGGGCAGATCGGGTCGACCACGTCGTCGACGTCAGCGAGGAACTGGACGTGCCCGCGGTGCTGCTGCGGCCGGACGGCCACGTGGCGTGGGTCGGCGAGGACCAGACGGAGCTGCTCAGCCAGCTGCCCAAGTGGTTCGGCGCGCCCGTCAACTGAACGCGCAGTCCGGCCTTGAGTTCGTAGAGAAACTCCTCACCGACCCAATGGTTGCCTTGCTGGACGGAGGGGAAGGCAGTGCCTCGCGGAGTGGTGGACTTTGAGGTTGATCCTCGGTGTCTACTCGCCGCTGTCGATCGCGGCGATGTCGCCAGTATCGCTGGTTGGTTTGAGTTGGCCATGGACCCTTCGGACAGGTCGTGGCGCTCGCCTGATTGCCACTCGTGGTGCATGTCGGCCGCCGGTTTAGCGGTGCCGGCGGTAGTGCAGCCCGACGGTCCCGTTGCTGAACTCGGTGCTGGAGACCAGGTCGAGCCGGTAGGACTTGGGGACGTCGTCGAACAGCCGGGTACCCTCGCCCGCAACGTAGGGGTGCAAGTCCAGGCGGAACTCGTCGAT
>Ga0307318_10000188_pt1 | contig 19513 bp, 20 predicted proteins | sample ER_DNA_367_FD_194500 | JGI IMG/M metagenome (GOLD analysis project Ga0307318, IMG submission 194500) | Bulk soil microbial communities from the East River watershed near Crested Butte, Colorado, United States - ER_DNA_367 | ecosystem: Environmental > Terrestrial > Soil > Floodplain | place...
GGTCTTCACGGACACGATCAATACCGGGATCTACGTGCTCGACCCCGAGGTGCTGCGCCATGTGCCGGAGGGCCGGCCGTTCGACTTCTCGAAGGAGCTCTTCCCGCTCCTCCTCGAGATGGGGCGGCCGCTCTACGGCTACATCGCCGGCGGCTACTGGCAGGACATCGGCAACCTCGACCAGTTCAGGCAGGCGAACTTCGACGCGCTCGACGAGAAGGTCGCGCTGAACGTCGCGGGGATCAAGCTCCGCGGCAACGTGTGGGTGGGGGAGGGCGTGGAGCTCGCCGACCTCGAGTCCGTCGAGGGCCCGGCCTTCATCGGCAACTACTGCCGCATCGCTCCGCAGGCGTCGGTCGGCCCGTACTCGGTCCTCTCGCCGAGCGTGACGCTCCGTGAGCACGCGCGCACGACGCGATCCGTCGTCGACTCTTCGACCTACCTCGGCCGCAGCGCGCTCGTGGAGGGCGCGATCGTCGGGAAGTCCTGCGACATCAGGCCGCACGCCCGCCTGCACGAGGGCGTCGCGGTCGGCGACAGCTGCACGATCGGCGAGCAGAGCGTCGTCATGCCGGGCGTCCGGATCTACCCGTTCAAGGAGGTCGAGGCCGGCGCCCTCGTCGACCGCAACCTGATCTGGGAGTCGAGGCTTGCATCGCGCCTCTTCGGCCGCGACGCGGTCTCGGGCCTCGTGAACGTCGACCTGACCCCGGAAACGGCGCTCCGCGTCGGGATCGCGCTCGGGACGGCCTTGAAGCGCGGCGTCAGGGTGGTGACGAGCCGCGACGGCGCTCCCGCGAGCCGGCTGCTGAAGCGCGCTGTCGTCTCCGGGATCACGTCCACCGGCGTCGAGGTCGCCGATCTCCACGTCATGCCAGCCGCGGTCAACCGCCACTTCCTGAAGAGCGAGGGCCTCGGCGCGGGCGTGCACGTGCGTCCGAGCACCCTCGACCCCGAGATCATGCAGATCCAATTCTTCGAGCCGCCGGGGATCCAGGCGACGCCAGAGTTCCTCAAGGAGATCGAGAAGCACTTCCAGCGGCAGGAGTTCCGCCGAGCCGCGTACGACGAGGTGGCACAGATCTCCACGCCCACGCGCGCGGCGGAGACCTACGCGGACGACCTTCTGCGGACGCTCGACGTCGAGGGGATCAAGGCTCGTGGATTCAGAATCGTCGTCGACTACGCGCACTCGGCGGCCTCGATCGTCCTCCCGGTCGTGCTCGGCCCGCTCGGCGTCGAGACGATCGCCGCGCATCCCTACGGCGGCGAGCAGGCCGCCGAGTCGACCGACGGCGTCCGCGAGGCGCTCGGCCATGCGAAACGCCTCGTCTCGGCGGTCGGAGCCGACTTCGGCGTCGTCTTCGACCGCTCGGGCGAACGGATCTACCTCGTCGACGAGCAGGCGCACGAGGTTCCAGTCGAGCAGGAGCTTCTCCTCTTCCTCAGCCTGCTCGCCTCAGACGGGAAGAGCGGGACGCTCGCGCTCCCGATCACCGTCACGAGCCTGGCCGAGCCGCTCGTCAAGGGATCGAAGCTGGAGGTGACCAGAACGCCCGCCTCGCTCTCGGCGCTCACGCGCGCGTCCGCCGACAACGGCGTGGTCTTCGCGGGCTCGATCGGCGGTGGCTTCGTCTTCCCGGAGTTCCTGCCCGCCTACGACGGCGTCGCGAGCCTTTGCAACCTGCTTCAGCTCCTCGCTCCGGTCGACCGCCCGCTCTCTGAACTCGTCTCCGGCCTGCCGCAGTCCACTGTCGTCCACCGGCAGGTGCGTTGCCCGTGGGCCCGCAAGGGCGCCGTCATGCGCATCCTCACCGAGCGCATGAAGGGGAAGAAGGTGGACACCCTCGACGGGATCAAGGTCTTCGATGACCGCGGCTGGGCGCAGGTGCTGCCCGACCCGGACGAGCCGCTGGTGCACGTCTACGCGGAAGGGAAGACGCCAGAGGAGGCCGCAACGCTCGAGGAAGAGTTTCTGAAGCTCGTGGAGGAGATCGTCGCCGGCACCGAGGACGAGGTCGAGGTGGCATAACCCTCAAGTCCAGGTTGAAGGATTGGCGGGCTCTTGCCATACTTCCTGGGCCCTCGTTTCCTCGCCGATCGGAGTTGCCTCGTGGAAGCCCTTCCTGACCTCGATTCCCTGTCCGACCAGGAGTTGCGCGATCTGATCCGCGACCTCATGGACGAGGAGCGCGAGGTCTCGTACCGCCGCCGCATCCTGCACGGCAAGATCGACATCCTGCGTGCGGAGCTGCAGGCGCGCCTGAAGAAGGACGTGGGGGAGGGCAAGAGCCCGCTCCACGACATCGACGTCGACAAGCTGGCGGAGATCCTCGCCACGAAGGCGTCCCCGTCGGCCGAATAGGACGCCGTGAGTCACGTCCACTGTCCCGAGTGCGGCTTTCAGAATCCTGAGGCCTCCAATTACTGTTCCAAGTGCGGCGCGCTGCTCCCGCACGACGAGCCGGGTGCGCACACGACGATGACGTTCACGCCCGAGGAGATGACCGAGGATGACTCGCTCTCTCTCGCCGACCTGCGCATCGAAGGTCCCGCACTCGTCGTCCGCTCGGGCGGCGGCCGCTCGGGCGAGACCTACGCGGTCGAGTCCGAGCGACTCGGCATCGGTCGCGGGCCCGAAAACGAGGTCTTCCTCGACGACGTGACCGTATCCCGCCGGCACGCGGTGCTCGTGCACCGGGACGACGGCTACTACATCGACGACGAGGAGAGTCTGAACGGCACCTACGTCAACCGTCGCAGGGTCGAGAGCGCGAAGCTCGAAGACGGGGACGAGGTCCAGATCGGCAAGTACCGGCTCACCTTCCTGGAGTCCTAAGTGCCCCTCCACGCAATCGAACCCATCACCGTCGACGGCTGCAAGCCCGCCTCGGCCCACGTCCTCGGTCGCGTGTGTATTCCCGATACACACGCTCCCTTCGTCGGTGGCCGCGGCGGTTTTCGCGCGTCGACGGCGGGGGCCGATCACCTGAAGGGGCACTGATGGCCACCGTCGTCTCCCGAGTCGAGCCCGACGGGCCGCGCGAGCGGCCTCTCACGATCGGCGCGGTCTGCCGGCGGCTCCAGGACGAGTTCCCGGACATCTCCATCTCCAAGATCCGCTACCTGGAGGACCAGGGGCTCCTCACGCCGCGGCGCACTCGGGGCGGCTACAGGCTCTTCACGGAGGACGACGTCGACCGGCTCGAGACGATCCTTCGCCTGCAGCGCGACGAGTTTCTGCCGCTCCGCGTTATCCGCCAGGAGCTCGCTGCGCCGGGGCGCAAGCCCAGGGCGCGCATGGGTCTCGGCGAGCCCGAGGAGGACCTCGACTTCGACGCGCTCTGCGAGCGGACGGGCGCCACGCCCGCATTCGTCCGCGACCTGGAGGACTACGGGTTGCTCGATCCCTTCGCGGACGGCGGTGAGCGGCGGTATCCCGAGCGGGACGTGGAAGTCGTGACCGCGTGCCTCCAGCTCGCGCGCTACGGCGTCGAGCCGCGGAACCTACGCCCGTTCAAGACCGGAGCCGAGCAGGAGGCCGCGAAGCTCGAGCAGATCGTGGCGCCCAAGCTCCGTTCGCACAACCCCGACCGCCACCGGGCCGGCCTCGAAGACCTCCAGACGCTCGCTGCGCTCTCACAGGAGCTCTCGCAGCTTCTGTTCTGGCGGGCTGTCCGCTCGCTCGTGCGGTAGCGCCTAGCCGTGCCGGTCGACCTGAAGTCGAAGATCCGGGACATCCCGGACTTCCCCAAGCGGGGAATCGTCTTCAAGGACATCATGCCGCTCCTCGCCGACGCGGAGGCGCTGCACGAGACCGTCGAGCAGCTCGCCGAGTTTGCCGAGCCGCGGAAGCCCGACCTAATCCTCGGCGCCGAGGCCCGCGGCTTCATCCTCGGAGCCGCGCTCGCCTATCGACTCGACTGCGGGTTTGTGGCCGCGCGCAAGCCGGGGAAGCTCCCCTGGCGGACGGTGAGCGCGAAGTACGCACTCGAGTACGGCTTCGACGCGCTCGAGCTACATGCGGACGCGATCACGAGCGGCGCGCGAGTCCTCATCCACGACGATCTTCTCGCGACGGGCGGGACGGCGAAGGCGAAGGTCGACCTCGTCGAGCAGCTCGGCGGAGAGGTCGTCGGCCTCGCATTCGTCATCGAGCTCGAGTTCCTACACGGGCGCGAGAAGCTCGACGGCTACGACGTGTGCTCGCTGATCAAGTACTGATCCGTACGAGGTCTGACGCTTTCCGTCGGACCTGCCGATAAATAATTCCGAGATGTACGACGGACTGACCGGGCTCTACACCTTCGCGTGCCCCGTCAGGGGCGCGGTCCGCCTGCCGCTCTCGGCGTTCAGGATCATCGACCGGCTGCCCGGCGCGGCCCATCCCGCGGTCTACAAGATCACCTTCTCGTGCGACTGCGGGGACGAGCACGAGGGCCTCGTTGCGCACGACGACCTCGACTGGGCGCCGCTCGCAGGCGGAGACGTGTCGTTCGTGAACCTGATGACGTCGAAGCTCGAGTCCGCCGCCTCCGACCTCCTCGAGCTCGCCGCGACGCAGATCAGGGTGGGGGAGTGGCCTTGGAGCTTCTTCTGCTACCCGGAGGAGCGAGCCCGGCCCGTCTTTCCGTCCTCCTTCCGCGCGCTCGGGGCCGGGGAGGACCGCATCGGCCTCGCCGTCGAGTGCCCTTCCTGCTCGCGCACGTCGGTCAATCTCGTCACACACCGCCACGTTGACGTGCCCTTCTACAACGACCGGAAGGTGGACGTCGTCGAGCATATTTTCTCGGGCGACCGTGAGACGACGCTCGAGGCGTTCCGTCTCGAGCTCGACTCGGGGCGCTTCGACGCGCGCCGCCGCGACCTCGCCGCGTAACCGAACCGCGGTTACAGACGCTGCTCCAAGGGGAATTCTCCCCTGGAACCCGACGGAGACGAGGTGACGAAAGTGGCACTTTTCCGTAGACGGAGCGACGAGGATGTCGCCGCCACGGAGGTTCGCCGAGAGGAGGCCGACGTGCGCGGGTGGGGGAGCCCACCCCTCGTGCGCGCTCTCTTCACGCTCGCGGGGGTCGCGGCTGCCGGCCTGCTCATCTGGCTCGCGCAGACTTTCGACCTCACGAGCACGAACGGCTTCTGGGCGGCAATGGGGCTGATCGCAGCCGCAGGGCTCGCGCTCGGGCTCTCGCAGCTCTTCGGCGGCTGGACGAAGTGGGGCCTTCCGGTCATGAGCCCCGGCGTCTTCCTGCTCGCTTTCATCCCGACCGCGATCGTGGTCGGCTGGATCCTTCTCGCCACGCAGCCCGACGGCGGCTGGCAGCAGGGGAGGATCTCCGGCTGGAGCTCCGATCTCGGCATCACGGGCTTCGTGAACGGTCTCGGTACTCTTCCGGCCGCCCTCGCCATGGGCATCGGCATCGTGTTCGCGTTCACGTTCGACACGACGGGGCCGCGCACGCGTGACGTCGTCGAGGAAGAGCGAGTGATCCCGGACGAGGACGTCCACGACTACGACGACCGCGAGGTCGTCGCCCCCGCAGGTACGACCGCGACGACGACGGACGGCGACCGCACGATGGTCGCCGCCGGCGACTCGCGGCCCGAGCGGGTGGAGATCAGCGACCCCGAGAGGCGCGACACGCCGTAGCACGGGATCGCATCCGACTCAGACACGCCGTAGCACGGGATCGCATCCGACTCAAAGGGGCGCCGCCAACCCGGCGCCCCTCGTCGGTTCGGAGACTGTTCACTCACGCCAGGGATTTCCGGATCGGCGCGAAGCACCGATGCAGGCGGCATGGAGATCGCCGCCCCGGGACCCACGGGCGATGCCCGCGGAGCTCCCCGCCTCCTCGCGCACTGTGCCGCCGTCGAGCGGCTGGTCAGGGCCGAAGGCGGAACCGCTCGCGCGCGCCTCGAGGAGGAGCTGGGAGGCCATCTGGCCGGACTCCTGTGCCGTGCACTCGTGCAGCGCCAGTCCCGCGCTCTCGTCCTGGCGCTCTAGCTGGCTCTCTGGCCGGCGGTGGCTTTCGCCCAGCTAAGCCCGGCTTCGCCCACCGCCTGACGGCGCTCGCTGCAGGATGCTGCGCTCGCAGTCCCTCGCCGTACCACTCCTACTGTCTCGGGCCTGCTCGCTTGCCTCCCTTGCGAGCGCCGCCCCAGAGAGCCAGCTGTGCTTCGCTAGGGATTCAGCTGGTCTGCGCCCCGCAGGCGGACGTAGAAGAAGATGAGGAAGCCGGAGAGGATCCCGGTCACGAGCGCCGTCCCCTGGGAGATCCCGATCGCCAGCATCCCGACGATGATGTAACCCCCGAGGACGAGACCCCAGACGAAAGCCGTGAAGCCGGGGCTGAAGGCTGGGAAGCGGAGATGCATCGGGCGGAAACTTTAACCTGCGGGCTCACCCGCCGCCCGGGCCGGACCAAAAAAATTCACCGAGCGGGTGGCACTTTCGTCCACCTCACCGACCGACCTTCCGCTTCCGCGTACTGCCGCCCGGTGGGGCTTCGACCTACTTGTGCTCCCTGCTCGGTGCAAGCGGCAATCTAGGGGGTCACCAGGTGCCGCGCAAGTGGTCTAGAAAACGAAAATCCGCAATTTGCGGAAAGTTCACTTTTCCACATTTTCCACTGCCTCGGAGTGGCCCTGTGTGCAGGTCTGTGGAAGGCGGCTAGCCTAGCGGAAAACGGAGATCAGGGCGCCGCCGGCGACGATGAGGATCGCGGCGCCCGCGAGCCGCGCTCCGACCACTTCCGTGCGCTTGAAGAGGAGCACGGAGAGCGTCACGCCCCAGAGGGACTCGGTCGCGACGAGGGGGGAGACCACCGTGACACGGGCCCGGTAGTAGGCGGCGAAGAGGCAGACGTAGGAGAGGCCGAAGAAGACTCCTGCGACCGCGAACGGCCTCCATGCGATCCGGCTGGCGTCCGCCCCGAGTCGTCGGCCGCGCGTTGCGGCGAGGAAGACAAGCGTCCCGAGCGCACCGGCCGCCATGGCGACCGCCGCACCCTTCACCGACCCGCTCGAGGTCTCGCCGGAATACCAGCGGACGAGGTTGTCGCGGCTCGTGAAGAGGAGCGTGGCGGCGAAGGCGATCGCGATCCCGCTCAGGCGCACGTGCTCGGGCCTCGCGGGCTCGCTGACGAGGAGGAGCCCTGCGCCGACGACGAGGAGCCCGCCGATCACGAGCGGCGCCTCGATCGGCTCGTCGAGAAAGACGATTGCCATCGCCGCGGCGAACAGCGGGGCGGTCCCGACGACGACGGACGTGCGCGAGGGGCCCGCGTCGCGCACCGCACGCGTGAAGAAGAGCTGCGAGGCGCCCGGAGCGATCAGCCCTGCGAGGGCGAAAAACGCCGCGTCGCGGAGGGTGAGCTGCGTGCCTTCCCGGTCGACCGCGGCCGCGACGGCGGCGATGAGCGCGGCCGCGCCAGTGCAGACGAAGGCTCCGAGCTCGGCGTCGGACGCCCGTCCCTCCCGAAAGCCGTACCGAAGCGCGACGGTCATGGCGCCGAAGAGCGCTGCGGAGAGCAGCGCGAGGACGACTGCGAGCACGGCGGAGGGGGGCCCGGCCTACCGGTCGGCGAGGGCGCCGCGCGTGTAGAGGCCGGCGGCGTTCCAGAGCAGGTATCCCTCCGCGCCCGCGTCCCGCGCGGCCTCGATCTGGTCCTGGACGTCCGCCAGCCTGTACGTGCGCCCGAGCGAGAAGTCCTGGAGCCAGGGGACGAGCCGCGTGTCGAGGCCCGTCAGCTGCCGGTCGAAGTCGCGGAGCGCGAGGCCGACCGTGCGGCCGGGCTGCGCGTTCGGGTCGGGCAGGTTGTACTCCCCGGGCCCGAAGTGGGAGGGATAGACCATCGGGTAGATCGTGTCGAGGTATTGGCCGAGCTGCTTCGGTCGCTGCCCGATGCCCATGTTCCGGGTCGCGCTCAGGCCGAACACGTCCGCGGAGACCCGCACGCCGAGCGGCTTGAGCCGTTCACCGGCGTACTTGGCGAAGCTCGTGATCACGGCCGTCTTCGACTCCTTCGTCTTTCGGGGGAAGACCGCGGCCGAGAGGTCGCCGTCGGTGGGGAAGCGGACGTAGTCGAACTGGATCTCGTCGAAGCCGGCCTTCGCCGCCGCGATGCCGAGCTGGACGTTGTAGTCCCAGACGCGCTTGTCGTACGGATTCGCCCAGCCAAGCCCGGCGACGGTTGTCCAGACGCCTCCGGAGGTCGTCCTGATCGCGTAGCCCGGCGCGCCTTGGGTCAGCGTCGGATCCTCGAAGCAGACGATGCGGCCGATGAGGTAGACGCCGGCCGCGTGCGCCTTTTGCGCGACCTCGACCGGGTCGTAGTAGTCCTTTGCTGCGTCGACCTCGCGCGCCAGCGCCACCTTCGGCTTACGGAACCCGACCTCGCCGTTCTCGTCCTTCACGTCGAGCTCGAGGGTGTTCAGCCCGTGCTTCGTCAGCGAGAGGTACTCGTCGATCTTGCCCGGGACGGAGGCGAGCGCCATCGTCACGTGCACACCGCGAATCTCAGCCGGATACGGCCGCGGCTGGGGCTTCGGCTGCGCCGGGGCCGCCTGTGTCGTCGGCGTCTGCCCGCCGCCTGCTCCCGCCACGTGCGCGTCGCGCTCGGTGAGGAAGCGTGCGCCGAGGGTCGTCCCGGCCGCGGCGAGCGCTACGACTGCAAGGGCGCCGGTCCTTCGTATCGCACGTCGCCTCCGGGCTTGTCGACGCCGGCTACGGAATCTTTCGTTCGGGTCAACAGGCTCCAGGAGCATGAACCCCGGCACGCTAATTGAATGTGCGTGTTGGCCGCAAGAAGTAAAATCCGTTGGCGCAACACTTTATGTTGCGCTACGCTACGGCCATGCCCGTTGCCACAGCCCTCAAGGTGGAGGCCCTGAGCAGAGACTTCCATTCGCAGCGAAAACTCGCCGCCGCGCTCGGCGTCAGCCCGGCTCAGGTCAGCCGCTGGCGGCGCGGACAGGGGATCGATTCGGACAACGCGGAGCGGCTCGACCTGCTCGAGCTCGTCATGTCCTCGCTCCTGCGCCTCTACGAGCCCGAGACGGCGGAGAAGTGGCTCTTCGGCCTCAATCCCCTCCTGCGCCACCGGCGTCCGATCGACGTCGTCCGCCAGGGGCGGCCCGAGGAGCTGCTCGCGGCCATCCGTCAGGAGCAAGCGGACTCCTACGCGTGATTCTGTTCCGCTGCCTTGCGTGGGACAAGGCCGCATCGCCAGGCGCACGGGGCGGGCCGCTCTGGTTCCCGCGCATGCTCCAGGGCAACGGGCGCCACGACAACCCCGAGCTCTACGGCTGTCTGTACGTCTCGGTGGAACCGGTCTCCGCGGTCGCGGAGCAGCTCCAGCGGCTGGCCGGCACGTCCCTCGAGGCGCCCGATCTCATCCGGCGCGGCCTGCCGCTCGCGCTCGCGGCGATCGACTTCGACGAGGGCGGCGAGCTCGTCGACCTCGACGATCCGGCGGTTCTCGTGGGGGAGGGGCTGCGCCCGTCCCAGGTAGCCACGAACGACCGTTCCGTCACCCAGGTAGGCGCCGGCGAGATCCACGCCCGTCATCCGCAGGCCGTCGGGCTTCGCTGGTGGTCGACCATCGAGGCGCTCTGGCCGAACGTCACGCTCTTCGACCGCGCAGAGGCGCATCTTGCCGTGGAAGACGTCCATCAGCTCGAGCTGGGGGATGGGATCGTCATCGAGGCGGCCGACTACCTAGGCCTGCCGATCGCAAGCTGAGTGACTTAAACGGTGATGTCGCTGCATTCGGATCGCGGGTTGGATTCCAGACATTCACCTTCTTCGTAATCTTCCTGCAAATGCCGCCTTCTGTTGCCCTAAGTAGGCCACATACTTTGATGCCCGAGAGGGGGAGGGGCCAGCCGTCGTCTCGGGCGACGGGCTAGCCCTTCTTACTTCCCTCGGCGACCCCAAAGTGCTGCAACACCGACGACCGCCATCCCCAAGCCCACGACCTCGGATACGTGCAGGCCGTGTCCGCTCCCTCCAAAGGAAAGGATCAGGCGATCCCAACGCGTCCCATCCACCACAAGCAGCAGGCAGCCGAGAAGTACAAGTAACGCGCCGAGATATCGCAGCATCGAGTCGCGGACGCTACCTTCAACTGGGCAGGCCCGATCGTGTAGGAGACCGACGCGGCCGACCCGACGGCGGGAGTTCAGCGACTGCTGAGACTTAGGCGGTTCGACTCCGACCCGGCCGCTTAGTCGAACGCTTGACGAGCGGGACGACGAGGAGTAGGCGAGGCTGCCGGTGTGAAGCTGGGAAGCGGCATTGTGACGCGCCAACTTGACATAACGCCGGTTATCGTGAATCGGTTCGGGTGCCTTCTACGGAACTCCGACGGGCAAGGCGAAGAGGGAGCCAGGCCGCCGGAGGCACGTGGATCACGTACAAGCAGATCTGCCAGCTGCCCTAGAACAGATCGCAGCGAGATACAACGAAGGAGCCGGGGCTGTAAGGAGGAGTTCGGTCACGCCCTAGTGCCGTTGAGCCTGCCCCGGCTCCGTCGTCTCGTCCCTCTCAGTATCGGACTTTCCGCGCCGCTCTTGTGTTGATCTTCGTAAACGCTAAGCGGAAGGGCTCGGAGTGCCGATTTCCCTCCTTGGAATGCGCTTTCGGCTCTTCACCTTGTGCTTCGCCGGGGCCGCGGCCGCGCTGACGGCGGCGACGAGCCTCGTCCCGGGCTTCACGCTCGCCTACTCGAGCCCGCAGCTCCACATCGCCCTCGAGACGGCGACGGCGCTCATCTCCTTCCTGGTCGCGTACCTCGTCTACGGGCGTTTCCGGGAGCGCAAGCGCCTCGACGACCTCATGCTCGCGTCCGCGCTCGTTTTGATCGCCTCCACGAGCCTCGTCTTCTCGGCGGTCCCGCACACGGTTCCGGCCGAGGGAGCGCGCAACTTCAGCGTGTGGGCCTCCGTGGGCGGCGCCGTTCTCGGAGCCTTGACTCTCGCTCTTGCGGCCTTCGCGCCTGCGACGCGCGTCTCCTCGCCCCGCCGTGCGACCGTGATCGCCGCGCTCTGTTGCATCGGAGGACTGATCGCGACAGCGTCGGTCGTCGGCCTCTTCGCAAACGGAGTCGACCCGGACATCCCGCTCGCGCTCGCGCCGGACGCGGCGCACCGGCCGATCCTTCTCGGCCACCATTTTCTGCTCGGAACCCAGATCGTCGGCGTCCTCCTCTTCATCGCCGCGGCGCTCGGCTTCATCCAACGCGGCGAGCGCGACAACGACGAGCTCATGCGGTGGTTCGCAGCCGGAGCCGCCCTCTCTGCGTTCGCGCGCTTCAACTACTTCCTTTTCCCGTCGCTCTACTCCGACTGGGTCTTCACAGGGGACTTCCTCCGCCTCGGCTTCTGTCTCCTCCTGCTGGCCGGCGCCGCGCGGGAGATCGGTAGCTACTGGCGCCGGCTCGCGTCCATGGCCATTCTCGAGGAGCGGCGCCGGATCGCGCGCGAGCTGCACGACGGCGTCGCCCAGGAGCTCGCGTACATCGTGGCCGAGTCGAGCGGGTCCCTCGCCGCTGCGGCCGAGCGCGCGCTCGACGAGTCCAGGCGCGCGATCGCCGCGCTGACGAGGCCCGTCGACGAGCCGCTCGAGGTCGCCCTCGTCCAGGCCGCCGAAGAGGTTGCCGGGCGGGTCGGCGTCCAGCTTCGGATCGAAGTCGGCAGGGGTGCCCAGGTCTCACCCGACGAGCGCGAGGCGCTCATCCGCATCGTCCGCGAGGCGATCACGAACGCGGGCAGGCACGGCGGAGCCGAGAACGTCTCCGTGGAGCTCTCGAACGGGAACGGCACCCTCCTCCGCATCGCTGACGACGGCTCCGGCTTCGATACCAGGCATACGCGCGTCGGCGGCTTCGGCCTCGTGAGCATGCGCGAGCGCACCGAGGCGCTCGGCGGCCGCTTCAAGCTTTCCTCCGACGCGGGCGAGGGCACGCGCATCGAGGTGCGCCTCCCATGAGCGAGCGGATCCGGATCGTCATCGCCGACGACCACGCGCCGACGCGCGCCGGAATCCGTGCCGTGCTCGAGGAGGACGGCTTCGAGGTCTGCGGCGAGGCGGCGAGCGCGGATGCCGCAGTCGAGCTGGCGCTCGAGGAGCGGCCGGCGGTCTGCCTCCTCGACATCAACATGCCGGGCGGCGGGATCGCGGCGGCGGGGGCGATCTCCGAGCGTCTGCCGGAGACTGCGATCGTCATGCTCACCGTCTCCCGCGACGACGCCGACCTCTTCGACGCGCTGCGGGCAGGGGCCGCGGGCTATCTCCTCAAGGACATCGACCGCCGGCAGCTCCCCGCCGATCTTCGTGGCGTACTCGCCGGGGAGGCGCCCCTCCCACGCGCCCTCGTCACCAAGCTGATCGAGGAGTTCCGGGAGCGTGGTCGCCGGCGCAAGCTTCTGCTCGCGGAGCGCCCGGGCGTCCAGCTCCGCCAGCGGGAGTGGGAGATCCTCGACCTCCTGAGCGAAGGGCTCTCGACGGCGGAGATCGCCTCGAGACTCTTTATCGCCGAGGTGACCGTGCGCACGCACGTCTCCTCGATCCTCAAGAAGCTCCGCGTGCCTACGCGCGAAGCGGCCGTCGAGCTACTGCGCGGCCGTTAGGCGGTCGGCTGCGGCCTGCTTCCCCCGCTCGAGGGCGGCCTCAGCCCGCTCGCGGAAGACGTTCGCGTCGTCCTCGGCGCGTAGTTCCACGAGCCCTGCATGGACCCGCACGCCGTCGGCGCCGGAATCGACCCGGCCGCCGAGCGCGAACTGGACGCGGCGGTGCAGGCGCTCGGCATCCGCCTCGGCGGCCTCCGGGAGGATGATCGCGAAACGGCCCTCGCCGACATGGCTTGCGATGTCGGTCGCGCGAACGGCGGTGCGGATCCGCTCGCCTGCGGCGACGAGGTCGGCGCCTCCCCCCTGCTCCAGGTCGAAGACGAGGAGCCCTAGTCGCCGGTCGTAACGCCGAGCCCGCGCGATCTCCCGCCGCAGGCGCTCCTCGAAATAGCGGGCGTTGTGGAGGCCCGTGAGGTGGTCGGTGTCCGCGAGCCGGCGCGCCTCGGAGAAAAGCCGCGCATTCTCGAGCACCGGCCCGAAGACCCGCGAGAGCTCCTCGAACTGCTCGAGCTCGGAGTCGGAGAGTGTCCGCTCGACGCGGCGCCAGAAGATCGCCAACGTGCCGATGCGCTCCTCGCTCTCGCCGAGGAGCGGAACGGCCAGGCCGCCGCTCAGGCGGAACTCGTCGTTCGCCGCCTCTTCGGCCGTGTAGAGGTAGCTGAGCTTGACCGCCCGCGCTCTGCCTCCATCAGGCGGAAGGCCGATGAGCTCGCGCGAGGACTCGTCTTCCGAGAGCCCGAAGGCGGCTGTGATCGGCTCGCCTGCCTCCTGGCGGAGGACGACCATCGCCGCCTCGGCGCCGGTGAGCTCGCTGACGGCTTCGAGGGCTCTCCGCAGAGCTGCATCGAGGTCCAGCGTAGTTCCAAGCTCGTCGAGAAGAGCGACGCGGGGGCCTTCCTCCTGCGCGCCGGCGAGCGCCGCGCGGATCTCTCCGACCAGGCGCTCGGTCCGCGCGGTCGATTCCTGGACCGCGATGATCTCGCGTGCGGCATCGCGCCGCCAGCGCCAGAAGAGGAAGATCCCGAGCGCGAGGAGGAGCACGGCCAGGCCGAGCGCGCCCGCGCTCGTCCAGGTTGCGCTTTCATCTGCGAAAGTCATCCCGGCTCCCCTCGATTTTCGCCGCAAAAGGCGATCTTCAGTCGCACAATAGAGCGGATTTTGCGAATTACCACCAGGCGGTACCTTCGCCGGATGTTTACTTTCGAATAGAGGTTGGTAGGGTTAGGCGGCAGCGCGTCCGGATGCGACTGACAGGTCGAAGTCCGGGCGTATTCGACTGAATGGCCGACGAAACCAACGCTCTTCACAACGAGGAGGTCCAGCACCTCCTGGAGCGCGGCGAAGCTGCCGGCTTCCTCGAGTCAACCGATATCTCGGAGGTGCTCGACACCCTCGAGATGGAGGCTTCGGACGTCGAGCTGGTGCAGCGCGAGCTCGAGGAGCGCAATATCGAGGTGGTCGAGGTCGTCAAGGAGCCGCCGCGGGAGCCAACGGCTCCGCCCCGGGCCTCCGAGGTCCTCGAGACGACGACCGATGCCCTGCAGCTCTTCCTGCGGGAGATCGGGCGCCATCCCCTTCTGACCGCCGCAGACGAGGTCGAGCTCTCCAAGCGCATCGAGCGCGGCGACATGGAGGCGAAGCGGCGGATGATTGAGTGCAACCTGCGCCTGGTCGTCTCGATCGCGAAGAACTACCGCAACCAGGGCCTCCCCTTCCTCGACCTCATCCAGGAAGGGATGTTCGGCCTGATCCGCGCCGTCGAGAAGTTCGAGTGGCAGCGGGGCCTCAAGTTCTCGACGTACGCGACCTGGTGGATCCGCCAGGCCGTCGCCCGCGCGATCGCCGACAAGGCGCGGACGATCCGCGTGCCCGTCCACGTCGTCGAGCGCATGCAGAAGATGCACCGGGCCGAGCGGCACCTCTGGACGCAGCTCGCCCGCGAGCCGACGCTCGAGGAGATCGCGCACGAAGCCGGCCTGCCGCTCCAGCAGGCGATCGAGGTCCGGGCGGCCGCCCGCGCCTCGACGAGCCTCGACCAGCCGATCGGCGAGCAAGAGGACGCGGTCTTCGGCGACCTCGTCGCCGGCGAGGACCCGCTTCCCGAGGAAGAGACCGAGCGGCGCCTGCAGAAGGAAGCGCTCGACCGCGCTCTCGACTCGCTGCCCGAGCGCGACCGCCGTGTCCTCGAGCTCCGCTACGGGCTCGGCGGCGAGGAGCCGCACACACTGGAGCACATCGGCCGCCGGCTCGGGATCACGCGCGAACGCGTGCGACAGATCGAGATCGAGTCGCTCTCGCGGCTAGCGTCCCTGCGCGAGATCGACGCCGTCGCCAGCCGCTAGCCCGGCGAGCGCGCTTCCATCGAAGAACTTTCGGGCCCTCTCCCCCATGCGCGCCTCCACGAGCCGGTAGGCGTCGTCGAGCGTCGCGGGCCGCGCCGTCCGGTGCCCATCCGAGCCGAAGAGGTCGACGACGCCCTCCTCGAGGAGACCCCACGCGGTCAGCTCGATGGCCGCACCGTGGTAGCCGAGGACGCTCGTCGCGTTCAACTGCAGGAGCCAACCCCGCTCCCGGAGACCGGCCGCGAGGCCAGGATCGCCGACGACGGCCTCAGAGCGCTCAGGATGCGCGATCACGGGCATCAATCCCGAACCCTGGATCCGCTCTCCAAGGGCCTCAGCGAGCCGCAGAGAGCCCTGGAAAGGGAGTTCCATGAGGACAGCCGGGAGGTCGCCGAGCCGATACCGCTCCACGTCGTCGTCGAGGAGCGGGGCCGCCGGGGTGAGCTCGAAGCCGAGCCGGAGGTCGAGACCGAAGGACGATGCCTCCCCGGCGAGCTCGGCGTGAGCCTCGCGCACCCGTTGCTCCCGATCCTCGGTGAGCGTCAGGCTCGGCCAGACGTGCGGCGTGGCGAAGAGGACGCTCGTGCCGCGCTCGCTCGCGGTCCGGCAAAGAGCGATCCCCTCCTCCAGGCTCTTCGCGCCGTCGTCACCGGACGGGACCACGTGGGAATGGACGTCCCAGAACATGCCCGGGACGCTACCCGCCGCCGCGCTTACTCGGCGCGGAGGTAGAAGCGAAGGTCCGGCGCCGCGGCCTGGAGCTCGCGAAGCGCGCGGGACTCGAGCTGGCGGACGCGCTCGCGCGTGACGCCGAGCTCGGTGCCGACTTCCTCGAGAGTCTTCGGCGTTTCGCCGACGAGGCCGAAGCGGAGCTCGAGCACGTGTCGCATGCGGTCGGAGAGCTTCTCCAGCGCGATCTGGAGCTCGACCCCACGCAAAAGCTCGGCGAGAACGAGCTCCGGCTGCTCGGCGTTGACGTCCTCGAGCATGTCGCCGTACATGGAGTCGCCGTCGCCGACGGGCGTCTCGAGGCTGACGGGGTCCTCGACGAGGTCGAGGAGCTCGTTGACGCGCTTGACGTCGAAGCCGCTCTCCTTGGCGATCTCGTGCGGGAGCGGGTCGCGGTTCAACTTCTGGGTGAGGACGCGGCGGGCGCGCATGACGCGCCGAACCTGGTCGACGACGTGGACGGGCAGGCGAATCGTTCGCCCCTGGTCGGCGATCGCGCGCGTGACGGCCTGGCGGATCCACCATGTCGCGTACGTGGAGAGCTTGTAGCCCATCTTGTAGTCGAACTTTTCCACCGCCCTTATCAGCCCAAGGTTGCCCTCCTGGATCAGGTCGAGGAGCGGGACGCCCGAGTTCACGTAGTTCCGCGTGATCGACATGACGAGGCGCAGGTTCGACTCGATGAGTTTCTTCTTGGCCTCCTCGTCGCCCTCGTCCTTGCGGCGCGCGAGCTCGCGTTCCTCCTGGGCGGTTAGGAGCGGGCCGTCGCCGATCTGCCGGACGTAGAGCTTGAGCGGATCCTGCGTCGGCCCGGGAACGAGCTTTTGGCGGGCCTCTTCCTGCTCGTCCTCGTCGACCGGAGAGTCGAGCGCAGCCGGGTCCGCGACGAGCTCGAGCTTCGGCTCATCGGTTTCGAGAGCTTCGGGCTCCGGCTCCGGTCGCGGCAGCTTGGAGACTGGACGCTGTCCCACGAGCCGTCTATCGGCCTGAATCAATACCGCCTTGAGGCGCGCTACCGATAAGAGGGATGGGGCTCGGAGGGGGCCGGGCCGATGGCTATAGTGATCATTCGTCTTGTGTGGGATCGCCGGATATAGCCTCAGCGACTCGAGTCGGGTCGACCCCACCCTCGCTACTCAGATCCTCATGGCCGCGATCTCCGAACGGGGATCTGACGCGGCCGGCTACTGCTACCGCGGGCCCGATGTCGCGCTCGCGATCCACAAGCAGCGTTCGGGCGCGAGCCGGCTCCTCGACTCGATCCGGGTGCCGGCACGCGCGCGACAGGCTCTCGTTCACGTCCGCGACTACACGAAAGGCCATCCCAGCCTCGAGGCCAACAACCATCCGATCCGTCACGGGTCGGTCGTCGGGATTCACAACGGAATCATTCGCAACGACGAGGAGATCTTCGCCGAGTACGGCTTCGAGCGTGCCGCCCCGAAGATGACGGTCGACTCCGAGGCGATCTTCGCGCTCATGGAGCTCGAGCAGAACTCGGCGCGAGCCCTGGACAAGTTGTACGGCTCGATGGCGAGCGCCTGGATGGACGAGCGCGAGCCCGACGTTGTCTACCTCGCCCGCGGGATGGGCCGGCCGCTCTGGATCGGCGAGGGGCGCCACGCGCTCTTCTTCGCGTCCACGAAGGCCGCGCTCGAGCTCGTCGAGAGCTATGCGGGCGTCTCGCTCGTCAGCCGCGAGGTCTCCGAGGGGACGCTTCTCTCCGTGACCGGCGGCCAAGTTGTCCGGACCGAGTCCTTCCGGCCCGACATGGCCTTCACCGAGAAGCTCCTCCCCGCCGTGCGCGCGCCCGAAGAGCATCGCTCCTGCCTCGCGCTTTTGGCTTCGCTGGCCGCGCCCGCTGCGGCTCGCGCGGCTGCCCGCTAGCGAGCCCCCGCTCCACCTTCCGCAGGAAGGCCGCCCAGGCGCCCGTCCGCCCGCCGAAGAGCCGGTAGACCTGCCATTCGCTGGGGAGCCGCGGGTTGCGAGCCCGCTCCCGGGCCCAGTCCTCGAAGCTCGGCAGCCGGCGAAGGCTCGTCGCGAGGCGAACGCCTTCCTCCACGGCGCGCTCGGACCGCTCCTTCGCCCTGGGAACGTTGAAGCCGGCCGCGCGGAGCGCGGATCGGAACGAACCGAACGTCTGCCAGTAAAGGGACTTCGACGGCATCGAGCGGCGCCTCCGGTCGAGATCGGCGCCCGTCGGGGTTCTCCCCAGCTCGGCGCCAAGCTCCCGGAGCTGCAGCAGGAGCTCCTCGCGGGTCGCGAACCGTCGCGCGACGAGGCCGGCGCGCCTCTTCGCCCCGTTCCAGCTGCCGAAGCGCGCCACGATGGTCTGCGGATGCGGCTTCGCCCGGGCATCGAGCGAGAACTCGCGCATCGTCGGCGAGCGTCCGAGGCGTTTTGCACAGCCACGGAGCTCTTCGAGGAGCATTTCGTCGGTGTAGCGCTGCGACCGGGCCATGGCGGTCGACGCTAAGGATAGAGCAGGCTAGACGGCCTGCAAAAGGCTCAGGCGGTGGCGATCAGCTTCGAGGGCGGCCGAGTTTCGTCGGACTCCTCGGTCCGGAGCAGGCGCTCGAGCGCCGAGACGCACCGTGGGCAGAACTGGCTGCCGGACCCGCGCCGGAGCTCTTCGAGAGCCTCGTCGGCCGGGCGTGCAGCGCGGTAGATACGAGTCGTGAGCATCGAGTCGAGCGCGTCCGCGACGTGGATGATGCGCGCGCCGAGGGGGATCTCTTCGCCGGCAATGCCGTCCGGATAGCCGGCGCCGTCAAAGCGCTCGTGGTGGTGGCGAATCGCCGGGACCGCGTCCTGCAGGAACCCGAGGCGGTCGATGATGCGCGCGCCCTCGTCCGCATGGCGTTGCATCAGCGCCCACTCGTCGGGAGTGAGGCTCGCCGGCTTCAGGAGGATGGCGTCCGGGATGGCGAGCTTCCCGATGTCGTGGAAGAGCGCAGCGTGTCCGAGAAGGTCGAGCTCGGCCTGCGAAAGCCCCAGCTCTCGTCCGATGGCGAGCGCGAGCTGCTGGACGCGGCGCGAATGGCCGGCTGTGTAGGCATCCCGCGCGTCGACGGTGGCCGAGAGACTCTCCATCGCCGCCGTGGAGCGCTCCTTGAGAAGGCGGTTCGCCTGCTCGAGCGACACGTTCTGCTGCCGGATGGTCTCCGCGGCCTTCCGGAGCTTCTTCGTCGACTTCTCGGTGTGCCCGAGGTAGGTGGCCATCGTCTTGCGCATGAGGAAGAGCGGAAGGACGAAGACGGCGAGGCCGTAGAGGCCGATGGCCGAGTACGCGAGGGCAATCGCCCCGCCGACCGCGCCGAACGCGACGTAGTGTGGCAGGAGCCACGAGAAGCGCTCGTTCCAGACGCCTCTCCACTTATCGTGCCCTTCGAGCGCCATCGCGCCCGAGAGAAGCCCTGTGTTGACCACGAAGTATGCGCCGCCGGCGACCAGGCCGGCCGCGGCGATGACGAGCTCACCCGTGGGGGTATCGCTCGAGCCGATGCTGAAGACGGCGGCCGCGGCGAGCGAGGCGAGACTGAGTGCGCCGATGTTGAAGCAGACGTAGTACCAGGCGTCGCGGCGTGAGCTCCACTCGACCGCGACGGTGGCGACGGCGAGCGGCAACGCTGCCCGCGGCCCGAAGAGCGCCGCTCCCGCGAGGGCGCCGACGGCGCTGACCGAGATCGAGCCGGCCTCCATCTCGAGCGAGAGCGCCTGTCCTCCACCGACGAGGATGATGATCGCGATCAGGCCGATGACATCGTCATTCGTCCCGAAGAGCGCCCCGGCGATGCCAGCCCCGATCC
>Ga0307318_10000190_pt1 | contig 19472 bp, 16 predicted proteins | sample ER_DNA_367_FD_194500 | JGI IMG/M metagenome (GOLD analysis project Ga0307318, IMG submission 194500) | Bulk soil microbial communities from the East River watershed near Crested Butte, Colorado, United States - ER_DNA_367 | ecosystem: Environmental > Terrestrial > Soil > Floodplain | place...
AGAGGCCATCCCGGCTCGACCCTTGTCCAAGAACTCCACCAGCGAGGCATGGGTGCCCACAGCGACGATCAAGCTGGCTCCCTTGGAGTCGGCGAGCAGCATCGCAGCGTCCTCGCTGGTACCCAGAGCCGGAAACACGACTGCCCGCAGCCCGAGTTTCTCGATCCGCTCGAGCCCAGGCGCGCGACCGTCATGGTAGGCATGCACGACTAGTTCGGCGCCGGACCGCAGGGTTTCGTCAGAACATGAATCCATGTCGCCGATGATCATGTCCGGCTTGTAGCCGGCCTCGATCAGCGCATCGGCCCCACCGTCGACCCCCATCAGCAGAGGTCGGTACTCCGTGATGTAGGGCCGCAACGCAGCCAGATCACCGCGATAGTCGTAGCCGCGGACCACGATCAAGACGTGCCGGCCCTCGATCACGGTAGCCACGTCGGGCACGCCGACACCTTCGAGCAGCAGCTCCTTCTCCACCCGCAGGTACGTCATGGTGTTCTCGGCAAATGCCTCGATCTGATCGGACAGGCCGGTCCGTGCGTACTCGAGATGGTCCTCCAGGATCTCGGTGGTGAAGAGGGTGCCCTCAGCGATCACACTGCCGGACGGATTGACCAACTTCCCGCCCTCCACGGTCAGCAAGTCGCCTTCGTGAACGCGGCTGAAGACGTGGTCGCCCACATTGTCGATGAGCGGGATCCCGGCCTCCATCAGGATGCCGGGCCCGAGGTTGGGATAGCGACCCGAGACCGAGGACACCGCATTGACCACTGCCGCAGCACCAACCTCCACCAGGGCCTCGGCACTCACTCGATCCAAGTCGCTGTGATGGATGATCGCGATCTCACCAGGGCGCAGCCGTTGGGTGAGATTCTTGGTACGCCGATCGAGCCGGGCAACACCGCCGATCTGGGCCGGTGTTCCACGCTTACGCAGCAATGTGGGAAGTCGCATGTCGGAGTCCATCCTTCCACCCGTGCTACATAGGGCGAGCTGCGAGCGTCGGATCGCGCCCCGCCGTGCTGAGGAGGAGGGAGCAGACACGCTTCATCGTCTGCGAGCGACGACGAAGTAGGCGGGTTCGCAGCGCGAGCCGCGCTGAGCAAAGCGAAGCAATTGAATACGAATTGCGCGCCGCCGCACGGAGCCAGGCTGGTGCGCCGCTGTCCTGGACGAGCGAGCGAGCAGACACGTTCTTCGTCTGCGAGCGAACGAGGAAGGCAGCGGCAAACAAGCGCCAGCCTCAGCGAGCGGAGCGAGCAACATACAAGGTACGAACGGAGGCGTTCTTCCCTCTGCGAGCGACGACGGCGGCGGCGGATTTCTTGATGTTCGCGCCGCCGATCTGCAGGAGGAGCTGGCGGAACAACGCTTTTCCGTTCGCCAGCTCCGACGAAGACGGCGGCAACCCAGCGAACATCGCAGCGAGCGGAGCGAGCAATGAAATACAGCGCGATGCGCGAGCAACTCAAATATCAGAGAAGGACAGATCAGCCGCCGCCGTCGCGCCGAAGCCGGTAACCCAGTCCACGTACGGTCTCCAGCGACCGAACGCCGAACGGGCGGTCGATCTTTTCTCGGAGATAGCGGATGTAGACCTCGATCACGTTGGATCGGTACTCGTGCCCGATGTCCCAGGCCGCATCCAGGAGCTGACTGTGACCGAGTACCTGTCCGGGACTTCGCATGAACGCCTCAAGCAACGCGAACTCGCGGGTGGATAGTCGAATCTCCTGATCGCCTCGCCAGACCTGCGCCGAAGCCGGGTCAAGTCGCAGCGGGCCGACCGTGATCGGTACCGGCCGCTCAGCCGAGTCGCGACGCGCAAGAGCACGCAGCCGAGCGAGCAATTCTCCGAAGGCGAATGGCTTCGTGAGGTAGTCGTCGGCCCCTGCATCCAGCCCTCGAATCCGGTCATCGGTCGCGGCGTGCGGGGTGAGCATGATGATCGGCGTCCAGTCACCCGCGCTACGAAGCCGGCGACAGGTTGCGAACCCGTCCGAATCCGGCAGCATCACGTCGAGCACGACGACGTCGTACGGCGTGTCGGCAAGCATGGCGCAGGCCCCGCTTGACGTGCGTGCAATGTCCCCGATCACGTTGACGCCGCGCAGCGCGCGCCTGATTGCGGCCGCCATGCGTACGTCATCCTCAACGACTAGCACGCGCATGTATGGACGCTAGGCATCCACACATGAGAGCCCTATGAGATTGCCCTGGAGGACGCGGCCAGCTCCACGAGTTCGCCGGCGTGGGCCAGGGCCGAGTCTGTGGTGTCCAAACCAGCCATCATCCGAGCAAGCTCAACTGCCCGGTCCTCGTCAGCCACCGGGACCACTCCGCTGGTGGTGACCTGCCCATCGTCGGCCTTCACCACCACGTAGTGCCGATCCGCGAAAGCGGCGACCTGCGCGAGGTGAGTGACGACAACGACCTGAGTGTGCTGTGACAGCCGGGCGAGCCGCCGTCCCACCTCGACGGCTACCTTGCCCCCCACGCCCGCATCGATCTCGTCGAAGACCAGCGTGACGGCTTCCCGATCAGCCGCAAGCACGACCTCCAAAGCCAGCCGGACTCGCGACAGCTCCCCTCCCGATGCCACTCGTCCCAGACTGCGCAGCTCGTTGCCCGGGTTGGCGGCAAACACCAGATCAACCCGGTCGGCGCCCGAAGGGCCGAGGTCGGCGCCGGCGACTTCGAAGCTCAGGCGGGCGTGCGGCATCGCAAGTGCAGCAAGCTCCACCAGCACCAATTCGCTGAACCTGGCTGCCGCCTCGCGTCGAGCAAGACCGATCTCCCCGGCGAGGGAGGTCAGCTCGGCGGTCAGCTGCTCGACCCGCTCGGTCAAGGTGGCGATCCGCTCGTCACTCTGCTCGAGATGGCTGAGTCGGACGGCGGACTCGGCAGCCCACCGCAAGACCTCGTCACACGTAGTGCCGTATTTTCGAGTGAGCGTGCTCAGTTGAGCCCGGCGTTCAGCGATCTGTTCCAGGCGCCCGGGCTGGCTGTCCAAGCCCTCCAGATAGTGCACCAGATCAGCCGTCAGATCGGTGAGCTGATAGGTCGCATCGGCCAGCCGATCGCCCAGTGGAGCCGCTGCAGCGTCTCGCGAGACTGCCCATTCAAACGCCTTGCGCGCCGCGTACAGAATCGCCAGCGCACCACCAGCCTCATCCTCAGGGCCTGCGAGAGCCTGAACAGCCGAATGCGCCGAATCCCGCAGATCGTCTGCAGACTGCAACCGCAAGGCCTCTGCCGCTAGGGCGACATCCTCCGCCGGGGTGGGTCCGACTCGCTCGATCTCTTCCAGGCCGAAGCGCAGCAGATCGATCTCGCGGGCCCGGCTCTGGGCCTCGGCACGGAGCTGAGCGAGCTGCACCCGTGCGGCGCGATCCTCAGACCAGAGATCGGAGTACCTGGAAAGCGGTCCGAGCACGGCAGCGCCGGCGAAACGATCCAAGAGCTGCAGCTGTCGTCCGGCCTCCGTCAGTCGTTCCTGCTCCGACTGGCCATAGATTCTGACCAGCTCCGCAGTTAGCTCCGCACAGACACCAGCCGGAACCTGGGCACCGCCCAGGTAGGCACGGGAGCGCCCGGCTGCTGTGACATGGCGCGCCACGATCAGTTCGTCGTCGTCCAGCTCGCCGCCGGCCTGGCTCGCCCGCTGCAGCAGCTCCGGGTTCTCGATCTTGAACCGGCCTTCCACCCGCGCGCGTTCCGATCCCCCGCGAACCGAGCGCGGGTCTGCCCGGCCACCGAGCAGCAAACCGAGCCCGCTGACGACCATCGTCTTTCCCGCACCGGTCTCACCGGTGACGACGGTCAGGCCCGGATGAAGCCCGATCGTCGCATCCTTGATCACACCCAGGTCGGCGATGCGAAGTTCGGTGATCATGCAGGAGTGTCGATCATGGTGATGGCCGGATCGGCCGACCCTCGCCAGCCCTCCACCCTGAGACCGAACTTGTGGACCAACCGGTCGGTGAAGGGTGCCTGCGACAGCCGGGCCAAACGCAGCCGCTGTTTTCCACGGGTCACTTCGATCTCCATGCCTGCATGCAATTCGACCGAACGGCGTCCGTCACACCAGACCACGCCGTGCGTCGGAGAGACGTCGAGAACCTCGACCACCACGGTCGAGGTAGGGCTGAGCACCAGTGGCCGCGCGAAGAGTGCGTGCGCGCTGAGCGGTACCACCAGCAGTGCATCGACGCCCGGCCAGATCACCGGGCCGCCGGCGGAGAAGGCGTACGCGGTCGAACCCGTAGGGGTCGAGACGAGCATCCCGTCGCAGGCCCATCGAGACAGCGGCCGGCCATCCACCTCAACCATCACCTCGAGCATTCGCTCCCGCGCAGCTTTCTCGATCGACACCTCGTTGATCGCGTACGAAGACCACTCCGACTTGAGGGTCTTGCAATCGCGCAGCGTCACGTCGATCGTGAAACGCTCCTCGACGGTGTAGGAGCGGTCAACAACGTGGGCGACGATGGTGTCGATTTCTGACGACTCGGCCTCGGCCAGAAATCCGACGTGTCCCAGGTTGACTCCGAGAAGCGGAATCTCGCTGGCCACCACCCATTCGGCACCGCGCAGGATCGTGCCATCGCCGCCCAGCACCACCATCAGCTCAATCCCGTCCTCGAGCGTGACTGGCCTTCTGAGTGGAATCATGGCGTGCGCAAGCTTGGGGTCGAGCGCGGCTAGGTCACTGGCAGGTAGAGCCGAGACAATGCCTGCGGCATTGAGTCCCTCGACCAACCGAGTTGCCGCGGCTACCGCGGCAGGCCGGCCCATGTGGGTCAGCACCGCAACACGGCGGACGGTAGCTGCATGCGGGTCGATCGGCTGGCCATCCCTTTCGGCTGACGCCTTGGTCACCTGCCACAGCATATTCAGTATCTGATTGCTCGCTCCGCTCGCTGCGGATCGCGCTTTGGGAGCCCGCCTACTTCGTCGTCACTCGGGGACGAAAAGCATGTCCCCTCACTCCTCGTACATTGCTCGCTCCGCTCGCCGAGGCTGGCGCTTGTGAGCCGCTGCCTTCCTCACTCGCTTCGCAGACGAAGAACGTGTCTGCTCGCTCGCTCGTCCAGGACAGCGGCGCGCCAGCCTGGCTCAGCACAGCGGCGCGCGATCCGGGATCTGATTGCTCGCTCCGCTCGCTGCGGTCCTATGTCTCGCAGTTGTTCTATGTTCCGACGAGGACGGTTAGATCGAGATGCGGTGGCGACTCGGTTTGTCTCAGCAGGACAAAGAACTCGCGGTTGCCGGACGCACCCGGCAGTCGGCTTGGAACCGCGGCGACGGCGTGCCAGCCATACTCCCCTGCGGCTTTGATCACGCTCGAGATCGCCTGGACTTGATGCGCCGGCGCGCGGACCACCCCGCCCTTGCCCAGCAGCTCACGCCCCACCTCGAACTGCGGCTTGACCAGCAGCAGCAGCCAGCCGTCATGACGGGTCACCGAGACCAATGGTCCCAGCAGCAACCGCAGTGAGATGAAAGAGACATCGGCGACGACCAGATCGACTGGAACTCCTCCGACATCGTCCAGCCGGAGCTCCCGGAGGTTGGTTCGTTCCCGCAACCGAACCCGAGGGTCGCCCCGCAGCGCTGGTGCCAGCTGATCGCTGCCGACGTCCACGGCGAACACCTCCTGGCAGCCGCGTGCTAACAGGACCTGGGTAAAGCCTCCCGTCGAGGCGCCGGCATCGAGTGCTCGCCCAGCCACGCCGAGTTGGAGGTCATCGAGCGCACCAATGAGCTTGTGCGCGGCGCGCGAGACATAGCGATCATCCGGGGCATGGATAGCGGCCGATGCGGCTACCTGCTCCCCGGGCCGTTCGACAACCGAGCCGTCGACCACAATCTGACCTGCGTTGATCAAGGCCTGGGCGTGGGAACGGGACCGCGCCAGCCCCCGCCTGACCAACTCGCGATCAAGGCGCTCAGTCACGGTTCAGCGTGACTCCGCATTCCCAAGTTGATCTTCGGCGCGATCGAGTGCCACATGCAGCACTTCATGGGCTTTCGCGAGCCGATCGTGATGATCAGAAAGCGGGGCCGAGGCCAAGTCGGCCAGCCCATGCAGGGCGTGATCGATGTCGGTGTGGCCCGTCTGCGGCGGGCCGCTCGCCAGGTGAGGCTCTAGATCATCGAGCCGCCCCTGGTTAGGCTCGCTCACTTCTCGCCTGACTGCGAGGGATTCCCCGCGCTCGCTGCCGCCTTTCGCGGCGGCTTCGGAGTTGGAGATCTGGTCGCTGTTGTGTTCTTGCTGGCGGTCCTGGTCGCCGTTGTCTTCTTGGTTGGCGTCATCGTGGCGGCGGCCTTCTTGGCTGGTGCCCTCTTTGTCGCGGCTTTCTTGGCTGGTGCAGATTTCGCCGTACGCGCCGTAGCTTCCTTGAGTCGTGTCCGCAAGCTGGCGATTTCATCGCGCAGCGCCTCGACCTCGTCGGCTCGGGCGAAGCCGAGTCGCGCCGCTGTCTTGTCGACCTCCGCGGCCACGAAGTGCTGCCACAGCTCCCGGTTAGTGCGACTTGCATTCATGATCTCTTCGGCGAGCTTCGTGACTCGCTCGCTGGCCTCTGTTGCTACGTCTTCCAGGCCGGCCTGCTTCAGCAGCGCCCGGGCGGTGGCTACCGCCTTCGCCTGGGTGCTCTTGGTGACGCCAGTCACCATGTTGATGTAGGTCTGAAATGCCTCGGCCACGCTTACGCCTTTCTGCCGCCTCATGGAGGCGCTGATGCCGACGTGTGGACACGGGGAGCGCCGCACTGCCACGTTACCGCAGCGGCTGCTAGAGCTGTTTCAGCGCATCGCGCCAGTCCAGCGCCAATCCATGATCAACAGCCCACCATGTCGCATGCGCCGCAGCCCAGATCGCTTCGATGCGGCTCGAACCATTGCTGTGGACCCTCAGCCGGCCGTCCACTGCAGAGGCGGCCGCCTGACCGCAGCGGAATTCACCGTTGGTCTGAGTCACCACCAGTGCAGGCGATAGCAGCGCCCGGAGATCTTCTCCCACATGGGTGGGTCGTTGCCCAGGCGCAGCGGCGAGCAGTTCTTCGGCGCGATGAGATCCGGAGAATACGAGCATGCTGTCCAGACCCGCGTTGACCGCGCCAGCGATGTCGGTGTCGAGGCGATCACCCACGAACAACGGGTGGTGCGCACCGATCCGCTCGACCGTGTCGTCCAGCAGCGGCCGATAGGGCTTGCCGGCCACTTCTGGCTCGACCAGCACGGCCATCTTGACTGCAATCACCGCAGCGCCGTTCCCCGGAACCAGGCCACGATCAGTCGGCCGTGTCGGATCGATGTTGGTCGCTACCCAATGGGCGCCCCGGTGGATGGCGATCGCGGCCTCGTTGAGCTCCTGCCATTTGAGGTCGAAACCATAACCTTGCATGACAGCCACCGGACCGTCATCGGCGGAGTGCACTGCCTCCAGCCCTGCCTCCCCCAGTGCGGCCGTCACCCCATCTCCACCGACGGCGAGGATTCTGGCGCCAGCACCGAAACGGTTGACGAGCAGATGGGCACCGGCCTGGGCCGAGGTGACCACATCCGCCGCGGTTGCGGGGATCCCAAGCTCGACCAGGTGGTCGGCGACGACAGTCGGCGGGCGAGCCGCGTTGTTGGTCACGAAGCCGATCTTGGTGCCACGATCATGCAGCTGCGCAATACCTTCTGCGGCGCCGGGCACAGCGACCGGACCCAAATAGATGACCCCATCAAGATCGAACAACACCGCATCGTAGGAGTCGATGACTGCTGTCGCCGCATTCATTCGTGACTGCCTCACCGCGGCTCGTTCGATGACTGGTTGCCTGCCTCGTCGTCTTCGTCGTAATCGATCATGAACCCATCGAGTTCGTCGACTCGTTGCTGAGCGTCGGTCTCATGATCAGGATCAAGTGTCGCGGCTGCCGCAAACCACTGACGCGCCTCAGATTCCTTGCCCGCGTCGAGCAGCGCGTCGGCGTACGCGTAACGCAGCCTGGCAACGGCAATCGGTGAGATGTCTTCAGGTCGTGCCAGGGCAACGGCGCGCTCCAGAATCCGCCGCGCCTCGTGATCTTGGCCCAGATCGCGCCGCGCACCTGCTTCAACGATGATCATCTCGATCCGCAGCGCCGGATCCAGCCCGACCCGATCGGCCTCGCGTGCCAGCTTGATGGCGTTATGCGGGCGACCTAGAGCGCGTTCGCAATCAGCCATCACCGGCAAGTAGTCCTGGCTCCCGGTCATGCGCCGGAGCGCGCGGAACTCGCTCAGCGCGACGTCGTACCGGCCGGCCGCGTAGGCCGTCTCGGCGGCTGCCTCACGGACGATTGGCAGCCGGGCGGCACGCCGGCGCGCGGCCTCGGCATGGGCATACGCCAGCTCCGGGTCATCGTCGACAAGCTGGCCCGCCACGACCAGGTGAGCCGCCACGATCTCGGCCAGCTCCTTGGGCAGGCTGCGCAACTCTGCCCGCACAGCCGCATGCAAAGAACGCGAGTCGACACCCTCGGGAAGGGGCGGCTCGTTCTTCCGACGCGCCAAACCAGGTCGAGCGCTCTCAGCTGGGCGACTGGTCCGATCGGAGGCCTCCCTGCGTTGCCGATCACCGCGACGCTCCAGCCGGTTGTTCTCTGGGCGCCCCGCAGAATCCCGGCGCTGCCGATCGTCGTGGCGCTCCGGACCGCGGCCACGCTGCTGCCGGAAGCGCTGATCAGAACCCTTCGCCGGCGGCTGCTTCGCCCCACCAGCTCGTGGCCGCGAGGCTCCGGCCCGCTCTGACCCTCCGCGTCGTGGACGATCCGACCGCCCCTGCTCTGCCACTCGCCAATCCTGTCTGGATTCCCAGTTAGACGCAACGCGCTACAGATGGAGCCCCGTCTGAGACCGCGGTGAGTTACTGCGCGATGACGACGTCAGGGCCGGCGGCGGCCAGCTCGCTCACAATCTCGGTATTCGCCGCGGCATCAGTGATCACCAGATCCACCTCGTTGACCGCAGCGAAGGAGCAGAACGAGTTGCGCCCGATCCTGCCGGAGATCACCGGTACGATCCGGCGCCGAGCAGAGAGCAGCATGGCTCGCTTGGTCGCCGCCTCCTCAGGATTTGTCGTCGTCAGGCCGTGGGTCGGCGTCATGCCATTGACGCCGATGATCGCCAAATCAACAGTCAACGTGCTCAGCCGCTGGCTGGTCCAGGCATCGACCGCAGCCGACGTCAGGCCCCTGATCGTCCCCGGAAGCGTGAAGATCCGGAGGTTGTCGTAGTCAGCCAGATACTGAGCCGCTGGAAGGTTGTTGGTCACCACGGCAAGGGCGCGATCCTTCGGCATCGCTTGAGCGCATAGCAAAGTGAGAGAACCGGAATCAAGCACCACGACACCGTCCTGAGGAAGTTCCTCAGCGACCCGGCGTGCGATCACGAGCTTGTCCTCGAACTGCTCGGCATGTCGCGCGGCGAGCGCCTGTTCGAACGGTGTGGAATCCATGAGTTCGGCGCCACCGCGGATCCTGCGCAGCACGCCGCGGCGCTCCAGTACGTCAAGATCACGGCGCACCGTCTCGGTGGTGACTCTCAGCTGCTCACTAATTTGCGTCACGGTGGCACGTCGGCCGTCGTGTTGGATCAAGAGGTCGGTGATCGCCCGCTGCCGTTCGGGCGGATACATCGTCATGGCTGCCTTTCTGGCACCGATTTTCCCACGGATGACCGAATGGGCGCCACGAAGGTCCGCGACATGGAAACGGGCAGACCGGTCCGTTTGGCCGGAGAACTCGGACCCTAGACCTCCAACCAGAGCTGCGCTAGCCTCCGTTGGAGAAGCGATTCAAAAATCTTTTGCAGAGATTCGGTCAACGCCTACAAGGGTGTACCTGTGACATTCGCACGCCGCACAATACGGACGCGGTAGTGCGCGCCATCGTCTTCCCAATGCCGGGTGAGTTCTCGCTAACCGAGGTACGGATCAGACCGCATGCAAGAGAATCAGTGGAACCGTGGTAGCCGGACGACGCTACGAGCCAGAGGGCATCATGACCGTCCAGCGGGCACCGGCTGCGGCTCGCTACCAGGCGATCACCGATCTGTTGGCCGCCGCGGGGCGCGTGGACGTTGTCGACATCGCAAACCGACTGGGCGTTGCGCAGGAGACCATCCGTCGCGACCTGCGTGCCATGGAGAGTGCCGGAAAGCTGCAACGCGTGCACGGCGGTGCGGTGGGCATCCTCACCGGTCCGCCGGTGCTCCGCAACAGCCAGCCCCAGATCGCGCAGGATGACCTCCAGCTCTCCGGCCGGGTCTGGGAAGAACTACCGCGCCACGGCAGCATCCTGCTCGGCACCGGCAAGCTGACGCTCGCTCTCGCGCATGTCATCGTCGGCGACCCGCCCGAGATACGCGGGCTCACGATCGTCACCAACTCCCTCGACGCAGCCATCGTATTGTCGCGAGCCAGTCGCCTCGAGGTCTACAACATCGGTGGAACCGTGTCACCGATCACTCGGGCACAAGAGGGCGATTGGGCCGTACGCGAGATGGAGCGGTTGCACGTAGACGTGAGCGTGGTATGCCCGGCGGGAATAAGTGTCGAGCGCGGCCTCACTCAGGCGACTCCAGCCGCCGCCGCCGTGTCGCAGGTCGAGGTGGCCTCGGGCGATCGGGTGATCGCGCTAGCCGGTGCCGACAGCTTCGGCGTCTCAGCCTTCGTGCAGTTCGCCTCGCTTGAACAGATCGACTCGATTGCCGTCGCCGGCGCTCCCAGCCAGGCCGCCTTGCAGCCGTTTTTGGAACGCGGCATCACCATCACCGTCGGAGGGATCTCATGACACTTGTCGCCGGAGTCGACTCGTCGACCCAATCAGTCAAGATCGTGATTTGCGATCTCGAGACCGGCTCGATCGTCCGCAGCGCACGCGCCGCACACCCGGATGGCACGGAGGTGCCGGCGTCTGCATGGCTGGCGGCCTACCAAGAGGCGACAGCCGATCCGGCCCTCCTTGACGGAGTGTCCGCGCTAGCCGTCGGCGGCCAACAACACGGCATGGTGACCCTCGACGAAGATGGTGAGCTCGTCCGCGATGCCCTGCTATGGAACGACAACAGATCCGCCCGTGACGCCCAAGACCTGATCGCCGAGCTTGGGGGCGCCACGGTGTGGGCTGATGCGGTGGGCTCCGTCCCGGTCGCCTCCATGACCGTGGCGAAGGTCAGGTGGCTGGCCCGAGCAGAGCCAGACAATGCCGCGAGGACTACAGCAGTCGTCCTGCCGCATGACTGGTTGAGCTGGCAGATCGGAGATCGCGGTTTTGCGCCAACGACGGACCGCGGAGATGCATCAGGAACCTGCTACTTCGACGCAACGGCCAACCGCTACCGCAACGATCTCGTGCAGCTCGCCCTTGGTCATGATCTTGAGCTCCCTCGCGTCGCCGCTCCGAACGAGGTGGTCGGCTACACAGCAGGCGGCATTGCCATCGCGCCGGGCACTGGCGACAACATGGCAGGTGGGCTGGGCCTCGACGTGACCGTCGGCGACGCCGTCGTCTCGGTGGGCACCAGCGGCACGGCGTTCACCAAGAGCCTCCAGCAAACCCACGAGCCGACCGGAACCGTTGCCGGCTTCGCTGACGCCACCGGCGAGTTTCTCCCCCTCGTGTGCACCCTCAACGGTGCCCGGAATCTGGTCGCGACCGCGGAGGTGCTGGGCGTGACGCTGGCCGAGCTGAGCCAGCTCGCGCTGAGCGCCGAGCCAGGTAGTCAAGGGGTCACCGTTGTGCCCTACCTGGAGGGCGAGCGAACCCCTCCCTTGCCCGATGCGCGCGGCCAGATTCTCGGGCTCACCTTGGCGAACATGACTCCGGCGAACATTGCGCGGGCCACCATCGAGGGCGTGTTGTGGAGCCTCGCCTATGGTGTCGAGGTGCTGCGGGAGCAGACCGGGGAGATCTCCTCGATCACTCTGACCGGCGGTGCCTCCCAGTCCGAGGCTGTACGCAAGATCGCGACGGCGGTCTTCGGTCTGCCCATCGTGGTTACCGACACCTTCGAGAGTGTCGCTGTCGGCTCCGCTCGGCAAGCCGCATGGGCGCTGACCGGCGCGCTTCCGGATTGGCCCGTACCGGTGATCAGCAAGCACGAGCCGACAGAGGCTGACCAGCGCGCAGCCGCTGAGATCATGGAGCGCTACCGTTCGGTGCTCGCCACCAATTTTGGCGTGTGACCCATGTGGGCCATCCGTGGTCGTCTCGTGCCGCTGTCATCCGATCTCACGGTGGCGCCGAACGAGGCCGCAGTCTTTACCGGCCGGGTCTGGGTAGGCGACGACGGGACCATCGCAGCAGTCACCAAAGGCTCCAAGGCCGGGCCACCCGGCTCAGCCGATGCACAGGTCATTGACGTCGGCAGCTCGCTGGTGCTGCCGGGACTGATCGACCTCCACAACCATCTCGCCTACAACACCCTGCCGCTGTGGGCCGAACCAGGACTGCAGACGCCATTTGCGCATCACAACTCCTGGACCAGAGCCGAGACGTACGCGGCCAGCACTACCTGGCCCGCATACGCGCTGATCACTGCATGTCCGCAGGAACTACTGGCATATGTCGAGGCCAAAGCGATCGTCGGTGGCACAACGGCGATCCAGGGGTCTCCCCCTAAGAACCGACCGCGCGATGGCTGGCTGGTCCGCAACATCGAGGACGAAACCTTCGGTTCGCACAATGCGAATCTGATCTACGCTTCGGTACTCACCTCGAAGCCGGCCGCCCTCGCCGAGCGCGCCAACAAGATGCGCACCGGTTCGGCTTTCATCTATCACTGCTCCGAGGGCCAGCGTGGCAGCATCGTGGCACGCGAGTTCACCGATGCCGAGGCCGCCGGCTGCCTGCAAGCACGGTTCATCGCCGTCCATGCCAATGCCGTTGATCCGGCTGTCTTTACACACTGGCAGTCACCCGGGGCAATTGCCTGGTCACCGTTCTCGAACCTGTGGCTCTACGGCCAGACGACCGAGGTACCGGCCGCCATGGCTGCAGGGATCAACGTATGTCTCGGCTCGGACTGGGCGCCGTCGGGCACCAAGAACATACTCGGCGAACTGAAGTCGGCGCGGCTCATCGTCGACCACCTGGGCTGGCCGCTAGGCGACCAGGACCTGGTGAGGATGGCAACCTGCCTGCCTGGGGACACTCTCGCTCGGGCCTGGGGACGCCAGGTCGGCCGCCTGCAACCTGGGGCACAGGCGGACGTCCTCGTGATCAATGCCAAACGCGGAGCCGACGCCTTCCGCACCACCGTCAAAGCCACCGAGGACAATGTCGACCTGGTGGTGATCGACGGGCAGCGCCGTTACGGCACCCCGGAACTGATGTCCGGGGCCAGCACGGTGACCACGCTCACCGTGGGGGGCCGCCCAATGCAGCTCTCGCTGACCCAGCCAAGCGATGCCACCAAAGCCTGGGAGTGGTCAGAGGTCATCGACAGGATGGAGGAGGTCAGAGCGCACCCGAAGCGGGAGGTGGAGGCCGCCAATGCGATGTTCGCGCGGTGGGCGGGCCGCCTCGACGATCGGGAAGCCCCGCTTCGCCTAGCCCTCGACATGCCAACCGGCCTGGCACCAATTGGGGGGCTGCCGAAGGACCTCAATGAACTGGTCATCCCACCTCTGCAGTCTCTGACACACGACCGGGACTGGCTTGATTCGCTGGTCGGACGCGGCTTCCACGCCGGCGTCCTGGATGGCCTCGCAGATTACTACCGACGGTAGCAAGGAAATGATCATGAACGCTGCATCGCGGTCTGCTGAGATGGTCAAGCGTGCCCGACGTGGCGTCTTGCTCTCTGAAGCGTTGGCCGAGTCACGAACCGACCGGCGCGTGGATCTCGACGGCGGCCAGCGGCTCCAGGTCTTGGACAACCTGATCGCCTCGCTGGGCGGCGCGTACGCGCACCTCCCCGCGAAGCGGGCGGCGTACGCGACCGATCCAGTCCAGGCTCTGATTTTGCTGCGGCGCAGGGCTGCCGATCTGTCCGACATCGAGTTCAATCGCGCGGTGAGCGCAATCATCACGGGGCTCCGCGACGCGCACACCCGCTACATCGGACCCTCGACGTTGCGGGATCAGGTCGCCGTGCTGCCGTTCCTTGTCGAACAGTATGGACCTGACTCGCGCCCCAAGTACCTGGTTAGCAAGATCAACACTGACGCCATCGACGACCCGGACTTTGAGCCCGGCGTCGAACTCGAGGCGTGGAACGGTGCGCCGTTCGCCCGCGCGGTCGACAACCATGCCGATTTCGAGACCGGAGGCCGTTCGGACTCCCGCCGGTCGCGTGCTCTCGAATCACTGACCTTCCGCGCCTTGGACTACGGCCCGCCACCCGACGAGCACTGGGTCATCGTCGGGTACCGGACCAAGCGGCGCAGTAAGGCCGAAATCCGGCTACCGTGGCGACTGCTCACTCCCGGCAAGGCCGCCACTGCCCTCGAGCCTGGGTCGCGCGCCGCCCTCAAGCAGGCAGGCGACCCATCTGCCGAAGCGGTACGCCGCGCCAAGAAACTGGTGTTCGCTCCGGACCTGTGGGCCAGTGATCATGAGCGGCGCCCCGCGCCACCGGCTCCCGGCAAGGCGCCGATCGGCGAGTGGCTGGATACGCCGATGCAAGACGTGCTGGCTGCCCGACCACTCAGCCGCAAGGTTGGCTACCTGCGCATCTGGTCCTTCGACCTCGACGATGACGACGCCTTCATCGACGAGCTGATCCGGCTGCTGGGACTGCTGCCGCAGACAGGCCTGATCGTTGACCTGCGCGCCAATCCCGGTGGCCTGATCTGGGCCGCCGAGCGCGCCCTACAGCTGTTCACTGATGCGCCGATTCAGCCGACCCGCTTCTCTCTCATCGCCACACCCCTCACCCGGCAGATGGCTGACAGCCCGTTCAATCGGCTCGAGTTGGAGGCGTGGAGCCAGTCGCTTCAGGATGCAGTTTCGACCGGTGAGCTCTACGCCCAGCCGTTGCCACTGACTGATCCATCCTGGTGCAATGACAAGGGCCGGAAGTACCGCGGCCCGTCGGTCGCCGTGGTCGATGCCAACACCTACTCTTCTGGTGATCTCTTTGCGGCCGGGTGGGTGGACCACGGCATCGGTCCACTGGTCAGCGTCGGTCAGGCAACGGGTGCCGGAGGTGCCAATGTGTGGACCTCGTCCCAACTCCGTGACGCACTATCCGGCACTGACCACCAGCCACCGCGCATGCCCGCTGGAACCGGCTTCACCATCGCCTTTCGTCGAGCGATCCGGTCCGGCACCGGTGATGGGATTCCGATCGAAGATCTTGGCATACCGGGGATTCCGTACGAGATGAGTAAGAACGATCTGATGCACAGCAACAAGGACCTGCTCGCCTTCTGCACCCGTTTGCTGAACGACGTCGACCAGTGAGGAGATGATCATGGTTGAGTTCGATCCGGGTCCGCCGCGACAGGTAGCCGAGCACTTCGAGAAGGTGCCGAGCTATGCGCCCCACCGTGAGCTGTTCTGGTACGACTGGGGGCCGGTCTTCTATCGTGGGCGGCTTGACAGGTCCGCGCGCGTACTGTGCATCGCCTCTGATCCTGGGCCAACCGAGCGGATCGCTGGTCGTACGCTCGTCGGGGACGCCGGCCAACGTGTCCAAGGCTTCCTCCACAAGCTCGGACTCACCCGCAGCTACGGCTGCGTCAACGCCTACGCGTACGCGCTGCTGCCATCACGTTCAATGACCGCGATTCCAATCCTGGCCGAGCCGGAACAGCAGTCGTGGCGAAATGAGCTGTTCTCCATGATCGTCGGGCAAGAGTTGCAGGCCATTGTGACATTCGGGCTGCAGGCGCGGATTGCCGTCGAGCAATGGACTGATGCACCCCCGGTCATGATCAAGAAAGTGCCTCACCCGTCCAGCCGGGACGCGGCGAAGCTCATCACCGAATGGCAGACGGCGGTGGCTGATCTGCGCACCATCGTCACTCCCGACCAGGACGGAAGCAATTCCGGACCCAACTACGACCAGAGATTCTCCGAGAGCGACTACGCACCGATTCCACGTGGAGACCTACCATTCGGGCTACCCAGCTGGCTGGGCGACGACTCCCGTGGACGGCAGTCGCGTCCGAAACGCCGTAATACGGTCGAACGAGACCCCGCCGACCTGCTGCACACCCTGATCTGGCGGGCGCCCGCAGGATGAACGGCAGCGGCGGCCGCTCTCCAGCTCGGTTCTTGCTGGCCGTCATCGACGCCGGAGGCACCGTGCCGCCGGCACTCAGTCTTGCCGCCGAGCTGGTGAATCGTGGACACCAGGTGCGCGTGCTGGCCGATCCCACCATCGAAAAGTCCGCCCAGTCGGCTGGATGCGCCTTCTCCGCCTGGCATGAGGCGCCACACTTCAACTCGCGGAGCAGACAGCCATGATCGCGGCACTGGAGGGCGGTGGCCCGTACCGAGCGTTCCGGGCTGCCAAGAATTACGCCGGGAAGGCAATGACCAGCCGGTTCGCCCGTGATGTCATCACCACAGTCAGAGACTTTCCCGTCGACGCGATCCTGGCCGACGGCTTGCCGGGGATATTGATCGGAGCCCAGGCGACCGGGCGGCCCACAGCAGCCCTCCTCGCGCAGACATATGTGCGGCCGACGCCCGGGCTGCCACTGCTCGGCACTGGCTGGTCGCCAGGACACAGCTTTCTCGGCAAGGCGAGGGACAAACTTGCCCCGAGGATGGCGTCCTGGCTCCTAAGTCCCACCCTTCCGCGCCTGAATGCGGTCGTCGAACGCTACGAGCAGCTCCCGCTCGACCATGTTTTCGAGCTATTCGACCGGTGCAGCCGCGTACTCGTCATGACCAGCCCCTCCTTCGACTTCAGCGCCCCACAGCTTCCGGACAACGTCATCTACGTCGGGCCGCAACTCGACGATCCGGATTGGGCCGCTGAGAGGGGGTGGGAACGCCAAGGCAGTGAGCCGCTCGTCTTGGTCGCAACAAGCTCGATTTACCAAGATCAAGTCAATTTGCTCAAGCGAATCGTCCAGGCTTTAGGCCAGCTGCCTGTGAGGGCGGTGCTGACGGCTGGTCGGGCTGTTGATCCTGAGGAGATCGAGGCCGGTCCGAACGTGCAGGTGTTACAGGCTGCCCCGCACGCGCAGGTGCTTCGCGAAGCCTCCGTCGTCGTCACCCACGCTGGACATGGCACCGTGCTGAAGTCCCTCGCGGCGGGCGTGCCACTGGTGTGCATACCGATGGGCCGCGACCAGAAGGACAACACCGTACGGGTCCTCCGCCTCGGTGGTGGGGTACGCCTCAGCAAGAGATCAACACCGACGCAAATTGCAGCAGCCATCACAGAAGTTCTCGAACGGCCGCAATACGTCGCAGCCGCACGGCGGTTTGCAGACGTTCTCGCCTGGGAAGCCGCGCATCGGCCTCGCGCTGCCGACGAAGCTGAATCGCTAGTGAAATAAGGTCAGATCATCGGTCATGGTGATTCACCAATAAACACCTCAGGGTCGGTCATAAATGACCGACCCTGAGGTGTTGTTTGTCCGGCGACGTCCTAGTCTCCCACACGGTCCCCCGTGCAGTACCATCGGCGCTGAAAGGCTTAACTTCCGGGTTCGGAATGGAGCCGGGTGTTTCCCTTTCGCCATGATCACCGAAACTCTATGGAGATGTGGCTGCGGATTTATCCGACCGTATCTCGGGAGCTGCACAGTGGACGCGAAACATTAAATGTAGAAACAAGCCCTCGGCCTATTAGTATCGGTCAGCTCCATGCATTACTGCACTTCCACATCCGACCTATCACCCAGTGATCTGCTGGGGGCCTTACCAGGTTAACCCTGTGGGAGCCATCATCTTGGAGCGTGCTTCCCGCTTAGATGCTTTCAGCGGTTATCACTTCCGAACGTAGCCAACCAGCCGTGCTCTTGGCAGAACAACTGGCACACCAGAGGTTCGTCCGTCCCGGTCCTCTCGTACTAAGGACAGCTCTCCTCAAGACTCCTACGCGCGCAGCGGATAGGGACCGAACTGTCTCACGACGTTCTAAACCCAGCTCGCGTGCCGCTTTAATGGGCGAACAGCCCAACCCTTGGGACCGACTCCAGCCCCAGGATGCGACGAGCCGACATCGAGGTGCCAAACCATGCCGTCGCTATGGACGCTCGGGCAAGATCAGCCTGTTATCCCCGGGGTACCTTTTATCCGTTGAGTGACGGCGCTTCCACATGCCACCGTCAGATCACTAGTCCCGACTTTCGTCCCTGCTTGAGATGTCTCTCTCACAGTCAAGCTCCCTTGTGCACTTACACTCGAAACCTGATTGCCAACCAGGCTGAGGGAACCTTTGGGCGCCTCCGTTACCTTTTAGGAGGCGACCGCCCCAGTCAAACTACCCATCAGGCACTGTCCCTGATCCAGATAATGGACCTAGGTTAGATATCCAGAACAACCAGAGTGGTATTTCAACGTTGACTCCACAACCACTGGCGTGATTGCTTCACAGTCTCCCACCTATCCTACACAAGCTGTACCGAACACCAATACCAAACTATAGTAAAGGTCCCGGGGTCTTTCCGTCCTGCTGCGCGTAACGAGCATCTTTACTCGTAATGCAATTTCGCCGAGTCCGTGGTCGAGACAGCGCCCAAGTCGTTACGCCATTCGTGCAGGTCGGAACTTACCCGACAAGGAATTTCGCTACCTTAGGATGGTTATAGTTACCACCGCCGTTTACTGGCGCTTAAGTTCAGTGCTTCGCCTTGCGACTAACACTTCCCCTTAACGTTCCAGCACCGGGCAGGCGTCAGTCCGTATACATCGTCTTGCGACTTGGCACGGACCTGTGTTTTTAGTAAACAGTCGCTTGGGCCTGGTCTCTGCGGCCTTCCACGCCGTCCGGAGTAAATCCATAGACGTAGTCGGCCCCCCTTCTCCCGAAGTTACGGGGGCATTTTGCCGAGTTCCTTAACCACGGTTCTCTCGATCACCTTGGTATTCTCTACCTGACCACCTGAGTCGGTTTAGGGTACGGGCGGCTCTAGCACTCGCTCACGAAGGTTTTCTAGGCAGCATAGGATCACCCACTCGACGGACTCATTGGTCCGCCCAGCCGTCATGTCTCAGGCACGTGAGATGCGGATTTGCCTACATCTCGCCCTACACATTTAGCCCGGGACTACCATCGCCCGGGATGGGCCGCCTTCCTGCGTCACTCCGCAGCTTGCCTACTACAAGTTTGGGTCGCAGACTTGCCGCCAGCGTGCCCGAAGGCACCCCAACGACTCGCGTGCTTAGCATTACTCGTTTCGGCAGGATCGTTCTAGCGCCGGTACGGGAATATCAACCCGTTGTCCATCGACTACGCCTGTCGGCCTCGCCTTAGGTCCCGACTTACCCAGGGCAGATTAGCTTGACCCTGGAACCCTTGGTCTT
>Ga0307318_10000191_pt1 | contig 19425 bp, 6 predicted proteins | sample ER_DNA_367_FD_194500 | JGI IMG/M metagenome (GOLD analysis project Ga0307318, IMG submission 194500) | Bulk soil microbial communities from the East River watershed near Crested Butte, Colorado, United States - ER_DNA_367 | ecosystem: Environmental > Terrestrial > Soil > Floodplain | place: USA...
TTGCGCTCGAACGTGACTGGCGTCGAGTTCGAGTACGTCACGGTGCCCGCGGTCGTCGTCGTCCCGACCTTTCGCGAATACGTGATCGTCGTCGTAAACGTTGGAGTGAAGGTGGCTGTGTCGGGAATCGCCGGCACGAGGTGAGCGGCCGGCACGGCGAAGATCGGGTCCGCCGGCGAGCTGTTCGAGAGCGTTGCGCTAACCGCCGGGGCGGCGGCGAAGGACTGGAACGGCGCAAGCCCCGTGAACGTCTGCAGCGTGTTGTTGACGCTCAGGGTGGCTGCCGTGATGTTGAGCGACTGCGTGCTCGTGACCGTGCACGTGCTCGGATTGCTCAGGAAGAACTTCACGAGCGTGTCCTTGCCGCGGACGAGGCGGGCGTAGCTGCCGACTCCCTGATTGACCGTCACCTCACGCAACGCGGGCACGAGTTCCGGCGACGTGCAGTTGCTCAATCCGCTCGCCGCTTGTGGTTGCGCAGCCGCCAGCAGCGCTCCCACGAACACGGCGACGAGCAGGGCCGCGAGGCCACTTCGTACTGAATTCAAGCCGAACCCCTTCCGCAGACGGTCCGCTAACGCGCCCCAAGGTGTCACACCCCGCAGTCTTTTTCAACCGAGCGTGCCGCTGCCGTCGCCCGTTACCGGAGCGCGCCCGCGACCTTCGCGACGTTCTCGCGCCAGATCGGCTCCGGCACCGGCGGCAGGACGTCGTCCCAGATCGCGGCGAAGCTGCCCCACAGCTGCGGGAGTCGGGCCGGACGGGCCATGAACCACGAATGCAGGTGCTCGCCGCCGTCTCCCCAGCGGCAGACGTGGACACGACCGATGTCGCCGATCGCGCGCATCGCGCGCTCCATGCGGACGAGGAAGACGCCGAGCTCGCCGGCCAGCTCGTCGGGGAGATCGCCCGGCTCGCCGAGGTGCGCGCGTGTCTCGAGCATTGTGATCAGCGGCATCCCGGTGGGTCCGAGCGCCTTGATCCGCCAGCGTTCGTTCGTCCAGAGGTACTCGTCTTCGCCGGCTGCGCAACGGCGACAGTTGATGCCGCCTTCACCCTGTCGCGGCGGTTCCTCCGCGGGCCCCTCGAGCGGCCGCGGCCGCACGGGGCCCTGGAACGGCCAGGTTTCCCACTCCTCGACCGGCGGCACGCGGAGCGCGTCTCTCGCCCGCGTATAGAGCTCCTCAGGCGTCTCCGCCACGGCTAGGCGGCGGAATCAGCCGTTCGGCGCGCGGTCGTCGCCCGGGGCGTTCGTGACGCGGACCGGCGTCTGCCAGACGCCGTTGACTAGCGTCGCGCGGAAGAGGTCATAGTCCCGCTCGTCGTCGCGGTCGGTGGCGAAGACGATCCTGCCGTCCTGCATCCAGCTCGGCTGCGTGTCGTTGCGCACGTTGGAGATGATGATCCGCTTCATCTGGGCGCCGGTTGCGAGCATCGTCCAGATCTCGAACCGTGAGCCGCCCTTGGCGCGCCGGGCGAAGGCGATCGTGCCGCCGGAGCCCCAGGCCGCGTCGGTGTTCAGGTCCTCCGTCGTCGTCACCCGCGTCTTTCCGTTGCCGTTCGGCTGCATCTTCCAGATGTCGAGTTGGCCGCCCGGGCCGTTCGACCACATGATCTGGTTCGCCGCCGCCGGCGACCACGTCGGTGCCACGTCGAGCTTCGTGTCGGTAGTGAGCTGTTGAAGGCCCGATCCGTTGAGGTTGACGACCCAGATGTCCGGGTTCTTCTTGCGCGTCGAAACGAAGGCGATGCGATTGCCATCCGGCGACCAGGCCGGCTCGGTAGCGTCACCCGCGCCGGTGTTCAGGAGCGACACGTCGGTGCCGTCGGCGTCCATCAGGTAGATCTGCCACGTTCCGGTGCGGTTGCTCGCGAACGCGATCCGGCGCGAGTCGGGCGACCAGACCGGGTCAGCCTCGGGGAACGAGGTTGCCGTCAGCCGCGTCGGTGTGGTCGTCTGACCGGCGTCCGGCGGAAGCACGTAGATGTCACCGGAACCTGTCGCAGTGCTCGAGTAGACGATCCCGCGCGTGCGGACCGTGTACGTGAAGGACTGGGGAGGCGTCACATTTCCGGCACGGTCGGTCGCTGTCACCGTGATCGTGTGCGTCGAGTCGAGCTGACTGGATGGCACCGGGAAGCCGTTCACCTGCTCGACCCCGTCAACCTTCGCGACACACGAGGCAATACCCGAGGCCGCGTCGCTGCACCTGAAGGCGAGCGGGATCCGGCCGTTCAGGGGGACGGTCGGACCGGGCTGGTCGAGGAAGACCGACGGGCCCTGCGTGTCGACCGGCGCAAGCAGCGTGGCCTCGTAGCCGTTCGACCCGCGCACACGCACGATATGGAGGCCGTCGCCGGTGATCGTCCTCTGGCCGGAGAAGGGCGTGAGCGGGCCCCCGTCGACCGACGTCGACACGGCGACTCCATCCGCTGCCTGCACTGTCAGCACCGCTGAGGGCTTGAACCATCCGGTGGCCGTCTCCGTGCCGCCGAGCGGAGGATCGATCGAAGGAGTAACGCCCGTGCCCGAGGGCGGCACCGGCGGCGCGCCGGCGAAGAGGCGGGCCTTGTTCGTCGTGACCGCGACGTTCCCGAAGCGATCGACGGCCTGGACGAAGAACTCGACGCTCGTGCCGCTGACCGGCGCGTTTCCACCCCAGGTCGCGCCGGCGCCGTGGCCGAGGTCGAGGAAGCGCCACGCCTGCGAGGTCTCGTCGCGGAAGGCGACCAGCACACGCTTGACGTCGGCGGCGCTCTCGGGGCGGATGGGCAGATCGACGACGTCGACCGAGAACGACACGGTCCCGTCCGTCCCGGGCACGACCACCGCGCCGATGGAATCGAAGCGCGGCGCTGCCCGGTCGGTTCCGCTCGAGCGGAGCACGTCGAGGTCGACGCGGTTGAACAGCCGCTGGTTTCCGTCGCCGGCCGCGTCCTTGCTCGCATTCGAGAAGAACTGGCCGTGGACGAGCACGGCGGTGTTCCGCGGCCCGGTTCGCGTCTGCTGCGACACGAGCGTCTGGATCTTGGCCGGGAAGGCGACGTCGGCGAACGGCAGCTCGGGCTCATTGGTCGAGCTGTCGACGAGAGGCCGGGCGTAGATAGGGTCGATGTTCGGGGAGTCGGTCGACTGGAGCCCGGTGATCAGGATGCCGTGCGCGTCCGAGGCGACGTCGAATTCGACCTTCGGCTCGAGCGGCCGGAGATGCGTGACCTGCAAGCCGCTCGGGCCGGTCCAGTAGCTGCCCTTCGGCTCGGCTGTGGTGCGGTCGGTGCGGGTCAGGGTCGGCTGTGAGCGGTAGTGGTCGACCATGAGGCCCGTAATCGGATCGGGATCCGTGGTGAGCTGCGTCACGCCCGCCGGCAGCGTCGGCGTGGTCGGGGGCGCGGCGGTTCCGAGCGACCACATTGGCAGCCCGTACAGCGCGAGCTCCGACATCGCCTTTTCGTCGTAGACGCCGACCAGCCCGAGGTTGGCGAGGTACCCCTGCTTGGCACTGGCCAGGGCCTCGCCGATCGGAAGGCCTTGGCGAAGGCCCTGAGCGAGCCGGACGTTGAGCGCCTCCGAGTAGGCGACCGCGATCGTGTCGCCGTAGCCGTAGCCGAGGTTGCCGGCGTATGCCGCCGCGCCCTTGTCGGAGAACGTTTGTGCCCAGTCGGTCGCGGCGGCCCCGGCGACGGACGCGTCGCTCGCCGACAGCCCCGCATGGCAGCCCATGCTGAAGATCACGGCCCGCTGCAGGGAAGCGGGCAGGTTGGTGGCCGTGAAGAGTGCGGAGCCCGCTGCCGGCTGCAACCGCTGGTGGTCGGCGTGGCCGTTCATGCCGATGAGACCGGTGGTCGTGCTGAGCGCGCCGGCGAGGGTGCCGCTGGTCCAGAGGTTGCCGATCAACGCTGGGTTCGTCGCCGGCTGCTGCGCGCCCACGATGCCGGCGAAGGCGGCGGCGACGCCGTTCGCGCCGTCCTGCAGAAAGTCGTAGCCGCTCGTCCGGGCGCTCGTCGGGTCGAGCCTGCCGTTGAAGTCGAGGAAGCGGGTCAGCGCACCCGTGATCTGCGCACTCGACTCCACGAGGCGGCCGACGGCGAGCTGGGGCACGAAGAGCTGGCGCTGTAGGTACGGAATCGGATCCGTCGTCGCATACGGATCGTCCGAGAGCACCCGGTGTTCGAAGAGCGACCCGTAGAGGTCGTCGCTGCGCTGGAAGGTCGAGGCGTACCCGGCTTCGTTCGCGACCGTGGTCAGATCGTCCAGCCGTGCGAACGGCAGCGCGGTGTCGTTTCCAACCAGGACGATGTTCCGCACCGAGGGCCGGGCCGTGCGAATCGTGCGGACGGCGTCGGTGATCGCCCGGACGACCGCATTCGCGAGAGCGGTGCTACACGGCTGCGCGTTCCAGGCCGCGTAGGCGCCGGCGACGGCCGTGTCGTCCTCGAGTCGGACGAGGGCCCCGGGGTGACCCGTCGCGCGCAGCCTGGTCAGGTTCGTGGTCGCGGTCGAGAACCAGTCGAGGGCGCCCGCGCCGCTGCCCTTGCCGAGCTGCGGGCCGTTCGCCAGGAAGAGCGTGTCCGCGTCGGCCGGGATCGAGGCGAGGTTGATGCCCGGCCGCGGCGGGGCGAAGGCCGGCGCCAGGTCGGGATACCGCGGCTGGCAGGTCGGCGCCAGGCGAGGCGCCTCGCTTTCCACCCGCAGCATGTACGGCTGGACGCTCGAGGCGTGGTTGTAGCCAGTGACCTGAATGATGTAGTCGCCCGGAGTCCCGTCGGAAATCGCCACGACCGCCTCGTCCTCCGTGGTCCGGAACGCGGAAACGCCCAGGACGGGCCGCCCGGAGAGGAGCGCGAGGTCGTCCAGCGTCTCGGCCGGGAGGGCATCGTTGAGGTGGGTGACGGGAACGCCACTGTCCCCGAGCACCGGGGTCTCGAGCGGCGGCGCTCCGCCCGGCGCGACCAGCGGGGTGGTGCCCTGCCGTCCGTAGACGACGAGGTCGTAGTCCTTGGGCAGGTGGCTCAGCCGGATCGTGGTCCGCGTGCCCGCGGTCGCCGGGACATTGACGCGGAAGAAGTCGGTGTCCGCAGCGCTCGTCAGGTACGAGACGTAGAGCTTCCCGGGCCCGAGTAGCGGAGCGGTCGCCGGGTCGTTGTTCGGCTCGAGCGTCTCCTGCACGTCCACCGCCTTGGCCGGGGCCGTCGCGGGCGTGCCGTCCGCCGCGGCTACGGCAAGCGACGCGGTCGCCGGTCCGAGCGTGATCCCGGGCTTGACCTCCTGGAGGCTGAAGCTGAGCTCGCCGTCGACCGGGAAGGGTGTCCGGAGGGTCCTGCGCGTTCCCCCGTCCGGCGTTGAGACGACGTTCACGACCTCGAGTGCCTCGGTAGCTCCCCCCACCACGATCGATCCCGTGTCGGTCGTCGTCCAGCCGTGAGGCAGGTCGACGGTGAAGGTCAGCCGGGACGCGCCGTGCACCGCGACGTTGGCGCTGAGCACGAGTTCGCCACCTCCCGTCGTGACCCGCGCAAGCGCCGGCTGGTTCAGGTCGATCCGCTCCCACTGAGCGCCGGCCCGAAGGGCGACGAGCACCAGATCGTTCAGTGTGAAGTCGTTCGGGTTCGGGAGGCTCGCGACGAGGTCCGCGAGCGTTACGCCGCTCGCCGCTGTAAAGATCGCCGCCACCTGCGCGACGGTGAAGTCCGAAGGCGGCTGGAGGACAGCCAGGAGCTGCGCAACGGTGATGGCGTTCGGAGGCAGCAAGCTCGCGTTCGCCAGCGCCTCGACCAGGTCGGCGATGGTCGCGTCCGGGCGAAGCTCGTTGAAGTGCTGGCTGATCGTGCCCCCGCTCGGACAGGTGACGAAGATCGCGGTGCAGTTGTCGAGGGTGGCGACCTGCGTATCGCCGAGCGGCGTGTCGCCAAGCGGGTGGCGGGTGAGATCCGTGTCGCCGAGCGGCGTGTCTCCTAGAGGTGTGTCGCCGAGCGGTGCGCGGCTGACGTCTGTGTCGCCTAGGGGCGTGTCGCCGAGCGGGGTGTCGCCGAGGGGCGTGTCGCCGAGCGGGGTGTCGCCGAGCGGGGTGTCGCCCAGGGGCGTGTCGCCGAGGGGCGTGTCGCCCAGCGGCGTGTCGCCGAGCGGCGTATCACCGAGGGGCGTGTCGCCGAGCGGGGTGTCGCCGAGGGGCGTGTCGCCCAGCGGCGCGCCGCGCAGGCCGAGCGCGAGGATCCCAGTCGTGTTGCAGGTCGTCGCCGTCACCGTGCACCAGTTCCGGAGATCCGGGTCGAGTGCGCCGTTCGTGAATGCCCCGGAGAGCTCGGAGAGCGTGACCCCATTGCCGAGCGCGTACGCGATCGAGACGACGTCGCCGAGCGCGCTCTGCGAGAAGTCGAGATCGCCGAGCGTGATGTCGTCCGTTCCCTGACCGTCCAGGACGGCAGGTCGCGGCGACAGCGCAAAGACGTCGCCGAGGCTCACGTTCTGGAATGCGCGGGCGCCGAGCGGCGTTGGCGCGATCACGGCCGGCCAGCCACCTTCGCGCAGGAGCGGCAGCGACGTGAGCGGGACGGTGCGGAGCTCGGCGAGGAGGCCGGCGAGGCCGAGTGACGTGTCCCCGAGGGGGGTGTCGCCGAGCGGAGTGTCTCCGAGCGGGGTATCGCCGAGCGGGGTATCGCCGAGCGGGGTGTCCCCGAGCGGGGTGGAACCGGTCGTGCTCGTCTGGGAGAGCAGAACTGACGGAGGCACGTCCGCCTGCGCAATCTCGGCGAGCCCAGCCTTCGGGTCGACCGGCGTCGCGGTGAACGAGTTCACGTCGACGGAGGACGTGTACGTGACGACGAGCTTCGGCCGGAGGTTGGCCGCGGCTTCGCGCGAGTAGTACCTGACGAAGTACGCCTGCTGCGTCTGACCGTTCTGGCAGGGAACGGTCGTCGGTGTTCCGCAGGCCTGGCTCCAGACCTCGATGGAAAGGTTGCCGCCGGCCGCGCCGCCGACGGCGTTCACGAAGTTGTCCGGCCGGTTCGAGGGAGAGATGAACGAGCGGGCCGGCGGGCCGCCGCTGTTCGTCGAGCAGTTGTTGTTGAAGGCGTTCCCGATCCCGAGGACGTCCGTGGAGGAGGAGAGCGGTGTGCCGTTGATTGTCGGCTCGCCGAAGGGCGGCCCCACGGGGCCGGGGACGATGCCGTCGGCCGGCCGGGAGTTCCACGTGACGGACTCGCCCCAGGTGTTCGAGTTCAGGCGGATTGCGTAATGCGAGGGGTCACCGTCGAACGCGAACCCGCCGGCGACGCTCAGGTCGAGCCGCGCGCCCGTTACGTGCACGCCCGCCGGTAGGGCGGAAAGGTTGAAGCGCAGCAGCCCGTACGCCGGGCCCGGGCCGTCGCCGCAGTAGGTGCTCGCGCCGGCGTGGACGTCAAACGTTGTCGCCGCGCCGTGGGCCGTGTCGGGGTCGCCGGCGCGCACGAAGGTGTCCGCGACCGGCTCCAGCGTGATGACCTGCTCAGCAGGGCGGCTGCCCCAGTCCGGGAAGGAGTTCCGCTGCCCACCGGCCGCGTCAGTCAGCCGAAGCTTCGCCGTTCCGTCGCCGCGCGCCGTCCAGAGGTTGAACGTCTGCCCGCCCGCGTCGCGGGTAAAGACGATGTGGCTTCCGTCGGGCGACCAGGAGGGATCGGCGTCGTAGATCGAGGCGCTCGTGACGTTGACCGTGTTGCCGCCCCCGGTGTCCATCGTCCAGACGGACGTGAACGTGCCCCGGTCGCTGACGAAGGCGATCCGCGCCCCGTCCGGCGAGTAGTCCGGGTCGGTGTCGAGGCCGGGGCTGCTCGCGGTGAGGTTGATCTGGCCGGTCCCGTTGGCGAGCATCGTGAAGACGTCCCGATTCCCAGTGCGGTCGGAATCGAATGCGATCCTCGAGCCGTTGGGGCTCCAGGCGGCGCTGACATCGTTCCCGGCCACGTTCGTGAGATTCGTTTGGCCGGTGCCGTCGGCGTTCATCACCCAGATGTCGTAGTTGCCGCTGCGGTTGCTCTCGAAGGCGATCTTCGTCCCGTCGGGCGACCAGGCGGGCGCACCGTTCGAGCCGAGGGAGGTGAGCGCCTGCTTGTTCGTGCCCTCGTTCGACATGACCCAGATCTGGCTCCCGCTCTGCCAGGCCACGAGCGTGCCGTCCGGCGAGAGCGTCGGCCGGGTGTCGACGGCCGCGGAGTTGGTCAGTCGCCACACGTTCGTCCCGTCGGCGTTCATCCGGTAGATCTCGGAGTTGCCGTCGCGCGTGGACTCGAACACGATCCGGCTCGGCGCCGGGTTGTCGACGGTGACCCCGTTTCCGACCTGCCTCGTGTTCCCGGCGGCGTCGTGGGCGATGGCGTACACCGTGGCGTCCAGCACCGCGGTGTTCGGGACCTGGGTGCTGTCGAAGGTCGCCGTGTAGGGCGGATCAGTGTCGGTGCCCAGTGGGTGGGTCGTGTTCTCGCTGCCGTCGAAGTACTCGAAGTCGACAGCCGTCACGCCGACGTTGTCGGAGGCGTTGGCGGCGACCGAGACGGTGCCTCGCAGCACCGATCCGGCCGAGGGAACGGTTACGCTGACGGTGGGCTCGACGACGTCGCCGGCGACGAGGAAGAGGTCGGCCCAGTTGTTGCTTGGGTCGAGCAAGTCGGGGCCGGGCGCGTTGACGAAGGAGCCGGGGCCGCGTGTGTACTGGAAGTCCACGCCGAGCGTCGCCGGCACCGATACGCAGAGGTCGTGCTCCAGGTCCGACGAGCAAAGCGGGTGTCGGATCTCGAAAGTCACCTGGCCTTCTGAGGCCGTGCCCTGGGAGATGGTCTCCGTGGTCCCGCCGTCGGACTCATCGTTGTAGTGGCTCGCGCCGCCCGACCCACCGGGGTTGAAGAAGTAGTCCTGCGCGCCGAGGGTGGACGAGAGCCAGGCGTCGTCGCCCAGCTCCTTAACGCCGTCGTGGTCGTTGTCGAAGAACACGTCGAACTGCGGCGTGAAAGTGGCGGACGGGTCCTGGATCACGACGCCGACGTAGAGATCGGTCGCGGTGTGCACGAAACGAACGGTGCCGTTGCCGAGCGAGGGGAAGACCACGTTGTACGGCTTGGCGTCGGCCCACTCCGACGCGCTGATCACACCGTCGACCGTCGGGGCCGGCCCCGAGGCCGATCCGGCGCGGAACGTCCCGCCGCCGTGTGCCTGCGCAACCGCCGGCGCAGCGCAGGCCGCAATGACACCGACTGTGCATGCAACCATGCATCGTGACGTCTTTCCGGACTGGGCGAGCCGACGGCTGAGCCGCATGGACCCTTTCCGCAGTCTGGAAAGGCGTTCAGTAACGAAACGCCCCATACCCCAGCGCCCGACACTAGACCCCGCCAGAGACGATTACAAGAGCTTCACCGAAATTCCGGTGGCGGAAAGGTTGCCCGAACCGGTGCAATGCTTTAGGCGTGTCCGAGTCGATCACCGCACTCCGCAGCGGGCTCAGCCCGTACCTGCCTCGGCTCGTACGCGGCTGGAGCCTCGAGCCCGACGCGCCGAGAGCGCGGACGCTGGACGGCTCGCTCGTCTCCGTCGACATCTCGGGCTTCACCGCGCTCTCCGAACAGCTGGCGCAGAAGGGGCGGGAAGGGGCCGAGGAGCTCGTCCGAACGATCTCGGACGTGTTCGCGAGGCTGATCGGCGCCGCCGAGCGGCACGGCGGCGATGTCCTGAAGTTCCGCGGCGACGCGCTCCTGCTGCTGTTCGTGGGCGAGTCGCACCCGGCGCGGGCCTGCGGCGCCGCCTCCGACATGCAGTGGATGATCGGTGAGATCGGGGCGGCCCCCGGCTCGACGGGCGGCGTCGAGCTCCGGATGTCGGCGGGCGTCCACAGCGGGCCCGTCCACACTTTCCTGACCGAGTGCCCGTTCCGTGAGCTCCTGATCGGTGGGCCCGCCGCCACACGGGTCTTCGAGCTCGAGGATCTGGCGGAGGCCACGGAGATCGTCGTCAGCGCGGAAACCGCTGCGGCCGTCGATCCGGCCTGGCTCGTCGAGGACCGTGACGGCGCCCACCTGCTCCGGCGGCTCGAGCCCTCCTCCAGCCTCGTCCCGCCGCCGCCGGACGTTCCGGGCGAGCGGCTCGAGGAGTACGTCCCGCCCTCGCTCCGCGACCACCTCGCGATCGCAAGCGGGGAGGCGGAGCACCGCTACGTCTCGGTCGCGTTCCTCAAGCTCACGGGCGTGGACGACCTGCTCGGCGACCGTGGGCCCGAAGGCGTCCTCGAGCGGCTCGACGAGCTCGCCGCCGCCGTCGACGGCGCCTGCGAGACGTACGGAGTGACCTGGCTCGAGTCCGACATCGACGTCGGCGCCGTGAAGCTCTACCTGACCGCGGGCGCGCCGTCGAGCACTGGCGACGACGCGGAGGGGATGCTCCGCGCGGTGCGGGAGATCATCGACGGCTGCCCGGGCGCGCCGCTCCGGGCAGGCGTCCACCGCGGCCACGTCTTCACCGGGGACATCGGCTCTGAGAGCAGGCGGACGTACGCGGTCATGGGCGACACCGTCAACCTGGCCGCCCGTCTGACGTCGCGCGCGGGGGACGGCGAGATCCTCGCGACGGCGGATGTGCTCGACGCCGCGCGAACGCTCTACGCGAGTGACCGCGAGCCGCTGCTCGTCAAGGGCAAGGAGCGCGCTATCACGGCCCACCACGTCGGCCGGCCGACGGGCACGCGCGAGCCGGCGCCCGGCGACGAGATGCCGCTCGTGGGGCGCGACCGGGAGGTGGCTGCGCTCGCCGAGGCGCTGAATACGGCGCGCATGCGGCAGTTCTCCCTGCTCGAGCTCTCTGGCGAGCCGGGCATGGGCAAGTCCCGCCTCGTCGCGGTCGCCCGCACCCACGCGCTCGGGTTCGCCCAGGTGAACCTCCTCGGCGAGCAGTACGCCCGCACCGTGCCCTACGGGGCCTGGCGGAGCCCGTTGCGCCAGCTGGTCGGGATTACCCCGGAGAGCTCCCGCGAGGAGGCCGGGGCGCAGCTCGGCGCCTTCGTCGGCACGACGATGCCGGACCTCGCCCCCTGGCTGCCACTGCTCGCGATCCCGTTCGACGCCGAGGCTGCGGCGACGCCGGACGTGGAGATGCTCGACGCGGAGCAGAGCCGTCACCGGCTGCAGGCGACGGTCACGACGTTCCTCGAGCGGATGTTGATGATGCCCACGCTGATCGTCGTCGAGGATGCGCACTGGCTCGACGACGCCTCCCGCCTGCTTCTCCGGTACGTCGCCGCCTCCCAGACTCCGCGCCCCTGGTTCCTGCTCGTGACGACTCGGCCGGTCGGCGATTCGCTCGTCGAGCCCGGTGGGCAGGGAGAGCGTTTCGAGCTCGCCGCGCTCGACGTCGACAGCGCGGCGCAGCTCGCGCTGGCCGTCGCGGCCGAGCACGCGCTCACGGAGCAGGAGGTGGAGGACATCGCCTTCCGAGCGGCCGGCAACCCGCTGTTCCTCCGGGAGCTCGTGTCCGCCGCACGCGCCGGCGAGGCCGGTGATCTCCCCGAGTCCGTGGAGATGCTGCTCACGACCCGGATCGACACGCTGGCTCCGGCCGACCGGATGCTGCTGCGGTACGCGGCCGTCGTGGGGCCGACGTTCGGGCTCGACCTCGTCGGGGAGATCCTCGGCGACGACGTCCCCGGCGCGGAAGAGCCGGAGCGTTGGGAAGGGCTCTCGGAGTTCGTCCAGGCGGTGAGCGACGGCGGCTTCGCCTTCCGCCACGACCTGCTCCGGGAGACGGCCTATGCGGGCCTGTCGTACCGCCGCCGCCGGCAGATGCACGGCAGGGTGGGGCTCGCGCTGGAGCGGCGTGCCGCTGGCCGCGCCGACGAGGAGGCGTCGATCCTGTCCCTCCACTTCCTCGAAGCGGGAGACGGCGAGCGGGCCTGGGGCTATTCCGTCGCCGCCGCCGAGCGGGCGGCGGCCGGGTTCGCGAACGTCGTCGCCGCGGAGCTGTACGAGCGGGCACTGGCCGCGGCGGAGCTCCGTTCGGTCGACGTTGCCGAGCGCGCCCGGGTCCTGGAGTCACTCGGGGACGTGCGTGAGCGCTTCGCGGCGTACGAACCGGCGCGGGAGGCATACGCGCAGGCGCGCGACCTCGCCGACGCGGGGCTCGACCGCGCACGTTTGATCGCGCGGGTCGCGCACTGCCTCGACCGCGAGGGCCGCTACGTCGAGGCCGTCGACGCCTTTGCCGAGGCACGGCAGCTCCTCGACGGCGAGGAGGAGGACGCCGTCAAGCTCGAGCTGCTCGCGACGATCGAGATTGGGCTCGCGAGCGTCGCCTACCGCCGGGCCGTCTACCCCGATGCGATCGCGCACGCGACTGCGGCCGCCGAGCTCTCCGAGCGGGCAGGGCTCTCGGACCTGCTCTCGCACGCGCTCCTCGTGGCCGGGCTGGCGCAGACGGATCTGGGACAGTCCGACGCCGTCCCGCTCTTCGACCGCTCGATCGCGATCAGCGAGGAGCACGGCCTGCACCGCATCCGCGGCTCCGCGCTCAACAACCTGGGCATCCACTACTACACCGAGGGGCGCTGGGACGAGGCGGTCGAGTCCTACCGCGCAAGCCGTGAGGCGAAGCTTCACGCTGGCGATCCCCTCGGCGCTGCAGTGCAGGAGAACAACGTCGCAGAGGTGCTCTCCGATCAGGGCCGCCTCGACGAGGCGGAGGCGCTCTTCCTGAACATGGTGCGGGTCAGCCGCGCCGCCCGGTTCCCGATCGGCGCGGCGCTCGGCACGAGCAACCTGGGCCGGTTGGCCGCGCGTGACGGCCGCTTCGCGGATGCCCACCGGCTGCTGGACGAGGCGGCAGGCACGTTCGCCGCGATCGATGCAGGCCGCTACGTCAACGAGACGAACGCGCGCCGCGCCGAGTGCCTCGTCCTCGAAGGCCGCTACGCCGAGGCGCTCGAGGTCGCGCTCGCGCTCGTCGCGGCGGCCCGCGAGACGCCGTTCGGCGGCCTGGAGGCGCTCGTCGAGCGCACGATCGGGCTGGCGCTCCACCAGGCCAGGAAGCCCGATGAGGGCAATCCGCACCTGCGGGAGAGCCTCCGGATCGCCCGGGATCTCCGCGCGGTCTACGAGGAGGCGCTGACGCTGCGCGCCCTCGCCGACACGAAGGCCCCGGACGCGGAGGCGCTCCGCGCCGAGAGCGACGCGATCCTCGAGCGCCTCGGCGTCGTCTCCGTGCCGAAGATCCCGCTGCCCTAAGGAGGGTTTGGCGCAATACAGCCTGTGCCGCAGGGCCGCGCTGCTCGCCCCGCGGACGGCGTCCTCAGTCGCGCCCGTATCTCAGTCGATACGGGCGCTCCCTGCGTCCTTGCCTCGGAACGACCATCGCACCCCCGCGACGAGCGGTATCACGCCAAACCCTCCTAGACCGCGCCCACGGCGCACCACGCTCGGGCCGAAAGCGTGAACGGACCGGCGGGTTCTCCGAGGCGCCGTGCGTACTCCCCGCGGAGCGCCGTCTGCTCCTCCGGCCGGAGCGACGCCGCATGGGCACCGGCGGGGCCGATGCCAGCGAGGAACGGCTCCCAGAGGTCGTCGAAGTCCTCGTACGAGGCTTCGGCGACGAGCTCCGAGACCTGGACGTCACGGAGCCCGGCGCCGCGCCAGAGCTCGCCGAGCGACTCCGAGTCGGAGAAGCGCATCGTGGCGCCTTCGTCGCTCGCGCTCGAGTCGAGCGACCGCGCGGCGTCCCAGAACGCCCGCAGCATCGTCATCCCGCCGGCGTAGTCCCAGGTGCAGCCGGCCACGATGCCGTCCGGCCGCGTCACGCGCCGCATCTCGCTGAGCCCGCGCGGCGCGTCGTCGAGGAAGTTGACGACGAGCTGGGAGAGCGTCGCGTCGAAGGCGTCGTCCTCGAAGGGCAGCTCCTCCGCGGCGGCGACCCGGACATCCGCGCCCGGGAGGCGGTCGCGGCATGCCTGCGCGAACGGCTCGGACGGGTCGACGGCCGAGACCCGATCCGCGCCGACGAGTGCGGCGAGCGCGGTGGTGAGCGGACCGGGGCCGCAGCCGACGTCGAGCACCCTCTGACCCTGCCGGATGCCCGCGGCCGTAATCAATTCGCGCGAAAGGTTCGGCCCGTATCTGCCGACAAAGCGGTCATAGGCATCGGCCGAGCCACGGAACAAGCGGGAGGTACCCATCGGGTGGATTGTCCCACCGGTGGGGGCGCTACAGTTCCGGCGGCTGCGGACGTTTGGCCGCAAGACGACCAGGAGGTTCCGAGGACATGGACAAACGACTGAGGCGCGGCGGAACACTGGCCACCGTCTCCGCTGCGGCGGCGGCTCTGGCCGTCACCGGTATGGCAGCCGTCGGCTCGAGTGCCGGTCCAGCCGCGTCGCTCCAGTACGAAAAGAAGGTCACGATCTGTCACCGGACGCACTCGAAGAAGCATCCGTTCGTGACGATCCGCGTCTCCCGCCGGGCGGTTCCCGCCCACCTCCGCCACGGCGACGCACTCGGCCCGTGTGGCTCCGCCACCTTCACTCTCTGCCACAAGACGAAGCACGGCGAGAAGACGACGATGAAGGTGAAGGGTGCCCGCAAGGCAGCGCGCCATCTGAAGCACGGCGACAAGTCGGGCAAGTGCAAGTCGGGCAAGCACAAGGGCAAGGAAAAGCAGAAGGGCCACGAGAAGCAAAAGGGCCACGAGAAGCAGAAAGACAAGGGCAAGAAGAAGGGTTAGGCCGGGTTGAGAGCCCCGCTTCGGCGGGGCTCTCGCGTAGTGGACGGCGTCTGTAGCCTGGGCTGAATGGCGCCGTTGGACCTTTTCAGCGCTGCGACTCGAACCTGGTTCGAGCAGACCTTCGACAGCCCGACGCCGGCGCAGGAGCTAGGCTGGCCGAAGATCGCCTCCGGCGCCCACACCCTGATCCAGGCGCCCACTGGGTCGGGGAAGACCCTCGCCGCCTTCCTCTACGGCCTCGACCGGCTGATCCAGGAGCAGGGGGAGGGAACGCGCCTCGTCTACGTCTCGCCGCTGAAGGCGCTGAACTACGACATCGAGCGCAACCTGCGCGGCCCGCTCGCCGGGCTCCGGTCCGATCTGAAGGTGGCGGTGAGGACGGGCGACACGCCGCAGAAGGAGCGCGCGGCGATGCTCCGGAACCCGCCCGACCTCCTGATCACGACCCCGGAGTCGCTCTTCCTGATGCTGACCTCCCGGGCGCGCGAGACGCTGACCGGGGTGCACACGCTGATCCTGGACGAGGTGCACGCCGTCGCCGGGACGAAGCGCGGCGCGCATCTGGCGCTGACGGTGGAGCGGCTGGAGCGCCTGACGCAGGAGCCGTTCCAGCGGATTGCCCTCTCGGCGACGCAGCGGCCGCTCGAGGAGATCGGGAAGTTCGTCTCCGGCGGCCGGCCGATCGAGCTGGTGGATGCCGGCCGCTCCAAGGAGCTCGACCTGAAGGTCGTCGTCCCGCTCGAAGACATGCGCGAGCCGGGCGTCAATGCCGAGGTCACCGACATCCTCGGCACCGGCGGCGAGGCGCCGAGCCAGTCGATCTGGCCGTCGATCTACCCGAAGATCCTCGAGCTCGTCGAGCAACACCGGTCGACGATCGTCTTCGTCAACAACCGCCGCCTTGCCGAGCGGCTCGCGCTGCGGCTGAACGAGCTCGCGTCGGACAGGCGCGCCGACGAAGCCGGCACGTCCTCTGACGCGGCGTCGCAAGCGACGCCGCGGGAAATCGCGCGCGCCCACCACGGGTCGCTGGCCCGCGAGCAGCGGCTCGAGGTCGAGGAGCTGCTGAAGCGGGGTGAGATCCCGTGCCTCGTCGCGACCTCCTCGCTCGAGCTCGGCATCGACATGGGCGCGGTCGACCTCGTGATTCAGGTCGAGTCGCCGAAGTCGGTGGCTCGTGGGCTCCAGCGCGTGGGGCGCGCAGGCCACGACCTGGCGTCGGTATCGCGCGGCCGGGTCTTTCCGAAGTTCCGCGCCGACCTCCTGGAGTCCGCGGTCGTCGTGCAGCGGATGAAGGAAGGCGCGATCGAGGAGACGCAGATCCCGCGAAACCCGCTCGACGTTCTCGCCCAGCAGATCGTCGGGATCTCGTCGCAGGAGGAGATCGAGGTCGACGAGCTTCACGCGCTCGTTCGGCGGGCCTATCCGTTCGCCGACCTGTCGCGCGTCCAGCTCGAGAACGTCCTCGACATGCTCGCCGGGCGGTACCCGTCGGACGAGTTCGCGGAGCTGCGCCCGCGGATCGTCTGGGACCGGACCGGCGGCGTCGTCCGCGGCCGTGCCGGTGCGGGGCGGCTCGCAGTGACGAACGCCGGCACGATCCCCGACCGCGGCCTCTTCGGCGTCCACCTCGTGGACGGCGGCGGCCGGGTCGGAGAGCTCGACGAGGAGATGGTCTACGAGGCCCGTGCCGGGCAGACGTTCATGCTCGGCGCCTCCACCTGGCGGATCGAGGAGATCACGCGAGACCGTGTGATCGTCTCGCCGGCGCCGGGGGTGCCCGGGGCGATCCCGTTCTGGAAGGGCGAGGGTCCGGGACGCCCGTACGAGCTCGGCGAGGCGATCGGGAAGGCGTCGCGCGAGCTGGCGGCGTTGAGCGATGAGAAGGCGCTCGAGCGGCTGAGCGGCGACTACTCGCTCGACGAGCTGGCGGCGCGAAACCTCCTGACGTTCATCCGCGAGCAGGAGGCAGCGACCGGCGCGGTTCCCTCCGACCGGACGGTGGTCGTCGAACGGTTCCGCGACGAGATCGGCGACTGGCGGGTCTGCGTGCTCACGCCGTTCGGGGCGCGAGTGCACGCGCCGTGGGCGCTGGCGGTCTCGGCGCGGCTGCAGGAGTCGCTCGGCGTCAACGCCTCCGTGCTCTGGTCGGACGACGGCATCGCGCTGCACTTCCCCGACTCGGACGCACCGCCACCGACCGAGCAGCTCCTGCTCGACCCCGACGAACTGGACGACCTGATCATGGGCGAGCTCGCCGGCACTGCCCTCTTCGGCTCGCGCTTCCGCGAGAACGCGGCGCGCGCCCTGCTGATCCCGCGCCGCCGCCCCGGCGAGCGGACGCCGCTCTGGCAGCAGCGGCTGAAGGCCCAGAGCCTGCTCCAGGTGGCACGGAAGTACGGGTCGTTCCCGGTCATGCTCGAGACCTTCCGCGAGTGCCTCCAGGACGTGTTCGACTTGGCGGCGCTGAAGCGGCTCCTCCAGGGCCTCAGGACGCGGCAGATCGACCTCGTGGACGTCGAGTCCGCCTCTGCCTCGCCGTACTCGGCCTCGCTGCTCTTCGACTACATCGCCACGTACATGTACGAGGACGACACGCCTCCCGCCGAGCGGCGGGCGCAGGCGCTGTCGCTCGACCGCGACCTGCTGCGGGAACTGCTAGGGCAGGAGGAGCTGCGCGACCTCCTCGATCCGGGCGCGCTGGAGCAGGTCGAGACGTCGCTCGTGCCCGCCCCGCGGAACCCGGACGAGCTCCACGACCTGCTGCTCCGTCGCGGCGACCTGCGCCCGGGCCGCTTCGACGAGGCGTTTGCGGCGGTGCTGGAGGCCGAGCGGCGCGCGATCCGCGTGCGGGTGGCCGGTGAGGAGCGCCTGATCGCCGCCGAGGACGCGGGCCGCTACCGCGACGCAGTGGGCGCGATGCCGCCGAGCGGGCTCCCCGACGCGTTCCTCACGGGACCAGGTCCGGCTGAAGCTTTGCGCCAACTCGTCCACAGGTGGGCGCGCGGCCGCGGCCCGTTCACGACCGCCGAGGCGACGGAGCACTTCGGCCGCGACGTCCTCCCGCAGCTGACGGCCCTCGAGACGGACGAGCAGCTCCTCCGCGGCGAGCTCCGCCCCGGCGGGACGGAGCGCGAGTGGTGCGACCCGGACGTCCTCCGCCGCATTCGCCGGGCGTCGCTCGCGGCGCTCCGCCGCGAGGTGGAACCCGTGGAGCAGGTGGCGCTGGCGCGATTCCTCCCGGGGTGGCACGGGATCGACCGGCGCTCGACGCTCCGCGAGGCGCTCGTGCCGCTGCAGGCGCTGCCGCTCCCCGTCGCGCTGTGGGAATCGGAGCTGCTGCCGCGGCGAGTGCCGAACTACGACCCGGCGCAGCTCGACCAGCTGTGCGCGTCGGGCGAGCTCGTCTGGGTCGGTGCGGGCCTCGACCGCGTTGCCGTCTTCTTCCGCGAGGACGCGGCGGTGCTCGGCAAGCCGGAGGGCGCCCAGCGCCCGGAGGGCGAGCTCCACGACAGGATCCGGGAGACCCTCGGCCGCAGCGCCCAGTTCTGGTTCGACCTCGTGGACGAGGTCGGCGTCGACCCCGCCGAGCTGCTGCCGGCCTTGTGGGATCTCGTCTGGGCGGGCGAGGTGACGAACGACGCGTGGACGCCGCTCCGGGCAGGCCGGCGGTACGGCGTGCCGAAGCCGGAGCGCAGGCCGCGGCGCTTCTCCCGCCGCCGCGCCACCGCGATCACCGCGACCCAGGGTCGCTGGTCGCTCACGGACAGGTTGTTCGCCGGCGAGCGTGACCGCCGGGCACTGGCGGAGCTCCTGCTCGAGCGCCAGGGGATCGTCACGCGCGACGGGGTTCGGGCCGAGGGCATTGCCGGCGGCTACAGCGCCGTCTACGGCGAGCTGAAGGCGCTCGAGACGCTCGGGCTCTCCCGGCGTGGGTACTTCGTCGAGGGCCTGGGAGGCGCGCAGTTCGCGCTCGGCGGCGCCGTCGAGCGGATCCGCGAGCTGCGGCCCAAGGAAGGTGAGGAGGCCGAGGCGTTGGTGCTGGCCGCCGCCGACCCGGCGCAGCCGTACGGCGGCGCGCTTCCGTGGCCGAAGCGCGCGGGGGCCCGGGCGGCGAGAGTCGCCGGCGCGTACGTCGTGCTGCTCGGCGGCGAGGCGGTGCTCTTCGTCGAGCGCGGGGGCCGGACGCTGGTGCCGCTCCGCGATCCCGATCCGGAGTGGCTTCGCCCCGCGCTTGCCGCCCTCGTCGGGCACGTGAAGGGCCGGCGCGGCGCGAGGCGCCTCGCAGTCGAGCGGTTCGACGGCGAGCCCGTTGCGGAGAGTGACGTGATGCAGCTCCTCGTCGAGGCAGGCTTCACTGCCGGGCCGCGAAGGGCCGTTCTTCGTCCCTAGGACCGCGGGCGGGAGAGACCGCCCAGGACCGCGCCGAAGAGCGCGTGCCTGACGGTTGCCTGCAGGAACGCGCGCGGGTTCGTCAGGAGCGGCGGGATGCCGTTCTCTCCTCGCCGTGGGTGATAGCGGTCGACGAGCCCCGAGAGCGGGTACAGCGCGACATGCTCGGCGAGCGCCATTGCGACGGCGGTCGCGCGATCTCCGAACGGCGAGCGGCGACGAATGACGTCGTAGGTGAGGCCGAAGAGCGCGCCGTTGATCGCGTGGAGCCCGAGGCCGGCGGGGAGCCAGCCGCGGCCGCGCGTGACGGCCTT
>Ga0307318_10000192_pt1 | contig 19389 bp, 18 predicted proteins | sample ER_DNA_367_FD_194500 | JGI IMG/M metagenome (GOLD analysis project Ga0307318, IMG submission 194500) | Bulk soil microbial communities from the East River watershed near Crested Butte, Colorado, United States - ER_DNA_367 | ecosystem: Environmental > Terrestrial > Soil > Floodplain | place...
CGGGGATGAACCGGTCGGTCTCCTACGCTCCGCTGAGCAGTTGCTCCGGCGTGTCGCGACCCCAGGAGCCTGGATCGAGCCGCATTGCCTGGAGGCGCGGGTGGCCGACTTGGTGTGGGGGGCGAACACCGGTGTCGGCGGCTGACCGGCGCACTGTCGAGGAGCTGCTGGCCGACAGCGACGCGCTCGCTCGAGAGACGCTCCTCGACACAACACTCGAGCACGCGCCGGCGATGGTGCGGAGCTGGAATCAGCTGGTCGAGTCGGCGGCGAACCTGTGGGCGGTATTGCCTTCCACGCCGGACAGGACATTCGGATCGGACTCGATGCAACGGTTGCGGGTGGTCGGTGCGGCGATCGGTCGCAGCGTGACCGCCGGCCACTGGCCCGGGCAGCGAACGACCGATGTTTGATGCGGCTGCGAGAGCCGGCCGCTTGAACACCTGACGGAGATCGCCGACAACTTTTTCCGCGCGCGGCATCTGATCGAGCGCCACGGCCGCGCTTCGCAGCGGACGACCCCGGAAAGGCAGGCCGACATCCAGCATTCTCACGGCCAGGTGATGCACACGCTGTATGTGGCCGCACACGGGACTGCTGTCGGGCCCTCGGCGCTTATGTTACGGACCTGCAGCACGGACTAGAGGTTGGCACCCGCCGGCGGCATCCGATGGCTGAACGGGCCAACCGCCCTGGAGATCACTGCGGCGCAGGACATGCTGGCGCGGTTCAGCGGGTTCGAGCAGCTCACCGCGGACTACGTGGTGGGGCGAGCAGCTGCGTCAGCGAATCCTGACCAGGTGAAAGCAGCGGCACCCGGCACCCGGCTTGCAGCGGCCTTGGCTGCTTGGGAGTTCAGGCGCACCGCACCTTGGCCGCCGACCCGGACCCGGCTGATCCGGTTCGCGTAGCCCGCGTGCAAGCACCCATCACCAGCACCACGGACATCGTCACCGAAGCCGCCGCCAGAAAGGGCCATATCGACGGCGACATTCTCCAACGACTGGCGCCGGCGCTGGAAGCAAGCCAGGTTGCCTGGAGCCGGGCAGCGAAGCGCTGGGCCGAACTCACCAGCCCAGCCAGCCGCACAGACCCCTCCTCTGATCGGCGCAGCCAGCGAAGTCCGGGCCGCGATCGCTGCCACCGCCACCGACCAAAACGGATGGGCCACACCCGAGCAGCTCGCAAGCCGTCTCGACCTTCCCAAAACGGTCAAGGTCATTCATCTCAGCATGGTCGCATCGATCGACATCGCCTACGTCGACCGCGACACCGCGGCCGACCACCCCGGTCTCACCGCTCTCGCGCGCATCATCGGGCTGAGGTCCCAAGGGGAAGCCGAGATCGCGATCGAGCAAGGCGAGACCCGCTGCGAAGGTGTCACCTGGACCACACCCCGCCAACTCGCGACTAATCGGTTGATCGCGTTGCCTGAGCCAGCCCGGCGCGGACTGGATCAACCTCGCCGACGAGGTCATCGCCACCGCCAACCAGGCTTCGCCGCGGGCGCCCAACTCGACCCCACCAATGTCACGCGATCAATCAGATCCGGGCATGAATCGCATCGCGGGCGTTCAGCCGAGTCCTTTCAGATCACTCGCCCGCATGATCCTGCGCCAAGAGGACCATGCCGAACTGCAGGTTCGCCTGAGCTGCCGGCAGCGCACTGCTACTACAGCTATGCCGGCCGGCACTAGCCAAGAGACTCCAGCACGGCTGCCGCCCCCGTGATGGCGGCTTTCCTGCCAAAGTAGACGTCAGTCGTCAGCGAGACATTCGCATGGCCGAGCTGATCAGCCGCTGCTCTTGATGAGAGCCCTGCCTGATCCATGAGCGTCGCGACAGTCTTGCGGAACGTGTGACTCGTCACCCATTCGAACTCTGCTGCATTGAACGCCTCGCGCAGATACCCGATCGTGTTGTCGCGATCACGCAGGCCGCCGAGCACGGAACAGAACACGGTCCGGTCTGGACCGCTATAGGGACGCATCCTCAGCATTTCTACGGCCCACGATGGGAGCATGAGGGTACGGAATCCGGCCCTTGTCTTCGGAGCGGACTTGATGATGAGCCCCCGACCCTTCATCCGAATCACCGTGCCACGCACTTCGACCGTGCCAGCCGACAAATCGACCGCATCCCATGTGACCGCGAGACATTCGCCCACACGGAGGCCCGTAGCCAGCAGCATGTCCACAAGATCAGGCAGATCACGCTCTCGTGCCTTGTCGTCGTATCTGAGCCACGCCCGCAGCTGGCGAACCTCGGCAACGCTCAGGGCACGTGGAACCCGCTTCGGCTTGCTCGGCACGATCCGGCCGGCGTCTCGAACCGGGTTGTGTTCGAGTGCATCATGTCGGGTCGCGAGCCCAGCCATTCCCGAAAGCACTGTCCGGCACAGCTTGGCCACCGCAGCGCCATGCTTGTCCCGAACTGCTCGCAGATGGCGATCGACCATCCCCGTGCTCAGCTCACGCACCCGAAGGCTGCCGAGGGCAGGGATCACCTGACGGTCAAGACGGTCGCGGTAGGCCCGCAACGTACCGGGGGAGCGGTCTTGACTTGAGATCTCGGCGAACCACACGTCGGCGAGTACCGCGATCTTGGTATCAGGCGTGATCTCGGCTCCGGCTCCGACGTGGACCCGATCTCGCAAGGCGACTCGCAGTGCTCGCTCGGCGCTGCCCTTGGTTCGTCCGTGCTTTTCGACTCGTCGAGTCACACCGTCGTAGTCTCGGTACAGCGTGCGCGCCCGGTAGCCGGTACCGTACGGAGAGGTACTGATTCGTCCGTACGTACCGACCGCAAGGGGTGGCCGTCCCATGTGATCGAGAGTACGCGAGCCCCCCGCTTACCCCCAGGAAACGACACGCAATAACGACTATCAATGAACTCTCAAAAGTTGAGAGTCAGCGCATCGGTCCAGGTCAGAGCCACTAACGATCGTGATTGACTAGCAATGCGCAGCGCGACCAACGAACCGAAGGGTTGTTGGTTCGAGTCCAACCGGGGGAGCGCTGCCAGTGTCACGGCACGGGGGCTCAACCTGTTGCTTGGCTTGCTTCCGGCGTCCGGGTCAACCGCTCAAGATCGTCGAGGAACGTGTTCGCCCACTTGTCGATGTCATTCTCGACGACCTGGCGGCGCATGGCCTTCATCCGCCGGGCCTTGTTCTGCGGCGAGTCGTTCATGGCTTCCACCAGGCGATCCTTGAGGCGGTCGATGTCATGAGGATTGACCTGATATGCCTGGCGTAGCTCACGCGACGCGCCGGTGAACTCGCTGAGCACCAGGGCCCCGTCGTCTCGCTGACGACAGGCGACGTATTCCTTGGCCACCAGGTTCATGCCGTCGCGCAACGGTGTGACGACCATGACGTCGCCAGCGCGGTAGAATGCGGCCATTTCTTCACGCGGATACGACACGTGCAGATAGATGATCGGGGGGCGGCCGATGCGTGGGACGTCGCCATTGATCCGTCCGACCAAGCGATCGATGTCGTCTCGGAGCTGCCGGTACAACTCAACCCGCTCACGCGAAGGAATAGCCAGCTGAAGCATCACCGCCTCATCTGGATCGATCCTCCCCTCCGCGACAAGCTCACCGAAGGCTTGAATGCGCTCCAGGATCCCCTTGGTGTAGTCAAGGCGGTCCACACCGAGGAACATCACCCGCGGATCGCCAAGATCATGACGGATCTGGGCGGCGCGTTCGGCGACCTCCTCAGTGGCCGCGAGCTTGTTGAGACTCTTGGCGTCGATGGCAATGGGATACGCGCGAGCCATCACCTCGCGGCCGTCAGGTGTCCGGATGCGATCCCGCAGGGTCTCCAGACCGAGCCGTTGCCGGACCAGCCGGACAAAGTTCTGGGCGCCACCCGGCAGTTGAAAGCCCACCAAATCCGCGCCCAGAAGCCCTTCCAGGATCTGCTGTCGCCACGGAAGTTGCACGAAGAGCTCCGTTGGAGGGAAGGGGATATGGAGGAAGAAACCGATCCTCAAGTCCGGGCGCTGGCGACGTAACATCTGCGGAACCAGCTGCAGCTGGTAGTCCTGAACCCACACCACCGCGCCCTCGGCCGCCACCCGTGCCGTGTAGTCGGCGAACCGCTGGTTGACTGCGACGTAGGTCTCCCACCAGTCGCGTTGGAACTGTGGGGTAGCGATGGCGTCGTGATAGAGCGGCCAAAGTGTGGCATTCGAGAAGCCCTCGTAGTACTCCTCGACGTCGGAGGATGAAAGCGGGACCGGTATCAGCGCCAGCCCGTCATCTTCGAACGGCTCCAGCTCCTCATCGGCAGCACCATGCCAGCCGACCCAGGCGCCGCCGCGCTTGTGCATGATCGGATCGAACGCGGTGACCAGTCCCCCGGGCGACGGGCGCCAGTCAGCGGTCCCGTCGGTCCCTTCCACCCGATCAACCGGGAGCCGGTTTGCCACTACGAGGAAGGAGGCCGGATCGAGTTTCCATTCCTTGCGCTGCGGACTCATGAAACGTCGTGACCTCCCAACGGCGTTGTCCTTGACCTTAACTGCACCATGCGTCCGGGGGCCAGCGAGCAGCTGCAGCGATAAGACAACCCGAGCTGGTGCATTCTGGGTCGACCCCACGGTGCCGAGGTATGGCTAACGCGTCACGATGTCTGACAGGCTCGGCTCATGAGCCTTCCCGAATCGCTCTCGGCTTCCGGAGCTGGGGCTCTGAAAGCCATCCTGAGAGCACCGTCCCAGACTCTCATTGCGACGGACTTCGACGGCACCCTGGCACCGATTGTGGAAGACCCGGAGCAGGCGTACGCGGATCCGAACGCGGTGGCGGCCCTTGGCCGGCTCGGGGAACATGTCGGTGCGGTCGTGGTGATCACTGGCCGGCCGGTGCGTACGGCAGTTCGACTCGGCCGGTTTCGCGGCGTGGCCGGCTTGCAGTCGATGACCATCGTGGGCCAGTACGGCGTAGAGCGCTGGAATGCGGCCGACGACGAGTACCTACTCCCACCGGATCCCCCTCAGATCAGCGCAGTTGCTGAGGAGCTACCCAAGATCTTGGACTCGCTTGGCATGTCGGAAGCCAGAATCGAGGACAAGGGTCGGGCGATTGCGATCCATACCCGCTCGCTGCCGGATCCAAAGGTGGCTCTTGCCCAACTCGAGGAGCCGCTTGGTGATCTTGCTGGTCGGCACGGGCTGATGTTGGCACCCGGCAAGAATGTGTGGGAGATCCGTACCCCCGACATGGACAAGGGCGCAGCGTTGCGTTCCATCGTTGAGGAAACCGGTGCACGTCAGGTGATCTTCGCCGGAGATGATCTTGGTGACCTACCGGCCTTCCGAGCCGTGCGGGAACTGGCGACGGCCGGGGTGGCGGGATTGCTCGTGTGTTCGGCTTCAACCGAGGAGGATGCCTTGACCGAACTCTCCGATGTGATCGTTGACGGTCCTCCGGGTCTCGCGGCGTGGCTCGACGAACTCGCCGAGGGCCTGGGCGGCTGAGCCTTCCATGGTGGGCGGCTCACCAGCCTTGATCAGCATGAACATGCTCGCGGAGCCTCCAGAGCAGCGGCGGACGCTCGCTGTACTGCTGCTGGCACAGATCTTGAGTGGCGCCGGTCTTGCCGCGGGCATTACAGTCGGTGCCCTGCTTGCTGAGCAGATGCTGGGCTCCAGCCGCCTATCTGGACTGCCGACCGTCTTTTTCACCATTGGCTCGGCTGCTGCGGCCATCGGCGTAGGCCGCGTGAGCCAGCGTCTGGGCCGTCGCGCCGGGCTGAGTGCGGGGTACCTGACAGGCGCCCTGGGCAGTCTGGGAGTCGTGGCGGCGGCCAGCCTCGGCAATATTGTGCTGCTCTTCGCCTCACTGCTCGTCTACGGCGCAGGCGTCTCCACCAATTTGCAAGCCCGCTACGCAGGAGCAGATCTGGCGGCGCCTTCCCGGCGGGGGCGGGCGGTCAGCATCGTGCTTGTCGCCACGGCCGTCGGCGCCATCATCGGCCCCAACCTGGTCCGCGTTACCGGCACTCTTGCCACGAGTTTCGGTATCCCGGCTCTTGCGGGGCCCTTCATGCTCGCTGCAGCCGCGTACGCCTCGGCTGGCATCGTGCTCTTGCTGCTGCTGCGACCAGACCCACTGCTGCTTGCGCGCAGCATTGCTGCCGCTGGGTCCTCAGGGATAGGCGAAACCACCACTGAACCATCGATCTCGACCGGTGCCTCAGAGTCTCGGCGCGGATGGTCCTGGCCCATTGCGGCTGGCGCAGGCATCATGATCCTTACCCAGCTGATCATGGTCGCGATTATGACCATCACCCCAATCCACATCGAGCACCATGGGTACGGCCTCGCCATTACCGGTGTCGTCATCGCAGCTCATGTTGCTGGCATGTTTCTGCCGTCGCCGTTCTCTGGTTGGCTGGTCGACCGGTTTGGTTACCTTCCGATCGCCATCTCTGCGGGCGTCATCCTGTTGGCCTCGGGCCTGCTCGCCGCGTGGGCGCCAGTCGATTCGGTGGCAACACTCGTACTGGCCCTCGTACTGCTGGGACTCGGCTGGAACCTGGGGCTTGTCTGCGGCACCACGTTGGTTAGCGATGCGGTGCCGTTGGCCACACGTGCACGTACCCAGGGTGTTGTCGATTTCGGCATCGCACTTGCGGGCGCTGCTGGTGGGTTGAGCTCAGGGCTGATTGTCACCGCTACGAGCTACGCAGCGCTGACGCTCGCCGGCGGATTTCTCGCCCTGTTGATCATTCCCATTGCCGCGATTGCCCGGGGGACTCGAACGAGTCAGGCTGAAATTCGGTGACCGGCGTGGTCTCAAGGTCCGTGCAGCGACGGCTTGTCATCTTGGTGGCGGTTAGGTTGGCTGATGTTCGGGGGTGGACAGGCCATGACGAGTGACGCAGTGCTGCGCTGGGTGCGCGTGCTGACACTCCCGTCGGTGCTGTTCAGCTGTGCGCTCGCGGGCCACGCGGCCGCCCGTGGTGTCATCCCGGACACCTCAGTGCTGGTTCCATTGTTTGTGCTCACCGTGGTCGCGGTGGCCTCGTTTGCCGGGGGAGCTATCAGGCCGGCGGGGGCCGTGGCGCTACTGGTCGCCGGGCAGTGGCTGCTGCATGCGGCGTTGCAGCTGCTCGGCCGGACCGCCGTCACGGCCACGACCCCAATGTGTGGCGCGGATACCAGTGCGCCGGTTGTGTCGGCGCCGATGAGCTGCCACCACATGATGCATGGGAGCGCTGAAGTTTCGCATGGTTCTGCCACGTCGCTGATGAGTAGCGCGAACGTGGTGATGCTGCTCGCGCACCTGAGCGCGGCGGTCGTGGTCGGGGTGTGGCTGGCGGCTGGGGAGCGGGCTTTCTCGACGATGCTGGTGCTCGCTGCGCGCCCGGTCGTTGCCGCGTGGCGGACGGTCACGGGCGTGGCCCAAGTCTGCGGCGGCGCTGTGGTCGTCAGCCGTCCACGGCTTCAGCTCGGCTGGGGCTTGCGGTGTGCGGTCCACGGCCCGGTGTGGGTGGCGGGCGCGGTCTGCCGGCGCGGCCCGCCGGGTCATTCCTCGCCTGAGCCTGACGCGTACGCCGCCGTCTCGACGGTCTGACGGCAGAGACGTCTGGTTCTGCGGGCAAGCCATCTGCCGACCGTCATCGAATTATCACCAGACATGTCGGCAGCACGTGTGCGGCTCTGGCTAGTCGCTGCTGCCACCTCTTTCGAGAATCGAGACATCATCATGTTCCAGCACAGCTCTGTACGGCGTCGCATCCTCGCCCGCGTTGGGATCGGCATTGGCGCTACCGTCGCGGCAATCCTGGCGCTCCCGGGCATCGCCCAGGCACACGTGACTGTCCAGCCCGGAACCGTGGAAGGCGGCGGCTTCTCAGTCGTAGCGTTCCGGGTCCCGAACGAGCGCGACGACGCCAGCACGACCCAGCTGAGGGTCACCCTGCCGAAGGATCAGCCGATCGGATCGGTCCAGACGACACCGGTGCCGGGATGGAAGGTCTCTACCGCGACTCGTCACCTCGACAAGCCCATCGAGATGTTCGGCGAGCAGCTGGACACCGTGGTCTCCGAAGTCACCTGGACCGCCACTGCCGGTGGCATCCGTCCGGGCCAGTTCCAAGACTTCAACCTCAGCCTTGGCCAGCTGCCCGAGTCCGGGGACCTGGTGTTCAACACCCTCCAGACCTACTCCAGCGGCGAGAAGGTGAACTGGAATCAGGTTTCGGCTGACCCTTCTGTCGAGCCCGAGCACCCGGCCCCAATACTCACCATTACGCCGGCCGCAGCAGGGGAGGGCTCCGCGGCGACTGACAAGGGCACCCAGACAGGGCAGGACGAGCAGGTCAGCTCCGCTGCCCAGAGCGACAACGTGCCCGGCTCGACCCTGGCGCTGATCCTTTCGGGCGTTGCACTGGTGCTTTCCGTGTTCGCCGTCGTGCTTGCGTGGCGCCGGAGCCGACGACCCGCCCCGGCAGCGGAGCCTGCGTCCGCGGCGACCCGTGAGGATGTCAACGTCTGACCGCTCTGGGATGCCGGGAACGAACGCCGGCCGTCCCGGCATCCGCCTGAGCCCAGGAGCACTTTGATGCCACCGCTGAGCACCGCAGCGCGCCGCGTCGCCCTTGCTGGGACGCTTGCCGTCGTGTTCGCGCTGCTGTTCGCGTCGCCGGCCGCGGCGCACGCCGAGCTGGTGAGCATCACCCCGGCGAACGGAGCGCGGTTGGCCAGCCCTCCGACCCAGGTGCAGATGACGTTCACTGAGTCGGTCAATCTGGTCGACGGCGGGATCCGGCTGGTCGACGGCCGCGGCGCCACTGTGCCCACCTCCGATCCGACCGTGAACGGTCACACCGTCACCTGGCCGATGCCGGCCGGCCTGTCGGAGGGCGCCTACGTCGTCACATGGCGGGTGGTTTCCGCTGACGGCCACCCGGTCAGTGGAGCATCGTCTTTCGGGGTCGGTACCCCCGCGGCCACCGTGCCCGACTCGGCCACGGCCACAGGGGCCCCTGGTACCACCGGCAGCACGGCGGTGGCCGGATTGACCGCGCCGTGGCCCGTGATTGTCATCCGCCTGGCCGGCTACGTCGCGTTCGCGTTGTTCGCCGGCGTGGCCGCGTTCGTGCTGTTGTGCGCACCAAGCACGAGCAAGGACCCCACTCTGCAGCTCCTGGCCCGCGTAGGGCTTCTCGGCGGAGCGGTCGCAGCGGTCGCCGCCATTTTGGTCCAGGGCCCGTACACGGCTGGGGTCTCGATGAGCCGTGTCTTGGACATGCGGCTTATCCAGCAGACCCTGGCGACTCCGTTCGGGGGCGCCATGATGTGGCGGCTCGCACTCTATGGTGTCCTCGGCGTGCTCGCCTGGCGCTTACCCAGGATCCTCAACCAGCTCGGCAGCTGGCTCGTCCCGGCCGGCTTGGCCGGCACGGCGGTGACCATTGCCGCGGCCGGGCACGCGGCCGCAACGGGCCTCGTCGACCTGAGCGTGGACGCGCTTCACGCACTCACCGCCGGACTCTGGGTCGGTGGCCTCGCCGCCCTCGTCGCACTCGGCCGATCTGTGGATCCGCGCACGCTGCACCGGTTCTCCACCCTCGCCATGGCCTCGGTACTCACACTGATCGTCACCGGCACGCTGAACTCGCTGCGCCAACTGGATGCCGTCGAGCAGCTGTGGCTGACCCGTTACGGGCTCACCCTGGCGGTCAAGCTCATCGTGGTTGCCGGCGCCCTCACCGCAGCCGCAGTCTCCCGGCGGCGCCTGCAGCAAAAGCAGGTGCCCCTACGGTCCGTCCGGGTCGAAGCCGCCCTCACGGTGGCCGTCCTCGCCATCACCGCCATGCTCAGCATGACAGCACCCCCACCTCAGGCAGTCGAGCCGACCAATCACACCGGTCACGGCGCGGGACCTGAGGCCACCAGCGCCGCGGTCCAGATGTCCCTCGGCGACCAGGGCAGCGCCGCACTCTCCGTCCTGCCCGCCGCGGCCACCGGGAGCCCTCTGCGCTTGCTCCTCATCGACACCAACGGCCAGCCGCTACGGGCCACCCGAGTCACCCTGAAGGTCGCTAACCCTGGGCGTGACGTCGCCCCGATACCAGTACCGATGCGCATGCGCGACGGCGTCTGGGTCGCGAGCTACCGCTTCCCCTTCCCCGGCACCTGGAAGGCCATCCTCACCGTCGACGGCATCGGCCCGTCCGCGATCGTGACCACAGCCGACATCACGATCCGCGACTGACCCACCGCCGAAGCTCCCGATCGCCTTGGCGGTTACGACCTTTGTCGAACAGTTGCGCGGCATGTCTGATCGCTGCCGAAACAATGCCCTGCATGGGTGGGGCGGGTGGGACTCGAACCCACGGCCAAGGGATTATGAGTCCCCTGCTCTAACCGGCTGAGCTACCGCCCCAGGTTTTCTACCAGCCGCGATTGATCGAGGCCGATGATAGCCACGACCGCCTTCCACGGCTCGGGCGCGTCCTTGGGCGGGCCCACGGCACCTTCTCGATAGAGTCGCCGCAGCCCTGCAGAGGCAAGTAGCCAAACAACACAGGAGGATCTGTGGCCGATCTCATCCCGGCAGAGTTTGAGGTGTTGGATGCGAGGTTTGCCGGAACGGGTGGCGACCGTTCGGTCGCCAAGCTCTTCTCCGGTGGTCGATGGCTCGAGGGACCCGCCTACCACGCCGCTGGTCGATTCGTGTTGTTCAGCGACATCCCCAACGATCGGATCCTCCGCTATGACGAGGTGAGCGAGCGTACTGACGTCTTCCTCACGCCAGCCGGATTCACGAACGGTCGTACGGTCGACCGGCAGGGCCGATTCGTGACCTGTGAGCACGGCGAGCGCCAGGTGACCCGAACCGAGCACGACGGCTCGGTCACCCTCTTGGCAAACTCATACAACGGTCACCGGCTCAACAGCCCCAATGACGTCGTTGAGCATTCGGACGGATCGATCTGGTTCACCGACCCCAGCTACGGAATTCACACCGATTACGAGGGTCATGAAGGCTCCTCGGAGATCGGCTCGCGTAACGTCTATCGTCTTGATCCCGCCAACGGAGACCTCACCTCAGTGGTCGAGGATTTCGCCCAGCCAAACGGCCTGGCATTTTCGCCCGACGAACGCCGTCTGTTCATCGTCGACAGCGAGCTGCACCACATCAGGGTCTTCGATGTTGATCATGGAACGCTGACGGGTGGCGAACTGTTCTGTGCTGATGACCAGGGTTACGACGGAATCCGATTTGATCATCTCGGTCGTCTCTGGGGAGCCGCTTATGACGGCCTGCACTGCTATCACCCGGACGGCTCATTGATCGGCAAGCTCCGGCTGCCGGAGATCACCGCGAACCTTACGTTCGCGGGACGCCAGCGTAATCATCTCTTCATCACCGCGACCAGCTCGCTTTACGGGCTCCGGGTCAATTTCCGTGCCGCCTCCTACCCAACTTGATTCTGGATATCTGCGCCTGGTCGCGCTGAATCTGATGCCTGTGGTGACCGCCATCGACAAGGCCGCAAGCTGTAGAGTCAAGACGCGGCATCGCGCCGAGAGTTTCAGGGGAAAGCTACTTGTGCTGCAAATGTTCGCTCGCACCGCGAGACTCGTTGGGCTCGTCAGCCCATCCGAGGCGCGGCTGCTCGGCGTCGTCACCGTGGCGATCGTTGGCTTGATATTCGTTTCGACCTTGGTCAATCCGCCGCAGTGGCTTCAACTTGTCGCACTCTTTGTTCATCTGATTTCTCTTGTGGTCGGCTTCGGCGCGGTGCTCGCCGTCGACTGGTATGGGCTGCTCTCCCTGTCTCGCCGAGTAACCGTTGGCGATGTGCTGCTCACCGCTGAACGGATGACGCCCTTGATCTGGATCGGGCTCGCCGGTCTCACCATGAGCGGCGTATTGCTCAAGCCGGATCTGAATTCATGGCTGGTCGTGGTCAAGCTCTGCTGTGTGCTTGGGGTGGGAATCGTCGGAGTACTTGCCCTGGCGACGAGCCGTCTCATGGAACGTCAAATGCCGATTCCCGCACGGTCGCTGATCCACCGTGGCATGGTGCTCGCCGGCGCCTCACAGACGTTTTGGTGGACCGCTGTGGTGATCGGCTTCGTGACCAATGAGGCGGGACAGTGACCAGCCCCCGCAATGGCGCAGGTCCGTACGGGTGAGCTGGTAGCAGGCAGGCGTTATCGGCCCCAGGGGATTGCCTCCGGGTCCGCCGAGCGAAGATCGTCAGAACGGCGCTGCCGGGCGATGCTGATCGCACCGGCCAGCAGCATGAGGCCAAGGAGAGTTGTCATCGAGGCGACCAGGTGTTGCGACCAGCTCCACTGGAATTCGACGTCTTCTCCACTGGGAAGCTTCGTGAATGGTGCGACCGCAACCCAGCCGACAAAGCCCCAACTCAAAGCGAGAAACCATGTTGGAATGCTGCGAGGGCCGACAGATCGTCGCTCGACGAGGCTCATCGCCAGCGGGACGATCCAGACAAAGTGGTGCAACCACGACACGGGTGAGACCAGCAACCCAGCCACGCCACAGAGGCTGATCGCCAGTCGGACGTCACCGAGCCGGTGCCACAGCACCGCTGCCCACACGCCGGCACCGGCGACGACAGCGGACAGCACGAGTGCGACCGCCGCCGGCGTTGGTCCGACACCGAAGATCCGGACGATGTTGGCTATCACCGACTGGTTGGTGAGGTAAATGATGCTGTGCCCAAGACCCGTGTCGCCATGCGCCAATCCGGTCCAGAATTCGTACGACGCCGCTGGGACTATGGCCGCGCTGGCCAGCGTCACCACAACGCCGGTTATGACGGCGACCCAAAAGGCCCGAAATTTCCGCACGGCCAGCAAATAGACCACGAATATCGCCGGTGTCAGCTTGATCGCGCCCGCAACAGCGGTCATCAGCCCCTCGGGTAGCAGCCGTCGAGGAAACACCCGAGGACCAGGGGCTAGGTCTAGAAAAACCAGCGCCACCAGGAAGATCCCGAGCTGACCGAAGGCCAGCGTTTGGACGATGGGCTGGACGACGTACACCACGGCGGCACCGGACAGGCTGAGCACCCAGCACGTAAGCCCGCAGCGGTGCAAGATCGCGACAAGCGCCACGGCGCCAGCTGCCGTCCAGCCGATCTGAACCACTGCTGTTGGCAGTAGCGCCAAGGGCACCGCAAGGACGGCCGCCAAGGGGGGATAAAGGAACTGAAGCTGCCCTGGAAGATCGTAGAAGTCGCCACCGGCAATCAACACGGAACCGGCGCGGCGATAGACGTCCAGATCGACCATGATCGGATGCCAGGGGTCGAAAGTGCCGTCGGGAAAAGAAGTGGCGTACAGCGCAGCTAGAACCGGCAATGCACAGACGGCCAACCAACTCGCGAGCCGTGACCAAAGAGCTTTCGGAGCGACGGGGGCGTAGACCTCATCCGGGCTCGTCAAGGCTTTGGGGGATTTGATGGATGTGCTGGACACTAGAGCCTCGAGCCTGGACTAGGTGGGGCCGGCGACCCAGTCGCAGATTCCGTCGGTTCGCCGCCCCCCGATTCGGTGCCCGATGGGCCTGGCGATCCTGAAGACGGCGATCCCGACGGCGCCGGCGACTGCGGCGATCCCGATTGTGGCGGTCCTGACTGTGGTGACCCTGACTGTTGCGGACTGCCCGAGCTGCCCGTTGGCGGCGGCGGCGACTGTGGTGGTTGATTCCGGAAGATCAGGATGGCAATGAGCACCGCCAGTGCAGCAAGTAGCAGCATGAGGAGCCACGACACCAAGATCGTTCGCCAGCCGGCGCGGTCGAAACGGCCTGGCCAGGGAAGCGGCCAGAGACGCGCCAGGCCGGGACGCACCCGGTTAATCCAGTACTGCCGATAGTCCGGGCCCGAGAGAACACCTTGTTGCGGCAGCGTCGCGAGCTGCACCGCGTCGAGGATCCCCATGGCCTGCGCCGCTGCAGCCGGCGAGCCGTCGTAGGCCAGCGCCGCCCACGGGGCGACGAAACGGTCGTCGGGCGCAACGGGGTCGTCCTCCTCGCTGCGGTACTTGCGGGAAAGTCGACCAGTGTCTTGCCCATGTCCGCCCCGAGCGAGCACGGTGTCGATGTGCAGCGCGTTGATCTCACCCGCGAAGCGGGAGCGCGCGGCAGCGTCGGCGGCGGCTCCTTCGCTCAGCAAGATCACCATCGCTGGAGTGTTGGCTGGGTCGTGGGCAGTGAACGCGATTCCCGCTGGCGTCGCGCCGAGTCGTGCGTCGAGCCAAAACTCATTGACCTTTGGTGGGTCATCCGGCAGCAGCGGCGTTACCGGTACGTAAGCCGGCCCTGCGCCAAGTCCGCCGCCAGAGCCTGGATCGGAGGCAGCGCCTGAGCTGGCCCACGATTCATTCGGCGCTCCGGCCGGTGGCTCCGTGTTCGACATCACTCTCCATCTCGCGGCCTCGAGGCGGGTGAGGCCGGCCGCCGCGTCCTGCGGGGCACGGAGAGTCTATTCGGCCAGTACAGAGCAGTTGACAGCGATAAACGGGCCCTGAGCCTGTGACGGAATCCCTTCCTGAGCGCTTCTGTGCCCCCCTGAGCTGGTCGAACGGCGGCCTCCTCTGGGCTTCGACAGGCTCCAGCCCACATCAAGGTGGCGGTTGGGACTCATCGCTTTCACAGCTCACTATGGGCTGAGTCATAGCGTTGGGCTTGTCCAGGCTCATAGCCTTGAGTCCTGCGTCTGCGAGAATGGCTGGGTGTCCGGCGAAAGCACGGACGGTTCATCGTGCCCGTCCGTACAGACGCTCATTGGCGAATAACAGGGAGAGTGCGTGAGTAGTCCGTCGTTCGGCCAGCCTGTCGAGGAGCGCCCGGCTGCTCAGCCATCGGGCAAGCTCGGAAACCAGACTGCCTCGCAGCTACTCGGGGACGCCATCGCTCAGGTTCAGCGGGTGATCGTCGGGCAAGAGCACATGGTCGAGCAGCTCATGGTCGCACTGCTCGCCCAAGGCCACTGCCTTCTCGAAGGTGTGCCAGGGGTAGCCAAGACGCTCGCGGTGCGCAGTTTCGCCACCGTCGTCGGTGGTGACTTCGCCCGGATTCAGTTCACTCCCGACCTGGTTCCGTCCGACATCGTCGGCACCCGCATCTATCGGGCGAGCCAGGAGAGCTTCGACGTCGAGCTCGGGCCGATCTTCGTGAACTTCCTTCTCGCCGACGAAATCAACCGCGCACCCGCGAAGGTGCAGGCGGCAATGCTGGAGGCGATGGCTGAGAAGCAGGTCTCCATCGGCGGCACGACCTATCCCGTTCCGCAGCCCTTCATCGTGATCGCCACTCAGAACCCTATTGAGTCAGAAGGTGTTTATCCGCTGCCGGAGGCACAGCGTGACCGCTTTCTGCTCAAGGTCGACGTTCCCTACCCGGCCGGGAATGAAGAGTTCGAGATCCTCCGAAGGATGAGTGTCGATCCGCCGAGCTCACAGGCGGTCCTGAACCCCCAGATGATCCTCCAGCTGCAGCGCCAGGCCGAGGAGATCTTCGTTCATAACCTTGTCGCCGAGTACATCGTGCGGCTGGTCCTGGCGACGCGGACGCCCGCCGAGTTCAACCTGCCTGACCTCACATCGGTCATCCAGATCGGCTGCAGCCCTCGCGCCACGCTTGGTCTGGTTGCTGCCGCTCGCGCCCTGGCGCTGATCCATGGTCGCGACTATGTGCTGCCGACCGATGTGCAGTCAGTGGCCAAGGATGTGATGGCGCACCGTATCGTGCTCGGCTTCGACGCTGTAGCCGACAACATCGCACCAGCTCAGGTGATTGAGCGGATCGTCGCCATGGTGCCACCGCCGACGCCGGTCTGGAATCAGCAGTCCGGCCCCAATCATCAGACTTCGCCCGGCCGCTCAGTGCCGTCAGCCAATACGTACACCGCGCCGCCGGCGCCCTACCAGCAGCCCGTGCCGAACATGCCTAACCAGCCGGACTTCAGCTAGAGGCTGACGTGTCATACCCGCCGCCAGGCGGTCAGCCCGTTGGCTCACCCAAGTTTCCGCCGCCTACTGGTCCGCCTGTGAGTCATCCGCTACCCAGCGGTGCTCCCGTGCAGTTTGGTGCCCCCGAGGAGAGCATCGGAGCCGTTGCCTCGGTCATCGGTGCCCCCACCCGGGCCACCATCCCGCTGCACAAGCTTGCGCCGGAGGCTGCGTTGCGCCGCCTGGAGCTCACCATCGTGCGTCGCCTCGAGGGCTTCCTGCATGGGGACCACCTGGGGCTGCTTCCCGGACCTGGTTCAGACATCAGCGACGCCCGCATTTACGTCCCGGGAGAGGACGACGTTCGCAAGATCGACTGGGCGGTGACCGCGCGCACCACCGTGCCGTACGTTCGCGACACCATCTCGGATCGAGAGCTCGAAGTATGGGCTTTGCTCGACGTCACGCCGTCGATGAACTGGGGCACCGAAGGAGTCACAAAGCGGGACCTGGGCATTGCGGCGGTCGCGACGATCGGCTTCCTCAGCCAGAAGATGGGGGACCGATTCGGCGGCTATATCTTGCGACCGCAGACCCTGCGCCGGATGCCCGCCAGATCCGGGCGCTCGGCCCTGTACGGCCTGTTACGCAGGATGTTGACCGAGCCATTTGTGCCCGATCATGCCACCGGACCGATGACGCTCGCGGCAAGTGTGGAGCAGCTCTCGCGGACCCAGCGTCGCCGCGGCCTGCGGGTAGTGGTCTCGGACTTCTTGACCCCGGGCGATCATGAGCTGGATCCGAACGTGGAGCCGGCGTGGGAGCGCTCGATGCGACGGCTGGGCGTACGCAACCAGGTCCTCGCGGTTGAGGTGATCGACCGGAGGGAGATCGAGTTCCCCAACGTCGGTGACATGCTGATTCGCGATCCGGAGACCGACTTCGAGCGTTACGTGAACACGGGCGACTCAGATGCGCGAGCCAGAATGGATGCGGCAAGCGCGGCACAGCGGGAACGAATACGTATCTCGCTTCGTCGTGCAGGTGTCGGGCACATTCAGTTGCGGACCGACCGGGACTGGGTGCAAGACATTGCCCGGTTCGTGTTGGCGTACCGGCGCGTGGCGACTATGTTGCACGCCCCGCCCCAGGGAGTGACGAAATGAGATCCGTGCTGCTGACGCAGCAGGTGATTCCGCAGCTCGCGTTCCTGTCGCCGGAGCGGCTGCTGATCTTGCTCATCATCCCGGCGCTGGTTCTCGCGTACATCTTCGCCAGCCTCCGCAAGAACCGGCGTGGCATGCGCTTCACCAACACCTCCATGCTCGATGTGGTCGTGCCCAAGCAGTCGCAGTGGCGACGTCACCTCGCTGTCGCACTCTCACTGTTGAGTCTGATCACCCTCACCGCGGCCTTCGCGCGGCCGAAGACCCAGATCGACGTGCCACGCGAGCGAGCCACGGTCGTGTTGCTGATCGATGCGTCGCTGTCGATGCAGGCGACTGATGTCAAGCCGACTCGGCTCGACGCCGCAAAGCGGGCGGCGATCGACTTCGTGACGACGCTGCCTGAGAAATACAACGTCTCGGTGGTCTCGATGGCGGGAGCCGCAGCGATCTTGGTGCCCCCGACCACAGCGCACAACACGGTGGAAAACGCGATCAACAGCATCCAGCTGCAGGAATCGACCGCGATCGGCGAGGGAATTGCCACAGCGCTGCGGGCTCTGCAGCAGGCTCCGAAGGATAAGAACAACCCGAACTCAATTGCCCCGGGCGCGATTGTGTTGCTCAGCGACGGCTCGAACACGACTGGCCGCGCGCCGCTGCAGGCTGCTGCGGAAGCAAGAGCGGCCAAGGTGCCGATCTACACCATCGCGTACGGCACGGAGAACGGCTATGTCGATCTCGATGGCAAGCGGGAAGCCGTGCCGGTCGATCATGAGGAAATGAGGCAGATCGCCGCGGCGACCAACGCGGAGTATTTCGCTGCGGCCAGCGCCGATCAGCTGAAGAAGGTCTACCAGAACATCGGATCGGACATCGGGTATGAGAAGGCCGACCGCGAGGTGACCGCCCGCTTTGCTGGCTACGGCCTTGCGCTGGCTGTGCTCGCCGCCTTGGGTGCCATCTCACTCGGAGCAAAATGGCCGTGATGAACCTCGTCCCGAAAATGGTCGGAAACAGCAGCAAACTCGGCCGGATCCGTGTTGTGCATGACCACTTTTCGAAGAACGGATGCCGCGGATGATTCCGCTGCTCTCGTTTCTTGCTCCAGCGCGGTTGTGGCTGCTGCTGCTGATTCCGCTGCTAGTCCTGCTGTACCTGTGGATGGTGCAGCGCAAGCGGAACCGCACCAAGCAGGTGAGCAAGACGATGTTCGACCTCGTCATCCCACGGGATCGCACCTGGTTGCGGCATCTCGCCGTCGGCCTATCGATTCTCAGCCTGCTGACCCTGACGGTGGCCTTCGCCAAGCCGAAAGATCAGGTCTCGGTGCCGCGAGAACGGGCCACCGTCGTGGTAACCATCGATGTGTCACTGTCCATGGAGGCCAAAGACGTGGATCCCAACCGGTTAGATGCCGCCAAGGCCGCCGCGGAGCAGTTTGTGACATCCCTTCCGCCCAAGTTCAACGTCGCGCTAGTGACATTCGCCGGCACAGCGACAACGCTGGTACCGCCCACCCTCGATCGGGGATCGGTGACGGCAGCAATCCGTTCCTTACGCCCGCAAGCGTCTACTGCAATCGGTGAGGGCATATTCACCTCGCTTGCCGCGCTGGCCCAGGTACCGCCCGACCCGGACAACCCGAAAACTACGCCGCCCGCGCGCATCGTCTTGCTGAGCGACGGCAAGACGCAAGTCGGAAGGCCGTCGGATCAGGCTGCGATGGCTGCGAGGGCTCAATCGGTCCCGATCTACACCATCGCGTACGGAACCCCCGACGGTTACATCGACATTGGCGGCAGGCGGGAGCCCGTACCTGTGGATCGGGCCGAGTTGGCGAAGGTTTCCAAGATCTCTGGCGGGGAGGCGTACACAGCATCGTCTGCGGGGGAGCTCAAGGAGGTCTACAAGGACATCGGTACCTCGGTCGGTAAGGAGAAAGTGGATCGAGAAGTTACTTCGCGCTACGCCGGCTTCGGGTTGGGCTTTGCGATCCTTGCGGCGCTCGGCATGATCTCCCTCGGCGCGCGCTGGCCGTAAGGTCCTCGACCTCGCACAACTCGCCACACAGCACTCCCGCGAGACTAAGGTGCAGGCATGGTGAGCGTGGCGGAGAATCTGGCCGCGGTGGAAGCGCGGATCAAGGCGGCGTGCACTCGAGTCGGGAGGGATCCGAGTGAAGTCCGGTTATTACCGGTCAGCAAGAACCAAGGGATGGAGCTGATTGCGGAGGCCTACGAGGCCGGCGTTCGGCTGCTCGGCGAGAA
>Ga0307318_10000193_pt1 | contig 19368 bp, 17 predicted proteins | sample ER_DNA_367_FD_194500 | JGI IMG/M metagenome (GOLD analysis project Ga0307318, IMG submission 194500) | Bulk soil microbial communities from the East River watershed near Crested Butte, Colorado, United States - ER_DNA_367 | ecosystem: Environmental > Terrestrial > Soil > Floodplain | place...
GGCGGCGCTCCAGGCGCGCGCCAGCTCCAGCTCGACCTGGAAGCCCTTGTGGCCGAGCGCCGTGCGCTCCATCTCGGCGAGGGCGTCGTGCGCGGCCTTCGGTTCCCCGGCCTGCCCCGCCGCCTGTACGACACCGGCAAGGGCGAACGCGAGCATCCCGACGCCATCGCCGTCGCGCAGGAGTGCGGCGCTCTCGCGGCAAAAGCGCAGCGCCGTGCGGACCCGGCCTCGCGCGAGCCAGATCAGGCCCAGCGAGTTCGCCTCGACCGCCGTGCCGGCTGCGGACCTTCCCTGGAGGAGGACCGCATAGGCGTTCTCGGAGAGCGTCGTCGCGTCGACCAGGTGGCCGGCCAGTCGCAGCGCCATCGCGCGCATGCCCACGAGCACCACCTCGGCATGCGGCAGTTCGTCCCGAAGCCGGAGGGCGATCGGAAGCGAAGAATCGATCAGCGCGAGCGCCTCGCTCGTCCGCCCGGTCGAGAACAAGGCCTCGACCGCCCCGAGCGCGACGGTTGTTCGCGCACGATCGTCGACCGAGTCGTCGCCCAGCAGGGGCTGCGCGGCGGCCAGCGCCGCTTCCGGGCGGCCCTGCGCAGCCGTAAGCCGCACTCGCTGCGCCCTCAGCTCGTGGCGCAGGGCCTCATCGGCCACGATCTGCTCGGCCTCCTGCAGGACGGTGTCGGCTTCCTCGGCTCTTTCGAGGGCCCAGAACAGGTTGCGCGCCGAGGCCACGGCCACCGCCATGCGCTCCCGGTCGTTGCCGGCCTGCGCCGCCAAGTCGGCGAACAGCCGGTGCGCCTCAGCGCCGCGTCCCACGCCGGAGAGCGCCCGGCCGAGCGCCAGCCGGGGGCCGAAACTCCCGCCCGCCTGCACCGACGCCCGCGCGAGACGCTCGGCCAACGCCGGGTCGGGCGCGGCCAGAGCCTCATCGGCCGCCCGCGCGAACAGCTCGGCGTCGCCGGTCGCGCCCGCTTCCAGTCGCCACACGGCGATCCGCAGCAGGTCACCTCGCCGCCGCCCGCCGAGCGCCTCCAGCCCACTCGCGAGGCTTGCGTGGATCGCCTCGAGGCGGGTGGGCGTCAGCTGCGCGCGCACCGCCTCGCCGTGCAGCGGATGGGCGACGTCCACGAACCGCCGCCGACCGTCGGTGCGGCGTTGAACGAGCTCGCTGCGCTCCAGCGTCCCCAGAGCGGCCAGATCTCCGGGCTCAAGCAGCCCGTGCTCCAGCGGAGCCCCGACCGCCACCAGCTCCAGAACGGGGCGTTCGCTCTCGCCGACGTCCTCGATGCGCACGTCGACGAGCTCCGCAAGTCGCGTGCTCGCCTCGATCTTGCCGCGCCAGCGCCAGACCCCGGCGTGGCGCGACAACAGGCCGCGATCGACGCCGTGGCGCACCAGCTCGCGCAGGAACAGGGCGTTGCCTTGGGTGAGCTCCCACAGCGCGTTGACGCTGCTGCCGTCGATCGGATCGCCCAACGCGGCTTCGAGCAGGGCCTCGACCTCGCCGCGCGCGAGCGCCGCCAGCTCGAGGAGCACGCACAGCTCGTCCTTCCACAACGCCCGCAGGGCATCCGGAGCCGGCTCGTCACGCCGCACGCTCACGACCGCGAAGGCCTCACCGGCGGCCACGACTTGGTGCACGAGCGTCGCCGAGGCATCGTCGAGGAGCTGCCCGTCGTCCACGCACAGAACGAGCCGGCGCCCCGCGGCGCGCTCGGCCAGGGCCTGGCGCGCTCGGGCCAGCAGCTCCACGCCCTCGGGCAAGCCGTGTTCCGGGGCCGGGATCAGAGCGGCGAAGGCTCCCAGGGGGATCGACCGCGCCGAGCGGGACGCCCTCACCCACTCGACCGCACATCCCTGAGCTCCCGACAGCTCGGCGGCCTCGGTCGTGAGCCGCGTCTTGCCGACGCCGGCCTGCCCGGCGATCACGACGCCGCCCACCGAACCACCCGCGAGCGCCTCGCCGACCAGCCGAAGCTCAGCGTCGCGTCCGGTGAACGGCCACAGCATGCGCGCAGTGTGATCGACCGCGCGGTCCCGGCCAAGGCAGCGCCGCATGAGCAATCCGGCCAGCCCGGCAATTGAGTAGCCGTTGCTCATGCGGCCGAGCATCGCCGCCTGCACGATGATCCCCATGCTTTCCGCCAACGCCCACGAGGTCCCCGTGCTGGTCGTCGGCGCCGGCCCGGCCGGCTTGGCCGCCGCGATCGAGCTGGCGCGGCACGGAATTCCGTCCTTGCTCGTCGAGCGCCGGACAACGCTCTCCTCGCACCCGCGCGCCACCGTGCTCAGCCTGCGCTCGATGGAGCTCGTGCGGGCATGGGGGCTCGAGGCCGATGTCCGTGCGCGCAGCGCCGACGTCGACTCGCGGATGCTCGAGTCCGAGACGCTCGCCGACGCCGCCGCCGGCACTGCGCTCCAGGTGGGTTACCCGAGCGCCGAGCAGAGCCGCATGGTCAGCCCGACGACACCGGCTTGCGTGGCCCAGGACGACCTGGAGCCGCTGCTGCTGGCGCACCTGCGCGCCGCGCCGCAGGCGCGTGCGGAGCTCGGAACCGAGCTGACCGGCATACTCCTCGGGTCCGACGGCGCGCGGGCCGAGCTGCGCGACGTGCGCACCGGTGCGCCGCGCACGGTTCACGCGCGCTACGTGGTGGCGGCCGACGGCGCCCGGAGCGCGGTCCGCGGCGCGCTCGGCATCCCCCTGATCGGCCCGGACGACCTCATGGAGGGCTACACGACTCTGTTCCGGGCGCCGCTGTGGGAGGTCGTAGGCGAGCACCGCCACCTCATCTACTCCGTGACCCACGCGGAGGCGCCCGGGGTCTTCGTGCCGGCCGGACCGTCGGACCGCTGGCTGTACGGCGGCCCCGGCGATGGCGCCCACGGGGCGGACGAGCACCGGACCGCGCGGCTGATCCGGCTCGGTGCCGGCGTACCCGACCTCCCGGTGCGCGTCGAGCAGGCGAGGCACTTCTCGTCGGGCGCCCAGCTCGCGGAGCGCTGGTCCAGCGGATGCGCCTTCCTCGCCGGTGACGCCGCCCACCGCGTAACGCCGCGAGGCGGAACCGGCCTCAACCTCGCGCTGCACGACGGCTATGACCTCGGCTGGAAGCTCGCGTGGGTGCTCCGCTGCTGGGCCGCGCCGGCGCTGCTGGACTCATACGAGGCGGAGCGCCGTCCGGTTGCCGAGTACACCACCAGACGCTCGGCCGACCCCTTCGGCTCGAGACGCGCGGCCGAGAAGGAGGTGCGCGCGGACCTCGGAGGCCGGATCGCCCACGTCTGGGCGGGAGAACGCTCGACGCTCGATCTGCTCGAACCCGGGCTGACGCTGTTCGCCGGTCGCGGCGAGGCGGCCTGGGAATCGGCGGCCGCCTCGCTTCGCGCGCCCATGCCGGTCGCCCCCCGGCTCCTCGATCCGGTCGCCGCACGCGCGCTGGGCGCCCCCGCGGGCTCGGCGCTGCTCGCCAGATCCGACGGCACGCCGGTCGGCGTGATCCCGACGGGCGCCGAGCCGGTGGCGGCGCTGCGGGCCGCGGTCGCCGCGGTAGCGCCTGAGCCCTGTTCGGCCAGAGCCTGAGAGGCTTCGCCCGTGCTCGACGCCTGAAGCGAACCGCCTACGAGCCGGCATTCGACGAGGACTCCACCGAGAGCGGCGAGCGCGCTAGGGGGCCGTGGCTTACCCTCTCTGGCGATGGGCGAGACGGTCGCTCAGGAGCAGGCCGTAGCCGGCGCACGACTCGCTTATCTCGACAACCTCAAGGTCCTTCTGGTCATCGGCGTGATCGCCGTGCACAGCGCGATCACCTACGGGGTCGATGGGTCGTGGTACCTGGAGGACTACGACTCGATGGCGGACGTGACCGTCGGGGTGCTGACGGTCTTCGCCGCCATCGGGTTCTTCTTCGGGCTGGGAGCCTTCTTCCTGATCGCGGGACGGCTGAGCGGGCCCTCGCTCGATCGAAAGGGACCGGCCCAGTTCGTCCGCGATCGGCTGGTTCGGCTGGGCATCCCGGTCGTCTTCTACGTCCTGCTGATCGCGCCGGTGATGGAGTACGTGAAGGCTCGCGAGGAGGGTGATCATGCGGGCTTCCTCTCGTTCGCGCGGGCAGAGCTCTCGGATCCCGCCCCGGGTCCCGCGTGGTTCCTCGAGGCCCTGCTCGTCTTCTCCTTGGCCTACGCGCTGGTGCGCGCCTTGCGGCCGGCGCCCGACCCGGTCTCGCGAGCGCCGCTAAGCGGACGGCACGTCGCAACGGTCGGAGTGGCGATCGCGGTGTTGTCCTTTGCGACGCATCTCGTCTTTCCGCTCGGCGAGGAGCATTTCCACATCCAGTTCGCTCTCTTCCCGCAGTACGTGATCCTGTTCGGCCTGGGCTGTGCCGCCGGGCGGCGCGGCTGGCTCGAGACGCTGCCGAGACAGCTGCGCCGGCGCTGTGGCATCGTTGGGCTGGTTGCCATCCTCGCCCTGCCGGTGCTCTTGCTGGCCGGCGGCTTCGGCGAGAGCGACGCGAAACGCGACCTCTACGCCGGCGGCTGGCACTGGCAGGCGGCGGGCACCTCGCTGGTGGAGGCGACCCTGGCAGCCACCCTGCCGCTTTTCCTCATCGGTTGGTTTCGCGAGCACGCCACTCGCCAGGGGCCGCTTCTGCGGGGGATGGCTGCCGCGGCCTACGGCGCGTTCATCATCCATCCGCCGGTGATCGTCGGCCTGGCGCTGGCGCTCCAGGGGACCCCGATCCCGGCGGAGTTCAAGTTCCTGCTCGTGCTCACCGGAGGCGTGGTCGGATCGTTCGGGATCACGTCGCTGGTTCTGCGGATTGCCGCCGTGGGCAACGTGGTCAGCTCGGGCCGAGAGCGCCCGCGCGCCGGTCCGGTCGGGCTCAGGCGCCGCCCGTGACCCATTGAAGGTCGGCGGCCCGTCAGAGGGCTAGCGAGCCGGTTCCCAGGTGGGTCCTGCCTCACAGGTCGTGAGAACCGCGAAATCGAAACTTCGCGCAGGCATCGGCGCGTGATATCAGACCAGCTGTGAGCGAGGGGGCCCTCGGTGTCGATGTCGGTCTCAGCGGGGTGCGGGCGACGGTGGTGCGCGACGACGGGACGCTCGTGGCGACCGCCCGCCGGGGCTACCGCCGCCAGAAGCGAGGCGGGGACATCGCCGAGCACGACCCGCGAGACTGGATCGAGGGCATGACCGCCGCGGGACGCGAGGCCGTGGCCGGCGCGCCGGACGTCCGCATCTCCGCCGTCGGCGTGGCCGCCCTTGGTCCCGCGCCGGTGCTGGTCGACGCCGGGCTGCGGGCGCTGACGAACGCCCCGCTCTTCGGCCTCGACCGCCGCGCAGAGCAGCAGCGGCGCCGCATGACTCAAGGGCTTGTCGCCGAAGAGGCGGCGGGCACACTCGACAACGCGCTACCGAAGCTCAGCTGGTGGCGGGAGACCGAACCGGAGCTCGCCGACCGCGCGGCCTGGGCGCTTGATGCGACCGGCTTTCTCGTCGCCTCGCTCACCGGCGTTGCGGTCATGGACACCATCACTGCTGCCGACTACGAGCTACCCGGGATCGAGGCGCCCTTCGCGCTTCCCGCGCCGCTCGACCCGGCGGCCGTGGCCGGCGAGCTCGGTCGCGGGCCGGCACAGGACCTCGGCATCGCCGCCGGGCTACCAGTCGTTGCCGGCACCTACGACTCCTTCGTCGACATCGCCGCCGCCGGCGTGCGCCAGCCGGGCGACGGAGGCATCGTCCTCGGAAGCACCATGATCGTGTGCCGCGCGACCGAACAGGCGGAGCCGCAGCACGGGCTGGGCGTCTCGGGCTACCCGGGCACGGGAATTCTCCTTGGAGGGTGGACCCTCTGCGGCGGGCTGGTGCTCGACTGGTTCAGCGACAGCATTGGCGGCGGGCGCTCACAGGCAGAGCTGATCGGCGCAGCCAGCCGCGTGGACAGCGGCGGCATCCTCGCGCTTCCGTACCTCGCCGGCGAACGCACGCCGCTCTGGGACCCCAATGCCCGAGCCACCCTGGTCGGGCTCAGCCTCGACAGCGGTCTCGAACAGATCTACCGCGCGCTGGTCGATTCACTGGCCTTCGTGGTTCGAGACCACACCGAGCGGATCGAGCGCGTCCTCGGACCCTGCCCTGCCTGGCGGCTCACGGGCGGGGGCACGCGCAACCGGCTCTGGGTCGAAGCCACGGCCGACGCGGTCGGCGCGCCGCTGGAGGTGCCGACCGATGCCGCGGAGGCGGTCGGTCCCGCGCTGCTTGCTCTGCGTGCCCTGGGCTTCGACCCCGAACGCCGCGCAGCGACGACTGTCGCGCCGAACCCGAAGCGTGCGCTGTACTTCGATTCCATGCTTCCCGTGTTCCGCGGGCTGCCGGTTCTGTTCAAGGAGCTTCAGATTTGATCCCGCGCACGATGCGAGCAGCACGGCTACACGGCATGCGCGACCTGAAAGTTGAGTCGCTGCCCGTGCCCGAGCCGGGTCGAGCCCAACTGCTGGTACGCATCGACGCTTGCGGGGTCTGTCCAACGGATGCTCGCAAGTACGCGATCGGCGTCAGCGACAGCCACTATCCACTCAATCCCGGCCACGAGTGGGTTGGTCGGGTGGTGGCCACCGGCGAAGCGGTCGACGGCTTCGCGATCGGCGAGCAGGTCTACGGTGACACCTACGCCGGCTACGCGGAGTTCGCGGCGATCGACGCGCGACCGGAGGGCTGGTCGCGCGGCGCGCTTGCGATTGGCGACCTCCCCCTCAAGCGGGCCGTGTTCGTAGAGCCGCTGGCGGACTGCCTGCATGCGATCCACGACCAGGGGCGGGTGCGAGCCGGGGACCGCGTTGCGGTCATCGGCGCCGGGTCCATGGGCCTGCAGCTTGTGGCCGCGGCCGCGCGGGCCGAGGCGCGGGTGGTCGCCGTCGAGCCCCGCGCCGACCGGCGCGCGCTGGCCGAGCGCTTCGGTGCGGAGGCCGCTCTCGAACGCACCGAATCGGTCCTGGATTGGGCAGGGGGGACGGGGCCGGAACTGGTGATCTTGACAGTGGCCAGCGGTGACCTCGCAGCCGAGTCAGTGGCGGCCTGCGGTCCGGGCGGTCGTGTGGTGCTGTTCGCCGGTTTCGGAGACGAGGGCACCGCCCTCATCGACCTCAATCGCCTGCATTACGAGGAGATCGCCCTCGTCGGCAGCGAGTGGATCGGCGTCCCTCCGCGCCAGCGTTTCGAGCGCTACGAGCAGGCGCTCGAGCTCCTCGCCGACGGGCGGCTGCCACTCGAAGAGCTCATCTCCGACGAGAGCGACCTCGATGGGCTCGCCGGTGCGTTGGAGGCGGTGCGGGAAGGACGCAGCCTCAAGACGATCCTCTATCCCACTGCCCAGAGCAGGCGCTAACTGTGAGCGATGCCTGAAAGGACCGCCCTCGTCACAGGCGCCAGCCGCGGCATCGGGCGGGCTACCGCGCTCGCGCTCGCACGCGCGGGTGCGCGAGTGCTCGCTGTGGGGCGCAGCGCCGAACCACTCGAGGAGCTCCATCGGCGGCACGGCATCGAGCCGATCGTGGCGTCGATCGATACGGCCGAGGGTTGCGCTCTGGTGGCCGGCGAGGCATCCCGGCGAGCGGGCGCGATAGCGATCCTCGTCAACAACGCCGGACGCGGCGGCTGGCACGATCGCCCGATCTGGGAGCAGGACCGCGAAGGCTGGCGCGCTTCGATGGCCGTGAACCTCGACGCTCCCTTCGAGTTGACTCGGCTTCTCGTCGGCGACATGGTCGACGCCGGCTGGGGCCGGATCGTGATGATCTCCTCGACGGCCGGGCAGCTGGGAGCGCCGGCCATGTCGCCCTACTGCGCCTCCAAGCACGGGCTCCTCGGGCTGATGCGCTCTGTTGCCCAAGACGTGGCCGGACACGGCGTGACCTGCAACGCCGTGCTCCCAGGATGGGTGCGCACCGAGATGGCCGATCGGGACGCAGAGCTGGAGGGCGAGCGCCGCGGGCTGACGCGCGAGCAGGTCTGGGCGGAGCGCGCAGCCCAGAACCCTGCGGGGCGCGTGGCCGAGTCCGAGGAGATCGCCGACGTCGTGGCGTATCTGGCCTCAGACGCCGCGTCCGCCGTGAACGGAGAGGCCATCACTGTGTCGCTGGGCAGCCCGTGGTAGCGCCGGCGCCACGCTCACGCAAGCGACAGCACAACCATCCCGACCAGCACGCCGCCCACGCCGACGAGCTGGTACCAGGCCACCCGCTCGCGAAATCCGATCAGCCCGACCAGGATGGGTATGAGCGGATAAGACGAGGCGGCCGCACTGGTGATCGCGACCTCGCCGAGCTCCGCGCCGCGGTTGAAGAGGAGATACCCGACAGCGTCGAGTGCTCCCGCGGCGGCGCAAGCCACCAGCACCGGCTTTCCGAGGGGCCGCTCCCGACCATCCGGACGCGCGGCAAAGAGCGCGACGACGAGCGTGACCGCCACGGCCCGGGTCAGCAGGATCGGCAATAGCCATCCGAGCTCGTCGGCCAATGTCGTGAGAAAGAAGAGGTAGAGGCCGAATACGACGGTGGCGACCAGGGCCAGGCGGATGCCGCTGGTGCCCGACAGGCGCTCGGCGGCGGGCTCGGCCGACGCCAGAACGATGAACGTGAGTACGAGCGCGATTCCCACGGTCTGGCCGGCGGTGAGCGACTCGCCGAGCACGATCACCGCCAACACCACGATCATCGCTCCGTTGGACGAGGCGATCGGGCTGACGATGGCGATAGGACCCAGCTCGAGAGCCTTGTAGAAGCCCAGGTACGCCCCTACGGAGAGCGCTCCGAGCGCGGTTATCGCCGCCCACTGCTGGCCGCTGAGAGAGAGGTCCTCCCCGAGCAGCACGGCGAGCAGCGTGAGCAGCAGCACGCCCGAGGCCTGGACGGTCAACAGCGTGCGAACCACTCCCACCCGGCGGGCAGACTGGACGACGAGGATGTCGGTCACGCCCCAGACCAGGGCCGCGGAGGCCCCCAGCAGGAACCCGTTGCTCACGCCCCGGCGCGAGCGGGCGCAAGGTCACGGAGGCGCTGTAGCGCCTTGCGCAGACGGCCGACCTGATCGCGGACGTCGCCACGATTGTCGAGACCTTCGACCGCCAGTGGCAGCTCGCGCCCGCGGAGCCCGGCTGCGAGGGCCGACCACAGCGCGGGCAGATCGGCCACACCCTCGCCTGGGTAGCGGTACAGGACCGAGAAGCCGCGGCGGTGGTAACCGTCATCGTTGTGGATGGACTCGAGGACGAAGTCCTTGACGTGTCCGGCCACCGCGAACGGTGCAAGCTGCTCCACCACCGGAACGGGGTCCTCGAGCGCGGCGATCGGATTGATCACGTCGAGGAACATCGCGACCTGGTCGTCGTCCACGCCGTCGAGGATGGAACGGTACTCGGCGGCGGTGAAGTCCGAGTGGTTTTCAAGCGCGAGCGTCACGCCGGTCTCGTGAGCCGCGGGGAGCGCGGCCACGAGCGCGGCGATCACCCACCGCCGCTCGGCCTCGATCGCCCCGGGAATCTCGCCGAGCTCGGCGCGGTAGAAGCTCGAGGTGACACGTAGGATGCCGCTCCCGAGCGCAACAGCGCGCTCGAGCCAGGCTTTCACCCGCTCGAGCGCCGCTTCAGGCGGGTCGCCGAAGCGCGCTCCACCGAGGAAGTCGCCGGAGGCCAGCACGTGCATGCCCAGGTCGCCCGCCCGACGAGCCAGCCGCTCGAGGTCCGCGGGCGTGCGCTCGCGCGCATGGTGAAGCGTCAGCTGGACGAACTCCGCGCCGGCGTTCGCCGCCTCCGTGAGCAAGTCCTCGAGCGAGAGGTCGCCCCGCTCGAGGCGCAGGTGCCAGCAGAGAGTGTCCGCGCCGAGGACCAACCGCGGCGCCTCGCTCACGGGCGGATCACCGTACCTCCGTCCGCCACCAGAGCGGCGCCGGTAACGAAGCTGGCCTCGTCGGAGGCGAGGAACAGAATGCAGTTGGCGATCTCGCGCGCCGTGCCCAGACGCCGCATCGGCGCTACCGCCGCGTATTCGTCCCTCAGCGCCTCCGGATCCTCCGCCTCGGCGAGAAACTGATCGGTCAGCGGCGTGTCGATGACGCCGGGGCAGATGCAGTTGGCCCGGATCCGCCGGTGCACGACATCGAGGGCCACCGAGCGGGTGAGTTGCAGCACCGCCCCTTTCGAGGTGGTGTATGCGCCATCGTTCTCCCAGGCGACGAAGGCGTTGATGGACCCCACCGTCACGATCGCGCCGCCGTCGGGCATGTGGCGCAGCGCCGCGCGGATCGCGTAGAACATCCCGCTGACGTTCACGCGCATGACGCGCTCCCAATCCTCATCGCTGGTGTCGGCGATGTTGGGCGTGTGCGGCAACTCGACGCCCGCGTTGCCCACGAGGACGTCGATGCGGCCATGGCGGCCCGCCGCTTCGTCGCAGGTGGCGTCGACGGCCGCGCTGTCCGCCACGTCCAGCCGCAGACCTAGCGGCCGCTCGCCGGTTACCCGCTCGACGGCATCGCAGGTCTCCTCCAGGTGCGCGGGGGTGCGCGACGTCACGACCACATCGGCGCCCTCCTCGGCCAGCCGCACGCAGGTCGCGCGCCCGATGCCGGTCCCCGCACCGGTCACGAACGCGACCTTGCCCGTCATGCGGCGGGGACTCAAAGCGTCTCCTTGCCGAACTCCGAGTACATCCCGGCGTGGACCAGGCTGACGGGGCCGCCCGCGTCGTCGTTGAGGTCGCGGGCGATCTGCTCCAGCGCAGCCCAGGAGGTCAGGCCCCACACCGCGATGCCGCGCGGGTCGGGACCGAGCCGGCCGATGCGGTCGAGAAGGACGTTGAGCTTCAGGTCCGGGTGGCCGGCGGCGCGCTCCTCGTAGGCCGCCCGCACCTCGTCGCGCCCGGCGCCGTCGGCGAAGTCGAAGAACTCGAGATAGCAGCGCTCGGTGTCCACGGGGCTCGGCTCGAGCAAGGCGTCGTAGGACCCGGCGCGATCGATTCGCGCCGCGAGCCGAAAGGGTTCCTCGAACTCCTCGGCATCGCCGGAGCGAAAGATGCGCTCCCAGTCGTCGAAACGGTCGAGGCCCTGGCTCTGCGTGTGCCAGAAGGCCATGTACTCGGGCTCGGGCCCGGTACGCCAGCTTCTGCCCAGGTTCGCCAGCAGCACGTCCTCGGCGTTGTCGCCGGCCCAACCGGTCTGGCCGTAGCCCGCCACGGCGTGGAACTGCTCGAGGGATACGCCGGGGCGTCGGCTGATGAACTCGATGTACACAAGGCTCAAGGGGCCCCTCCAGGGATCGTGTCGACGTGTTGACCGAAGCTCGAGCCCTCGCCGTGGGTGGAGTAGCCCCCGTCCACTACGAGCGTGTGACCGGTGACCCAGGCGGCACGGACGGGATCGCATAGGAACGCCACCGCCTCCGCGACGTCGTCTGTCTCGCCCACTCGGCCCAGCGGACAGGCACCGGCCTCGGCGTCCTCGACGCCGGGCAGCGAAAGCTCTTCGGCCGTGGCCGGGGTGCGGACGGTGCCGGGCGCGACGGAGTTCACGCGCACGCCGCGCGAGCCGAGTTCATACGCCGCGCCCTTGACCAGCCCGTCGATCGCCGCCTTGGAGGCCGTGTAGTGCGCCGACTCGTCCCAAACGAGCCACGAAGCGGTGGATGAGATGAGCACGATGCTGCCGCTCCCGCGGGCAGCCATTGGGGCGGCCGCCAGCCGGCAGACGTTGAAGGTACCGTCGACGTTCACGTCGAGCACGAGCCGCCAGGCTGCGGGATCGAGCTCGAGGAAGTCCACGTTGCGGTAGACGCCCGCCACCTGTACCGCCGCGTGGATGGGTCCCTGGTCGCGCTCCACCGCCGCCACGAGCGCCTCCACCGCAGACCACTCGCGGATGTCGCACTCATAGGGAACAGCCGCGCCGATCGCCTCCGCGGTCGCCTCGCACGAGCGCACGTCGGCCACCGCGAGCTCGTACCCGTCCTGCGCGAGGCGCAGCGCCACCTGCGCACCCATGCCCCTCGCGGCGCCCGTGACGAGCGCTACGCGTTTGCCGGCGGGGTTCACCCGCCTGAGTCCCGCGCGGTCTCGAGGTTCAGCTCGGCCTCGACGGGCGGCGGAGGCGCCTCGATCTCCGACGCGTCGCGGGCAAGCAGCCAACAGGCGTCACGGTCCCACTCCACGACTACCGGGTCATCCACCGCGTGCGGAGTCGCCGCGGCGCGCGTCTCCGCCTTCACGTGCATGCCCAGCGCGGGCAGCTCGATCCTGTAGGAGAACCCGGTGCCGCGGAAAGCCACGTCGCGGACGACCCCCGTGAGTGCGTCGGCCACCCCGTTGGCCCCCTGACGGGCGACCCGCACGGCCTCAGGCCTCAACACGAGCCAAGCCGGTCCGGTGCCCTGTTGCGAGTGGGCAACCCGCATTTGGTGCCCGCCGATGGCGAGCAGCGCGTCATCGCGCCCGGCCTCGACCACCTCGGCGGGGAGCACGTTGGCGTCACCCACGAACTGGGCGGCAAACACCGAGGACGGGCAGCGGTAGACCTCCGTCGGAACGTCGACCTGCTCGACATGACCCTCGTTCATCACCACAAGCCGGTCGGACAGGGACATCGCCTCGCGCTGGTCGTGGGTCACGTAGACGAAGGTGGAGCCGGTCTCGCGATGCACGCGCCGAAGCTCGACCTCCATCTCCAGGCGGATCTTCAGGTCCAGCGCCGACAGCGGCTCGTCGAGCAGGAGCACGGCGGGCCGGTTCACGAGCGCCCGGGCCAGCGAAACGCGTTGCATCTGTCCACCCGAGAGCTCATGGCTGCGCCGCTTCTCGTAGTCCTCGAGGCGTACCAGGGCGAGCGCCTCCGCCACCAGGCGGCGCTGCTCTGCCTTGCCCACGCGGGCCACACTGAGGCCGAAGGCCACGTTCCCGAACACGTCGAGGTGCGGAAACAGCGTCGGCCGCTGGAAGACCAGATTCGTGGGCCGCTTGTTCGCCGGCAAGGAGGTTATGTCCTCTCCGTCGATCAGGATCCGGCCCTCGCTCGGCCGCTCGAAGCCCGCGATGATTCGCAGGAGCGTCGTCTTGCCGCAGCCCGACGGCCCCAGCAGCGTCAGCAACTCGCCCGATGCGATGTCCAGGCTGACGCCATCGAGCGCGGTCACGGCACTGAAGCGGTGGGTGATCCCTTCAACCCGGACGCGCGGCTCGGCGGCGCTCATACCGCCCCCTCGGCAGCCGGCGGCGGCGCCAGGGCCAGCGGGTCCTCGGCGAGGCCACGACCGCGACGGCGGCGTTCGCTCCACGCCGTGAGGACGAAGGTGATCACGAACAGCAGCATCGTGAACAACAGCAGCAGCGAGGAGATCGCGTTGATGCTCGGGTCGATCGTCCGACGCAAGCTCGACCAGATGAACATCGGCAGCGTCGAGTCGGGACCGATCACGAAGAAGGTGATCACGAACTCGTCGAACGAGAGCGCAAACGCGAGGCAAGCGGCCCCCACGAGCACAGGCCATACCTGCGGGATCGTGACGCGCCGAAACACTGTCCAGCGATTCGCCCCCAGGTCGGTGGCCGTCTCCTCGAGAGCCGGATCGAGCCGCTCGAGGGCGGCACGGGCGATGAGGAAGAAGAAGGGGAACACGTACACGAGGTGGGCGATCGTCACCGTGACCAGCGACAGGGTGACCTGGAGTCGCGAAAAGGCCACGAGCAGGGCTATCCCGATGAACAGGCCCGGCAACGTGATCGGCAGGAAGAACAGCAGGGCCAGGGGGCCGCGCAGCCGCGAGCGCGTCCGGGAAAGACCATAGGCCGCGAGCGTGCCGATGACGAGCGTGAGCAGCGCGGTGAAGCTGGCCACCACCAGGCTGTTTTCAGCCGCGAGGCGTACCTCCGGCGAGGAGAAGATCTCGTCGTACCAGCGCAGCGAGAAGCCCTGGAAGGGAAACGTGAGCGAGCCCGTGCTGTGCAGGCTGAACAGCACCACGAGCAGGAGGGGCGCCCACAGGAACACCACCCCGAGCAAGGTGAAGGCGCCGGTCATAGGGCTGCGGCGTGTCGAGCTCACGCCGCGAACCGCACGCGATCGAGCCGCATCAGCCGCAGGCCTAGGGCGATCAGCGCGTAGCAGGTCAGAAAGCCGGCGAGCATGGCGAAGGAGATTGCCGCCCCAGCGGCGTAGTCGCCCGTGCCGACGAAGCTGACCTGAACCTGAACGCCAAGCAGCGCCCCGTTCGTCCCACCCAGGAACTGCGGCGTCACATAGTCGGACGCCGAGAGCACGAAGACGAACAGGAGGGCACTTGCCGCCGGCGCCGCCACGAGTGGGAGGATCACCCGGCGCCACCGCTGCACCCAGCCGGCGCCGAGATCCTGGGCGGTCTCGAGGTAGGACGGCTGCAGTGGCGCGAGGCCCGCGTACAGCACCAGCACCACGTAGGGCAGGTAGATGTGGACGAGCGCGATGATCACCGCAAAGCGGTTGTACAGGAGGAAATCAAGGGGCTGGTCGATCAGGCCGAGCTCCGTCAGACCGCGGTTGATCAGCCCGTTGCCGCCGAGGATGCTGCGCCACGCATAGATTCTCACCAGGTAGCTGGCCACGAAGGAGGCCAGGATCAAGAACAGGACGATCGTCCGCCAGCGCCCCGCCGCATAGCGCAGCCAATATGCGATCGGCAGCGCGAAAAAGACGGCGGCCACCGCCGCGAGCGCACCGACCACAAGCGAGTTGCGCCCCAGCTCGCGGTTGAGCTCCGAATCGAACGCCTCCCGGTAGTTCTCGAGCGTGAGCGGCGCCTTTACGTCGTAGAGCGCCCCCGTGAGGAACGAATACACCGCGAAAGCCACGAGCGGAGCGATGAAGAAGACGAGCAGGCCCACGGTGGCAGGCGCGGCGAGCGCGAGGGAGCCGACCCGCAGCCGCTTGGCCCCAAGCAGCCGGCTCGGCAGGCCGCGCGCGGATGCGTTCATCATCAACTCGGGGCGTTCGCCTTGACCTCCTGCCATTCCTTCTGGACCTCCTCGAAGGTCACGAACTCGTCGGACTCGACCGGAGGATTGTTGTAGAAGGGCGAGCGCTCGAGCAGGGCGTCGAGGTCCTCGTACTTGTAGAGGCCGGCGATGTTCTTCGGGAGGTTGTCCACTGCGGCCTCGACGGTCACACCGCCCACCAGCACGGTCGCCGCGTCGGCGTTGACCTTCGGATCGAGGGACTCGTTCATCCAGGACAGCGCCGAGTCGACGTTGTCGGCGCCCTTCGGCAGCGCGTAGGCGTCGCAGAAGGAGAAGCTGCCCTCCTTTGGCACCTCGGTCTTCAATGTCTTGACTCCGGCGTCCGCCGCGAACTGGTTCATGGCCGCCCAGCCCTGCCAGCAGATGTCGGCGTCGCCGGACGTGATCTTCGTCGTGGCGTCGCCGAAGCTGGGCGCAATGCCCGTGCTCTGGGCGATGATCTGGGACAGCAGATCGAAGACCTTCTTGCCGTCCGCCTTCTTGACCTCGGAAGGATCGAAGCCGAGTACGTGCGAAGCGAGCGTGAACGAGCCCACCGGATCATCGGGGAGCGTCACGCGACCCTTGAACTCGGGCTCGAGCAGGTCGTACCACGACGTCGGCGTCTTCTTGACCCGCCGCGTATCCCACGTGATGCCGATCGAGCCCCACGTCCATGGCACACCGGTGCGCGTGCCGTCCGGATCGATCCAGAAGTTGCCGTCCTTGCTGGCGAAGTACGGGAACAGGTTCTTGAGGTTGGGCAACTTCTGCTCGTCGAGGGGCTCGATGATGTCGAGCTCTTGATAGAGCGGCTTGTAGCCCTGGTAGTAGGTGATGATGTCGTAGCCGCCCGCCCCGCCGGACGCCTTGAGCTTGGCCTGGATCTCGTCGTGGTTGGCGATGTAGGTGGCCTTGACGGTCACGCCGTTTTCCTTCTTCCACCCCTTCAGCGGGTCAGGGATGTCATAGCCCTCCCAGGAGAGGAAGTCGACGCGGCCGCTGGCCTTGGGCGCCTTGGCCGGTCCGCCGGCCGACGTCTCGGCCGCCTGGTCGTCGTCATCATCCCCGCCGCACGCCGCCAGCAGGGTCGGACCGGCTCCGACCGCCATGGTGGCGAAACCCGCCCTCCTCAGGAACTGGCGCCGCGTGTTGTACTCGCGGATGTACCTCTCCCAACCCCCGGGCATACTCCCTCTCCTCATTCGTGGTCCCCCTCGTTCGCCTCGGGAAATCTCACGATGCGAACACCGGAATCCAGACTCCGATAACGTACCTCCGTGACCGGGGTCGAGTCAACTCGTCCGGTGGGTGTCGGGTTCATCGGCGCGGGCAACGTCCTGCCGGCCTACCTTCAGGCGCTCGACCGGCTAGTGCCGCGAGGACTGGCGCGTGAGGGCCCTGTCTGCGCGCGGCGGCGCGAGGTCTGGCCGGCGCTGGAGCGCCGTCGACCGGGCATCCGGCTCGTCTCGACGCCCGAGGAGGTGATCGGAGCCGAGGACGTCGACCTGGTGGCGATTCTCACCCCTCCGGGGCCGCACGCCGACCTCAGCCGTGCCGCACTGGCGGCGGGGCGCCACGTGTTGGTGGAGAAGCCACTCGCGGCGAGCGCCGCCGAGGCGGCTGAGCTGTTCGAGCGCGCGCACTCGGCCGGCCTCATACTGCTGGCCGCGCCCTTCGTGCACCTCAGTCCCACCTTTCGGCGGCTCTGGACGCTCGTCCGTGGGGGCACGATCGGCTCGGTCCATGCCGCTCGGGCGCACTACGGCAACGCCGGTTCCGCCTGGGCCGCGTGGTACCACCAGGATCCGGCGGCGACCCTGGGAGACGTCGGCGTCTACAACCTCAAATCCCTGGCCGCGCTCCTCGGGCCGGTCGTCGAGGTCCAAGCCGCGGCGGCTACAGCGGTTTCGCGGCGGACGATCGGCGGGTCCGAGGTCGACGCCCGCGACCCCGACACTTGGCAGCTCGTCCTCCGCCACGAGGCCGGGGCGCTTTCCTCCGTGCTGGCCTCTCATGTGACCTGGCGATACCGCCGCCCGGCGATCGAGCTCTATGGCACCGGGGGGAGCGCCAATCTGCTCGGAGACGACTGGGATCCCCTGGGCATCGAGCTCTACCGCGAGGAGGCCGGTACCTGGGAGTTCATCGAGCCCGACGACGCCACCTGGCTGTGGACCGACGGCCTGCGCGAGGCCGTAGCCGCGATCAGGGCCCGGAGCACGCCTCTGGCCGACCCGGGACTCGACGTCCACCTGGTTGAGGTGATCGACGCCGCGTCGCGCGCCGCCGCCGGGGGCCGGGCGGTGGGAGTGGAGAGCCGCTTTTCCCCGTTGGAGTCGCTTGCTTTCGACCCGAGCGCGGGCGCGCACGTGCACGATCGCACCCGCGCGGCCGACGAGCAGTAGTCGCTCTCCGCCGTCGGGCTAACGCGAACCGCCGGCGCAGCCGGCGAGGCGTTTCAGGCGGCCACCGTTCCTTTAGCGCCCGGGTCGAAGCCGAGCGCCCGAGAGCTGTCTCGCGCCGCCGCCTTGATGGCCTTGACGTTCGCTTTTCGCCGTTCCCCCAGCACGCTGGGCTTCGGCCCGCTGAAGGACAGCGCCGCACACACCCTGCCGCGATAGTCGAAGATCGGCGCGCCGAGTGCGGCCATGCCGACCACGACATCCTCGTCGCTGACCGAGTAGCCCCGCTCGCGGGTCAGGCGCAGATCGGCCAGCAGCGCGTCGGGATCGGTAATCGAATGCGCCGTGTAGGGCGCGAGCACGCCCCCGGCCAGGTATTCCATCCACGCCTGCTCGCCCACGAAGGCCAGCAGCGCTCGCGGGCCGGCGCCGATGTGCAGGGGCAGGCCGCCTCCCAAGGTGAGCGCCATCGACTGCACCCAGCGTCCCTCGATGCGCTCGATGCAGACTGCCTCGCGGCCGCGCAGCACGCTGAGAAACACGGTCTCCTCCGTGTGCTCGTGGAGGCGCTCCATCGCCGGCAGTGCAGCCCGCCGCTCGTCGAAGCGTGAGATGACTGCCCCTGAAAGCCGCAGAAGCTTGATGCCGAGCCGGTAGGTCCCGCGGTGCGCGCCGAGCTCCACGAGCTGGGCCTCACGCAGGCCGCCCACCAGCCGATAGACCGAGCTGCGCGGCTCCTGCGCGGCGTCGGCCAGAGCCTGAACCGTCATTTCACCGCTTTCGGCCAGGAGGTCCAGGATCCGTGTGGCCTTGCCGAGCACGCGTACGGGATTCTCCTGCACGGCCATGGACGACGATGTTATCGTGTACCGAACCTTTCTGTCCACGTAGTGAGAATTTCAGGGAGGACGGGGATGACGATCGGAACCGCCGGGTCCGAGTCCGCCACCGAACGCGCAGACCTGGAACGCCTCTTCCTCGCCATGGCGCGCATCCGCTCGTTCGAGGATGCCGTCATGCGCGCGTTCGCATCCGGTGAGATTCGCGGTACGACGCACCTGTGCAGCGGCCAGGAAGCGAGCGCTGTCGGGATCTGCGAGGCCCTCGGGCCGAACGATGCGGTGGCCGCCACGTACCGGGGCCATGGCGCGGCCCTGGCGCTCGGCTGCGAGCCCGAGGCGCTCTTCGCTGAGTTCCTCGGCCGCGAGGGCGGCATCTGTGGGGGTCGTGGCGGGTCGATGAACGTGATCGACCTGGAGAACCGGCTGCTCGGATGCTTTGGCATCGTGGGCGGGTCGATAGGCGCGGCCACGGGTGCGGCGCTGGCGGCGGAGCTGACCGGCGACGGCACGGTGGCCGCCGCCTTCTTCGGCGACGGAGCAGTCAACCAGGCCTACTTCCACGAGTGCCTCAACTTCGCCGGCGTCCGCCGTCTACCCATCGTCTACGCCTGCGAGAACAACCTCTACGGAGAATGGACGCACATGTCCCATGTCACGGCCGGCGGCGGCCTCGGCTCGCGCGCCGAGGCGTACGGGATCCCCTCCGAGGTGGTCGACGGCAACGACGTGCTCGCTGTCCGCGCTGCGGCGCTCGCCGCGGTCGCGCGTGCGCGCGCCGGCGAGGGCGCGACATTCCTCGAGCTCCTGACCTACCGCCACCACGGCCACTCGCGCAGCGACCCCGGCAAGTACCGTCCGTCCGAGGAGGTCGACGAGTGGAAGGCGCGTGACCCGCTGCCACGCCTCGCCATCGCGCTGGACGACGAGACAGCTGCCGACCTGAGCGCACGGGCGGAGCGCGAGATGGGGACGGCGCTCGACCAGGCGCGCGCCCGGCCGGCTTGCGACCCGCGCACGCGTGCCACCGCCGCCAAGGAGGCGGTGTGACCGAAATCGCGTATCGCCAAGCCGTGCGTGACGCGCTCCACGACGAGATGGAGGCCGACGAG
>Ga0307318_10000196_pt1 | contig 19214 bp, 17 predicted proteins | sample ER_DNA_367_FD_194500 | JGI IMG/M metagenome (GOLD analysis project Ga0307318, IMG submission 194500) | Bulk soil microbial communities from the East River watershed near Crested Butte, Colorado, United States - ER_DNA_367 | ecosystem: Environmental > Terrestrial > Soil > Floodplain | place...
CGGAGCGCTGGGTGATCACCACCGCTCCGATGGTCAACAGCGGCGAGCCGTTCGCGTTCTACTGGCCGCAGATCGGCGACCCGAACCCGCAGCCCGGCACGCATCCCATCTACAACGGTGGAGCGCATGTCTGGCGCAGTTGGGCATTCGGTGCCGGAACGCCGGGAGCCGTCCCGCAGGACACGACTCCGGACATCGCCTTCTACGAGGCGAATTGTCCCGAGTTCGTGACCCCGGGCAGCGACCCCCACTGCGGTGACTACCAGCCGCTGGGTCCCGCCGGCGCAAACACGGCGGGTGACCTGACGGGCACGTTCTACGGCGCCGACCGAACCGGTGGCTCGATGTCGTTCATGGCGCGCTCCGGCGCAGACCACGGGACGATGTGGGCGCTCACCTCGGCCGGCCGTGTGTTCGTCTCGCACAATGTCAACGCAACCGATCCGGCCGCGGTCACGTGGCACCGGATCGACAACCCGACGTCGCCGACGCGGTTCCCAAGCGGGGTCACGATCGACCCGGGCAACTCGGGCCACGCCTGGGTGTCGTACTCCGGCTACAACGCCGCGACGCCCACGACGCCGGGGCACGTGTTCGAAGTCCGGGAGAATGGGTCCGCAACGGGCTCCGGCATCTTCGCGAACCTCAACGTGGAGAGCGGGAGCGACGCGTTCCCGACGCCGTTCTCGGACGGAGACCTGCCGGTCTCCGACATCGTCCGTGACGATGCGACGCACACGCTGTACGCCGGGACAGACTTCGGCGTGCTGCGGGCGTCCCATGACGGTCACCACAGCTGGCACACGACCGAGGGCATGCCTCGCTACGAGATCATGCACCTCGAGATCCAGCCGTCGAACCGCGTGGCGACCTGCACGGGAGGCCATCACTGCCAGCGCGTCCTGTACGCAGCGACGCACTCGCAGGGCATCTGGCGGATGAGGCTGGGCGGCGAGCACTAGGCCGCGCAGCACGCAACACTCTGGTGAAGAGGGCCGCCTCCGGGCGGCCCTCTTCGTTGCTGCACCCCTTGACACGGACGGATAGCGGTTTCAAGATCGCGCAGCAACGCCCAACACGCAGAACGACCTACCGGGAGGGGAGAGCATGACGTTCAGACAAGCGCTGCTGCGCGCGGTCCTCGCCGTGGCAGCCGTCGCACTCGTCCTCGCCGGACCGACCTTCGGAGTTCGGCAGGCGAAGCCGTCATCGCACGGTGGCCTGCGCGACTTCGTCAGGTCCGGCGGAGTGCAGAGACCGACAGCCGCGCAGAGCGCGGCGGTGCGGGCCCTGCACGCCAAAGCGACGTGGAACAGCTACGGAACCCCGGCGACGCTGATGCGTCCGGGAGGGTTCCTGTCCAAGAGCGCCTCGGGCGCGACGGCGGTCGTCGCCGCGCGTGCGTGGCTCGCAAAGAACAAGGTCGTCTTCCGGCTCGACTCGGTGCGCGGGCTACGCACGTACGCCGACTCGAAGCTGGCGACGAGCACCGGGCACGCCGTCACCTTCCAGCAGACGCTCGGCGGCCTGAAGCTCGTCAACGGTGCCGGACTGATCACCGTGTCGCTCGAGCCGGCGGCGAAGGCACACCGCTGGAAGATCGCCTTCGCCTCGTCGACCGCGATCGGTTCGGTTCCGCTCAAGGGCTCCGCGAAGCTCTCGACGGCGCAGGCCTGGGCCAGTGCGGCGAGCAGCATCGGCCTGAAGGTCGGGCTGGTCAACGTCCGCGGCTCGAAGGTCGGCCGCGGGTGGACGAACCTGCGCGTCGGCGGGCTGCGCGACATTCAGCGCGTGCGACTCGGCGCATTCGGGACCGGCCGCTCGGCGGTGCCGGCGTTCGAGTCGATCGTCCTCGACACCTCGGGTGCGGGCACGGCCGCGTACCGGGTGATCGTCAACGCCCGCTCCGGCGCGATCCTCGCGCGAACCAACCTGACCGACAACTTCTCGACGGCGGCGAAGACCAGGCAGCCGCTCGCGATCACGACCACGCCGTTCAACGGCGAGGTTCCCGCCACCGACGGGGCCTGCGACGTCCGCAAGGGCCCGTTCACCGTCGGTGCCGGCGTCCGGGCGCTGTCCGGCTTCGCGGCGGCTACTGACTCGAACAACGACGTCGTCTTCAAGCTCTTCTTCGACGGGAGCGCGACGCCGCTGATCAGCGCGGACACCGGCACCTCGCCGGAGCAGTTCCGCTACTCGCCGGCCGGGGGCGTGCCTCCGGGCGACTACTTCGTTCAGGTGTGCGACTTCGCGGACGGAGCCGCCTGGGCGACGCCGCGGACGTACACCGGTACCGTCACCATCGACGACAGCCCCGCGCCGCCGGACTACTGGGCGCGGTGGAAGGCCTTCCCGGCCAACCCGCCGCTCGCACTCTCCGACATGTTCCCGTGGGGCAATCCCAGCACCGACACCCGCGAGACGTGGTGCTGGCGCTCGGCGACCGGGTGCGACCGCGTCGTCGCGAATCTGGCGTCGCGTGTTCCCTGGGACTACGACGCGCGGGCGAATGTGACCACCTTCACGACGAGCGGCAACAACAACAAGGCCGCCACCTCGTGGGCGGCCGCCGGAGCCCCGTCACCGCCGCAGTTCATGCCGGTGAGCAACCCGAACCGCGACTACTCGTACGCGTGGACGAACGACTGGAATACGCGGCAGTGCCAGCGGGCTGCGACCGAGACGCCCGGCTCGACCTACGACGACGCGGCGGCGACCGTGAACCTGTTCGCGATGCACAACCGGATGCACGACTTCTCGTACTTCCTCGGGTTCACGGAGCAGAACTTCAACGCGCAGTCCGGGAACTTCGGGAACACCGAGGCCTGGCAGGAGGGCGACCCGCTGATCGGGGACGTCCAGTCGGGCCTCCAGTCGGGCGCGCGTGACAACGCGAACATGAGCACGCTCCCGGACGGCGTCTCGTCAATCACAAACATGTTCATGTGGCAGCCGATCGCCGGCTCGTTCTACTCACCCTGCGTCGACGGCGACTACGACCAGGGCGTGATCGGCCACGAGTTCGGCCACATGATCGAGAACCGCATGATCGGCAAGGGCGACCACAGGACCGGCTTCCACGCCGGCTCGATGGGCGAGGCCTTCGGCGACCTCGTCTCGATCGAGTACCTGCGGGAGAACGGCTTCACCCCGACCGACGGTGAAGATCCGTTCGCGACCGGCGCCTACGCGACCGGGAACAAGGAGCACGGGATCCGCAACTACGTCATGAACTACCCGCGGACCGGCGCCTTCCCGACGCCGTCGACCTACGCGCACGTCAACCCGCTGAACTTCAGCGACATCGGCTACGACACGCCGGGGAACGAGGTTCACTCCGACGGCGAAATCTGGGTGGCAATCAACAACTCGGTCCGGCAGGCGCTGATCGACAAGTACAACGGCGCCTTCCCGGCCGGCGATGCGTCGCTCCAGGCGCAGTGCGCGGCAGGCGAGCTGCCCTCGCAGAACTGCCCGGGCAACCGCCGTTGGATCCAGCTCGTGTTCGACTCGATGCTCCTCGACCCGGTCGCACCGACCATGATCGACGCGCGCAACACGCTGCTCGCGGCCGACGTGATGCGGTACGGCGGGGCGAATCAGAAGGAGATCTGGGGCGCGTTCGCGCGTCGCGGCATGGGCGCGCTGGCGGCGGTCCACGCATCGGGTGTCTCGGACACGAACCCTGTGCCCGACTTCTCGTCGTCGCTCGAGAACAACGCCCGGGTCACGTTCTCACTGGTCTCGAAGGAGACGAACGATCCGGTCGTCGGGAACGTCTTCGTCGGGCACTACGAGAAGCAGGTGAACCCGATCGCCGATACCGACCCGGCGACCGTCAACTCCGGGATCGACGTCAACCGCGACGCGACCGCGTCCTTCGCACCCGGGACCTACGAGTTCGTGGCCGTGGCGAAGGGCTATGGGTTCTTCCGGTTCCGCGCGACGTTCAACGCCAACCAGGTCAAGACCCAGACCGTGGTGATGCCGACCAACTGGGCCTCTTCGACGGGAGGTGCGTCGGCGAGCGGTGACGGGACGGACTTCGGCAACGCGATCGACGAGACCGAGCTGACGAACTGGTCGGCCGACGGTCTCGCGGCTGACGGGACGCTCTCCGGCATCCTCGGCAAGCAGGTCACGATCGACCTCGCGGGCACCGCGGCTCGCAGCATCACGGACGTGGCGGTCAGCGCGATGATCGCTCCGGGCCAGAGCCGGTTCGCGGCGCTCAGGTCGTTCGAGCTCTGGGCGTGCAACGCGGCCGCAGGGGCGGACTGCACCACCGCCGCCGGGTACACGAAGGTGTACACGAGCGCCGGAAACGCCTTCCCGGGCGATGCCCCGCGTCCGAACGGGCCGCACCTGATCCTGCGTGACTTCGAGGTGCCGAGGTTCAGGGCGACGCACCTGCGGCTTCGCGTGCTGACCAGTCAGTGCACGGGCGGGCCCGCGTATCAGGGCGAGCAGGACGCAGATCCGTCGGCGACCACGGACTGCGACACGAACGTCTCCGCCGCGTCGACCCGCCGCTTCGTGCGGGTCGCCGAGATCCAGGCGTTCAGCTCGGAGCCGACGAACGGCTGACGCTTCGAGTCCTTGGTACGAAGAGAGGGGCCGGCGTAAGCCGGTCCCTCTCGTTACGCGTACCTAGTAGGCAACCGCGCCACGGCCTGTCGCCGCCGCGTGCCGCTGCTCGTCGGCCCGGTAGGAGCTGCGAACGAGTGGCCCTGCGAACACCGAGCCGAAGCCGAGCGCCTCGCCCTGCTCGCGGAACCAGCGGAACTCGTCGGGATGGACCCAGCGGTCGATCTTCGCGTGCTTCGCGCTCGGCTGCAGGTACTGCCCGATCGTGACGACGTCGACGCCGTGCTCGCGCAGGTCGCGCATCGTCTCGACGACCTCGTCGTTCGTCTCGCCGAGGCCGACGATGATTCCCGACTTCGTCAGCACCGGGTAGCCGGCGAGCTCCCGCGCGCGGGCGAGCAGCCAGAGCGCCTTGTCGTAGCTCGCCTTCGCGCCGCGCATGCGGGCGTGGAGGCGGCGGACGGTCTCGATGTTGTGGTTGAAGACGTCTGGCCGCTCGGCGAGGACGGTGCGGAGCCCCTCCTCCTCCACTCCGAGGAAGTCCGGCGTCAACACCTCGACGGTCGCCTCCGGCACCTTGTGCTTGAGCGCCCGGATCGTCGCCGCGTAGTGACCGGCGCCGCGGTCGGGCAGGTCGTCGCGGTCGACGGACGTGACGACGACGTGCCGGAGGCCCATCTTCTCCGCGGTCGCCGCGAGCCGCAGCGGCTCGAGCGGGTCCGGGGGCCCGTCCGGCTTGCCGGAGTGCACATAGCAGTACCGGCAGGCACGCGTGCAGGTCTCGCCGAGGATCTGGAAGGTCGCTGTGCCGCGGCCCCAGCACTCGGCGATGTTGGGGCAGCGTGCCTCCTCGCAGATCGTGTTCAGGCTCGCGCCGTGGATCAGCTTGCGGACGTCGAAGTAGGCCGAATCCGCGCTGGGCGCGCGCACCTTCATCCACTCCGGCCGGCGGGGCCGCTCGGCCACGGGCAAGGAGCCCTGCATGCGCCGGAGTCTAGAGACTGCGCTCGGGGAGCCGCCGCGCGGCTCGCCGTGCCCGCTAGGTGGACTTCCAGGGGTCGAGGAAGACGTCGTCGATCTGGTACGCCGCCCCGGTACCCACCGGCGTGAACCGGAAGGCCACCGCCTTCGTCCCGAGCAGGCTGGTGACGTTGCTGAGCAGGAGGGTCATCCTCGGCGAGGGCGCCCACGAGCCGGTGCCGCTGACGGTGCCCCCGTCGAGCACCGCGAGCAAGCCGCCGAGCAGGCTCGGCACGATCACCTGCACGCGGAGCTTGCCCGTGCTCGCGCCCACGTTGCGGGCGAAGAAGCGCAAGTGCCAGTCGCCGATCTTGAAGCAGACGGTGCCGCTGTAGGCGGAGCTGCCCGCGGGCAGGAGCAGGGAGTACTTGTCCGTTCGGTTGCCGACGAAGAACGGCTCGTTGCCGGAGACGACCTTCGCGCCGCCAGTCATGACCCAGCCGGTGCCTCCGCTCTCGAAGCCGTTGTTTCGGAGGGTCGCGTAGTAGGCGGAATCGTTCCACGGCGCGAAGACCCTCGCCGAGTCCGGGTCGCAGTAGGACCCGCCGCCGGTGCCGATGATTCCCGCCTTCGCGGTCGAGCTCATCGCAAGCAACGCGATGATCACAACTCCAAAGAGGGCCCCGAGTGCGCCCCTTGCCGCAGATGCCGCCACGCCGTCCTCCTAGCCGCTGATTGGTCTCACTCTGGGCAATCGGTCGCCGGCCGCATCACCCGTAAGGGGGCTCGGCGGGCCCTCCGGATTCCTCGTTCAAGGGAACGCGCGCCTGCGGCCGAGTTCAAGCGGCGGGCTTCCGGGGTCGATTCCTGTCCCGATGTCCTCCGCGGCGCCCACGACCCCGCGCTCCGTCCTGCTCGACCCCGACGAGCAGCGCGTCATCGAAGAGCGGCGCGCCCGGCGCCTGCACCGCCTGGCGAGGCGGGAGCTCCTGTCCTTCGTCGTCTTCGCGGCGAGCTTTCTCGGCGCCGCCGTGCTGCTGGCTCTCCTCGTGCCCTCGCACCGCCATCCGAGCATCCCGGCCGTGCTCGTGCTCGTCGCCGCCTACGCCGCGGCCTTCCGGCTCGACTTCGAGATCGGCAGCGGCTCCGCGATTCCGACCGAGCTCGTCCTCGTGCCGATGTTGTTCGTGCTGCCGATCGGCCTCGTGCCCTTCGCCGTCGCGGCCGGCGTCGTGCTCGGAAGCCTCGACGAGCACGTGCGCGGATCGCTCAGCCTTGGACGCGTGCCGATGCGGATCGTGGTCGCGTGGCACGCGGTGGGGCCTGCGCTCGTTCTGGGAATCGCCGGCGAGCGCGGGCCGCGGCTCTCGGACTGGCCGCTCTACACGGTCGCGCTGTTCTCGCAGTTCGCCGTCGACACGCTCTGGGCCGCCGGGCGCGAGTGGATCGCGCTCGGCGTGAGGCCCAGCGTCCAGCTGCGCGCGATGCTCTGGGTCTACGCGATCGACGCGGGGCTCGCGCCGATGGGGCTCGCGGTCGCGTTCGCCGCGCAGTCGTCGGCGTACGGCGTCGTGCTCGCCCTTCCGCTCGTGGGCCTGCTGTCGGTGTTCGCGCGTGAGCGGCGGGTTCGGATCGACCACGAGCTCGAGCTCCGCGACGCCTACCGCGGCACCGCCTTCCTGCTCGGCGACGTCGTCGAGGCCGACGACGAGTACACCGGCGTGCACAGCCGCGAGGTGGTCGAGCTGACGCTGTCCGTTGTGGACGAGCTGGGCCTCACGGCGCAGGAGCGCCGCGACGCCGAGTTCGCGGCGCTGCTCCACGACGTCGGCAAGGTGCGCGTCCCGAAGGAGATCATCAACAAGCCCGGGCCGCTCACCCCGGAAGAGCGGAAGGTGATGGAGCGGCACACGATCGACGGCGAGCGGCTGCTCCTGCGCGTCGGCGGGCTGCTGGGCGAGATCGGGCGTGTCGTCCGCTCGTGTCACGAGCGCTACGACGGGGGCGGCTATCCGGATGGGCTCGCGGGCGAGCAGATCCCGCTACTGGCCCGGATCGTCTCCTGCTGCGACGCCTACAACGCGATGACGAGCGACCGCTCGTACCGCAAGGCCCTGCCGCTGGAGACGGCGATCGCGGAGCTTCGGGCGGGAAGTGGCACGCAGTTCGACCCGCGCGTTGTGAACGCGCTCGTCGCCTCTCTCGGGGCTCAGCCTGTCGCGGCCCGGCCGAAAACGGAGCTCTCGATCACGTAGAAGAGGGCGATCGCCGCGAACATGATCACGCTTGCGAGCGGACTCACGAATGCGACCAGCGTTGCGGTCAGGTACACGGGAGTGCCCGGCAGGTAGCTGCGCGTGATGCCGCTGACAACGCGTGGATCGGCGTCGGAATGCAGCAGCCGGCCCGCATGCGAGGCGTACATCCAAAGCGTGAAGTACGTGACCGACATCACGGTCATAGTCGCGCCGTACGCGAGCGCGGCGGCCTCGAGGTCGTGACGATCGCGCAGGTGCTCAGCGATGAGGCGGGTCGGGAACGGCACGAACGCGACGCACAGCAGCAGAAGCACGTTCAGCATCAGGAACGTGCGGTCGACCCGGCCGAGCTGGCCCATGACGGTGTGGTGGTTCGACCAGATGATCCCGATGGTCACGAAGCTGACCGCGTAGGCGATGTAGGACGGCCAGATCTCGAGCAGCCGGTGCCCGAGCGCGCCGGATTGCTCACCGATCTGCGCGTCGACGTTCAGGATCAGCAGCGTCGCCGCGATTGCGAAGACGCCGTCGGCGAAGGTCTCGAGCCGTGCGGTGCTCACGGGTTCGAGTCTGGAGCCCGGCCCGGCTAGCGGGCGCTGGCTATCTGCGCGTGAACCGGCTGCGGCCAGAGGCCCGCGCCGTCCTCGGAGGGAAGCTCCTCGAGCTCTAGGTCGAAGACCTCCTCGAGCGCCGCCACCGCATGCGGCCGGACCTCCGAGACCGACACCGGCCGTCCGAGCTCGCGGGCGATCGTCGTGAACGCCGTGTCCTCGAGGCCGCACGCCGTGATCCAGTCGGTGAATGGCGCAGGGTCGAGGTCGACGTTCAATGCGTAGCCGTGCGTCGTCACCCACTTCGAGATGTGGATTCCGATCGACGCGACCTTCCTCGGCGGCGACTCCAGCCAGATCCCGGTCAGCCCCTCGATCCGCGTCGCCTCCACGCCCACGGCGGCCAGCGTCCGGATCAGCGCCTCCTCGAGGTCGCGGCAGTAGCGCTTCACGTCCTGTCCGTGGCGCGCCAGGTCGAGAATCGGGTAGCACACGAGCTGCCCCGGCCCGTGGTAGGTCGACTTCCCGCCGCGGTCCGTCTCCACGATCTCCACCTCCGCGCCCTCCGGCACGTGCACCTCGCCCTCGGCCGTCCGCCGCCCCAGCGTGATCACGGGCCGGTGCTCGAGCAGGAGCACGGTGTCGGGGATCGCGCCCTGCGAGACGGCTCCCGCGAGGGAGCGCTGCAGCGCCAGCGCCTCGCCGTACGGGACGAGCCCTTCGAGCTGCATCACGTAGCCGCCTCGGCTCACGCGCGCAGCGTAGCGACCTGCGCCGCGGCGAGGCTCACGAGCGCGGCGACCGTCACCGCGACCAGCACGCCGCCTTCCGCGGAGAAGCCGGATGCGAGGACGAGCCAGACGATTCCCGCGATCGCGGTCGCCACGTTTCCAGTCGCCAGGGCGCCCAGTCCGATCCGTCCGCGCCAGAGAACCGCGCCGAGGAGCAGCAGGAGAACGCCGGCGGCGGCGACAACCGTGGCACCCACCGGGTGCGGGAAGTCGCCGGCCCCGAGCCAACCGGCCGCGGCACCGGCCGCGAGAAGGACTCCGAGCCCCGCCTCGAACAGCGCGTCCGCCCGCACAACGGCTCTCGCGTCCATCGCGTCCTCCCGCTAGTTTATGAAACGACCGTATCACTAATGGCCAGACCAGTCGACCCCCACCGCCGCGCCACGGTTCTCGCGAGGGCAGCGGACTACGTCCTCGAGCGAGGCCTTGCGGGACTGAGCCTCCGGCCGCTTGCAAAGTCTCTCGGCACGAGCCCGCGGATGCTGCTCTACGACTTCGGCACCAAGGAGCAGCTGATCCACGAGATCCTGGCCGAGGTTCGGCGCCGCGAGACGGGCCTGCTCGAGTCCGACGTCCGTACCCTCGACGACGTCTGGCGCTGGATCGCCGCGCCCGAGCGGGAGCCGTTTCTGAGGCTCTTCTTCGAGGTCTACGTCGACGCCCTCGGGCGCGAGGAGGCCGAGCCGCTCGTCCGCGACTGGCTCGAGTTCCTGCGCACGAGCTGGCACCCGCCGGTCGACGAGCCGACGGCGACGCTCATGGTCGCGGTCGTCCGCGGCCTGCTGCTCGACCGCCTCGCAACCGGCGACCGGGACCGCACCGACGAAGCCCTACGGCGCTTCGCGTCCACACTTTGAGGCCAGGCCCGGTTCCTCCCACGGGAGGGTCAGTACTTCGATTCGTCCCAGGTCTCGAGCCGCTCGCGCAGGTCACGCAGGAAGCGGCCGGCGAGGGCGCCGTCCACTAGCCGGTGGTCGTACGTGAGCGTCAGGTTCATGATCGGCCGGATGGCGATCACGTCCTGGCCGCGGTCGTCGGAGATCACCCACGGCCGCTTCACGACCGCGTACGTGCCGAGGATCGCGGCCTGCGGCTGGCTGATCACCGGCGTGCCGTGGAAGGTGCCGTAGCCCCCGGGATTCGTGATGGTGAAGGTGCCGCCCTGCACATCGTCCGGGAGCAGCTTCTTGTCGCGCGCCCTGGCCGCGATCTCCGAGATCGACCGCGCCATCCCCAGCAGGTTCAGACCTTCTGCGTTTCGGATGACGGGCACGATCAGGCCCTTCCCGTCGGCGAGCTCGACCGCGAAGCCGAGATTGACGTAGTTGCGCGTCACGATCTGGTCGCCGCGCAGCTCGCCGTTGATCCAGGGGAACTCGCGCAGCGTCTCGACCGTCGCCCGCGCGACGAAGGAGAGGTAGGTCGGGTTGACGCCGTACGCCTGCTGGTACTCGGCCTTCAGCTTCTTGCGGATGTCGACCACCCTCGACATGTCGACCTCGATCGCGCTCGTTACGTGCGCGGACGTGTCGAGAGAGCGGCGCATGTGCTCGGCGATCCCGCGCCGCATCGCGGTCATCGGCTCGAAGCTCTCACCCAGGGCGGCCTGGGCCTGCGCCATCGCTGGCTCGGGTTGCGGCGGCGCGGGTGCGGGAGCGGGCGGTGCCGCTGCGGCGGGGGCAGCCTCCGGCTCGGGCGCCGGCGCCGCGGGCTGGGCCGGTGCTTCCGGGGCTTCCGCAGGGGCCGGTGCCGCAGGCGCGGCCTGCGCGCCCGACTCGACGAACGCCAGGATGTCCTTCTTCGTGACGCGGCCGCCCCGGCCGGTGCCGCCGACCTGGCTCACGTCGACGCCGTGCTCCGAGGCGATCCGCGCGACGACGGGCGAGACGAAAGTCTTCTCGCCGGTCCCGTCGGCTTCGGCCGGCACGGGCGCAGCGGGCTCTTGCTGGGGCGCCGGAGCGGCGGGCTCGGGCTCCGCTGCCGGTGCGGGCTCGGAAGCGGCCTCGGGAGGCGGCTCGGGAGCGGTCTCGGCGGCGGGCACGGGCGTCTCGCCCTCGGAGCTGGACGGCGCCTCGGCCTCCGCGGCGGCCTCCTGTGTCGCGGGAGCGCTCGGCGGCTCCTCGGCCGGAGCCTCCGCGGCCGCGCCCTCGGGCACGATCACCGCGAGCTTCACGCCGACGTCGACCGTCTCGCCCTCCTGCACCAGGATCTGCTGCAGCACCCCCGTCCCCGGGCTCGGCACCTCGGTGTCGACCTTGTCGGTCGAGATCTCGAGCAGCGCCTCGTCCGCCGCGACCTGCTCGCCCTCCTGCTTGAGCCACTTGGTGATCGTCCCCTCGGAGACGGAGACGCCCATCTGCGGCATGACGACGTCGATTGCAGAAGCGGTCGCCATCAGTATTCAGCCACTTCCTTGATCCCGGCGGCGACGCCCTCGACCTGCGGGATGAACGCCTTCTCGAGCGGCGGCGAGAAGGGCACGGGCGTGTCAGGCGCCGTGATCCGCTTCAGCGGCGCGTCGAGATCCTCGAATGCCTCCTCGGCGATCGTCGCGGCGATCTCGCCCCCGAAGCCGCCGGTGTGGGTGTCCTCGTGGAGCACAATCGCCTTGGACGTCTTCGAGACGCTCTCGAGGACGGCCTGCTTGTCCCACGGGATCAGCGTGCGCAGGTCGACGATCTCGACCGAGATCCCGTCGCCCTCGAGCTGCTTCGCGGCATCGTCGGCGGTGTGCACCATCGCGCCCCAGGTGATGACCGAGACGTCGTCCCCCTCGCGGTGGATGCGCGCCTTACCGAAGGGCGTCGTGTAGCGGTCGTCGGGCACGTCGGCCTTGAGCCGCCGGTAGAGGTGCTTGTGCTCGAAGTAGAGCACCGGGTTCGGGTCCTCGATCGCGGTCACGAGCAGGCCCTTTGCGTCCTCGGGGGTCGCCGGGCAGACGATCTTCAGGCCGGGGATGTGCGCGAACGAGCTCTCGGGGTTCTGTGAGTGGAACGGCCCGCCGGAAAAGCCGCCGCCCGAGGGGAGCCTCACGACGATCGGAACCGGCGTCCCGGCCCGGTAGCGCTGCTTCGCGGCCACCGTGACGAGCTGGTCCCAGGCGCAGGAGATGAAGTCGGCGAACTGCATCTCGGCAACCGGCCGCATGCCCATGATCGCCGCGCCGGTGCAGCCGCCGACGATCGCCGTCTCGGAGAGCGGCGCGTCGATCACGCGCCACGGCCCGAACTCCTCCTGGAACCCGAGCGTCACCTTAAAGGCGCCGCCGTAGACGCCCACGTCCTCACCGATCACGAAGACGCGCTTGTCGCGGCGCATCTCCTGGCGGAGGCCGTCGCTGATCGCCTGCAAATAGGTCTTTTCGGCCACTACTTGTGGTGCGGGGTGTCGAGGTCCTCGGGCGAGGCGAAGACGCCGTCGAGCAGGGTGGACGGGTCCGGCAGCGGCGACTCGTCCGCCCGCTGGAGCGCGTCGTTCAGCAGCTTCTTGACGCCCGCGGAGATCTCGTCCTCCTGCTCGTCGCCGAGCTCGGCGTGCTCGCGCAGCCAGTTCCGGAAGCGCTCGATCGGGTCGTTCGCCGCCCAGCGCTCGAACATGTCCTTCGGGACGTAGAACGCGTCGTCGTGAACCGCGTGGCCCTCCATGCGGAGGGTCAGGCACTCGAGCAGGGTCGGGCCGCCACCGTCGCGCGCCTTCTCGATGGCGCGCTTGGCCTCGCGGTAGACGGCGAGCACGTCGCTCCCGTCGACGACCACGCCCTCGAAGCCGTAGGCCTCGGCGCGGTCGGCCACGTGCTCGGTTGCGTACTCGATGTGGGTCGGCGTCGAGTAGGCCCACTGGTTGTTGTCGCAGACGAACACGACCGGGAGCTTGCGCACGCCGGCGAGGTTCATCGCCTCGTGCGTGTCGCCGCGTGCGGAGGCGCCCTCGCCGAACCAGCCGACCGCGACGCGCCTCTCCTGGCGAATCCGGAAGGCGAGCGCGCAGCCGACCGCAACCGGGAGCATCGCCGGCAGGTGGCTGACCATCGCGAGCAGGCCGAGGTTCGAGTCGGCCATGTGCACGTTGCCGTCCCTTCCCTGCGTGGGGCCGTCGGCGCGGCCCATGTACTGCGCGAAGATGCGCCACGGCTCCACCCCGCGCGTCACGTGGACGCCCATGTCGCGGTGCAGCGGCGTGCCGACGTCCTCCCCGCTCATCGCCGTCCCGACTCCCACGGCGGCGGCCTCGTTCCCGCGCCCGGTGTAGAAGGAGCCGGGGATCTTGCCCTGCTTGTAGAGGATGTGGCCGCGCTCCTCGATCGCGCGCGTGATCAGCATGTTGCGGTAGACGGCGAGCAGGTCCTCGCGGTCGAGGCCTGCTTCTCTCACTTCTTGCAGCGAGCCGACCGGCTCGGCTTCACGCGCGATCGCCATGCAGCTACCCCTGAGACGAAGGGACGAACGAGACGATCGCACTCTAACGACTCGCCAGGATCGCCTGCCGTGGCCGAAGATGGTCTCCGGTACGACCGATTCCTGATCGAGCAGCTCGTCAAACCGGTCGTGAACTCTGTACCGGATCACGCCGCCGCGGCCGGCGGGACTCCCGCCGGCCCAAGCCCGGCTCCGCCGGCACCTGCTATCTCTGTCTCCGATGAGTAGGGCCCGCAACTGGCTGCAGGAGGAGCGGCGCAAGACGCTGGGCGACTGGGTCGCGTTCTGCCTCGCCTGCGGATTCGTCCAGCGCTACTTCGAGGAATCCCTCGCCGAGCTGCCGGCCGAGTGCCCGCAGTGCGGTGGAGAGATCCGATCGCAGTGCCCGGGTTGCGGCGCACGCTTCTCCTCGGCCTTCGCCGTCGAGTGCGAGGCCTGCGGGGGCGAGCTGCGGCCGCCCGAGCAGTTCGGCGTCAGGATCCGGCGGACCTGAGCTCGAGGACGAGTGCGGCCGCGGCGGCGTCCTCGACCGCGTGGCCCATCGACTTGTAGACCGTGATCTCCTCCGCGCTCGCGCGGCCGGGCCTCGTGCCGGAAAGCACCTCGCCGAGCTCGACGGCAGCCTCCGGGTGGAGCCCTTGCAGCTCGAATGCCCCGGCCGGCGGCGGCTCGAAGGCGACTCGCGACTCGACGCAGAGCAGGCCCGCCGAGACGGTCTGCGGATCGAGCTCCGGCCCTTCCTGCGAGGCGCCGACCGAGCAGACATGCGCCCCGGGAGCAAGCCACTCGCGCCGCAGGATCGGCTCCGAGGCATGCGTGCAGCAGCAGACGACGTCGGCGCCGCGAACCGCGTCCTCGAACGACTCGATCGCCGTCGCGCCCGTCTCCTCGGCGAGCGCCTGCGCGCGGTCGAACGAGCGGCTCGCCAAGCGAACCTCCGCGAAGGCGCGCACGCGCCGCACCGCGTCGAGGTGGGAGCGGCCCTGGACGCCGGCGCCGAGCACCGCGAGCACCCGCGCGTCCTCCCGCGCGAGCGCGCGAGTCGCGACGGCCGAGCTCGCGCCGGTGCGCACCGCGGTGATGTGCGTCCCGTCCATCACCGCCCGCGGCGTGCCGGTTTCGCCGTCGAACACGGCGATCAGCGCCTGGTGTGAGGGATCGTGCCCGGGAAAGACCGTCACGAGCTTGGCCTCGAGCACGCCGTCGACGTAGCCGGGCATCGCCGCGAGCAGCCCGAGCTCGGGAACGGAGGCGGCAACCCGCGGCGGGACGGAGGCGCGGCCCGCGCTGAGCTCGACGAACGCGCGCTCGAGCCGCGGGAGTAGCAGCTCGACGTCGAGCAGTCGCGCGACCTCCTCCTGGTTGAGCACGAGCACCCCATAAGTCTGACCCCAGCCAGCACGTGCTGCGTGTTCCCAGCGCGCAGCGGAGCGTGGAAGCCAGAGCGCTAGCTATGCGCGGGTTGGGCCGTAGGCCGTTAGGAGCGAATCTCCGAGAAGCGAATCACCGTCACGACTTCGTCGTCGGCGACTTCGCGGTTGTACAGCTGGCCCAGGAAGCTCGCCATCTCCTCAGGGCGGCGGATCTCCGGGTTGTCGTGCTCGATCTCCCGCGGCGAGAGATCGGCGAGGGTCTTCACCTCGACCTTGTCGATCACGGCGTCGAAGATTCGCTGCCGGGGACTGAAGCGTGTCCCGGCCAGCACCTGCACGATCATCCCCTTGCGGTACTTCCGCGACTTGTCGCCGAGGCGGATCGTGGCCGTCTTGCGGCCGCTGCGCAGCTGGTCCGCCACCATCGGTGAGTAGAAGTTCAGCGCGTACACGGCGTCGTCGTCTCCTGCCACGGGGCGCGCGGAATCATAATGCCCCTTCCCGTATGGACGCTATCGCGCGCTCGGCCATCTCGCGCTCGCCCTTGTACGCCAGCAGCCTTGGACCGTCCGCCAGCGGGAGCCAGCGCACCTCGGCGACCTCGTGCGCGGTCGCGGGCGGGAGCTCACCGAGCCGGCCGCGCGAGTAGCGCAGGAGGTAGAAGCTCACGACCTTGAAGATGCGCTCGCCGCTCCAGGTGTAGACGTAGCGGACGTCGCCGAGCTTTCCGACGAGCCTCGCCTCCGCGCCGGTTTCCTCCGCCACCTCGCGCAGCGCCGTCTCCTCCGGCCGCTCGCCGTCGCCGATCTGGCCTTTCGGGAGCGCCCACAGTCCAGGATCCCTTCCACCCGGGCGGATCGCGGCGAAGACCCACCCACCCCGCAGGCGCCGTACGAGGACGCCGCCGGCCGAGAACTCGCGCTTCATGCCGATGTTTGTAACAGACTGCGGCCGCGAGCAGGGCGATGTCGTTGCACCGCCCGCTGGAGAAGCGGTAAACTGCCTCGGCACTCGGGACGCTAGAGTGCCAGCGAGTGTCACAAAGTCCGCAGGAACAAAGGAGGGCTGGATGAATCTACAGCCACTGGGCGACCGCCTCATCGTCGAGGCCCTCGAGGACGAGGAAACGACGGCGAGCGGCATCGTCCTGCCAGACACGGCGAAGGAGAAGCCGCAGCGCGGCCGCGTGCTCGCGGTAGGCCCGGGCTCCCGCAACGACAAGGGAGAGCTGGTGCCGATGGACGTCGCCGAGGGCGACGAGATCATCTTCTCCAAGTACGGCGGCACGGAGATCAAGCTCGGCACCGACGACGTCCTGGTGCTGCGCGAGTCGGACGTCCTGGCGAAGGTCGTCGGCGCCGGCAAGAAGAGCTCAAAGAAGAAGGAGATGGCAGGCGCTAGCGCCTAGCCGAGACGGAGGTATAGATGTCACACAAGGAACTGAAGTTCAGCGAGGAGGCGCGGCGCTCGCTCGAGCGTGGCGTGAACATCCTCGCCGACGCGGTCAAGGTGACGCTCGGCCCGAAGGGCCGCTACGTCGTGCTGGACAAGAAGTTCGGCGCGCCGACGATCACCAACGACGGCGTCACGATCGCCCGTGAGATCGAGGTCGAAGACGTCTTCGAGAACCAGGGCGCCCAGCTCGTCCGAGAGGTCGCGACCGCGACCAACGACGTGGCGGGCGACGGCACCACGACGGCGACCGTGCTTGCGCAGGCGATCGTCCGCGAGGGCCTGAAGAACGTGGCCGCGGGGGCGAACCCGATGGGCCTGAAGCGCGGCATCGAAGGCGCCGTCGAGCAGGTCGTCGAGAGCCTGAAGTCGCAGTCGAAGGAGATCTCGGGCAAGGAAGACATCGCCCGGGTCGCCACGATCTCCGCGCGCGAGCGCGAGATCGGCGACGTGATCGCCGACGCGATCGACAAGGTCGGCAAGGACGGCGTCGTGAACGTCGAGGAGGGCCAGACCTTCGGCCTCGAGCTCGAGTTCACCGAGGGCATGCAGTTCGACAAGGGCTACCTCTCGCCGTACATGATCACCGACCCCGAGCGGATGGAGGCTGTCCTCGACGACCCGTACATCCTGGTCGCGAACCAGAAGATCGGCGCGGTCAAGGACATCCTGCCGGTGCTCGAGCAGGTCATCCAGGCGGGCCGCCCACTGCTGATCGTTGCCGAGGACGTCGAGGGCGAGTCGCTCGCGACCATCGTCGTCAACAAGCTGCGCGGTACCTTCACCGCGGTCGCGGTCAAGGCGCCGGGCTTCGGCGATCGCCGCAAGCGCATGCTCGAGGACATCGCGATCCTGACAGGCGCCGAGGTGATCACCGAGGAGATGGGCCTTAAGCTCGAGAACACGAAGCTCTCGCAGCTTGGCCGCGCCCGCCGCGTCGTGGTCACCAAGGACGCGACGACGATCATCGACGGCGCCGGTGACAGCGACGCGATCAAGGCCCGGATCAAGCAGCTGAAGGGCGAGATCGAGAACACCGACTCCGACTTCGACCGCGAGAAGCTCCAGGAGCGCCTGGCGAAGCTCGCGGGCGGCGTGGCCGTCGTCAAGGTCGGCGCCGCGACCGAGACGGAGATGAAGGAGAAGAAGCACCGCGTCGAGGACGCGCTGCAGGCAACCCGCGCAGCCCTCGAGGAGGGCATCGTGCCGGGCGGCGGCGTCGCGCTCCTGAACGCGGTGAAGTCGATCAAGCTCGACGGCGAAGGCGACGAGCGGACAGGCGCGGCGATCGTGGCGCGCTCGCTCGAGGAGCCGATCCGCCAGCTCGCGGACAACGCGGGCCTCGAGGGCTCGGTCGTGGTCGACCAGATCCGCAAGGGCACGAAGGGCCACGGGCTCAACGTCGACACCGGCGAGTACGAGGACCTCGTGAAGGCCGGCATCATCGACCCGACCATGGTCACGCGCTCGGCGCTGCAGAACGCCGCGTCGATCGCGAAGAACATCCTGACCACCGAGGCAATCGTCGCCGAGCCGCCGGAGAAGACCCCGGCCGGCGCCGGCGCCGGCATGCCGGACATGGGCGGAATGATGTAACGCGTCACGGGCCGCGCTCCGCGCGGCCCGCTCGCTTCATGGGGAAACCCGGTTTCCCCCATGGACCCCCCATTGGAGTCCACAGCACGGGGCCGGCCAAGCCGGCCCTGTGCCTTTCACAACGTTCCGATTGAAGGGCGGATCGAAGGGCCGGCTCCTGAGACGTTCGTCGCGCGCCGCCGCCCTCGCCGGCAAGGAAGGCTCTCGTAGGGGAACCAGGGGGTTCCACTATGTAAAACGACGAAACGGCCCAAGGGCCGTTTCGTACGAGGGGGATGGGGAGGTGGGTCGCGATGAATATCGGCGGCTCCGGCGGTCGCTCGCTCCCCCGTTCGAGTGAAACGAGGGCGCCCCGCCGGGCGCCCTCGTTTCGTCGTTTGGCCTTTCGGGCTACGGCTCCGGGTAAGAGCCGCCGCGGATGTCGCTGTTGCCGAACGTCGCCGGGCAGTCGCTTTGCGGTGCAGGCGCCGGCACCGACCCTCCGGTCTGGAAGGACTGCCGGTACGCGTCGATCGCCGGGCAGTCGGCGGCGTTGCTCACGTCGTTCCAGACCGCCGCGCCATAGTCGCGCGTCGCCACGGCGTACACGTAGTCGCCGAGAAACTCGAGCACGAGGTTGTTCTGGCTCGAGCCCCGCGGATCGCCAACCGCGCCGCGGTCGATCGCCGAGAACGAACCGACGACGCCGCCGGAGACGGACGCCCGCTTGACGACTCCCACGAGGCCGCGTGGGCTTGTCGTGTCCGTCCGGAAGGGCGTGGTGAACGCGTTGTAGACGACGTAGACCGTCGCGCCGTCCGGCGAGATCGCCGGAGCGGCGTAGTAGCCGCGCTCGCCTGCCGACTCGATTGCGGCCGGAGCCGACCACGTGCCCGGGTTGCCGCCGCCGTTCGAGTACGAGAAGAGGACGTGCTCGTGGTTCAGGCCGTCTCGTCCGTCGGCCCAGGCGACGACGATCTCGTTCGTGGCGTCCAGTCCGTCCGGCGCGCCGTTCGCGATGTCGACACTCGGCGAGGCCGCCAGGTCGTTGCGTGCGCCGGCGATCCCGTCCTCGACGCAACGGTCGCCGGCGCCGTCGTTGCTCAGGTTGAAGCACGGGTCGGTGATCCGGTACAGCGCCATCGGACGCGTCCAGCTGGTGCCGCCGTCGAACGACTTGACGAGCATGTGCGTGCCGTGCGGTGGCAGGAACGTGAACGGCGACTCGAACTGCTCGTAGAAGACGTAG
>Ga0307318_10000199_pt1 | contig 19075 bp, 15 predicted proteins | sample ER_DNA_367_FD_194500 | JGI IMG/M metagenome (GOLD analysis project Ga0307318, IMG submission 194500) | Bulk soil microbial communities from the East River watershed near Crested Butte, Colorado, United States - ER_DNA_367 | ecosystem: Environmental > Terrestrial > Soil > Floodplain | place...
CCGCCTCGGTCTCGCTGATCCAGCGGCGGTTGCGCGTCGGCTACACCCGCGCGGGGCGCCTGATCGACATGCTCGAGCGCCGCGGCATCATCTCCGGCTACGAGGGCTCGAAGCCCCGGCGGGTGCTGGTCTCGGACACCGAGATCGAGCGGGTACAGGGCTAACCAACCCGGGACGGGGCCGTCTAACCTCTTGCCGCACACAGGGGTCGCGGCTTAGCATCCTCTGCATTCCAAAACCCGGGAGGGATAGTTGTGAAACGAAACACGTGGACGACGCTTGCGATCGCAGCGATCGTAGGCGTCCTCGCCATCGCGATTGCAGCGGCCGCAGGCGTCGGTCGCGCAGCGCCTGCGAAGAAACAGGCGACGATCAAGGTCGCGGTCGTCACCGATATCGGCGGCCTTAACGACAAGGGCTTCAATCACCTCGCCTACGTGGGCATGCAGCGGGCGAAGAAGCAGCTCAAGGTCGCCACGCGCGTCTACATCACCAACACGGCGAGCGAGCGGAAGCCGAACCTGATCGCCGCGGCCCAGCAGGGCAACAACCTGGTCTTCGGCACCGGCTTCCTGATGTTCGACTCGATCGGCTCAGTCGCGAAAGCGTTCCCATCGCGGAAGTTTGCTGGGATCGACATCCCCGTCGAGGCCGTGCCCGAAAACTCCGGCGCGAACATCCCGAATCTCCGCGGGATCGTCTTCAAGGAGCAGGAGGCGGGCTACCTCGTCGGCTACATCGCGGGCCTCCAGATCAAGCGCCATCCGTACAAGGGCAAGCAGCGCGTGGCCGCCGTCGGCGCGAACAAGGTGCCGGCGATCGTCCGCTTCCTCGCCGGCTTCCGCGCGGGCGCGAAGAAGGCCAACAAGAGCGTGAAGGTCGATCTCGTCTACGCGAACGACCCGACGTTCCAGGATCAGGCGAAGTGCAAGGAGACGACGCTGAACGAGATCGCCAAGGGCGCGGGCGTGGTCTTCGAGGCGGCCGGCCAGTGTGGGCTCGGCGGCCTCAACGCAGCGAAGCAGAAGAAGGTCTGGGGCATCGGCGTCGACGCGGACCAGTCCTTCCTGGGCAAGCACATCCTGACCAGCGCGACGAAGAAGGTCGACGTCGCGGTCTTCAAGTCGATCCAGGCCTACAAGAAGAACCCGAGCGGGTTCAAGGGTGGCAAGGACGTCACCTTCAGCGTCAAGAACGGCGGCGTCGGCTACGGCAAGCTGAGCCCGAAGCTGTCGAAGGCAGACCGCACGTTCCTCACCAAGAAGGTCAATGCGATCAGGAAGCTGATCGTCAGCGGCAAGATCGTTCCGCCGACGAAGTAACGACCTCGACAGAACGGTTCCTAGGGGGCGGGCACCGCCCCGCCCCCTAGGATTACGCCCGCATGGTGGACGACGAGCGGCCGGTTCTCGAGCTCCGCGGCATCACAAAGCGGTTTCCCGGCGTCCTCGCGAACGATCATGTGGACTTCGACCTCCGGCGCCGGGAGGTGCACGCGCTGCTCGGCGAGAACGGCGCGGGCAAGTCCACCCTGATGAACGTCCTCTACGGGCTCTACAGCCCGGACGAGGGTGAGATCCGAATCAAGGGCGACCCGGTGCGGATGCGCTCACCGAAGGACGCGATCGACCACGGAATCGGCATGGTCCACCAGCACTTCATGCTGATTCCGGTGATGACGGTCGCCGAGAACATCGTCCTCGGCAACGAGCCGCTGGACGCGGGCGTCCTGCTCGACTACGGCGCGGCGAGGAAGCGAGTCGAGGAGCTGGCAAGGACGTTCGGCTTCCGGATCGACCCCGACGCGCGCGTCGAGGCGATCACCGTCGGACAGCAGCAGCGCGTCGAGATCCTCAAGGCTCTCTACCGCGGGGCGGAGATCCTGATCCTCGACGAGCCGACGGCCGTCCTGACGCCGCAGGAGGCGCTCGAGCTGTTCGAGATCCTGCGCACGCTCGTTCGCGAGGGGATGTCGATCATCTTCATCAGCCACAAGCTCGGTGAGGTGCTCGAGATCGCCGACCGGATCACCGTCCTGCGCCGCGGCAAGGCGGTCGACACGGTCCCGCGCGCGGGCGCGACCGAGGAAGGGCTCGCGCGGATGATGGTCGGGCGCGAGGTGCTCCTGCGCGTCGAAAAGGCGGCCGCTCAGCCGACGGATCCAGCGCTCCGCGTCGAGGACATCCGCGTCCTCGACGACCGGAGGCTCGAGGCCGTGCGCGGGGTCTCCTTCGAGGTCCGGCGTGGCGAGATCGTCGGGATCGCCGGCGTCGACGGAAACGGCCAATCGGAGCTGATCGACGCGCTCAGTGGGCTTCGGCACCCGACGTCCGGCAAGGTCCGGCTCGGCGACCGGGACGTCACGGGGGCATCCGCGGGCCAGATCCTCGACCTCGGGCTCGGGCACATCCCCGAGGACCGTCAGCGACGCGGCCTGGTGCTGGACTTCACACTCGCCGAGAACATCGCGCTCCACGATTTCGACAGGCCGCCGAACTCACGCTTCGGCTGGCTCTTCCCGAAGCGGATGATCCGACGGGCTCAGGGGCTCCTGCGGCAGTTCGACGTGCGCGGCGGAGGCGCGCAGACACGAGCGGCAGCGCTCTCGGGCGGCAACCAGCAGAAGGTCGTGCTCGCCCGGGAGATGGCGCGCGACCCCAAGCTCTTGATCGCAGCGCAGCCGACACGAGGGCTCGACGTCGGTGCGATCGAGTTCGTCCACCGGCGGCTGGTCGAGGCTCGCGACGGGGGCGAGGCCGTCCTGCTCGTCTCGCTCGAGCTCGACGAGATTCTCTCGCTCTCGGACCGCATCCTGGTCCTGTACGAGGGCCGGGTCGTCGCCGAGCACGGCCCGGACGTGACCGAGGAAGAGCTCGGAATCGAGATGACCGGCGGCCGCGGGAAGGAGGCAGTGGCTTGACGGAGGCCTCGAAGCCGCCGCCGCCGGCATCCTCGCCGGAGACCATCCCCAGCGTCGCGGCACGGCTTGCCTTCTATCAGCGTGCGGGCGGGGTCATCACGCCGCTACTGACCGCGGTCGTCGCGTTCTTCATCGCCGGCCTCGTGATTCTTGTCACGACGCACAAGAACCCGCTCTCGACTTACCGCGCGATCTTCGATGGGACCGGCCTGAACTGGTTCTTCCACGTCGGCTCGCACTCGATCGGCCTCCCCTTCAGCGACTCCCGGGTGTGGTTCCCGTGGGACACCGGCTCGGCAGCGGCGATGAACCTCCAGCAGACGCTGATCGTGGTCACGCCGCTGATCCTCACCGGGCTCGCGGTCGCGTTCGCGTTCCGCTGCGGACTGTTCAACATCGGCGGGAACGGCCAGTACACAGTCGGCGCCGTCGTCGCCGTTCAGTTCGGGATCTGGTTCGCAGGCCTGCCGGGCCCCTTGCACGTCCTGCTGGCCATGGCCGCCGCCACGGTGGCCGGTGCGATGTGGGCCGGGATCGCCGGCTTACTGAAGGCGACCGTCGGCGCGCATGAGGTAATCACGACGATCATGCTGAACTGGATCGCGCTCTGGATCGCCAGCTACCTGGTTGGCTTCGGCGGCCCGATGCAGGACCCGCGGCAGATCTCGGCGCCGGTCACGCGGCAGATCGCCGAAAGCGCGAAGTTGAAGATCTTCTGGGGGAACGCGCTCCTCCAGGGGCTCCACATCGGGATCGTGATCGCGATCTTCGCGCTCTTCGTCTACTGGATCGTCCTCAACCGCACGACGCTCGGCTACGAGGTGAAGGCGGTCGGCTTCAACCCCGAGGCCGCGCGCTACGGCGGCATCAGCGTCGCGCGCAATTACTTCCTGGCGATGGCAATCTCCGGGGCGTTCGCAGGCCTCGCCGGTGCGATCGACATTCTCGGCTGGGAGTTCAACCTCGACCTGACGGAGGTGCAGAGCGTCCAGATCGGCTTCATCGGGATCGCTGTCGCTCTGCTCGGGCGCAACACCGCGGTCGGCGTCTTCCTGTCCGCAATCCTCTTTGGTGCGCTGCTCACGGGCACCTCGACGCGCAATCTCGACCCGACGATCTTCAAGCCCGAGCTGGCGGGCAACCTGACGCGGATCATCCAGGGCCTCGTCGTCCTGTTCGTCGGCGCCGACCTCATCATCCTCTACCTCTGGCAAGCCCGTCGGAAGCTTCCCTTCGCGAGGAAAGCGGACCAGCGGTGATCGCGAGGGCCGAGGGCTTCGAGCCCCGGACCGTGCTGGCGAGGATCACCTCGCCGCGGATGGTCGGCATCGTGGGGATCGCGCTCGGGGTGATCGCCTTCTGGCTCGCGCTCCCGCCGGTGACCGTGCGGTCCGCCCCGGCCCCGATCGCCCTGGGCATCCTGGCCGTCGCGGCGGGGATCTGGGCGTTTGCGCGCGGGGAACGGCACGTCGGCGGGGGCGCTGCGGTCGCCGGGGTGGTCGGGATCGTCGGAGCCCTCGTGACGATGCAGTCGACGACGGCGAACCTCAAGGACGTCTTCGTCTGGTCCGCGCTCGCGGCCGCGACCCTTCGGTACGCGACACCGCTGACCTTTGCCGCGATCGGCGGCATGTTCTCCGAGCGCAGCGGCGTCGTGAACATCGGCCTCGAGGGGATGATGCTGATGGGCGCGTTCTTCGGCGCGTGGGGGGCTGACAAGACAGGCTCCTGGGTCGGCGGGCTCGCGTTCGGCATCGCCGCCGGCGGCGCGCTCGCGCTCGTGCACGCCGTCTTCTCGATCCACCTGCGGGCCGACCAGATCGTCAGCGGCACGGCGGTCAACTTCCTGGCGCTCGGGATCACCGGCTACATCTACAACGACGTCTACGGGAACAACGGGACCCCGAACGACCTGCCCGCGATCCCGGACGTGAACATCGGCTTCCTCGACAGCATCCCCCCGCACGCCCTCGGCAACTTCCTCGACGGCGCCTTCGGCTCGCTCAACCTGATGATCTGGATCGCCCTCGCCCTGCTGCCGGTGTCCTACGTCGTGATGTTCAGGACGGCTGTGGGGCTGCGGATCCGCTCGGTCGGCGAGCACCCCCGCGCCGCCGACACTGTGGGGATCTCGGTCTACGGCACCCGCTACGCGGCCGTGACGCTCTCGGGGATGCTGGCCGCGATGGGAGGCGTCTTCCTCTCGCTCGGCTTCGTCAACTCGTTCACGGAGAACATGACCGCGGGGAGGGGCTTCATCGCGCTCGCCGCGCTCATCTTCGGCGGCTGGCGTCCTTTCGGCGCCTTTGCGGCGTGCGTCTTGTTCGGCTTTTCGAGCGCGCTCGCCCAGCGGCTTCCGGACCTCTCGACCTCGGAGTCCGCGGCCTGGCCGGTGCTCTTCCAGACCCTGCCCTACGTCCTGACCCTGATCGCGGTCGCCGGGATCATCGGCCGCTCGATCCCGCCCGCTGCTGTTGGACGGCCTTACAAGAAGCAGTAGCGAGCGGGCGCGGAACGACGCGGCACGGGCTTCCGTGCTGCTCGCGCTGCTCGGGATCGCGGTCCCGGTGGTCGCGTTCGCGGCCGCGCGGAGGCTCGATCAGGTCTCGCTGCTGCAGGCGACCGCGGCGAGCTGCGGGTCGGTCGTCCTCGGCGGGGCCGCCGTCCTGCTGGCGGGGCGCGGCCTGCGCAACATCGAACGGACGCTCGGGCGCAAGGGCGGGGAGGGGGCGGCCCGCGTAGGGCGGCTCCTGGGCGCAATCTCCCTCTGTCTGGGGGCGACCGCGGGCATCGCGCTGGGCGTGTACGCCCTTCTGAACCTCTTCGGCTGAGACGCGGCAGCGCTCCGCAGGTCTGGTTCAAGGCCTCTACAATCGGCTTCTCCCGTGTTTGAGATCGGCAACAGCCTGCGCGAGGCTCGGGTTCGCCAGCAGCTCGAGCTCACCGAGGTCGAGCTGGCGACCAAGATCAGGGCCCGCTACCTGCGCGCCCTCGAGGAGGAGAGCTTCGAGGCTCTCCCGGCCCAGACCTACGTCAAGGGCTTCCTGCGCACGTACGCGGACTACCTGGGGCTCGACGGCCAGCTCTACGTCGACGAGTTCAATTCGCGCTACGGGGAGGGGGAAGAGCCGTACGAGCCGGTGGTCGCCCGGCGGACCTCGTCCGTGCGGGGGGACCACCGGAGGCTGGAGCGGCGCTGGGTGATGTTCGCGCTCGCCGGGATCGCCGCGGTGGTCGCCTTCACGGTCGCCGCCTGGAAGTTCGGCGGCAACGGCACCGAGCAGATCCCGAACCTCGCGAACACGACGACCGCCAAGCACAAGCCGCTCAAGGCAGCCACCTCGCGACCCACGACTCCGGCGAAGCCGGTGACCCTCCGGCTGTACATGCGCGCCGTCCACGGGAACTGCTGGATGGAGGTCCGCAACTGGTCGGCGAATGGCAAGCCCCGCTTCACGGGGACGGTCGAGCTCGGGGGACAGGATCACCGCTTCGTCGCGCGCCGGCTCTGGGTCAACTTCGGCAGCCCGGGCAACCTCGCGATCGTCTTCAACGGCAAGGTCGTCAGCATCACACGGGGCGGCCAGTACCTCTTTACTCCGCGCGGCTTCTCGCGGGCCGCTTGAGCCGCCCGCGCGGCTTCGTCGTCGTCACCGGCAGCGAGCTCGTCCGCGGCGACCGCACCGACCTGAACGGCCCCTTCCTCGCCGGCGAGCTGCTGCGGCTCGGAGTGGAGCCGTCGAGGATCGCGATCGTGGGCGACGATCCCGCGGAGCTCGAGTCGGCGCTGAGCGAGGGGCTCGAGGCGGACCTCTGTCTCGTCTCGGGTGGCCTGGGGCCGACGCACGACGACCGGACGGTGGAGCTCGTCGCGCGCGCGGCGGACCGCGAGCTCGTGGTCGACGAGCCGCTCGAGGGCGAGATCGAGGCGATCTCGCGCGCGATCGCCGAGCGGCTGCGGCGGCCGTACGCGGACTTCGCCGTCGGCGTCCGCAAGCAGGCGACGCTGCCGCAGGGGGCGCTCGTCCTCGGGATCGCGGGGACGGCGCCCGGCCTCGTCCTCGAGACGGAGCGGGGAGCGGTTGTCGTGCTGCCGGGGCCTCCGCCCGAGCTGAAGCGGCTGTGGCCGCGGGCCCTCGAGACCGCCCCGGTGCAGGCAGTGCTCTCGCGCGCGCGTGTACCCGAGCGGCGCGTGTTGCGCTTCTACGGCGCGAGCGAATCAGAGATCGCCCGCGCGCTCGCCGAGAGCGGGGGAGAGGGGGACGGCGTGTCGGCCACGGTGTGCGCCCGCGACTTCGAGATCCACGTCGACCTCTTCGCCGACGAGGAGGGTCGTGAGCAGGCGGAGAAGCTCGCGGCCGGGCTGCGGGAGCGCGCCGGGCGCCACCTGTTCGCCGAGGACGAGCGGCCGGTCGAGGAGCTCGTGCTGGAGCAGTGCCGGCAGCGTGGGCTGACGCTGGCGACAGCTGAGTCCTCCACCGGCGGCCTCGTCGCCGCGCGGCTCACCTCGGTGCCCGGGTCGAGCGACGTGTTCCTGGGTGCGGTGGTCGCCTACGCAAACGAGGTCAAGGTCGCAGAGCTGGGGGTGCCCGGGGAGGTGATCGTGCGACACGGCGCGGTGTCGGCGGAAACCGCGGCGGCGATGGCGGCGGGCGCGCGGGAGCGCTTGGGCGCGGACGTCGCCGTGTCGGTGACGGGGATCGCAGGACCGGGCGGCGGCTCCCCGGAGAAGCCGGTGGGACTGGTCTACCTGCACGCGGAGGCCCCGAACGGAGACCTCGCGCGCCGGCTGACGCTGTCCGGTGACCGGGACGCCGTGCGCGGGCGTGCGACCGTGGCGGCGCTGCACCTTGTGCGCACACTTCTGGCACGAAGTCGTGACGAAGCCGCGTGAATCTTCCTGCTAGGTTCGAGGGCGATGAGCGGGTTCGCCTTTTTTGCGCGCTGCGTCTCCCTCCGGAGACCGTCGAGGAGCTCCTCGCGTGGCAGCGCGACTCCTTCGCGGGGGTGCCTGGGATCAGGCCGGTTCCGGCCGACAACCTGCACGTCACGCTGGCCTTCCTCGGTCACCAGCCGGTCGCCGAGCTCGAGGCGATTGCCGGCGCGCTGCGGGAGACGGCAGAGCGGGCAGAGCGGCCGCTCCTGGCGCTGCTCGGCTACCGCGAGACGCGCACCGTGGGGATGCTCACCTTCGACGACGAGGACGGCCGGGCGGCAGCCCTGGCGGCCGGCCTCCATGAGCGGCTCGAGGCGCTGGGCGTCTACGAGCCCGAGCGCCGCAGGTGGCGTCCGCACGTGACCGTGCTGCGTTTCCGAGAGCGCCCGCGGCTGCAGCCGGTCCTGCCGGCGCTCGAGCCCTTCGTGACGTCCGACGCGGCTGCTTACCTGTCCCGTCTACGCCCCGGCGGGGCGCAGTACGAAGTCCTCGAATCCATGGCAGTGGGAGGGAGATAACGGTGGACCGCGAGCAAGCTCTCGACACCGCGCTCGGCCAGATCGAGCGCCAGTTCGGCAAGGGCTCGGTGATGCGCATGAACGACCAGGCCCAGGTTGCGATCGGCGCCGTCTCGACCGGCTCGCTCTCGCTCGACCTCGCGCTCGGGATCGGCGGGCTGCCGCGCGGCCGCATCGTCGAGGTCTTCGGGCCGGAGTCCTCCGGGAAGACGACGCTGGTCTACCACGTGATTGCCGAGGCCCAGCGGCGTGGCGGGATCTGCGCCTTCATCGACGCCGAACACGCGATGGACCCTGCATACGCGAAGCGGATCGGCGTCAACATCGACGACCTGCTCGTCTCGCAGCCGGACACCGGCGAGCAGGCGCTCGAGATCGCGGAGCTGCTGATCCGCTCGGGCGCGCTCGACGTCGTCGCGGTCGACTCGGTCGCGGCACTGACCCCGAAGGCCGAGATCGAAGGCGAGATGGGCGACTCCCATGTCGGCCTCCAGGCGCGGCTGATGAGCCAGGCCCTGCGGAAGCTCGCGGGCACGCTCAACCGCACCGACACGATCTGCCTCTTCACGAACCAGCTCCGCGAGAAGATCGGCGTCATGTTCGGCAATCCGGAGACGACGCCGGGCGGCCGGGCGCTCAAGTTCTACTCGTCGATCCGCCTCGACATCAGGCGGATCGAGACGCTCAAGGACGGTGTCGAGGCATACGGCAACCGCGTGCGCGTGAAGGTGGTCAAGAACAAGGTCGCGCCGCCGTTCAAGCAGGCCGAGTTCGACATCATCTACGGCACGGGGATCTCCTGGGAGGGCACGGTGCTGGACACCGCGATCGAGCGGAAGGTCGTCCAGAAGTCGGGCTCGCACTTCAGCTTCGAGGAGGAGCGGCTCGGCCAGGGACGGCAGAATGCGACGGCGTTCCTGCGCGAGCACCCCGACGTGACCCAGCAGGTGCTCCAGCGGATCCAGGCGCTCGCGGGCCCGGACCAGGTCGTCTCGGCGCGGTTGCTGCCTGAGCTGGAGGCCGAGACGAACGGCAAGCCTGCGGCGAAGGAAACCCGGCCGGAGGCAGAGGCGGAGGCAGAGGCAGAGACCGGGGCGGAGAACGCCAAGGTCGCGTCGAAGACGTAGGTGGAGCCCGCGCCGCAGCGGGAGGAGGCCCTCGCCGTGGCGACGCGAGCGCTGGCGCGGCGTGAGCACTCGCGGCGGAGCCTGCGCGAGCGACTCCTGCGCGCGCGGGTCGGCGCCGGCGAGGCTGACGAGGTCGTCGAGGAGCTCCTACGGCTCGGCCTGCTCGACGACGGGCGCTTCGCACGGGAGCGTGCACGCGTGCTCGCTGAGCGCGGGAAGGGCGATCAGGCGATCCGCTTCGACCTCCGGCGGGAGGGGGTCCAGGACGCTGAGATCGAGGCGGCCCTGGCCGTGCTCGACCCTGAGCGAGAGCGCGCCGCGCGGCTCGTCGTGCGCCGGGGAGCGACCCCGGCGACGGCGCGTCTCCTCGCGAGCAGAGGCTTCGACGAGGACGTCGTGGCAGCTGTCGTTGCGCCAGAGCACTGATGGGCGTTAGGATGCGTGGGCTTCATTCGACATTTTGCCTGCATCTAGCGTGTTTCCGAATCGGACTGAACATGACCTTCGACCAGACCATGACAAGCGCGAGGGAGGGGCACTAGCAGCGGCGTCGTGCTGAGCCGCCGGTGAGGCTCGCGCGCCTCGCCAACCCCGATTCGAGCATGTCCCGGTGCATGCGGTGCCGGATAAGCACCGCGTCACGGCGCGGACAACGGTTCCCGGCCGAGCCCCAGGCCCGGCCCGAAGCAGGGAGCGCGCATGGTCGTCGTCATCGGGATCCTGATCGGCCTCGCTGTCGGAGCGAGTGGCGCCTTCCTTTCCCTCTACGCCTTCGCAGGCTCGCGGCTCGCCGCAGCTCGCCGAACGCGGCAGCTTCTCATCACCGAGGCGAAGCGCGAGGCCGACGCCGTCCGGCGTGAGTCGCAGATCGAGGCGCGTGAGGAGGCGGTGCGCCTTCGGGCCGAGGTCGAGGCGGAGGTCGCCGAGCGGCGTGCCGAGATCCTGAAGATCGAGGAGCGGATCCTCTCCAACGAGGAGGACATCGACCGCAAGCTGACGGAGCTCACCCGCCGCGAGCAAGGCGTCGCCGACCGCGAGGTGCACACGAAGCAGCTCCAGGAGGACCTCAAGGAGACGAAGGACTCGCAGCTCTCCGAGCTCGAGCGCATTTCGGGCATGACGGTCAACGAGGCGAAGGCGCACCTGCTCCAGCGCTCGGAGGAGCTCGTCCGGCACGAGCTCGCACGACGCGTGCGCCAGGCCGAGGAGGAGGCCCGCGCCGAGGCCAAGCGCCGCGCACGGAATCTCGTCGCGGACGCGCTCCAGCGCGTCGCCGCGAACCACGCCTCGGAGACGACAGTGTCGCTGATCGAGCTCCCGTCGGACGACATGAAGGGCCGCATCATCGGCCGCGAGGGTCGCAACATCCGGGCGCTCGAGCACCTGACCGGCGTCGACGTGATCATCGACGACACGCCTCAGGCTGTCGTGCTCTCGTCCTTCGACGGCATCCGGCGAGAAGTGGCGAAGCTGACGCTGACGAAGCTGATCGAGGACGGTCGCATCCACCCGGCGCGGATCGAGGAGATGTACTACCAGTCCAAGACCGAGATCGAGGAGCACATCCGCCAGGCCGGCGAGCAGGCCGTCTTCGAGGCGAACTGCGGGGATTTCCACGAGGAGCTCGTGAAGGTCCTCGGCCGACTGCGCTACCGCACGAGCTACGGGCAGAACGTCCTCAAGCACACGCTCGAGGTCGTCCATCTCGCCGGGATCATGGCCGCGGAGCTCCAGGCGAGCGTGAAGACGGCTCGCCGGGCGGCGCTGCTGCACGACCTCGGCAAGGCGCTGACCCACGAGGTCGAGGGCTCCCACGCGCTCCTCTCGGCCCAGTACGCCCGGCGCTACGGCGAGTCGCCCGCGGTCGTCCACGCGATCGAGGCGCACCACTACGAGGTCGAGCCGCAGACGGTCGAGGCAGTGCTGCTGATCGCCGCGGATGCGATCTCCGCCTCCCGGCCCGGCGCCCGCGGCGAGAGCCTCGAGCACTACATCAAGCGGCTCGAGGCCCTGGAGGAGGTAGCCGCGCGCCACGTGGGCGTCGAGAAGGTCTATGCCCTCCAGGCCGGCCGCGAGATCCGGGTGATCGTGAAGCCGAAAGAGGTCGACGACGACGCGGCGGTCCTGCTCTCCCACGAGATCGCCCGCGAGATCGAGGACGAGCTCGAATATCCGGGCCAGATCAAGGTGACCGTCATCCGAGAATCGCGCGCGGTCGGTTTCGCGAAGTGACGGCGGGCGGGCCGCGACTCTACGACGAGCTCGCGCCCTGGTTCCACCTCCTGACCGCGCCGGAGGACTACGCCGAGGAGGCTGAGCTCTACCGACGGCTCCTCGTTGAAGCGACTCACGGTCCCGTGCGAACGGTGCTGGAACTCGGCAGCGGCGGCGGGAACAACGCCTCGCACCTGAAGGCGCACTTCGAGCTCACGCTCGTCGACCTCTCGCCGCAGATGCTCGAGCTGAGCCGCTCGCTGAACCCGGAGTGCCGGCACGTGCTCGGCGACATGCGCGAGATCAGGCTCGGGGAGACCTTCGACGCCGTCTTCGTGCACGACGCGGTCGCGTACATCACGACCGAGGCGGACCTGGCCGCCACGGTCGTCACGGCCGGGGAGCACGTGCGGCCGGGCGGGGCCGTGCTGTTCGTCCCCGACTACGTGCGCGAGAGCTTCGAGCCCCGCACCGGCACCGGGGGCCACGACGGGCCCGGGCGCGGCCTCCGCTATCTCGAATGGGTCTGGGACCCCGACCCGGCCGACACCACCTACCTGAGCGACTTTGCCTATCTCCTGCGCGACGAGGCCGGCTCCGTCCGCTGCGAGTACGACCGCCACGTCTGCGGCCTCTTCCCCCGCGCGACGTGGTTGCAGTTGCTCGAGGCTGCGGGGTTCGAGGCCAGGTCGCACGTGACAGCGACCGACGAAGAGCCGGCCGGAGCCGAGCTCTTCGTCGGGTTCAAGCCGCCCGGCTAGAGCCGGGTCGACAGGAGCTTCAACAGCGCGCCCTGGGCAGCGGTGAACGACTTGCCCGGCTGTGAGCCGGTCATGCTGTCGAGGGTGTTGCGGAACGACTTGAGGAGGTTGCTCCTCGTCTTCGGATTGCCGGCCGCCTCGGCGTCGTCGAGGATCGCGCAGAGCTCGTCCGCGTCGTCCTGATGGCGCGCGTAGCTGCGCACGAGCGAGCACAGGCTGTCGAAGGTGACGATGACCGCGACGGTTCCGGGGTACTCGGTCACGCCGCCGTCCTTGTCGCGGATCTTCGCCCCGACCGAGCGCCTGCCGACGTCGGTCGTCGGACAGGTCGCAGTGGAGGCGGAGCCGAACGGGCCGTAGCCCGAGCCGCAGTCGAAGGCGTAGTCGAAGCCGGCCGCCGTGTCGGCGGTCGAAGGATCGTGCTGCCCCGTGACTGAGAGCGTGAACGGGAACCCGGCGAAGCTCGTCGCCGGCGCCCCGAAGCTCGCCGTCGGCGCGACGTTCAGCACGCTCACCGCCACCTGGTCGGTCGAGGTCAGCCCGATGTCGTCCGTCACCTGCACCCGCACGAGCGGGCTCGCCGGGCCGTCGTCCGCAGAGAAGCTCGCGCTCTGGCCCGACGTCTCGAACGTGCCGTTGCCGTCGAGGTCCCAGGCGTAGGACAGCGATCCCGCCTCAGGGTCGCTCCCGGTGGCCGTCAGAGTGGTGCTCGAGCCCTCGGAGACGCTGTACGGCCCGCCGGCGGCGACCGACGGTGGTTCGTTCAGGAAGACGCGCACGACGGAAGGGTCGTGGTCCGAGGCCTGGTCGAAGAACTCGGCGTTGACGTGCACCGGGTCGAAGACGAGCGGGCGTGCGAACAGCGGCCCGCTGAAGAGGATGTGGTCGAGCACCTGCGAGTTGCCTTCGAAGTCGTAGCTGTAGCGCTGGTTCAGCGGCAGCGTGTCCATCAGGTCGTGCAGGCCAGCGGCCTCGAGAATTCCGACGGTGTCGGAGAACTCGAAGTCGTTCAGGTCGCCCAGCACGACGACGCTTGCGGAGGGGTCCGCCGACGAGATCTCCGAGACGAAGTCGGCCACGAGGTGCGCCTGCAGGTGCCGCTGGACCTCCGAGCTCCGGCTCGGCGGCTGGAAGCGGCCGCGCATTGGGTCGTCGCCGCCCTTCGAGTTGAAGTGGTTGACGATCGCGAACACCTTGTGGCCGCGGTAGGAGAACTCCGCAGCCAGCGGCTTCCGCGAGGAGCTCCACGCGGCCTCGCCCGGAGCGATGCGGCCCGGGCTGTAGAGGAGCTGCGTCGACGAGCCGGACCCGGTGACCGCGTTCGGAGTGGTCGAGTCTCCGCCGGGGCGGTCGACGAACGAGAGCCCGCGGTCGGTGCGGAAGAGGAAGACCTGGCGGATGTTGCCGCCCGGCTCCCCGCCGTCCTGGTCGTTCACGGGGTCGATCTGGCGCCACGCGTACGTCGGCCCGCCCGCGGCCTCGATCGCCGCGACGAGCCGCGAGAGCGTCTGTGACGCGTCCACGACGCCGTTGTCCGTGGCGCCGTTGTTGTCCTGCACCTCCTCGCCGGCGATCAGGTCGGGCGAGCGAAGGTTGTTCACGATCAGCGAGGCGAGCGAGTCGAACTTCGACTGTGGGTTCGTCGGCGCGAGGTTCTCGAAGTTGAAGGTCGCGACCGCGAGCTCCCCGGGCGCCACCGAATCGGTCGTCTCCCGGGTAACGCCGTCGTGAATCGCGGTCAGGCCGGGCGTCGTGACCTCGACGAACGGGTTGCCGAAGTTGTAGTCCATGACCCCGACGATCGAGGCGCTGTAGTGGTCGCCGACGTTCACGTTCGGGAGCGGTGCCAGGAGGTTGTCGAGGGTCACGCGCTCGGGGTTGCCGTCCTCCGGGCGGAGCAGCAGACCACCGCGGAAGGTGCGCGCGGAGGCGTTAGCGCAGTTGTCACCGATCACCACGGTCTCGCCGAACGTCGTCGCCGTCGGGCCGACCGCGACCGCGTCGTTGAGCTGGACGCGCATCCCCTCGAGGCTCTCGTAGAAGTCGAGCCCGTCCTGAGCGGGGTCGAAGACGCCGCTCGTCTCCACGTTCCCGGTGGCGTCATCCTCGATCACGTCGTCCGGCGGGATCCGCCCGCCCGTGCCGAGCACGACGGGGTCGGGCAGGGGATTCCCGCTGGAGAGCACGGTCACCGACGGAGAGCCGGAGAGCTCGGTCGTCGTCAGGTTCCCGGTGCTCGAGCCGCCCGGGCGAAACTCCTGCACGGTTGCCTGCACGCGGACGGAGTCGCCGACCGCAACCGCCGGGGAGGAGCCGGTGAAGGCGAAGATGCCCTCCGAGGTGGCCGGGTCGGAGTCGGGGCTCGGATCCTGCATCCAGAAGCCGTTCGTGCTCCTCCCGGTCACGACTCCGAGGACGCGCGGACGCTGCCCGGCAAACGGCGAGACGTGCGTGGCGCCCTGGATCTCGTGGATGGGGACGGGCGGCGGGAGGTCGTCGTTCAGGATCGTCCCGACGGCGTGCGTGTCGCCCGGATCGAAGCCGCTGACGTTGGTGATATCGACCGAGAAGGTCTCGTCGGGCTCGACCGTCGTGTCGCCGTTCACCGCGACGTCGAAGGTGTAGGTCGACCCTCCCTCCGGAATCGTCGCACCGGTCACGGCGGCGGCGTAGTCGTCCGGAGCCTGCGCCGAGCCGTCGGAGGTCGCGACGTCGAACGTCACGCCGCCCGCAGGCGCCGGGTTCGAGAGCGACACTGCGAAGCTGGCGGTAGTCGTGCCGGAGTCGCCCTCGGTGACCGTCGCGTCCGCGACGGAGATCGTGTTCGAGGTGTGCGGGGTGAGCGAGAAGTCGTCGACGCCGAGCCCGTCGTCGGCGCCGGTGACGTTGAAGTCCGCCCAGCGGATCCAGAACGTCTGTCCCGGCGCGACCGAGAGCCCTGTGATCGTCTCCGCGACCGCCGTGCGATTCCCGGCCGCGTTCCCGTTCAGCGCGCCGAGCGCGCCGGTCGTGACCGGTGAGGAGAAGTCGAGCGCGTTCACGTCGACCCAGCCGGAGGCCGTGGTGAGGCTCGTCGCCGTCAGGTTGTACTCGAAGTCGAGCCGGTCCGGCCCGCGCCCCACCTGCCCCAGACGCCACTGCTCGCCTGTGTACGCGATGTCGAGCGAGGAGATCGTCCGGCCGGTGTCATTGGTGAATGCCGCGCCGATCAGCGGGATCAGCGTGCCGCTGAGCAGCGAGCCGAACGCGCGCTCGGACGACCCGGCCGAACCGAAGCTGTACGTGTCGCCGGCGTTGCTGCTGCCGGTGCCGGCGGTGTACCTGCCGTCGTTGTTCGCGCTCGAGCCCGCCTCGGCGAGCGCCCAGCCGGCCGGTAGCACGTCGGACTGGCCTGTCGAGGCGAGCGTGTCGAAATCCTGTGTGTACGGCGTGCCGATCGCCAAGAGGCTCGTCTGGCCCGCGGCGGCGCCGGCCCCCGCAACCACGAGCCCGAGCACGGCCGCGACGACAATTGTCGGCGCAGCCTTCGACAGGTTCCTTACGACGGCAGGCCAGCGCATATGTGCCCTCTCCCCGATTCGACGTCAACTTCCGGCGCGAGAAGGGTGACATGCCGGGAAGTGACTGTCCAGGCACTAGAGTTTCTGCCCGTGCGCCGCTACCACGTCACCACCTTCGGCTGCCAGATGAACGCTCACGACTCGGAGCGGATCAAGGGCATGCTCGAGGAGCTGGGCCTCGGCGAGGCGCCGGTGCAGGAGGAGGCGGACGTGCTCGTCTTCAACACGTGCACGATCCGCGAGAAGCCGGATCAGCGCTTCGCGGCGCACCTCGCGCAGGCCCGCGCGCTGAAGGAGCGCGATCCCGAGAAGGTGATCGCCGTCGGCGGCTGCTACGCCGAGGCGCAGCGTGAGCGGTTGTTCTCGCTCTATCCGTACGTCGACGTCGCGTTCGGGCCGGGGTCGATCCCGCACCTCGGCGACTGGCTCGGGGCCGGGGGCGAGGGGGTCGAGCGGAGCGCGTTCGGAATCACCGAGGAGCGCAGGTTCGCAGGCGGCCTGCCGCAGCATCGTGAGCGGCGCTTTCAGGCCTGGGTGCAGATCTCGATGGGCTGCAACTCGAAGTGCGCGTACTGCATCGTCCCGAGCGTGCGCGGCCGCGAGGTGTCGCGCCGTCCCGGGGAGATCGTGGCCGAGGTCGAGGGCCTGGCGCGCGACGGCGTTCGCGAGCTCACGCTGCTCGGCCAGAACGTGAACTCGTACGGGCGCGACGTGGGCAGCGACTTCGCCGAGCTGCTGCGCGCGTGCGACGCCGTCGAGGGAATCGAGCGGATCCGCTTCACGAGCCCGCACCCAAAGGACTTCCGCCCGCCGGTGATCGCCGCGATGGCCGACTGCTCGGCCGTGTGCGAGCACGTGCACCTGCCGCTGCAGTCCGGCTCGACGCGCGTCCTCAAGGCGATGCGCCGCACGTACTCGCGTGAGCGCTACCTGCGGCTCGTCGACGAGCTACGCGCGACCATCCCCGATCTCGCGCTCACGACCGACCTGATCGTCGGCTTCCCCGGCGAGACCGAGGCCGAGTTCGAGGAGACGGTCGGCGCGGTCGAGGACGTCGGCTACGACGGCGCCTTCACCTTCGTGTACTCGCCGCGCCAGGGGACGGAGGCCGCGTCGATGCCGGGCCAGATCTCCGCCGAGGTCAAGCGTGAGCGCATCGAGCGGCTGATCGACGTCGTCCAGCGTGTCGCCGCGACGCGCAACCGCGCGCGCGTGGGCCTGGTCGAGGAGGTGTTGGTCGAAGGGCCGAGCCGGACCGATCCCTCGCTGCTGCGCGGCCGCACGCGGCGCAACACGACCGTTAACTTCGCCGGAACCGCTGCCCCTGGAGAGCTCGCGCCGGTCACCGTCGAAGCCGCGACCTCGACGACGCTCAAGGGCACCCAGCTCGCAGCAGTTGCCGCCTAGGAGGGATTGGTGGAACAGCGACACAGCTGATGTTGCGCCAAGCCCTCCTGAACCGCCAAGAGTGAGAGACCTCGTCTGGGACGGCTGCCTGAACGTCCGCGACCTGGGCGGCCTTCCGACCGCCGGCGGGGGCGAGACGCGCTACGGCGCCGTCGTGAGGGCCGACAGCGTTTCGCAGCTGAGCGACGCGGGCTGGCGTGCGCTCGTGGACTACGGCATCCGGACGGTGCTCGACCTTCGGGGTGATCACGAGCGCGAGGACGATCCGCCGGCCGATCTGCCGGTCGAGGTCGTCCACGTGCCCTTCATGGAGGCGAACGAGGCCGAGTGGGAGGAGATCGGCGAGGAGCTCGAGGCCGCAACGGCCGCCGCTCCCGACGTGGCGGCCTCCACCCGCGAGGCGTACCTGATCTTCCTGGAGCGCTTCAAGCCGAACGTGGCGGCCGCCGTGCGCGCCGTCGCAAACGCGCCGGAGGGCGGCGTCGTCGTCCACTGCGTCGGGGGGAAGGACCGCACGGGGCTCCTGTCCGCGTTCCTGCTGCACCTCGCGGGCGTCGCCGACGAGGAGATCGCCTCCGACTACGCCCTCAGCGAGGAGCGGTTGCGGCCCCGGCACGAGGCGTGGTTCGAGGCCGCCGACTCCGAGGAGGAGCTCGAACGCCTGCGCCGCATCGCGCAGACGCCGGCCGCGTCGATGGTGGGCGTCTTCGCCGAGCTGGAGCGGCGCTACGGCAGCGTCGAGGCGTTCCTGCTCGATGCCGGCGTCACGGAGGGGGAGCTCGCCGCCGTGTGGGCACGCCTTCGTGACTGAGCTCGTCGTTGCGATCTTCGGGCCCACTGCGTCCGGCAAGACCGCGGTGGCGGAGGAGATCGCGCGCCGGATCCCGGCGGAGCTCGTCTCCGCTGACGCGATGCAGGTGTACCGCGGGCTGCCGGTCTTGACGAACCAGTCCGAGTACCCGATCCGGCTCGTCGGGATCCTCGGCCTCCACGAGGAAGGCTCGGTGGCCGACTACCAGCGACTTGCACATGCGGCGATCGACGAGATCCTCGCCGCGGGCCGGACGCCCGTCGTCGTCGGCGGCACAGGTCTCTACCTGCGGGCCGCGCTCGCCGACCTCGAGCTGCCGCCACCGCCGGCGGCCGGGGCCCGCGAGCGGCTCGAGCGGCTCTACGACGAGCTCGGCGGGGAGCGCGCTCGTGAGCTTCTCGCGGAGACGGACCCCGCGGCGGCCGCGGCAGTACACGCGAACGACCGCCGCCGAGTCGTCCGCGCCCTCGAGCTCGCCGAGGCGGGCTCGAGCCTCCGTTCGGGCGAGGATCGCCTCTGGAGCGGCGAGACGCGCCACCCGACGCTGATCGTCGGGCTCGACGTCCCCCGGGAGGAGGTCGCGCGGCGCATCGAGAAGCGAACCCGTGCGATGTTCGAGCGCGGCGTCGAGGACGAAGTGCGCCGGGCCCTGGAGGGGCCGGTCTCCGCCACGGCCGGCACGATCCACGGCCTGAGGGACGTCGCGGAGCTCCCGCGCGAGGAGGCGATCGAGGCGCTCACGGCGCGCACGCGCCGCTACGCCGCCTACCAACGCAAATGGATGCGCCGGATTCCGGGACTCGTCCCGGTCGACGGTCACC
>Ga0307318_10000201_pt1 | contig 18990 bp, 18 predicted proteins | sample ER_DNA_367_FD_194500 | JGI IMG/M metagenome (GOLD analysis project Ga0307318, IMG submission 194500) | Bulk soil microbial communities from the East River watershed near Crested Butte, Colorado, United States - ER_DNA_367 | ecosystem: Environmental > Terrestrial > Soil > Floodplain | place...
GCGATGATCATGTTCACGTCCTGCCCGCCAGGTGTTACCCTTAAACGTGCCAATGAAGGAAACAGGTGTGGTCCGGCCCCCCACCGCCGCCTCGATGCGCTTCGACGGCGGCCACCCAGCGCTGGAGCTGGTCAACACCATCTATGGGCAGCCCGGCGGGCCCGTGGAGTACGACGTCCTGGCCACGCCCGAGGACCTGGTGACCTTCGCCCGCCGCCTCGGGCTGGCCGGCGAGGCCACCCCGCCCAGCCCCCAGGCCCTGCGCTCGGCCCTGACCCTGCGCGAGGCGCTGGACGCCGTCCTGCGCGCCCGGCTGGCCGGCGACGACCCGCCCGCCGGGGCACGGGAGCGGGTGGAGGCGGCCGCGCGGGCCGCGTTGCGCGCCGGTCGGCTGGCCCCACACGGCCCGGCCCTGGCCTGGACCTGGCCGGCCGACGACCCCCAGGCGCCGGTGCACCGACTCGCCCAGGCGGCCGTCGAGCTGCTCACCAGCGAGGACGACCTGGCGGTGCTGCACCGCTGCGCGGGCTGCTGCTGGCTGTTCCTGGACCGCTCCCGGGGGGCGGGCCGGCGCTGGTGCTCGATGGCCGACTGCGGCACCGAGGCCAAGAAGCGCCGCTACGTCCAGCGCCGCCGGGAACGCCGCGCGCCGGCCCCGGCGCGGCCGTCACGCTGACCGTAACGATCCCTGGACGCTCGGCCTGGACTCTTGGCGTGTCGTTTACACTGCGCACCTGAGGCATGGGGGGTGCCGGATGCCAGAACGACCGTCGTCGACGCGCATCGCGAACGTCGCGTTCCTGGTCTTCTTCGTCTTCTACACGGCGGGCACGGTCATCTGGCTGCTGTCCGGGATCCCGCCGGTCCTGGCCGACCGCATCCCCGCGGTCCACGAGACCCTGCACCGGTGGGGTGCGAGCGACCGGGGGATCGTCGCCATCTCGAGCGACGGCAAGCTGGGACAGCGGGTGGTCGCCGGCTCACGGTGGGTCGCGGCCAAGGAGCTCGCCGTCTGGTCGAACACGCGGGTCGTCATCCGGTTCGAGAACGACGACCCCGGCCACCCCCACAACTTCGCCATCTACGACGGGAACCGCGCGATCTCCCACACCGGGCCCATCGTCCGCCCTGTGACCGAGATCACCTTCACCGCGCCGCCGCCTGGCCACTACGTGTTCAGGGATGAATTCAACCCCGACCAACCCCGCAAGCCCGCGGAGCTCGTGGCCGTGGAGCAGGGCAGGGAGATCCCCGCCTGGGCCAGCTGGGTCCCCGGCCTGCGCACGGCCGCCGCCGGGGCGGCGATCGACTCCCACGACGTCCAACCCATCCCCCGGGTCCTGCTCCTGTACCTGTTCAGCGCGCTCAACATCGGCCTGGGGATCCTGCTCATCCGGCTGCGTCCGAACGACCTGGCCGCCCGGCTGCTGGCCCTGGGGATGGTGGGGACGGCCGCGGTCTTCAACGCCCCGGCGCACAGCGGCCTCCAGGAGATGCCCTGGCTGGCGGCGCGGCTGCACAACAACTATCACTGGTTCGCCGGGCTGGCCTACGTCCTGGCCCTGCTGGTGTTCCCCGACGGCCGGCTGCCCGCCGCCTGGTCCAGGCGGCCGTGGCTCACCTGGCCGCTGCTGGCCCTGTGCCTGGTGGCCGCGACGGTGGTGTTCATTCACTTCCGGTCCTGGTTCCACGGCGACCCCACCGGACTGGTGCTCTTCTTCGGCGTGCTGATCCCGGTCGCCGGCGTCACCTCGCAGTCGTCCCGGCTGCGCCAGGGCGCCTCGGCGGCGCAGCGCCAGCAGTCCCGGGTGCTCGTCTGGGCCCTCTCGCTGGCCCTGGGGGTGGCCCTGTTCCTGTCCGGGCTCAGGCTGGTGCTGGGGTCCGCCCTGGAGCAGGAGCTGCAAGGTCTCGCGTTCGTGGTGTTCCCCGTGTTGTTCGCGGCCATCCCCCTGACCCTGACCGCCGTGCTGGTCCGCTACCGGCTGTGGGACATGGACCGGGTCATCAACCAGACCCTCGTGTACGGGACGCTGACCGGCCTCCTCGGCCTGGCCTATGTGGCCGGCGTGGCCGTGCTGGGCAACACCTTCCTCTCGCCGATCCTGGGCCGGCCCAACCTGTTCCTGGTGGCCGCCACCGTCGCCGTCGCGCTGCTGTTCCGGCCGGCCCGGGACCGCATCCAGGCCTTCATCGACCGGAGCTTCTACCGCAGCAGGTACGACGCCGCCAGGACCCTGGAGGCCTTCGGCGCCAGGCTCCGCGACGAGATCGACCTGGACATCGTGGCCGGCGAGCTGCTGGCCGCCGCCGACGAGACCATGCAGCCGGCCCGGATGGCGCTGTGGCTGCGCCCCGGCGACGGCGCCGCCGAGGAGGACCAGCGCCCGACGCCGAACTGGGCCCGGCACGCGGAGGTCGTGCCGGTCGAGGTGGCGCGCGACGACCCGGTCATCGGGCACCTGGAGGCCGTCGCCGGCCCGGTCGCCCTGGACGAGATCGGGCTCGTGTCGCCGGCCCGCGACGCCCTCCAGGCGGCCGGCATGCGGCTGGTCGTGCCGCTGGTCAGCCAGGCGCGACTGGTCGGCCTGCTCGCCCTCGGGCCGCGGCGCAGCGAACGCGACTACGCCGGCGACGACCGCAAGCTCCTGGAGGACCTGGCCCAGCGGGCGGCCCCGGCGGTGCGGGTGGCCCAGCTGGTGCGCCAGCTCGTCCGCCAGCAGGCGGCCGAGCTCAAGGCCCGGGAGCGCATCGAGCAGGAGCTGCAGGTGGCCCAGCTCATCCAGCGGCAGTTCCTGCCCCGGGAGCTGCCCGAGCTCTCCGGCTGGCAGGTGGCCACCTACTACCAGCCGGCCAAGGCGGTGGGCGGGGACTTCTACGACTTCATCGAGCTCCCGGGCGGCCTGATCGGCCTGGTCTGCGGCGACGTCACCGGCAAGGGGGTGCCGGCGGCCCTGGTCATGGCCACCACCCACAGCATCCTGCGCGGCGACGCGCCCCAGCTCGTCTCGCCGGCCAAGGTCCTGGAGCGCGCCAACCGGCTGCTCCTCCACGACATCCCTCCGCAGATGTTCGTCACCTGCCTGTACGGCGTCCTCGACCCGGCCACCGGGCGGCTGCGCTACGCCAACGCCGGCCACAATCCCCCGTACATGCACACCTCCGACGGCGTGGTCGAGCTCCGCGCCACGGGCATGCCGCTGGGCGCGATGCCGGACATGACCTACGAGGAGAAGGAGGCGACGCTGGGCCCTGGCGACACCGTCCTGCTGCACAGCGACGGCCTGGTCGAGGCGCACGACCCCGAGCGGAAGATGTTCGGCTTCCCGCGCCTGGCCGAGCTCGTGGGAGGATGCGGCGGCGGGCCGGAGCTCATCGACCTCCTCCTGGGCGAGCTCGACGGGTTCACCGGCCCCGACTGGGAACAGGAGGACGACATCACCCTGGTGGCCCTCCAGCGCGCGGCCGTGCCCGCCGTGGCCGAGCCGTCGAAAGCGCCGGCGCTGGTGCCCTGATGAGGAGGCGACATGGCGGATGAGCGAGGGGACCCCTGGGAGCACGACCCGGGGCCGACCACGGCCAGCGGCTGGGCGGCGTTGTTCGCCGAGACCCCGAACTACCGGGGCCTGGGCCGGGCGGTGGTGGGCCGGGAGGCGTTCCGCTGGCACCACGGCCCGATGTTCTTCCGGGGCCGCCTGGACGGCTCGGCCAAGGTGGTGCTGGTCGGCCAGGAGGGGGCCCAGGACGAGTCGCTGTCGCACCGCTCCTTCACCGGCGGCACCGGGGCGCGCATGCAGCATCTGCTGCGCCACCTCGGCCTGGACCGCTCGTACCTGTTCCTGAACTCCTTCGTCTACCCGATCTTCGGCCAGTACACCGACGACCTGCGCCCCCTGGCCCAGGACCGCCGCTCCCCGATCGTCGCCCATCGCCACCGCATCCTGGACAAGGCGGTCGTCGACGGGGACGTGCGGCTGGTCGTCGCCGTCGGGCGGGCGGCCAAGGAGTCGATCGCCACCTGGATCAAGGCCCACGGCGGCAGCGCCGACCCGGAACGGCTCGACCAGGCCACCCTGGGGTCGCTGCCGGGCCGGCTGCTGGTCGTCGGGGTGGTACACCCGGGCGCGGCCGCCGGCGGGTCGACCAGCGCCATCAGGGCCGACTTCCAGCGGGCCTGCGACCGGGTCCGCGACCGGCTCCAGGCCGACGCCGGCTGGCTGCCGGCCGACCCGGGGGTCCCCCGCAACCTGGCCGCCGCCTTCCAGTACCGGTCGGCGGCCATCCCCTACCGCGACTTCCCGTTCGGGACCTGCCCACGGCTGGGCCGCGGCGGGACCTCCAGCAACCGCACCGACAACCAGCGGAGCATCCAGCTGTTCTCGGCCGCCGGCCGCTACAACGGCGCCGGCGACCACCTGCGTTACGGGTCCACGGCCGGCGGCAGCCGCGACGGCTACGACGACGACCCCGGCGACCTGCCCTACGAGCCGCCCCGGGCCGCCCCGACCGCCTTCGACCCCGGCCCGCCGGCCAGCCTGGCCCGGCTGCTGCTGGGGGGCGAACCCGGGTTCGGCTGGCCCGACTTCGCCGCCCTGGGCGTGAGCTCGCACCCGTCGTTCGGGGTGGGGGCGGTCTACCGGGGCCGGTTCCGCGACCTCAGCCTGGTCGTCCTGGCCGACCAGGCCTCCGACGACGACCTGTTCACCGGCCGGGCGCTGTCCGGGGAGGCCGGCCAGCGGCTGGAGCGGTTCCTGCGCGCCGCCGGGCTGACCCGCCGGTACCTGGTCCTGCGCACCCTGCCGGTCGACACCCTCGACCTGACCCAGAGCCGGCGCAACGGCCTGGTCGACCGGCCGGAGACAGCGGCGCTGCACCGGGAGTTGCTGCGCCGGGTCCGGGCCGAGAACCCGCAGGCCGGGGTGCTGCTGGCCCTGGGCCCGGGGGCGCAGCGCCTGGCCCCCCAGGTGGTCCCGGCCGGCGTGGACGTCATCCCCATGGCCGCCGCCGGCGGCGCCGGCGCGGACGCCTCCTGGCAGGCCGCCCTGGACCAGCTGGCCACCCGCACCTACCCCAAGGACCTCGCCAACCCGTCCTTCCAGCTCGGCTCGGGCCGCGGCCAGCTGCCCCGCGGCGACCTGCCCTACGGGACGCTGCGCTGGGTGGGCAGCTCCGGGGACCGCGCCGTCCGCCCCACCGACCTGGACACCGACAAGCCCTCGGCCAACTACCTCAAGCTGTTCGCCCCGACCTGGGTGGCCCAGCTCGGCCCGGCGCCGCTCACCCCCGCCGAACAGCAGGCCGCCGATCAGCTCTGACTGGAGGCTGCGATGCTGGTGCTGCGAGGAACCGTGGTCACGATGCGGCCCGGTGGAGCGGTGCTGGACCAGGGCGAGGTGTACGCCGACGACGACGGGCTGATCGCGGCCGTCACCCCCGGGGACCCGGTCCCGGCCGGGTTCCAGGACGCTCCGCGGGTCGCCGCCGGCGGGCTGATCTACCCCGGCCTGATCGACCTGCACAACCACCTGCTGTACAACAGCCTCCCCCTGTGGACCGAGCCGTCCCGGACCACCCCCTGGGAGTCGCACAACGAGTGGGTGCAGGACGACGACGCGCCGACCTACCGCACCAAGGTCAGCGCCCCGGCCCGGCTGCTGGGCGCGGCCGCCGGCCGGGCCCTGCTGCGCTATGTCGAGACCCGGGCGCTGGTCGGCGGGACCACCTGCATCCAGGGCAACCCGCGGGGCGCGACCCCGCCGGACGGGGAACTGGTCCGCAACATCGACACCGAACGCCTCGGCACCAACGAGGACTTCATCCGGGTGCGGACCATCGTCGCCACCAGGCTGGAGGACCTGGACGACATCGTCATCGCGGTCAAACTGCACCGCGGGTTCATCTGCCACGCCGCCGAAGGCACCCAGCCCGACCTTCGCAAGGAGTTCGCCCTGCTCGATCAGGCCAAGCTCGTCCGCAGGGAGCTGATGGCCATCCACGGCGGCGCCCTCACCGGCCCCGACTTCAAGCTGCTGGCCGACGGCGACGCCAGCCTGGTCTGGTCGCCGTTCTCGAACCTGTGGCTGTACGGCGCCACCGCCGACGTCGGCGCCGCCAAGGCCGCCGGCGTGCGGCTCTGCCTGGGCTCGGACTGGGCGCCGTCCGGGACCCGCAACGTGCTCTGGGAGCTGAAGGTGGCCGACCTGTGGAACCAGGCCCAGCCGGCGCCGGTGTTCACCGACCAGGAGCTGGTCGACCTGGTCACCGCCAACCCCGGCCAGGCCCTGGCCGGGGTGTGGCCGCACCCGGTCGGCCGGGTCGAGGCCGGCGCCCTGGCCGACCTGGTGGTGGTGGCCCGCCGCCACCCCGACCCCTACCGCAACCTCATCGCCGCCACCGAGACCGACGTGCGCCTGGTCGTGGTCGGCGGCCAGGCCCGCTACGGCACCAGCAGCCTGCTGGCCACCGCCGGGGCGGCCAGCGCCACCCCGCTCCGGGCCGGCCGGCTCCGCCGGGCCGTCGACTACGGCGACGCCGGCGTCACCTGGGCCAAGGTCCTGGCCGAGCTGGAGCAGGTCCGGGCCAACCCCCAGCAGGCCGCCGACCGGGCCGCCGACGCCCTGGCCGCGTTCGCCACCGCCGGACCGGCCACCCGCGGCGCCGCGCCGTTCGTGCTGCTGCCCGACATGCCCGCCCCCGAGACCGACGGCACCCGCGCCGGGCCCCTGGCGGCGCCGGGGCCGGTGTCCGTCCCCGCCCTCCAGCCGATCACCGCCAGCCGCGCCTGGTTCGACGCCGTCGACGCCAACCCCTTCCACGGCGGGCTGCTGTCGGGACTGCGCGGGTACGCCTGACCCCGCCCGGTCAGGTCCGCAGGTAGGACGCGCCGTTGACGTCGACGACGGCGCCGGTCAGGTACTCGGCGCCCGGGGTGGCCAGGAAGACGACCACGCGGGCGACCTCCTCGGGGGTGGCCGCCCGGTTGAGCGGGCTCTGGGCGCGGATGGCGTCGCCGCCGGCGCCCTCCAGGAAGGGCGCGGCCATGTCGGTCTCGACGAAGCCGGGCGCGACCGTGGTCACGTAGATCCCGTGGGGGCCGAGGGCCCGCGCCATCGACTGGCCCAGGCTGTTCAGCCCCGCCTTGCTCGCCCCGTAGGCCGGGTGGTCGGGCTCGCCCCGGAACGCGCCCCGTGAGGAGACGTTCACGATCCGGCCTCCTCCCGCGGCCACCATGTGCGGGACGACGGCGTGCAGGAGGTTCGCCGGCCCGATGAGGTTGGTGTCGATCGTCCGCCGCCAGGCCCGCTGCCACTCCTCGTAGCCGGTGGCCAGGATCGGGTGCTCCTCGTAGATCCCGGCGTTGTTCACCAGCACGTCGATCCGGCCCAGCTCGCCGACGACCTGCTCGACCAGCGACCGCACCTGCCCGGGGTCGGCCAGGTCGGCCGGCAACGCCAGGTGGCCGGTGCCGGGGAGGGCGGCCACGGTGTCGTCGGCGGCCTGCCGGGCGGCGCGGAACTGGATGGCGAGCGTGGCCCCCTGGGCCGCGAACTGCTCGGCCACGGCCCGGCCGATCCCCCGGGAGCCGCCCGTGACCAGCACCACCGTGCCGTCGAGATCCATCCGCATAGCGTGCCCGGTCCGACCCGTTGACGTCCGCACTTACAGACTTACACTGAAGTTGTCGGACGAGGAGGATCCCATGGGGGAACTGCAGGGAGCCGGCGGCTACCGGGTCGGGGACGCCGACCGCAACCGCACCGCCGACCTGCTCAAAGAGGCCCACGCGGCCGGCTACCTGACCTTGGAGGAGGCGGACGAGCGGCTCGGCAGCGCCCTGGCCGCCCGCACCCGCGGCGAGCTGGACCGGCTGGTCGCCGACCTCCCGCCGGAGTGGCGGGCCAGCCAGGAACCCGCCCGGCCGCCGGCCGCCCGGCCGCCGCGCCAGCGCCGCCCGCTCCCGCCGGAGGCCGCCTGGCTGGTGCCGCTCCTGGTGGTCGTGGCCGGCCTGCTCACCCTGGCCGTCCTGACCCGCGGCCTCTTCTTCTTCCCCTGGCCGCTGCTCTGGATCTTCTTCGCCTTCGGCCGCCGGGGCCGGGCCGGCTGGCGGCCGCCTCGCTGGTGACCGGTCAGCGGTCTCAGCCGCCGGCGTAGGTCGGCCCTGGTCGGGATCGCCATCGGCGAGGGCCGCATCGGCTCGGTGGACGACCCGAGTCAGGCTTCGCCCCGCAGGAACCACAGGAGCAGGGCGTTGACCACCTCCGGGTTCTCGATGGGCAGGAGGTGGGTTCCCGGGAGCACCGCGAGCCGGCCCTGGGGCAGGGCGGCGGCCACGGCGGCGCCGTGCTCCAGCGTCACCTCGTCGCGGTCGCCCTGGAGCACCAGCGTGGGCGCGCCGACCGCCGCCAGGGACTCGAGATCGAGCTCCGGTTCGGTGGCCACCATCTGCAGCATCTTGGCGTAGACCACCGGGAAGTGGTCCGGGCCGTCGGGCGAGACCGGGTCGTACCCGGCCCGCAGGAACGACATGACCTGGTCGCCGCCGGCGCGGAGCAGCTCGTCCAGGCCGCCGGTCACCTTGCCGGAGGAGTTGTAGTACTGGCCGATCAGCACCAGCCGGTCCAGCAGGTCCGGCCGGCGCTGCGCCACCAGCAGCCCGACCACCGCCCCGTCGCTCCAGCCCACCAGGTGCGCCGGGCCGCCGACGACCCGGTCGAGGTAGGCCACGGTGTCGTCGGCCATCACGCCGTAGGTGAAGGGGCCGGGCACGTCGGGGGTGTGGGCGTGTCCCCGGCGCTCCGGGACGTGCACCCGGTAGCCGCTCCTGGCGAGGACCGGTGCCTGCGCCGCCCAGGACGAGGCGCCCCCGAACCCTCCGTGCAGCAGCACCACCGGCCGGCCCTCGCCGTGCACCTCGTGCCAGGTCCGCAGCCCGCCGACCTCCACGTACGTCAACCGATCCGCCACCTCCATCGCTCGACCGGTCGACCTCCACGGTACCGTGGCGCACGGCCAACGACGGACCACCCGCCGCGTCGAGGAGGAGCCATGATCGCCCGGATCTGGAAGGGCGCCGTCCGCCAGCGGGACGGCGACGCCTACGCCCGCTACATGCAGGACACCGGCGTGGCCGGGTACGTGCGCAGCCCCGGCAACCGCGGCGTCTGGATGCTGCGGCGCGACGTCGACGACCGGACCGAGTTCCTGATGTTCACGCTCTGGGACTCGCTGGAGGCGGTCAAGGGTTTCGCCGGCGAGGACTACGAGACGGCGGTGTTCTACCCCGAGGACGACCGGTTCCTGGTCGAGCGTGACCGCACCAGCACCCACTACGAGGTCGACACCCACCGCGAACCGGAGTGACCATGATCGGGCGGCTGGAGAAGACCGTGATCGGCCCCTCGATGATTCGTGCAGTTCGTGCCTAGAAACTGTGGTTTGACACCTCCCGGTGGGAGGAAGCAGAGTCCGGACGGCCGAGGCCGGATGCCTCGCCGCGCATTCCGCGTGAAGGTGGGGGCGGAGGAGGCAGACGCATGCTCATTCTCGGATTGATCCTGCTCATCATCGGCTGGCTCACCGGGATCGGGCTCCTGGTGACCCTCGGGATCATCCTGCTGATCATCGGCGCCGTCCTGTGGATCCTGGGGTCGACGGGTCGCCCGGTCGGCGGCCGCCGCTACTGGTGGTAGCGCCCAGGCGCGCGGCCACCAGCTCCCACCCGCGGTCACGGTAGGAACCCCACCAGCCACCCGAGCCCGGCCGGTCGTAGGCTGCAACCTGTGCCGGTGCGACCAAGGGGTGTGGTGATGGAGGAGTTCCGGGTCCTGGTGACCGGTCGGGGGCTGGTGGAGGCGCCACGGTGGCACGACGGGCTGCTGTACTTCTCCGACTGGACCGCCGGGGAGATCCTTGCCATGGACGCCGCCGGCCACACCGAGGTGGTGGCCCGGGTGCGGTCGTTCCCGCTGTGCAGCGCCTGGCTGCCGGACGGCCGGCTGCTGATCGTGGCATCGGCCGACGGGCGGCTGCTGCGGCGCGAGCCGGACGGGTCGCTGGTCAGCCACGCCGACCTGGGCGGGCCGGGCTGGAACGACATCGTGGTCGACGGCCGCGGCAACGCCTATGTCAACGGCGCCGGCTTCGACATGATGGCCGGCGAGCCGGCGGCGCCGGGCCACGTCGTGCTGGCCGCCGCCGACGGCACCGTCCGCCGGGTCGCCGAGGACCTGGCCTTCCCCAACGGCATGGCCGTCACCCCCGACAACGCCACCCTGATCGTGGCCGAGTCGTACGGCAGGCGGCTGACCGCCTTCGACATCGGCGGCGACGGCGGCCTGACCGGGCGGCGGGTCTTCGCCGACCTGGGCGACGACGCGCCCGACGGCATCTGCGTGGACGCCGAGGGTGCGGTGTGGTACGCGACGGTGCCCGGCCGGCGCTGCGTGCGGGTCGCCGACGGCGGGCAGGTCCTCCAGACCATCCGGCTCGACCGGGGCGGCTTCGCCTGCGCACTCGGCGGGCCCGACCGCCGGACCCTGTTCGTCACCGCCGCCGAATGGCGTCCCGACCTGCCCGAGCTGGTGCCCGCCGGCAGCGGCCAGGTCTGCGCCGCGCCGGTCACCGTGCCCGGTGCCGGCTGGCCCTGAGCGGTTGTCGCCGGGCCGTGGCATCGTGCGGCGGGCGTACCTCGAGCCGGGGGACCCGATCGAAAGGACACCAGCGATGAGGAAGCTGATCGTGCAGACCTTCGTGACCCTCGACGGGGTCATGCAGGCCCCGGGCGGGCCCGGAGAGGACGACGACGGCGGCTTCGCCTACGGCGGCTGGTCGGTGAACTACTGGGACGAGCAGATGGGCCAGGTCATGGGCGAGGCCACCGGCAGGCCGTTCGCCATGGTCCTGGGACGCCGGACCTACGACATCATGGCCGCCTACTGGCCGACCGCCCCCGAGGAGGAGGGCGCCAAGGTCTTCAACGACGCCACCAAGTACGTCGCCTCGCACGGCCGCCCCACCCTGGGGTGGAGCAACTCGGTCCTGATCGAGGGCGACGCGGCCGACGGCCTGGCCGCGCTCAAGGCCGAGGACGGGCCGGAGCTGCAGGTGCACGGCAGCGCGAACCTGATCCAGACCCTGTTGCGCCACAACCTGGTCGACCAGTACCGCCTGTGGGTCTTCCCGCTGGTCATCGGGTCGGGCAAGCGCCTGTTCGCCGACGGCACCGTCCCCTCCGGGCTGAGGCTGGTCGACAGCCAGGTCTCCACCACCGGCGTGGTGATGGGGACCTGGGAGCCGGCCGGCGAGGTCGTCACCGGGTCGTTCGCGGGGGACTGACCGCACCCGGGGTCACGGGCCGGGCCGGGAGGGAGGCCGGCCGGCGACGGCTCAGGCCGCGCCGGCTCCCCGGTCGCTCGGGCTCGGCGCGCGGCGGAGCCGTGGGAGCTGGCCGGTGGATGGGCCGTGCTCACCCGGGCAGGCGACGCAGCCGCCACCCGACCGGATGAGCTGGACAGACTCCTCGGGCTGGGCGGCCCGCTCCGGCTCGACGGCGACGGCCGGCTGCTCGGCCGGCCCGGCGGCCTGGGCGGTCGTCGGCACGTCGCGGAGCATGGCCGCGGCGAGCACGGCGATCCCGATGGCCACGACCGCGCTGATCCCGGCGGTCACCTGCAGCCCGGCGGTGAACGCCTCGCGGGACGCGGCCAGCAGGGCCGCGCCGACGTCGGCGGGAAGCCGCTCGGCGACGGCCGCCGCGCCGCCGAGGGTGTCGCGGGCAGCCGACGCGGCCTGGCTCGGGACGCCGGCCGGGAGGGCATCGGCCAGCCGGCCACGGTAGATGGCCACCCCGATGCTGCCCAGGATCGCGATGCCGAGCGCCCCACCGAGCTCGCTGCCCGTCTCCGAGATGCCCGAGGCCGCCCCGGCCCGCTCCGGCGGGGCCGACCCGACGATCAGGTCGGTCGTGGCCGTGAACACCGGCGCGAGCCCGAGGGAGACGACGAAGGAGGCCACCACCAGGATCGCCAGGTCGGCGGACCCACCGACCCGGGTGAGCACCGCCAGACCGACCGCCGCCAGGGCCAGGCCGGCGCCGATCACCCGGGCCGGGCGGACCCGACGCAGGAGCTGGGGGGCCAGGTTGGACCCGATGATCAGCCCGGCGGCCGACGGCAGCGACCACAGGCCCGCCTGCAGCGGCGACAGTCCGAGCACCAGTTGGAGATATTGCGCGACGAACAGGAAGTAGCCGACCGCGATGAAGATGCCGAGCAGGTTGATGGCCAGCGACGCGGTGAACGCCGGGACCCGGAACAGGCGAGGGTCGATCATCGGGTCGGCCAGGCGGAACTGCCGGCGGACGAACACCACGCCGACCGCCAGCCCGGCCAGGACGGCGGCGGCGACGAGCCAGGAGATCCCGTCCTGGGCGATCTCCTTGACCCCGAAGATCACCGTCAGCACGGCGACCAGGAGCAGGGCCGCGCTGACGAGGTCGAGCCGTTCGGCGCCGGGGTCGCGGTACTCGGGGAGCACGCGCGGCCCCAGGACGAGCAGCAGCGCCATGACCGGCAGGGTCAGCAGGAACACCGAGCCCCACCAGAAGTGCTCCAGCAGCACGCCGCCCACCACCGGGCCGATCGCGCCGCCGGCCGAGAAGCTGGTGATCCACACCCCGATGGCGGTGGTGCGCTGCCGGGGGTCGTGGAACATGCTGAAGATCAGCGACAGGGTGGACGGCGCCAGGGTCGCCCCCGCGACGCCCAGCAGGGCGCGGCTGGCGATCAGCATCTCGGGGGTGGTGGAGAAGGCGGCGGCCACCGAGACGACGCCGAAGGCGGCGGCGCCGGTGAGCAGCAGCCGGCGCCGGCCGATCCGGTCGCCGAGGGTTCCCATGGTGACCAGGAACCCGGCGACCATGAAGCCGTAGATGTCGGTGATCCACAGCAGCTGTGCGCTGCTCGGTTGCAGGTCCTCGCTCAGGGCCGGCACCGCCAGGTGCAGCACCGTCAGGTCCATCGCATACAGCAGGCAGGCGAGCGCGAGCACGGCCAGCCCGACCCACTCGCGTCGCCCGGCCAGGGTGGCTCCCTCCGGTGCCTGCTGGTCGGGGTCGTTCATGCGTTCTCCCTCATCGCCGTTGATGGTGGCAGAGGACCAGTGTCACCGAGCACCCGGACAGCCGGCCGCCGCTGCGCTCCACGGCCCAGAAGGAGAAGATGGGCGGGTGCGCGACGACGAGGTACCCGACTGGTGGCGTGGGCTCGGACTGACCGGTCTGGTGGACGTGCATGTCCATTTCCTGCCCGACCCGGTGATGAACGCGGTGTGGGGCTACTTCGACCAGGCCGAGCGGCACTACGGCGTCGCCTGGCCGATCCACTACCGCACGCCGGTCGACGACCGGCTGGCCACGCTCGGGGCGCTCGGCGTGCGGGCGTTCCCGGCGCTGGTGTACCCGCACAAGCCGGGGATGGCCGCCTGGCTGTCGGAGTGGGCCCGAGGGTTCGCGGAACGGACGCCCGGCTGCGTCCCCAGCGGCACCTTCTACCCGGAGCCGGACGTGGCAACCTACGTCGGCGCGGCCCTGGAGGCCGGCACCCGCATCTTCAAGGTCCACCTGCAGGTCGCGGGCTACGACCCGCGAGCCGGGGAGCTGGACGCGGTCTGGGGCCAGCTGGCCGAGGCCGGCGTGCCGGTGGTCGTCCACTGCGGCTCCGGACCGGTCCCGGGACGGCACACCGGGCCAGGGCCGTTCGGCGAGGTGCTGCGGCGGCATCCGACCCTGACGGCGGTGATCGCGCACCTGGGCATGCCCGAGTACGCCGAGCACCTGGCGCTGGCCGAGCGGTATCCCAACGTGCACCTGGACACCACCATGGCCTGCACCCCGTTCACCGAGGCCCTGATGCCACTGCCGCCGGAGCTGCGGCCCCGGCTGGCCGGGTTGCGCGACCGGATCGTGCTCGGTTCGGACTTCCCGAACATCCCCCATCCGTACGCCGTCCAGCTGGAGTCGCTGGAGCGTCTGGACCTGGGTGACGACTGGCTCCGCGCCGTCTGCTGGGACAACGGCGCCCGGCTCCTCCGGCTCGGCCCGCCGATCCCGACCTAGCAGCTATGACCGGGCCCGGCCTTGGCCTGGCATTCGGCGACCTTGCGGCCCGCCTCGTCGTAGGCGACCACCCGGACGACCTGCCAGGTGGCCGGCCGCTTGTCCTTGGCGGGCAGGCGGTAGAAGCCGGCGTAGAAGTTGACCGGGTAGCGGTCGCCGGCCTGGATCGGCCGCAGCTCCAGCGGCGGGATGCCCAGGTCGAACAGCACCCGTACCCGGGTGGCGCGCTTGGTGACGGTGCCGACGATCTGGCCCCAGTACTGGTCGCCGACGCGGATGTTGGAGCTTCCGCCGGCCCCCAGCGGGGTGAGCGGCATGTTGCCGTTGCTGCCGACGGTGCCGGCGCCGCCGCCTTCGAACAGGCCGTTGGCCCAGCACAGCCAGTCCTCTCCGGGCCCCGGGGGCTTGGCCGCGATCAGCCAGTAGCGGTGATGCTCCTTGCCCCAGGCGACCAGCGCGATCGGCTCGCCGGGCGCACCGCCCTGGCACTCGGCGACCACGGAGGCCACATCGTGGACCATCTGCTCGCCGGTCGGGCCGGGCGGCGACCCCGCGGGCAGTCGGACCTCGCCCGGGTCGGGCATGATGCTGACCGTCGGGGGCGTGGTCGTGGTGGTCGCCCGGGCCGGCCTGGTCGTCGCCGAGGGGGCCAGCGGCGCCGGCCCGGCGAGCCGGTCGGTGCCGACCGTGACGGCCAGCAGGACGATCGCCAGCAGGACGGCGGTCCCGCCGGCCAGTTGCAGGCGCCGCCGGCGCGCCCGGCGCAGCGCCGCCTCGGGGCCGGGGGTGCGGCTCTGGCTGGCGACCACATCGGCCAGCTCCCGGAGCCGTTCTCGCAGGTCGCTCATTTCGGGTCCAGCACCTCCTCGGCCTCGCCGAGCTTGGACGCCAGCATCTGGCGGCCGCGGGACAGGAGGCTCTTGACCGTGCCCTCGGGCATCCTCAGGGTGTGCGCGACCTGGTCGACCGGCAGGTCGACCAGGTAGTGGAGGACCAGCACCTGCCGCTGCCGGATCGGTAGGGTGCGGAGCGCCTCGGCCAAGGCCAGGGCCTCGACCGAAGCCCCCGGCACCTCGGCTGGCTGGCGGAGCTTGCGCATGGCCCTGGCCTGGCGGCGCAGGCCGCGGGCACGGTCGGCGGCCAGGTTCATCGCCACCCGGCGGACCCAGGCTTCGGGCACGTCGTAGTCCCGGAGCCGCGGCCAGCGGGCCGCGGCCCGGGTGAACGCCTCCTGCACGACCTCTTCGGCCTCGTGCAGGTCACCGGTCACCGGGAACAGTTGCCCGACCAGCCGGCCGACCGCGCCGCTGTAGAACTCCTCGAAGCTCCCGTTGCCGGCCATCGCTGCTGTCTCCGTGGTGGTCGTATGCCAACAGATACACGCCGCCGAGGGATGATCGGTTGAGGCGATCGTGCGAGACGCCCCGCCGGAAGGCCTCGACTGCTTGCTACCCTAAGCGGGGGAATGCTTCCAAGGGGGGCCATGTGGGTCTTGCTGTGGGCCGACATGGAGGGAATGTCGCGGGTCGCGGACCATTGCGAATGCTGGCCGGTGTTCCTTGAGTACTGGCGAGCAGGCCGCCGCAAGTTCACCGGCGAGGTCGTGGCCGCCGCGACGGGGCTCCTCCAGGGCGGTGCCAGCGCCGTGTTCGTGGTCAACGGGCACGGCCTGGGATGGCCCAACGTCTTGTGGGACGAGCTTCCCGAGCGGGTGGTGCCCGCCGACGACGACGCGTGGGGCGAGGGCTTCGACGCGATGTTCCAGATCGGCTTCCACGCCCGGGCCGGTACTGTGGACGGGTTCGTCAGCCACACCATGGTGCCGGGCCTCCGCGTGGCGGTCGACGGCGCGCCGGTGACCGAGTGCCACATCTGGGCCTGGCTGGCCGGGCTTCCCGTGCTGGGCATCGCCGGGGACGCCGCATGGGCGGGCAACTGGACGCAGGCCTTGACGGAACGCCCTTCCTGGAGGTGAAGCGGTCGGTCAGCCGGACCGAGACCACGCCCATCCACCACGACCCGGACGGCAGCCTGAACGCCCTGCGGGAGTTCGCCCGGCACTGCGGGCAGGCGCCGCCCGCCCCGGCCCCTGGCCTCCCGTCCCGGTTCACCTTCGCCGTCTCCATGGACCCCAAGCTGAGCAGCCAGGCCGAGGGGCGGCACGGCCTCACCCGCGCGAGCGCGTCCGTCCTGTCCAAGCAGGCCGAGGACTGGGGCCGGGACGCCCAGCCGGCGCTCGAGGCGGCGATGGCAGCGGCATTGCGGCCGCTGCTTGCGGCACAGGCCGATCTGGACCTCAGCAGCGAGGCGGCCATGAACCGGCAGGATCCTGCGAAGCTGCAGCGATTCCGCGCTTTCTTCGTCGACTGGGTGCAGGCGGACGAGCCCACCTGGCGGTCCTGACGGTCCTGGCGTCGACTTGACCTGTCACGGGCGGGCAGCCGCTCGACCGCCCGTCAGGGGGCGCCGACCAGCCGGTACAGGCGGGCGGCGTTGCCGGCCAGGACTCCGCCGGCCACGGCGGCGGCGTCGGCCTCGTCGCCCAGCGCCCGCTCCAGGGCGTGGCGCCACACGGTCGCTCCCCACCAGTGCATCTCGGGGTAGGAGTGCCCGTCGGAGGCGGCGAGCAGCTTGCCCGTCGGGCACAGCCCCAGCGCCTCCCGGATGAGGCCGGCGGCCAGCGGCTCGGCCAGCGGCAGCGCCAGCGACAGGTCCATCCAGACCTGCGGGTAGGTGCCGGCCAGGTAGGCGGCCTGGCCGACGAACGGGTAGCAGTGCAGCAGCACGACCGGGCAGTCCTGGGTGCGCGGGTCGCGCAGCAGCGGGCGCAGCAGGGAGGGGTCGGCCAGCGGCAGGTCGACGTCCTCGTCGCCGAACCCGGTGTGGAACTGCAGCGGCACCTGCCTGGCCGCGGCCAGCTCGGCGGCCCGCCGGACCAGGAACGGCTCGAGCACCGGGTCGTCGAAGCGGGCGGCCTGGCGGGCCCGGTCAAGCCCGGTGAACGCCCGGCGCCGCTCCGCCGGGCCCGGGTCGGCCAGCCGCAGGCCGCCGCGGTAGGCCGCGACCGACTTGACCGCCACCGCGCTGCCGTCGAGCGCCTCGGCCAGCCGCTGCTCGACCGCGTCGGCGAAGCGGGCGAGCGAGCGGGCCGGCGGGCCACCGGCGCCGAGCACCTGCTCGGCGACCGTCTCCAGGCGCACGATCGGGTGGACCGGCCGGCCGGCGGCCCGCTCCAGCGCGGTCACCTCCAGGATGTCGTCCCCGAAGCCGGTGTCGACCAGCAGGGCGGCCGTGCCGGCCCCGTCCAGCAGCCACTTCATGTATTCGTCGGGGTCGGCGGCGGCCAGCTGGTCGCGGGCGGCGACCACCCGGCGCTCCAGGTCCTCGCCCTGGCCGGCGCCGCCGGCTCCGAGCAGCGCCGCCAGGGCGGCCAGGAAGTGGCGGTAGCCGAGCAGGCCGGGCACGTCCGTGACCAGGCTGGCTGGCCGCCGGGCCTCGGTGAAGCAGCGCCGCCACGCCGGCCAGGGCCCGCCGCCGACCCGCTGCCAGCCCGCGACCAGGCTGTGGCAGTGGTGGTCGACGAACGGCCCGCCGGCCAACGCGTCGGTCAGCCGCCCGACCCGGCGGCGGGCAGGGCGTCACCCCGGCGCGCCGCCGCCTCGGTGCGCCGGCCGAGCAGGTACAGCAGCGCCCCCACGACCATGGAGGCCAGCGCGATGCCGCCGACCCACCAGAACCAGACCCCGTAGGCGATCTCGGCGCCGAGGATCGACGTCGTGCCGGCGTCGTTGGAGATGAGCGGGGTCCAGGAGCCGCTCAGGGTGGCGATGATGCCGATGAGGGCGGCCAGCGCGCCCACGATGGAGCAGACCCAGAACACGCCAGGGTGGGCGAGCCGGCGGGCCTCGAAGGCGCTCTGGAAGCGGCGCAGGATGATCAGCACGTCGATGAAGAGCAGCACCATGGAGACGCACCAGATGACGGTGACGGCGGCCTGCAGCACGTCGTAGATGCGGGTCTGCACGTCCACCGCGGCCCCGCCCGAGGAGGCGCTGGGCAGGATCACGAACGCCAGCAGGGTGAACAGCCCGGCGATCACTGTTTGGACCCACACGGCCACGTCCGGGACCTTGTTGGCGTTGACGTGGCTCATCGCCCGCGGCAGCCGCCGGTCCAGGCCGGACACGAAGATCAGCCGGGCGAAGCTGTAGTTGTAGACCACGGTGATGAACAGGAAGAAGCCGGCCAGGATGAGCGCGACCAGGTCGCCCCAGAAGCCGCCGAGGCCGATCTTGACCACCTCGGCGACCGCGGTGATCTGGGCCGACTGCCCCTCGGCGGCCGGCACGGTCACCATCACCGCCCAGGTGGCGGCCAGGTAGGCGGCCATCACCGCCAGCGACCCCCAGAACAGGTAGCGGGTGATGGCGCGGCTGTCGCGGATCTCCACGCCCATGTTGAGCGGCACCTCGACGCCGAGCAGGGCCAGGATCACCAGGCCGAAGAAGGTCCAGTTGCTGAAGTTGATGCCGGTGTCGGCCGACGGCTTCCAGGCCGCGAAGTCGGTCGGGTCGGTGGCGGCCGGGTGGCCGCCGGCCAGGTGGACGATCCCGGCCAGCAGCATCAGCGCGATGCCGACCCCGTAGAGGACGAACACCACGTTGACGATGTTCTGGGTGACGCGGAAGCGCAGCAAGGCCAGGACCGCCGACAGCAGGATGAACCCGATGATCAGCAGCCCCTGCACCTGGATCGACCAGGACCCGACGCTGCCGGGGAACACGAACCCGAGGAAGGTGATCGAGACCACGCCGGTCGCCACCATCACCAGCACCCCGGGCCACCAGGCGCAGAAGCCGGCGAAGAAGCCCCAGAAGGGA
>Ga0307318_10000202_pt1 | contig 18984 bp, 17 predicted proteins | sample ER_DNA_367_FD_194500 | JGI IMG/M metagenome (GOLD analysis project Ga0307318, IMG submission 194500) | Bulk soil microbial communities from the East River watershed near Crested Butte, Colorado, United States - ER_DNA_367 | ecosystem: Environmental > Terrestrial > Soil > Floodplain | place...
GCCCCGTGCCCAGAGCATCAGCCCCTCCCAGTAGTCGGAGTCGAAGAGGACGACGGGGAAGTGCACGACCTTGCCCGTCTGGATGAGCGTCAGCGACTCGAAGAGCTCGTCCAGCGTCCCGAAGCCTCCCGGGAAGATCACGAACCCCTCGGCGGCCTTCACGAACATCGTCTTGCGGGCGTAGAAGTGATGGAAGGTGAGGTTGACGTCGAGATAGGGATTGGAGCCCTGCTCGTGCGGCAGCTCGATGTTGAAGCCGACGGAGAGGCCGCCGCCTTCGCGGGCACCGCGGTTCGCGGCCTCCATGATCCCGGGCCCGCCTCCCGTGACGACGGTGAAGCCGGCCTCCGCGAAGCGTTTGCCGACGTCGACCGCCGCGGCGTAGTACGGGTTGTCCTCGCTGATCCGGGCGGAGCCGAAGATCGTGACGGCCGGCTTGGCGAGTGCCGAGACTGCCTCGAACCCCTCGAAAAACTCGTCCGCGATCTTGGCGACGTGCTTGCGCTCGGCGCCGTCGTCGCTCTGGAGGAGCCGCCGGTCGTCCAAGCTAGAACGTGCGCTCGACGTGGGTCGCCGTCATCGCGACGGCGAGGAACACGGCGAGCCCGATGTACACGGCTCCAGCCGTGAGCCGCTGCGAGGTTGTCACCTTGTAGTACGAGGCAGCCCCCGGGGAGTCGCGCTCGCGCCAGCGGCGCCAGAGCTCGACGGCGCCGACAACCAGGATGAGGATGAGAATGGGGTTCGGGTGCCAGAAGGCGAGGGCGACGAGCCCCGCCAGGCCGACGGCCCAGAGCGCCGGGTGGACGGCGGCCACCGCGCGTCCTCCGTCGAGCGGGACGATGGGGAGAAGGTTGAAGAGGTTGAGGAAGAAGCCCGTGAAGGCGATCGCCATCAGGAGCGGGGAGTCGAACGCCTCGCCGAGCCCCCAGACGACCACCGAGCCGAGGGTGCCGAGGATCGGCCCGGCGAGCGCGACGCGCGCTTCCTTCCAGGCATCCGCAGGCATCTGCTTCATTCCGACGACGGCGCCGAGGAATGGGATGAACAACGGCGCCGAGGCCGGCACGCCCTGGCGGCGGAGCTCGAAGACGTGGCCGAGCTCGTGCACGAGGATCAGAAGGACGAAGCCGACGGCGAACCGCCAGCCCCAGATCCATGCGTAGGCCGCGATCGAGACGAGCATCGTCCCCGAGGTCGCGAAGATCTTGAACTTGAAGAGCGCGAGCGCGAGGAACTTGAACTTCGCGAGGAGGGCGCCGATCGCCGCGAGCGGCGCGATCAGCTTCTTGCCGAGGTCCTTCCACCGCGACTCGGGGTGGATCGGCTTGTACTCGCGCTGCGGCTCCGGCTCGTAGAGCGGATAGTCCGGCTCGTGCTGCGGGGTGAAAGGGCCCACGTCAGATTCATCGTAGCCAGCGGCCGATCCCTTGAAGCTCGCTTGAACCCCAGGCGGGCTCCGTATGCCGCCCGCGGGCGCGCCATTGATGGGCTACGAACCTCTTCCGATCCACTCCTCGCCGCCTTCGTAGACCTCCTTCTTCCACAGGGGCACGGTTTCCTTGAGCGTGTCGATCGCGTCCTTGCAGGCGGCGAGCGCATCCTGGCGGTGCGGGGCGGAGACGGCGATCGCGACGCTCGCCTCGCCGATCTCGCAAACCCCCACCCGGTGCGTGATGGCGATGGCGCAGAGGTCGTAGCGCCCCTTCAGCTGCTTGGCGAGATCTGCCATGACGTTCTCGGCCATGCCTTCGTACGCTTCGTACTCGAGCCGCACCACCTGCCGGCCACGGGACTGCGCGCGCACGGTGCCGACGAAGGTGGCCGTTGCGCCGGCACGCTCGTCCTCGACCTCCGCCACGACCGCCGCGAGGTCGATGGGGTCCTCCGTGAGGCGGAACGCGCCGCCCGAAACAGGCGGTATGAGCGCGACTTCGTCTCCCTCTGTCAGGGCGTGGCTGCGCCCGACGTAGGCGCGGTTCACGGCGTAGACGAGTCCTGCGGGCTCGTCGCCGAGCTCGAGCGCCGACCAGACGTCCTCGACTCGGGCTCCGTCGCCGAGCTCGACGTCGCGCCGCCCCGTTCCGGCGTGCTCGCGCAGACCGGCGAAAAGCCTCACCGTGACTCGCATGGGCGTTAGCCTAGAGGCGATGGCGAAGGCCGAAGACCGCCGCGAGACCGACTCGGGCATCGAGGTCAAGCCGGTCTACACGGCCGAGGACGCCGGCGGCGTGGAGCTCGGGCGGCCGGGCGAGTTCCCGTTCACGCGCGGGCCGTATCCGGACATGTACCGCGGCCGTCCCTGGACGATCAGGCAGTACGCGGGCTTCGCCTCGGCCGAGGAGACGAACGGCCGCTTCCGCTACCTGCTCGAGCGCGGCCAGACGGGGCTCTCGGTCGCCTTCGACCTCCCGACCCAGCTCGGCCTCGATTCCGACGACGAGCGCGCGGCGGGGGAGGTGGGCCGCACGGGCGTCGCGATCGACTCGCTCGCGGACATGGAGATCCTTTTCGATTCGATCCCGCTCGGCGAGGTGTCGACCTCGATGACGATCAACGCGCCGGCCGCGCTCCTGCTCATCCTCTATGAGCTCGTCGCCGAGGGCCAGGGGGTCGCGGGCGGCGAGCTCCGCGGCACGGTGCAGAACGACATCCTCAAGGAGTACGTGGCGCGTGGGAACTACATCTTCCCCCCGCGCCCCTCGATGCGGATCACCACCGACCTCTTCACCTACTGCCGTGAGCGGCTGCCGAAGTGGAACACGATCTCCATCTCCGGGTACCACATCCGCGAGGCGGGCTCGACGGCGGTGCAGGAGCTCGGCTTCACGCTCGCGCATGGGATCGCCTACTGCCAGGCCGCGGTGGATGCGGGGCTCTCGCCCGACGAATTCGGCGAGCGGCTCTCCTTCTTCTTCAATGCGCACAACCACTTCTTTCAGGAGGTGGCGAAGTTCCGGGCGGCGCGGACGCTCTGGGCGCGCATCATGCGCGAGCGCTTCGGCGCCACGAACCCGAAGGCGCAGGCGCTCCGCTTCCACGCGCAGACGGGCGGCTCGACGCTGACCGCGCAGCAGCCGGAGAACAACATCGTCCGCGTCGCGATTCAGGCGCTCTCGGCGGTGTGCGGCGGTGCGCAATCCATTCACACGAATGGCTACGACGAGGCACTGGCGCTCCCGACCGAACGTGCGGCGCGCATCGCTCTGCGGACGCAGCAGGTGCTGGCGAACGAGGCGGGCGGCACCGACACGGCCGACCCTCTCGGCGGCGGCTATTTCCTCGAGAGCCTGACCCGCGAGCTCGAGGAACGCGCATGGGCCTTGATCGAGCGCGTAGACGAGCTCGGCGGCGCGGTGGCCGCGGTCGAGCAGGGATTCACGCAGCACGAGATCGAGGAGGCCGCCTACGAGCACGAGCGCGCGCTCGAGAGCGGCGAAGAGGTCCTCGTCGGCGTGAACCGCTTCGTGGAGGACGAAGGAGACGAGGAGATCGAGCTGCACCGGCTCGACCCGGAGACCGAGCGTCGCCAGGTCGAGCGCACTGCCCGCGTCCGTGCGGATCGCGACGCGGCGGCCGCGGAGGCGGCGCTCGCGCGGGTGCGCGATGCGGCTCGGGGAGCCGTCAACCTCCTTCCTCCGATGCGGGAGTCCCTCGCGGCGTACTGCACGGTGGGGGAGATCTGCAACGCCCTGCGCGACGAGTTCGGCACGCACGACGCTCACCACGCGCCGTGACGCTCGAAGACGACGTCGTTCGGCTGAGGCCGTTCGAGGAGGGCGACGTGCCGGCGATCGTGGCGGCGTGTCAGGACCCTGAGATCCCGCGCTGGACGGCCGTGCCCTCGCCCTACACGGAGGCCGACGCTCGCGCATGGCTCGAGTCGGACGAGGAGGAGAGCTTCGCCGTGGTGGACAGGGCGAGCGACGAGCTGCTCGGATCGATCGGCGTCCGCCATCTCGACGGCGGGATCGGCGAGGTCGGCTACTGGGTGAAACGGGAGGCGCGAGGGCGTGGGGTTGCGACTCGCGCGCTCGGGCTCGTCGCCCGCTGGGCCCTTGTCGACAAGGGGCTCGGGCGCTTCCAACTCCGGGCCGACGTCGCGAACGAAGCCTCGCAGCGCGTGGCCGAAAAGGCGGGGTTCGTGCGCGAGGGAGTCCTTCGGTCGTCGCTCGTCCACAGAGGCGAGAGGCGCGACGTGATCATGTATTCACTCGTGCGCGAGGACCTTTAGGGGCCACCCCGGACCACCACCCGCTTTCGAGCGTACTTCGAAAATTCCGGCGGATGGCGCGTCAAATGTGGCGAGAGACGCTGGGTCTGAAGGAAGATAGGCACGTGGCCAAGGCCGAGGACAAGGGGACGCGCGACAAGCTCGAGGAGCTTCAGGCCCTCCGCGACGAAGCGCTCCACTCCGGAGACGAGCGCGCGGTCGAGCGGCAGCGCTCCCGCGGCAAGCTCCTCGCACGCGAGCGCATCGAGAAGCTCCTGGATCCCGGCAGCTTCGTCGAGCTCGACCGGTTCGTTCGCCACCGCAACCCGCACTTGGGGATGATGGATCGCCGCCCGTGGGGCGACGCCGTCGTCACCGGCTACGGGACGATCTTCGGCCGGCGCGTCTTCGTCTTCTCCCAGGACTTCACCGTCTTCGGCGGCACGCTTTCCGAGGTCTTCGCCGAGAAGATCTGCAAGGTGATGGACCTTGCGCTCAAGTTCGGCTGCCCGCTGATCGGCATCAACGACTCGGGCGGGGCGCGGATCCAGGAGGGCGTCGTCTCGCTCGGCGGCTATGCCGAGATCTTCTGGCGCAACGTGCAGGCCTCGGGCGTCATCCCGCAGATCAGCCTCGTCATGGGTCCGACCGCCGGCGGGGCGGTGTACTCACCGGCCATGACCGACTTCGTCCTGATGGTCAAGGAGAGCTCGTACATGTTCATCACGGGCCCCGAGGTCGTGAAGACCGTGACTGGCGAGGACGTCGATTTCGAGGAGCTCGGCGGCGCGGCGACGCATGCGTCGAAGTCCGGCGTCGCCCACTTCACGGCCGACGATGAGGAGGCGTGCCTCGAGGACGCGCGCTACCTCCTCTCGTTCCTGCCGCAGAACAACGTCGACCCGCCGCCCTGGTTCGAGCCCTCCGACCCGATCGGGCGAGAGGACGCCGAGCTCGACACGCTGATCCCGGACGAGCCGACGAAGCCGTACGACATGCGCACCGTGATCGAGAAGGTCGTCGACGACGGCGAGCTGCTCGAGGTGCAGGAGCTCTGGGCCGAGAACATCGTCTGCGCCTTCGCGCGGCTCGGCGGGCATCCAGTCGGAGTCGTCGCGAACAACCCGCGCGCGCTGGCCGGCACCCTCGACATCGACTCCTCAGTGAAGGCAGCGCGCTTCGTCCGCTTCTGCGATGCCTTCAACATTCCGCTCGTGACGTTCGTGGACGTTCCCGGCTTTCTGCCCGGAACGGCGCAGGAGTGGGGCGGGATCATCCGGCACGGCGCGAAGCTCCTCTACGCCTACTGCGAGGCGACCGTGCCGAAGATGGCCGTCATCACCCGCAAGGCCTACGGCGGCGCCTACGACGTCATGAGCTCCAAGCACATCCGCGCGGACTTCAACTTCGCGTGGCCGACCGCCGAGGTGGCGGTGATGGGGCCTGAGGGGGCGGTGAACATCGTCTTTCGCAAGGAGCTCGAAGACGCGGAGGACCCGGACGCGCGCCGCGCGGAGCTGATCGAGGAGTACAAGGAGCAATTCGCGAATCCGTACGTCGCGGCCGAGCGCGGCTACGTGGACGACGTCATCGAGCCGAGGCGGACGCGGCCAGTGCTCATCGACGCGCTCAAGACGGCGATCACCAAGCGCGAGCGCCGCCCGCCGCGCAAGCACGGCAACATCCCTCTCTAGGTCAGCCAGGCGAGAGCGCGCGCCCCGAACGGAAGCGTGGTCACGATGCTGGTGGTGCCTGTGCGGCCGATCACCGTCTCATCCTTGGTCGCGATGGCGACGTAGCGCTCGTCGGGGGACCAGGTCAGCGCCTCGGCGCCCGGCACGCGCGGAATCGTGACCTCGTCGCCGCCCCGGCTCACCATCACGTATTCGCGCTGTGGATCCACGCGGGCAAAGGCGAAGTTGCCGATTGGGCTTGCGTGCAGGTCCTCGATCGTCACCCCCGTCTCGGGGATGAACGTTCCCAGCCCGCCCTGGGCGAAGACCGCGATCGCGGTCTGGTCGGCCCGGCTGCCCTGGACGACGGCGACGAAGCTCGTGAGCCCGAACCAGCTCACCTGGGTGAACGTCCATGCCTCCGCGTTGGCGACCGCGACTGTCCCGAGCGCATCCTCAAGCTGGCTGCGCGAAAAAAAGGTGAATGGAGCCCCGTGCCTGCGCGCGATGACGATGTCCCCGTTGCGGATGACGCTCAGCGCGCCGTCTACCCGCCAGGCCGGCGCGCATCCGTCTACGTTCGGAAACTGAATCCCTTGCGAGCTCGTCACGGACGTGAAGTCGCCCTTGCAGCGCGCGACCAGAGACCCGTCCTGGCTCCACACCAGCCCGTTGCAGTCGGGCGGATGCGGCGGCCGCTCCGGGGCCATGCTCGGGAAGCGGAAGGCCTGCGTCTGGCACGCGGCGTCCGCCGCCACGAGGACTCCATGGAGGATGCGCGGCGGAGGCGGCGGGGAGCCGGACGCATCCGAGCGGTTTCGGATTGCGTCGGCGATGGCGACGACGAGGAGCAGGACAACGGCTCCGCCCACGAACCAGGTGAGCGCGTTTCGCATCAGCGCCAGGCCAGGTCGCGGGCGGAGATGCCGAGCCGGCGCACGCGGGCATCGCCTGTGTCCGGCCGAAGGAGGAAGACCGTCCCCTCGCGGGTGGCGGCGACTACCCACCGTTCGCTCGGCGCCCACGCGAGCGAGGTCACCGTGCCTACCGGCGCGATGGGTGCCGGCCCACCTCCGGCGTCGAACGTGCCCCCGAGCTCGCCGTCGAGCCAGAGCGCGGCGAAGCTCCTCTTCGGGCTGAGCTCGAGCGAGGCGCTGCGAAAGCGCGGCAAATCAGCTCGGACCAGGACTTGGCCGTGATCGACGATCACCAGCTTCCCGGCCGGTAGCACAGCGACGAAGCGGGAGTCAGAGAACCAGGCGACGGCCTCGACGGCGTGTGGATACGCGGTACGCACGCAACGCGCTGTCGCATTGTCGCCGGGGAGCGTGAAGAGGCGGTCACCGGGGCGGCAGTCGATGCTCCACTCGACGAGCGCGCCGTCGCGAACCTGCGTGAGTGTCCCGTCCGGCTTGAAGGCGGGAGCGCGCCCGCGCACGACGATCGTCTGCCCGGCGGCGGTCTCGAGCCCGAACCCCTCGTTTCTCGGCACCGCCACCACGCCGCCGAGCGGGCTCCAGACAGATCCTCCCGGCGCTGCTCTCGTCCCGTCCGGCGAAAGCGAGAACCGGCACCCGCTGTAGGTCGGCGGCTGAGCCTCGGTGAAGCCGACGAGGCGGAGAGAGTGGAGGCGGCAGCCGTCGGCGGGATCGCTGTAGAAGACTGTGCCCATGAACCCGGAGGGCACGCCGGGAGGAACGATTCGTCTCTCCGCCGCCGGCGTGGTTGCCTTCACGTCCCGGTCTCGCAGGCCGCCGCGCAGCGCGTCCGCGGCCGCAGCCGCGGCGACGGCGAGGACTGCCGCGAGCACGAGCCACGTCCGCATCTCAAAAGACGATACGCCGCTCGCGCGGCCGAAGTTCTACGCGGTCTCGAGGACGACGAGCTCCGGCAGGCGCGGCTCGTCGAACTCTTCCTTGAACGCGTATACGACGTCCGGGTCGAACTGCGTCCCCGCGCAGCGCTCGAGCTCGGAGATGGCGCGATCGTGCGAGAGCTTGGAGCGGTAGACGCGGTCGGTCGTCATCGCGTCGTAGGCATCGGCGACGAAGAGGATGCGCGAGCCGAGCGGGATCGCGTCCCCGCCCAGCCTGTCCGGGTAGCCGTCCCCGTCCCAGCGCTCGTGGTGGTGCAGGACCCAGGAGGCGACCGGCTCGACCCCGAGCGAGTCGAGCATCCTGAAGCCGATCTGGGGATGGCGCTCGAGGACGAGGCGCTCGGCCTCGTTCAGGGGGCCGGGCTTGCGAAGGATCTCCTCCGGGATGGCGAGCTTTCCGAGGTCGTGCAGGCTCCCGGCCAGGCGGGCGAGTTCGACCTGCTCGGTCTCGAGGCCCATTCTCTTTGCCACGCGCGCGGAGAGCTCTCCGACCATGTAGGAGTGCGAGCCCGTGTAGGCATCGCGCGCATCGACCGCATGGGCAAGCGATGCCGCCGCCCGTAGACGTGCCGCCCGGTCGGGTCCTTCGGCGAGCCGGCGAAGCTCGGCCAGCTCGAGCAGGTCGGGGCGGTAGACGCGCACGCGGTTCTTCCCGTGCTCCTTGGCCAGATAGAGGGCCGAGTCGGCCACGCGCACGAGCTCGGAGCGCTCGACGCCGTGCTGCGGGTAGGTCGCGATGCCGGCCGAGATCGAGACGTGTCCGCCGTGCTCGCACTCGGCGTCGGCGACCCGCTCGATGATCGCTTTCGCGATCGAGAAGCCTTCATGCTCGTCGCGGCGCGGCAGTAGGAGCGCGAACTCGTCTCCTCCGAGCCGGAACGCCTCGCCGCCCTGGCGGAGGCGCGCGGCGACCTGCGCGAGCACACGATCGCCGACCGGGTGGCCGAAGCGATCGTTGATCTGCTTGAAATTGTCGATGTCGAGCAGGCAGACGGTTAGCGCGACGCCGCGCTCCTGTGCCTCGTCGAGGTCGCGCTGCAGCCGCTCGTGGAAGTGCCGGTGGTTCCCGAGCCCGGTCAGCGGGTCGGTGAGCGCGAGGCGCATCGCCTTGAGGGCGCTATGCACCGAGCGCTGGTAGAGCGCGATTGCGACGAGCGGGCCCACCAGCGCGATGGCGAGGAGCGGAGAGCGCTCCCAGAGCACCGCGAGCATGAGGCTGACCGACGCCATGATCGAGAAGGGCACCGCAGTCCAGTAGACGGACTTGCGAAGTAGCGGCATGAACGGCTCACGCGTCCACCGCGAGATGATCGCGGCGATCAGCGGGATGTTCACCGCGTAGAACGCCGCTGCGGCGAGCAGCACCTGCAGGAGGAGCGAGGCGACACCCGTCTCCCTCGCTCCCATGGATGCGGCGAGACCCGCCGCGCCGCCGCCCAACGAGTAGACCGCGCTGTTGTAGGACAGGCGGATTGCGGGGCGGCGCTGGAACAGCTCGATGAGCGCCCGGGTGAGGAAGCCCATCACGACCGCCGGCGCCCAGCCGTAGATCACGGCGGTGCCGACGATGAAGACGGCCGCGAGCGAGATTCCCTCCGAAGAGATCCCCTCGATCGGGACCGGGTGCGCCTCGACGAAGGTCGCCGCCAAGAGGAGTGCGAACACTCCGGCGAGGACTTCCGGCTCGGGATTCGATGCCACGAATCGCCCGATGGCGAACGCGAGCACGGCGAAGCCCGAGAGGGCCACCGGGACGACGATGGGCAGAAGCCGCGCCGTCTCGCGCGAAACGAAACGACGCTCCGGCTTCACCCGACCCGATGCGCTCTCGGTCGAGCGAACGGGGCGCAGGCTCACGGCTATGACTTAACCGTTCGCCGTGCTACCAGGCCCACCCTTCAAGGTCGCTCAGGAAAGCGGCCAGAAGGGCGGCGACAACTGCAACGTGCGCGAGCTTTACCTTCCAATGAAGCATTCCGATCATCTCCCGTGTTCGGACGCGTAGGACGAGCCGAAGTATCAGCGCACCCGGGAGGTCGCAACATCCCCCCTTTGAGGGATTCGGAAAAGCCTGCTCAAACGTGCAATCGAGCGGGTTTCGGCGCCTAGAGGAGCCCGGCCTCGCGAAGCGGCCGGCGGGCCCAGGCGAAACGATCGCGATACCAGCCCGTGAGCGGCACGAACGCCACCCCTTGGCTGGAGGAATGGATCATCCAGCCGTCTCCGAGCGCGATTCCCGTGTGGTCGACCTCGGACGGGCTCGAGTGGCGCCCATCCGCGCCGAAGAAGGCGACGTCGGCGGACCTCAGGCGGTCGAAGCGGATCCGCTTCGACTTCGGCACCTCACCGCTCATCTGGTAGGTCGTGCGGCCCTGGATAACCGAGGAGAGCGAGCCTCCGTTCGGGTACGCCTTGAGCTTGTAGACGCGCCAGATGAAGCCCGAGCAGTCGAAGCCTCCGCGCGACGTGACGCCGAACGTGACCTGCTGGTTCTCGGACATTCCGCCCCACACGTACGGGTAGCCGATGAAGTGCACGGCTCGCCGAAGCACGCGCTTCGGCCAGTCGGCGTACTTCGGGAGCGAGAACGAGTCGGCGAGCGACGCGACATAGTCCTTCTCCCACTGGGAGACCTTCAGCGCTTGCGCGAGCGAGTACGCGGCTTCCGCGCGGGTGGCCGGGTCCTGTGGCCGCAGCTCGAGATTGTCGTCCTCCTGCGGGTGGTTGAGCCGCAGCCAGATCAGGTGTGCGACGACCTCGTTCCCCAGGCGTCGCGGCGGCTTGAGACCGGCCTCCTTGACCTTCCGCCGGAAGGTCTTCGCGGCGGGGCGCAGGCCGAGCGCCTTGACGACCTTCGTGTCCAGTTCGGCGATCGACACCTCGGCGTCGGGGTCGACAACGACCTGAGACTCGCCCGTGAGGGCGGCAAGCGCCTCGCCCAACTCCTTGCGGGTGATGTTCTGCTTGGCGCGGAAGTTGCTCACGCTCGGGCCCATGAGCCCGTTCGCGACGACGACCTTGATCTGAGGCTGGGCCCAGTTGGCGGCAGGTGCCGGCTGCGCCGCGAAGAAGGCGGCGACCACGGCGACGACGGCGACGAGACCCCGGCGCATGATGTTCCTATCGTCGGGCCTCTGCGGGCCCTTTAGTCTCAGCCGGATGAACCGCGAGATCCGGCCCGAGCCCTCACCCGAAGAGCTGGAGGCAATCGAAGAGGCGCTTGCGCGCCTGACGGCGCCGCGGGCCGACTCCCGCTCGGCCTGGTGGCGAGCCGGGATCGCCGAGGATCTCAGCGAAGAAGAAGAGCCCGTTTGACCGCCACGCGCCATTCGGCGAGGAGGCGGTCGGCCTCCTCCTCGGGCAGCTCGGGCTCGTAGCGCGCCGCAGAACGCCAGAGTCCCGCCAGCTCGGCGGTGTCGTGCCAGAGCCCGACCGCGAGGCCGGCGAGTGCGGCCGCGCCGAGGGCCGTGGTCTCCCTTTCCTCGGGCACCTCGACGGGAAGGCGCGTCAGGTCGGCGAGAAGCTGCATAAGGAACTCGTTCCCGGCTGCACCCCCGTCGGCGCGAAGCGTCTGGAGCTCGAACGGGAGCGCGTCCACGACATCCCTCGTCTGGAAGGCGGCTGCTTCGAGGGCGGCCCTGACGAGGTGCTCCCGCCGCGTACCGCCGGAGATCCCGCTGATGAGACCGCGCGCCTCCGGGACCCAGTGCGGTGAGCCGAGCCCGGCGAGGGCCGGCACGAAGTAGACGCCGCCGTTGTCCTCGACCGATCGCGCGAGCGCCTCGCTCTCCGCGGGGTCCACGAGGAGCCCGAGCGCGTCACGGAGCCACTGCAGCGCCGCGCCGGTGACGAAGACCGAGCCCTCGACCGCGTAGACCGGCTCCTCGGAGCCGAGCCGCCAGGCGACCGTCTCGACGACGCCATCTTGGGGCCGGCTTCGCTCGGAGCCGCTGTTCGCCAGGAGAAAGGCGCCCGTGCCGAATGTCGCCTTCGCCTGACCGCGCTCGAAACACGCCTGTCCGAAGAGCGCCGCCTGCTGGTCGCCGGCAGCGCCGGCGATCGGGACCAGGGCCCCGAAGATCTCGGCCTCGCCGATCGTCCCGCTCGAGTCGACGATCTGCGGAAGCACAGAGCGCGGCACGCCGAAGAGCTCGAGCAGCTCGTTGTCCCAATCGAGCGTCGTGAGGTCGAGGAGCAACGTTCGCGAGGCGTTGGAGACGTCGGTCGCATGCACGGCTCCGCCGGTGAGCTTCCAGATGAGCCACGAGTCGACCGTCCCGAAGGCCAGGTCGCCCGAGGCCTCGCTGAGGATCCACTCGAGCTTCGTGGCCGAGAAGTACGGGTCGGGGACGAGCCCCGTCCGGTCGCGGATGAGATCGGCGGGGAGCTCCTTGCACCGCTCGGCTGTTCGCCGGTCCTGCCAGACGATGGCGCGGTGGGCCGGCTCGCCGCTCGCCCGGTTCCAGACGATCGTCGTCTCGCGCTGGTTCGTGATGCCAATCGCGGTGAGATCGGCCGCCGCCGCACCCGCGTCTTCCAGCGCGTCGCCCGCGGCCGCAAGCGCGGACTCCCAGAGCTCGTTCGGGTCCTGCTCGACCCACCCGGGCCGGGGATAGTGCTGCGCCACCTCGCGGTAGCCGCGGCCTTGCGTCCGCAGCTCTTCGTCGAGGACGAGGCACGTCGTTCCCGTGGTTCCCTGGTCAATCCCCAGGAGCATCGGGCTAGAGAGGGAGCTCGAAGGCCTGCAGCACGAGCAAGGGCGCGAACCCCTGGCGCCTGTACAGCCGGAGCGCAGGCAGGTTGTCCGCCTGCACCGAGAGCCCGAGCGTCTCCCCGGGATGGCTCGACCAGTAGCCGACCAGAGCCTCGGAGAGAACGTACGCGCCCATGCCCCGATCGCGCTCGTCCGTGGTCACGCCGAGGTGGTAGATCCAGCGATCGGCGGCGTCGATGTTGACCATCGCGCGGCCCTCGCCGCCCGCCTCGCCGATGTAGACGGCGCCCTGCTCGAGGCCGGAGAGCCACGCGCTCTCCGGAAAGGAGCCGTCGGGGAAGCACTCGCGGTAGAGCTGCATGGTCGCGTCGAGATCCTCGGGCCTGCCCGGCCGAACCGCGAGCTCACCGGGGCCGGTTTCGACGCGGCGATGGTCGGACTCGTTCAGCCGGAAGACCGCGGTCGCGCTCCCGGACGATGCGAACCCTGCGCGCTCGAGGAGCAGACGGCCCGTGGCGTTCCTCGTGCCGACCGCCCCGACGACGCGGCGTGCGCTTCGGTTTTCCGCGCGCTCGATCGCCGCCTCCAGGAGCACCGTCCCGAGCTTCTGCCCGCGGTGGCTCGGGGCGACGAGCGGCCCGAAGAGGTCGGCGTGGTCGAACCCGGGCGAGACCTCGACGCCCGCGAAGCCGACGACCTCGCCGTCGATCTCGTCCACGAGCAGTGTTTCTTCGGGCGGGACTTCCCAGTCGGAAAGCTCGCTCTCGAGCTCTTCCGCGGTCGTCCAGAGGGGATTGCCGACCTGCTCCTGCGGCTTCTGCATCGCATGCCGCGAGAGCTCGAGCACGGCAGCCCGGTCCTGCGGCGAGAAGCTACGCAGGCTGCTGCCCACGGAGGACCCTCGGAGCGCTCATGAAGTAGTCGAGGCCCGAAATCCAGGTCAGTGCAAGCGCGACCAGCCCCGCCCACCACGCGATGTCGGTGCTGAACGCTCCGCCTGCGGCGAGCCCTGCGATGGCGGCCGCGGCAGCCTGCGCCGCGGTCTTCAGCTTCCCGAGATCCCGTGCGGCCATCACGACTCCGCGTTCGAGCGCGGCGAGCCGCAGTCCAGACATGAGGAACTCGCGCGCGACGATCGCGGCGACCATCCACGCGGGGAGGGCGACCCCGACGAGCATGATCAGCGCCGCCATGACGAGGAGCTTGTCCGCGACGGGGTCGAGGAGCCGGCCCAGGTTCGAGGAGCGGTTGGTGCGCCGCGCCCACCACCCGTCGACGTAGTCGGTGGTCATCGCAAGGGCGAAGACCGCCGTCGCCCAGTAGTAGTGGTTGGAAAAGTCCCACGCGAAGAGCACGACGACGACGGGCACCGAAAACGCCCGCGCGAGCGTCAACTGGTCTGCAAAGTGCATGAAGGGACAGAATACGCGCGCCCATGCCTTCATTCGGAAAGGTTCTTGTCGCCAATCGCGGCGAGATCGCGGTCCGCGTCTTCCGCACGCTCCGCGAGTTGGGGATCGCGACGGTGGCTGTCTACTCCGAGGCAGACCGCGCGTCGCTCCACGCTGCCGTGGCAGACGAGTCCTACCTCGTCGGCGCCGGGGCGCCGGCCGAGAGCTACCTGAACCAGGAGCGGATCATCGCCGCCGCCCGGAAAGCGGGTGCCGAGGCGGTCCATCCCGGGTATGGCTTTCTCGCCGAGAACGCTTCATTCGCGCGGGCCTGCTCGGATGCGGGACTCGTCTGGATCGGGCCTCCACCCGACGCGATCGAGGTGATGGGATCGAAGGTGGCGGCGCGGGAGCTCATGCGGAGCGCAGGTGTCCCCATCGTCCCGGGGGCGACGGAGCCGGTCACGTCGGCGGCCGAGGTCGCGCGGCTGGGCGACGAGTTCGGCTGGCCCGTCGCGATCAAGGCCTCGGCCGGAGGCGGCGGAAAGGGCCTCAAGGTCGTGGAGGGCGAAGGAGAGGCCGAGCGCGCCTTCGCCGCCGCGCAGCGCGAGGGCGAGTCCTACTTCGCCGATTCGACCGTCTACGTCGAGAAGTTCATCGCGGACCCGCGCCACGTCGAGGTGCAGGTACTCGCCGACGACTACGGAAGCGTCCTCCACCTCGGCGAACGGGATTGCACCATCCAGCGGCGGCACCAGAAGCTCGTCGAGGAGACGCCCTCGCCGGCGGTGACGCCGGACCTCCGCGAGCGCATCGGCCAGATCGCGGTCGACGCCGCTCGTGCGGTGGGCTACCGAAGCGCGGGCACGATCGAGGGGCTGCTCGATCGGGCCGGCAACTACTGGTTCCTCGAGATGAACACGCGCATCCAGGTCGAGCACACCGTCACCGAGCTCGTCACCGGGGTCGACCTCGTCCGGGAGCAGATCCTCATCGCGGCGGGCGAGCCGACGAGCCTTCGTCAGGAAGACCTCGACTTCCGCGGGCACGCGATCGAGTGCCGGATCAACGCCGAGGACCCGTCGAACGGCTTCCTGCCCGCGCCCGGGACGCTCACGCGCTACCGGGAGCCCGCGGGGCCCGGCGTGCGCGTCGACTCGGGCGTCGTCGCGGGCAGCGAGATCTCCGGCCTCTACGACCCGATGGTGGCGAAGCTCTGCGTCTGGGACACCGACCGAGAACGGGCCCGTGCGCGCATGCTGCGTGCGCTCGACGAGTTCGAGATCGAGGGCGTGAAGACGCTCATCGGGTTCCACAAGGCGCTGCTTCGCCGCCCCTGCTTCATCGCAGGCGAGACCTGCCACGGGGTCGTGGAGTCGGAAGAGCTCGCCGAGGAAGCGGAGGGGTTGTCTCATAAGACAACAAGGGTACCGCGCTCACCGGACGGACGCGTTCGCGAGCACACACTCGAGGTGGAGGTGGACGACCGGCGCTTCGAGGTGAAGGTGCTCCGCCCCGAGCCGCCATTCGCCGAACTGGCGCGACGGCGCCGCGAGCGGGCAGGAGGCGCCGGGCACGGAGCCGCCGGCGACGCCGTGGTGAGCCCGATGCAGGGGACCGTCCTCGCGGTCGAGGTCGGCGAGGGCGACGAGGTTCGTGCGGGCCAGGTGATCTGCATCGTCGAGGCGATGAAGATGGAGAACGAGATCATCGCCCACCGCGATGGGCTCGTGACCCGCCTGTTGGTGGTCGCGGGCGAGGCGGTCACGACAGGCCAGATGATCTGCGTCGTCGCGCGGGACGGTGAGCCGGAGGGCGATTCCAAGGCGCAATAGGGTTGTGAGAGTCACCGCCAACGTCGACTACGCCCTACCGCAGCGGTCGAGCTCGCCGCTGCGGAAGGCCAGGGGCCCCGGGCAAGGGCGAGCGGATCCCAAACGCGCGAGGAGCGCCCGGAGACCCTCGATTAGGACGGGGCGGCCGAGAGCCTGAAGAACGTCTGGATCGCGGTGCGCGCGAGCCTAAGCGCGGTGCTCGAGTCGGTCTCGCTCGCCGACCTCGCCGCCGGGAACCTGCCCGACGGCATCGGGGAGATCACGAGCGACCCACAGGCGTGGCAGTCTCACTGAAGACGGTCGTCCTACTGGGCCGCACAAAGACGATCTGGCCGTTTCGGAGCTCGAGCTCCGCCGCTTCGTCTCGCGTGACCTGAGCCGACACGAGGCGGCCGTCGTCAAGCGCCAGCTCGACGCGGACCTCGAAGCCGAGGTGGACGACGCGCTCGACAACCGCTTCCTGCGTCGTCCCGTTCGGCTCGAGCCGAACGTCGAGGTCGTGCGGGCGGACGAAGTGGTCGCCGAGGCGGTTGACCGGGCCGACGAACCCCATGACGAACTCGCTCGCCGGGTGCTCGTAGAGGTCGCGAGGCTTGCCGGTCTGCTCGATCCGGCCCTCGTTCATCAGGACGATGCGGTCGGCGACGTCCATGGCCTCTTCCTGGTCGTGCGTGACGAGCACGGTTGTGACGTGGACGTCCTCGTGGAGCCGCCGCAGCCAGGCGCGCAGCTCCTTGCGGACGCGCGCGTCGAGCGCTCCAAAGGGCTCGTCGAGGAGGAGAACCTTCGGCTCGACCGCGAGCGCCCGGGCGAGCGCCATGCGCTGGCGCTGGCCGCCCGAGAGCTGGCCGGGATAGCGCTCGGCAAAACCGTCGAGCTGCACGAGCCCGAGGAGCTCGTCGACCTTGTCGCGGACCTCGTCCTTTGGCCGCTTGCGGATCTTGAGGCCGAAGGCCACGTTCTCGCGCACGGTGAGGTGCTTGAAGGCCGCGTAGTGCTGGAAGACGAAGCCGACTCCCCGCTTCTGCGGGGGGAGACCCGTCGCGTGCTCTCCGAGGATGAGGACGTCGCCCTCATCGGGCTCCTCGAGCCCGGCGATGACGCGGAGGAGCGTCGACTTGCCGCTTCCGCTCGGGCCGAGGAGTGCCGTCAGCGAGCCGCCTGCGATGGCGACCGAGACGTTGTCGAGGGCGGTGAACTCACCGAAGCGCTTGGTCACCCGCCGGACCGCTATCGACACGGGGCGTCTCCTTTCGGAAGAGGTTCATGAGGAAGAGGGTCATCAGTGCGAGGACGGCGAGCACGACCGAGGCCGTGTACGCGCCGACGAGGTCGAAGGCCTGGAAGCGGTTGTTCACGTGCAGCGTGAGCGTCTGCGTCTTGCCGATCAGGTTCCCGGAGACCACCGACACGGCGCCGAACTCGCCGAGGCAGCGTGCCGTCGTCAGCACGACGCCGTAGGTCACGCCCCAGCGGATGGCCGGCAGGGTGATCCTGCGGAAGGTCGAGAGCGGCGAGGCGCCGAGCGTCCAGGCCGCCTCCTCCTGCTCGGTGCCGATCTCCCGGAGCACCGGCACGACCTCGCGGACGACGAACGGAAGCGAGACGAAGATCGTCGCCAGCACCATCGCCGGCAGCGCGAAGACGATCTGGATCCCGTGCGCGCCGAGCCACGGGCCAAACCATCCGGTGCGGGCGTAGACGAGGAAGAGCGCGAGGCCGACGACCACCGGCGAGAGGGCGAAGGGCAGGTCGACGAACGCGTTCAGGACCGCCTTTCCGCGGAAGCGCTGGCGGACGAGGACGAGGGCGCACGCGATGCCGAAGATCGTGTTCAGCGGCACCGCGATGAGCGCGATCAGGATCGTGAGCCAGAGGGCGTGCAGGAAGTCCGGGTCGGTCATCGCGTTCCAGACCGGCTCGAAGCCGTTCTCGAAGGTCCGGAAGAAGACCAGCCCGACCGGGAGCAGGAGCAGCAGAGTGAGATAGGCGAGCGCGGCGAACCGGAGGCCGTATCTAGCTCTCATGCTTCGACCCCCAACGGCGGAGCATGTCGATGGACAGGAGCGCGAGGAACGAAAGGCCGAGCAGGACCACGGAGAGCGCGGCCGCGGCCGTCGGACGGTCGCTTTCGATGTTCGAGAAGATCTGGACTGACGCCACCTGCGTCTTGAAAGGGATGTTCCCGGAGATGAGGATGACCGCGCCGAACTCGCCCACCGCACGGGCGAAGGCGAGCGCCACGCCCGAGAGGATCGCCGGGACGAGGTTCGGGAAGATGACCCGGCGGAAGATGGTGAAGCCACCCGCGCCGAGCGAGGCTGCGGCCTCCTCCATGTCCGTGTCGAGCTCGTGGAGGACGGGCTGGACCGCGCGGACGACGAAGGGCAGCGTGACGAAGAGGAGCGCGGCGACGACCGCGACTCGCGTGTAGGCGATGTTGACGCCGATCGGTCCCTTGGGCCCGTAAAGCGCGAGGAGCGTCAGCCCGGCCACGATCGTCGGGAGCGCGAACGGCAGGTCGATCAGCGAGTTGACGAGCCCCTTCCCCGGGAAATCGTCGCGGACGAGCACCCACGCGATCAGCGTCCCCATGACCGCGTTCACGAGCGCGACCACCATCGAGGCCCCGAACGTGAGCTTGAGCGACGCGAGCGCAGCCGGGCTCGTGACCGCGTTCCAGAAGCCGTCCAGCCCGCCGCCGGTCGACTTCCAGACCACTGCCGCAAGCGGGATCAGGACGATGAAGCTCAGGTACCCGATCACGAAGCCGCGTCCGAGGGAGGCTCCCCCGGACGCGGCTCGGCGTACTGGTAGACGGAGTGCCTCGGCTCTAGCCTGAATCGGTCGACACTCCTAGTGACATCTCGATCTTGGCGACAATCCCGTTCTCCGGATCGAAGAACTCGTCCTTGACGGTGCCCCAGCCGCCGAAGTCCTGGATCGTGAAGAGCGTCGTCGGCGTCTTGTAGTCGAACTGGTCGGCTACGGACTTCACGACGGGCCGATAACCCTTCTCGCCGAAGATCTTCTGCGCCTCGTCGGAGTAGAGGAACTTGACGAAGTCGGTGGCGGACTGCGGGGCGTCCGTCGTCACGGCGACGGGGTTCTCGATCAGGATCGTCTGGTCGGGGATGACGTAGTCGACGTCCTCGCCCTTCTGCTGCGCGGTGATCGCCTCGTTCTCGTACGAGAGGAGGACGTCGCCTTTCCCGCCCGTGAAGGTCTGGAGCGCGTCGCGGGCGCTCGCGTCCTGGACGGCGACCTGCTTGAAGAGCTCGT
>Ga0307318_10000203_pt1 | contig 18976 bp, 22 predicted proteins | sample ER_DNA_367_FD_194500 | JGI IMG/M metagenome (GOLD analysis project Ga0307318, IMG submission 194500) | Bulk soil microbial communities from the East River watershed near Crested Butte, Colorado, United States - ER_DNA_367 | ecosystem: Environmental > Terrestrial > Soil > Floodplain | place...
GAAGCCAGTGCCCGCTGGGCTGCCCCTGCCGCCTCGACCGCGGAGGCCGCGCTGCCGAAGACGACGAAGAAGGAGTCGCCCTTCGTCTCGATCTCGAGGCCGTTCCGATCGGAGAACACCCCTCGCAGGAGCCGGTTGTGCGCCGCCAGCACCTCGCTGTAGCGGTCGCGACCGAGTCTCTTGAGCAGCCGCGTCGAGCCCTCGATGTCCGTGAACAGGAACGTCACGGTGCCCGTCGGCAAGGCCGCGGAAGCCTCTCGAACTGCGGAAACGTTCAGTGTCGGTCCCTCCTAGGACGCCCGGATCGCGAATTGTAGAGCCATGTCTGCGAAACCTTGGGGGCCGATTTAGGGACGCCCCCAATGCGAAGTGCAGACGCGCGCGCGCACGATGGGCCGGCACACACCAAACGAGAGGAGAGAATCCACATGTCCACCGCCATCGCCGCCCAAACGATCGACTTCCGGCCCTCCGAGCTCCGTCCGTAGACCATTCTCACGGACAGGAAGTCCCCCATGTTCAGCGAATCGCCGGAAGGCCGCGAGCCTGTCTCCGCCGCACGCGACGCACTCGTAGGACGACTCAGCTTCTACTTCACGAACCGACACTCCGAGCCGCTCGCGCGGGCTCGGGCTCGCTCGATCATCGCGCAGCTCCGCACGAGCGGGAAAGGGCAGGCGTGAATCACACCGGGGGCTCCGCCCTCGTCGGGCTGTCGTTGTAGGATCGAATCGCGGGGTCGGTCGACGGGGAGGTAGCCCAGGATGGACGTGATCGCAGGCATCGACGCGGCTCGAGAGCGCTGGAACGTGCTCGAGCATGCGTTCTACACGCGCTGGGAAGCGGGGGAGCTGACGCGGGACGAGCTCGCTCACTACGCCGGTGAGTACCGGCACGCAGTCGTGGCGCTCGCGCGCGCGGCCCGCACCGCTCGTCTGCACGCCGACGAGGAGGCCCGGCACATCGCTCTCTGGGACGAGTTTGCCTCCGCGCTCGGCACGGAGCCCGCCGAGCCGCGCCCACAGACGCGCTGCTGCGCGTCGGCCTGGTCCGCCGCGGGCGACGAGCTGGGCGCTGCAGCGATCCTCTACGCAATCGAGGCCGGCCAGCCCGCGATCTCCGAGACGAAGCTGCGCGGCCTCGTCGAGCACTACGGCTTCGGCGACGGGTCGCCCGCTGTCGAGTACTTCACCGTCCACGGCGAGCGCGACCACGAGCATGCCGCCGAGGCCCGGGCTGCCCTCGAGGGCAGCGAGGACCCGCGGCTCGTAGGCTTGGCCGAGGCCGCCCTCGCGTCCAACTGGGCGCTCCTGGACGGCGTCTCGGCCGGCTAGACCGGCGGCTGCCCCTCGAGAACCTCGCGCGCTCGCGCCAGGTTCTCGGCGTGGACGAGGATCTCGCGCGGGCCGGCGGCGCCGGGGAAGCCGTCGGCCATTCCGGCCGCGAAATTGGTCTTCTGCGCGATGGCCGGGATGCCCTCCCCGCGCAGGAGCGCGAGGATCACCTCGGCTTCCGGCTCCGAGCCGACGACCTCGAGCACCGCCAGGTCCGCCATAACCGGAGCTTAGACAGCGCGGAGAGGCCCGGACAAATGCCGGGCCTCTCGCGCGGAGGAGCTACTTCTTGGCGCCCTTCTTCAGGGTGCCGCTGATCGCGCCGCCCGGGTACGTCGTCGTGTGCACGTTGACGTAGAAGTTCCCAGGCTTGACCAGGATCTGCTTCACGAGCGCGCGTGCTACGTCCGCGCACCCGATCGCCGTTCCGGTGAACGGGGTCGGAAGGGCGAGCGGCACTGCGATCTGGGTCGCGTTCGGCCCGGTGCCGTAGTGGATGTGCGCAGCCGTGACATCGGCGAGCCCGGTCACGGTGAGCTTCCAGCAGATGCGGCCCTGACCGATGTTGGAGCGGGCGACGAACGTCCCGGCGCCGAGCAGGTTCGGAGCGACCGGCGTCAGGCTCGCGCTGATCGGCCGACCGCCGCGCGACCAGCTCAGCGGCTGCGACGGGCAGGTGCCGCCGACGGGGTTGATGATGTCGCCGTGGTGGCCGACGGTATGCGCGCGAATGATCGAGCGATTCGCCGTGACGATGCGCTTGTACGGCTTCTTCGCGCTGGTCGTCTTGTGGCAAATCACCGTCTTGTGAGCCGACGTCGCAGCCTGCGCCCCGGCGTACCCGGCGAGCGCCAGCAGCGCGACGACGAGCAGAAGTCCATGTCGTCTCATGCTTCGATTCACCTTCCTTCTTCGGGTCCTCGGTGAAAAGTTCCCGTTTGCAGGCCGAACAGGCGCAATGCCGAGCGAGCCTTACAGGCCGTTTACAACGGGGTCCGACGAACTTACGGGCTCAGGCGGAACGGCGGGTACTGGTCGGTGACGAGAACGAAGGCGTACGCCCCGACCCGGTTGCCCCAGCGCAGGACACCGACCACGAAGTCGAACAGCCCGCGCGGGTAACGCCCCGTGAACAGGATCGCGAACCAGGCCACGATCACTGACACGATCGCCGCCAGCCAGAGGAAGATCAGCACGATGTAGTGCGGGATCGCGAGCAGCCACTTCACGAGCGGCAGCCAGCGGTTCAGGTCGCGCTGGGCGTCGGGGTACGGCAGCTCGAGGTGGATCGCCTGGCGCTCATCGGTCGACGGGTAGTTGTCATCCAACAGCGCCAGGTAGGCGACAACCCGGTTCTCGAAGTGCACCAGCTCGAAGTTCCAGTCGTACCACCAGCGCGGATACTTCTGGCGGAAAAGGATCAGGAGCAGCGGTGCGAGGAAGAGCGCGCCGCCCGTGCTCGCGCCCCAGTGCCATTGGCTTGCGCCCCAGCCCGCTCCTTCCTCGCCCCCGCCCAGGGTCGCGAGGACGATCACGATCGGGATCGCCATGAAGATCCTGAAGCCTGTGGTCAACCGGTTCAGGTCGCGGTCGGGATAGTCGACCGAGAACTGCACCGGGTACGGCGTCTCGCCTGTCGTAGGAGTCTGTGGCTCCATCTCTGCACCTCCCGTTGTCACCGGCGGGCCGCGTCAGAGGCGGCCCGCCTCGATTATCCGCTCCAGGAACTGCTGCGTGCGCGCCTGCTTGGGGTGAGCGAAGATCTCGTGCGGCGGGCCTTCCTCCAGGATCAATCCGTCGTCGAGGAAGCAGACCCGGCTCGCGATGTCGCGCGCGAAGCTCATCTCGTGCGTCGCGATCAGCATCGTCATGCCGCCCTCGGCGAGCTCGCGGATCACGCTCAGCACCTCGGCGACGAGCTCGGGGTCGAGCGCGCTCGTGACCTCGTCCAGCAGCATCAGCTCGGGCCGCATGGCGAGCGCGCGCACGATCGCCACGCGCTGCTGCTGGCCGCCCGAGAGCCGGTCCGGGTACTCGTCGCGGCGGCCCTCGAGGCCGAAGCGTGCGAGCAGCTCCAGGGCGCGCGCCTCCGCCTCCACGCGTCCCAGGCCGAGCACGTCTCGCGGCGCCAGCGTGACGTTGCGCAGCACAGTCATGTGCGGGAAGAGATTGAAGGCCTGGAACACGATCCCGATTCGCCGCCGCACGGCGTTCACGTCCACGCCGCGGCGCGTGATCTCCTCGCCGGCGAGCACGATGCGGCCCGCGTCGAGCGGCTCGAGCAGGTTCACGCACCGCAGCAGGGTCGACTTCCCCGAGCCCGAGGCCCCGATCAGGCAGACCACCTCGTGATCCTCGAGCTCGAGGTCGATCCCGCGCAGCACCTCGTGGGCGCCGAACGACTTGTGGACGTTCTCGAGCTTCAGCGCGCTCACGCGAATCCTCCAGCCGCCTGGCGGCGGCGGCGGTCGCGCGCGATCAGCCAGTCGGTGAGCCGCGCCAGCGGGATCGTGATCGCGACGAAGAGCGCGGCCGCCGCCAGGTAGGCCCCGTAGGTGAAGGTCGCGCTCGAGTCGATCTGCGACTGGTTGAAGGCCTCGATCACCCCGAGCGTGCCCACGAGCGCCGTGTCCTTCTGGAGGCCGATGAAGTCGTTCAGGAGGGGCGGGATCACGCGCCGGATCGCCTGCGGCAGGATCACCCGGCGCAGGGCCTTGAAGCGCGAGAGGCCGAGCGACCGCGCCGCCGCCTCCTGGCTCGGGTGCACCGACTCGATGCCGGCGCGGTAGACCTCGGCCACGTAGCCGCTGTAGACGAGGATCAGCCCGACACCGGCCCAGAAGACGCGAGATGTCGGCACGCCCGTCAACTGCAGCGCCGGCGCGCCGAAGCCGAGCAGGGCGATGACGAGGATCGTCGGCACCCCGCGCGCGAGGTCCGAGTAGATCACGGCGAGCGCGCGCAGCGGGAAGAAGACCGGCCCCGGCAGGCTCCGCAGCACGGCGATCACCAGCGCGAGAACGAGGATGAAGACCTCGCAGACGAGGAAGATCTTCACGTTCAGGACGAAGGCACGGGCGATGTCGGGGAACGAGCCCGAGATGTCGCCCCAGTCGAAGAAGGTTCGGCGCACTTCCGGCCAGCCGGCCGACTGGGTGACCGCGACGACCACGAGCACCACGAAGACGACGGTGCTCAGCAGCGCGATCGCGACCCCGCGCGCGCCTTCGCCTTCGAAGTGCAGCCCAGCGAGCAGCCGCGAGCGGCGCTCTACTTCAGGATCGGAGCGCCGGTCGCCTTCGCTAGCCACTTCTGCTGAAGCTGCTCGAGCGTGCCGTCGCTACGGAGCTTCGCAAGCGCCTTGTTCACGCACGCGCGGAGCGAGTTGCCCTTCTCGAAGACCACCCCGAAATGCTCGCCGCCGGGCTCCGCCGGGAACTGGCCGAGCACCGTCGAGTTCGGCACCTGCACCGCCGTCACGTAGAAGGCCGTCGGGAGGTCGACGACGAGACCGTCGATTTGCTTGTTCTTGAGCGCCTGGACGGCCGCGGTGTTGGTCGGGAAGACGGACGGCTTCTTGGACGGCTTGATCTCGTCCTTGATGAACTGATAGCTCGTAGTCCCGAGCTGCGCACCGAGCTCGTACGGCTTGAGCGCGGCGACGCTCGTGGCGGAGGCGACCGGCGTGCCCTTGTTGACGACGACCGCCTGGTTGACGTCGTAGTACGACTTGCTGAAGTCGACCACCTTCGCACGCGCAGGCGAGAACGAGATCTGGTTGATGTCGAAGTCGAACGACTTCGGTCCCGGCGCGAAGGAGTTGTTGAACGGCACGTGCTTCCAGTCGACCTCGTCCTTCGTGAAGCCGAGCTTCTTCGCCACCGCGTAGGCGACGGCGCTCTCGTAGCCCTCCCCGCTGCGCGGGTCGCTGACCTGCCACGGCTTGTGCGGCGTGCCGCCGAACCAGGGCGGGAAGGCGGGGTTGTCGGTGCCGATCGTGAGCCGGTCGCTCGTGACGAGGTCGAGGTCGTCCTTGCTCGCGCAGCTGCTCGACGAGGTCGAGCCAGTTGACCCCGGCGAGCTCTTCGTCGAGCCGCAGCCGACGGCGGCGATCGCGGCGACCGCGACGAGCGCGGCCAAGACGAGCAGGGGGATCCGCCTGTGCCCGGTCACGTCGGTGAGGCTAACACGGGCGGTCGCCGTCCCAGCGGCCGTGCACGAGCGCTAATCCCTGACGAAGGTCTTACAGATCGCTCATGGAACTCGGCTAGAACGTGCACATGAGACAACCCTCCGCCCACACGAGAATTGCGACGGCGGCCGTGCTCGCGCTCGTCGCGCTGTCCCTCGGCGCGCTTGAAGGCGCCGCCGCCACACAGGCGCGCCCACTGAAGAAGCACGTGTCCGGTCAGATCGAGTCGCTCGCCTTCGACGGGGCGCGGGTCGCCTACGACGTCGCCGCGGACTACGGCGCCAAGCGGCTGTGCAACAGCGTCTACGTCTGGAATGTCCGCCGCGGCACGACGACGCGCGTCAGCGGCCGGCAGACCTGTGGCGCCGACAACACGAGCACCGGCGCCGGCGTACGTGAGCTCGCGCTGGCCGGCGGCCGTGTGGCGTGGATCGTGAATAAGGGCGGGAACTCCGAGAGCGGCGACTCCCTCTACGTCGCGAACGTCGCGAGCGCGCACGAGCGGCTGATCGCCTCGGCCTTCCGGACCGGTGACGTGAGCGGGATCCTGACCGGAAACTGGCTCGGCGGCCTGGTCGGGTCGGGCAGTTTCCTGGCCGTCGACCACTGGGCAACCGACTCGCACGGTGAGGTCACCTCTTCGCGCCTGCAGCGGATCGGCGTGCGTCTCGGCGACCTCGCCGACGGAAACGGCACGATGCTCGCGGAGGCGACGGACGGGAGGCAGGTGGCGGTCCTGCGCGGGGACGGCACGATCGGCCTGTACTCGACGCGCGGCGCGCTTTTGCGAACGGTAACGCCGACGCACGACGCGACGGAGGTGGCGCTGCGCCGCGACTACCTCGCGGTCCTGACGACCGCGGACACGCTCGAGGTCTACAACGCGCACTCCGGCCGACGCCTGCGCACGTGGCGCGTGGCGCACGGGGCACATTCGCTGGACGTGAGCTCCGGTTTCGCGACGTACATCGCCCCCTTCCCGGGCGGCGGCTATGCGCGGCTCGTGCACATCCGGCGGCTCAAGAGCGGGCGCGACCGCGTGCTCCCGTCGACGCCGCCTCAGCTGATCGGTGTCCAGATCGAGCCCGTCGGGCTCGTCTACGCCCTCAACCGCGTCGCGCCTGGCGAGTCCGGGACGCTCGTCTTCGTCCCGATGAGCCGGGTCGTGCGCGCGGTGCGCGGCGGCTAGCCGCTCAGGCTGCGACGCCCGTGAACTGCGGGATCACGTCACTGCCGTAGACGGCGAGCGTCTCGTCCGCGCGCTCGGTCATCAGATAGATGTCGAACTGGTCGACACCGATCGACTCGAGCTCGCGCAGCTTCTCCGTGATCTGCTCCGCGTTGCCGAGCACGCAAAAGCGGTCGCAGATCTCGTCGGTCACGAACTCGCCGTGCTTGGCGCCGACGCGGCTGTGGTCCTTGTAGTCGTAGAACTTGCGCGCCTTGACGTAGTCGGTGAGCGCGCTCGGGATCTCGTCGGAGTCCTCGCCATAGCGCTCGACCAGGTCCATGACGTGGTTCGAGACCATCGCCGGGAACCACCGGACCTGGTCGCGGGCCTCACCGAGGTCGTCGGAGACGTGGCTGGGGGCGCAGACGATGCACTGGAGCGCCTCGGGATCGCGGCCGGCCTCCTCGGCGGCTTTGCGCGCGGTGCCCATGATCCACTGGATGATCTGAGGGTCGGCCAGCTGGATGATCACGCCGTCCCCGACGCGACCGGCGACGCCGAGAGCGCGCGGGCCATAGCCGGCGACGTGCATCGGGATGTCCGGAAGCTCCTTGCGCACCCAGGTGAGCTCGAGCTCCTTGCCGTTCCACTCGACCTTCCGGCCGTTCATCAGGTCCTTGATCATCACGAGGCGCCGTTCGAACTCGTCCACCTTGACCGGCTTGAGCCCGACGACGCGGCGCGATGAGTCGCCGCGACCGATACCCATCACCATGCGGCCGTTGGAGACGTCATGCGCGGTCGCGTACCAGCTCGCCGTGATCGTTGGGTCGCGGATGCCCGGGTTCGTGACGCAATGACCGAGCTTGATCCTCTCGGTCTGCGTCGCCGCGATCGGGAGGAGCGCGTAGCTCTCCTGCCAGAGGATGTGCGAGTCGTACGTCCAGCCGTACTCGAAGCCGTTGCGCTCGCCGTTCTGCAGCACCTCGACAAGCCGTGTGTAAGGCGGGTCCGGCAGGGCGGTCACGCCGAAGCTCAGCATCTGCTCCTCCTCCCGGGTCGCTGGCAGGGGAATGAGCATACCGCCCCGAAATCCGCCCGCACATGGCCCTCGCCTTCCTCGTGCTCGCGGTTGCCGCCGGCGGCGCGCTGCCGTTCCAGGCCGGGATCAACGCGCGGCTCGCCTCGTTCGTGGGCGGGCCGATCCGTGCGTCGATGATCTCGTTCGCCGTGGGGACGGTCGTGCTCTTCGTGCTGGCGCTGATCGCGACGCGCGGTGTGGTCGCCACGGGCCGGCTCGAGCAGGTGCCCTGGTGGGCGTGGATCGGAGGCGCGGTCGGCGCGGGCTACGTGGCGTCGACGGTCGCGGCGGCCCCGCGGCTCGGCGCGCTGAACCTGTTCGCGGCCGTGATCTTCGGGCAGCTGCTCTGCTCGGTGCTGCTGGATCACTTCGGCGTGCTCTATCCCGAGCACGGGCTGAGCGCCGGACGGATGGCGGGCGTCGTTCTCCTTGGCGCAGGCGTTGCGCTCGTTCGGTTCTTCTAGATGCCTTAGGTCATGGTGGTCACCACCAGTCGCGGGCGGAGTCCGTCGTCGGCGTAGCGCGAGCTCGGCAGGGCCGGACCACCCTCGTCGTACGACTCCTGCTCGTCGAGGAGCTTCAGCAGGATCCCATCGTTCGGCGCGGCACCGGAGAGCCACTCCGCCACGGTGTCGGTCAAGTCCCACACGACCCACTGCGACGCCGCGCCGGGATCGAGCTCGGCGTACGCGATCGCAGGGCCGAAGGCCACCTCGCGCCGCGAGTACCAGTCTTCCGTGTTGATCGGCCGCGCCTCGATTCCGAAGCTGCGGAGGTCGCAGGGAACCGTCCGCCGCCGTGGGGCGACACACGTGCCGTCGTACCGCAGCCAGAGCTCCGCGGACACCACCGTCGCGGACGGAGGGAGCGCGTCGAGCGAGAAACGCAGCGCCGACCGCCACACCTTGTCGCCCGCGCCGCCGAGCTCGAGCCGGTCGAGCCGATCGCGGTAGCAACGTTCCTCCCAGTCGTAGCCCCAGCTGCACAGGAACGGCAGCGAGACGTCGTCGGCCGCAGGCAGCGCGACGGTGTCGTAGTCCGTCGCGCGAGCCGCACCGGTCAGCACGAGGGCAAGGAGGACGACGGGCAGGATCTTCACCTCCCTAGCGTGCCGGCCAATCCGTCACCCGTGGGTAACGCCTTCGTGCCGAAAGTGGAACCTCGTCAGCTGCCGGCGGCGACGCGGGCGATCGTCTTCTCGGCCAGGCGATCCAGGGCCTGGACCGAGAGCTCGAGATGCTCCTCTTTCGTGTCCTCGAGCTTCGTGTGCGAGAGGCCGCGCAGGCTCTGGACGAACAGCATCACCGTCGGCACGCCCGCGCGCGCGACCTCGGCTGCATCGTGCAGGGGCCCGCTCGGCAGGCGATGCGACTCGCCGGCCGCCTCGCGGATCGACTCCTCCGCCAGCGAGATCAGCGCCTCGTCGAAGAGGATCGGCTCGATGTTCCAGATCCGCTCCCACTCGACCTCGACGTCCTCGTCCTGGGCGAAGCGCCTCGAAGCGGCTTCCGCGTTGCTCAACATCTCCGCGAGCTCGACCGCGTCCAGGTGCCGTTGGTCGAGCAGGCACTCGGCGGTCTCCACCACCGAGGTCACGATCCCGGGCCGCGTGACGACACCGCCCATCGTGCAGACCGCGCCGTCGCCGGTCCGCTTTGCGATCTCGCGGATCTCGAGCTCGAGCTTCGCCGCCCCCGCGAGCGCGTCCCGCCGCTTGTCCATCGGCGTCGAGCCCGCGTGGGCAGCCTGACCGCGAAAGGTGACCTGGTGCCGCTCGACGCCGAACGTCCCGAGCACGACACCGAGCGGCAGTCCCATCGACTCGAGCACCGGCCCCTGCTCGATGTGCAGCTCGAGGTAGGCCGCCGCGCCCTCGAGCTGCGAGCGGGCCTCAAGCGCGCGGTCGAGCTCGACGCCGTGCTCGCTCAGCGCATCCGGTAGCGCCACGCCTTCCGCGTCCCGCCGTCGGCGGAGCTCGTCCTGGTCGGCCATCGACCCCGCGGCCGCCGACGAGCCGAAGAGCGACCGCCCGAAGCGCGCGCCCTCCTCGTCGGCCCAGTTCACGAGTCGCACCGTCGCGGCGGGCTGGCCTGCCTCGGCGAGCCGCCGCACGACCTCGAGGCCGGCCATCACGTTCAGCGCGCCGTCGAGCCAGCCGCCGTTCGGGACCGAGTCGATGTGCCCTCCGATCAGCACCGCGCGCTCTTCGGCCTGGCCGCGCAGCGTCCACCACTGATTCCCGGCCTCGTCGATCTCCTCTTCGAGCGGCAGGCCGTCGAGCTTCTCGCGCAGCCAGCCCCGCGCCCGCTCCCAGGTGTCCGTCCACGCGACCCGCTGCGCGCCGTTCTCGTCGCCGGTCAGGTCGCGCAGCTCCTTCAGCTCCGCGACGGTTCTCGACGGATCCAGCGGCACGGTCCGACTCTAACCGCCCGCACCGGAGTGTGGTAAGCATCCGCCGATGGCCTCCATCGCGATGGAGCAGCCTGGGCGGGCGAGGGTCGGCGAGGCAGCGCGCGGCGCGAAACGCGTTGGGCTCCTCCTGGCTGGGCTTGCCGCCTTCTGGGGTCTCTGGGAGGCCTACCGCTGGGTCGGCGAGAGCATCGGGATCACGTGGCCGTTCCGCGTCGACGCGACGAACATGCCGCACATCCACGACATGCTCAACGCGCTCACGAAGCCGCTCCAGCCCGGCGGCCCGCCGCTGATCCAGGAGGAATGGCACTGGGCGCTGTTCACCGGCAAGGAAGCGCTGCTCGGCTTCGCGCTCGGGGGCCTCGTCGGCTTCGGGATCGCCGTCCTACTCGCTCACTCACGAATCCTTCGGCGCGGCCTGCTCCCCTACGTCGTCGTCTCGCAGACGGTGCCCATCCTCGCGATCGCGCCGATGGTCGTCGTCGGCCTCGGCACGAAGGGCGTCCAGCCGTGGGTCGCCGTCTCGGTGATCGCCGCCTTCTTGACCTTCTTCCCCGTCGCGATGAACACGCTGCGCGGGCTGCTCTCGCCGGACCCGCGGTCCCTGGAGCTGATGCGCTCGTACGCCGCCGACCGGCGCTCGGTGCTCTGGAAGCTGCGCCTGCCCGCGTCGCTGCCGTTCGTCTTCTCGGCGCTCAAGATCTCCGCGACCGTGAGCGTGGTCGGCGCGATCATCGGCGAGACCCCCGCGTCGATCCAGGACGGCCTCGGGGGCGCCATCGTCAACTTCAACCAGTACTACTCGACCGGCCCCGAGCGGCTCTGGGCCACGAACATCGTCTGTGCGGCGCTGGGCCTCGTCTTCTACGGCGCGGTCGTCCTCGCCGAGCGGCTGATCCTCAGGCGCGCTCCGGAGCATGTCGCATGAACGACCGGCCCGCAGTCGCCATCTCGGGCCTGACGAAGCGGTTCAAGGCCGGCGTGACCGCGCTCAGCGGGATCGAGCTCGAGGTTCAGCCGCGCGAGTTCATCTCGCTGATCGGGCCCTCCGGCTGCGGCAAGTCGACGCTGCTCCGGATCATCGGCGACCTGATCGAGCCGAGCTCGGGCACGGTCGAGGTGAATGGCAAGCCGGCACATCGCGCGCGACTCGACCACGACTACGGAATCGTGTTCCAGGAGGCGGTTCTGTACGACTGGCGCACGGTCTGGAAGAACATCGCGCTGCCGCTCGAGCTGCTGCGCTGGAGCCGCGAGAAGCGCGCCGCCCGCGTCAAGGAGCTGCTCGCGCTCGTCGAGCTGGAGGGGTTCGAGGACCACCACCCCTGGCAGCTCTCCGGCGGGATGCAGCAGCGCGTCTCGATCGCCCGCGCGCTCTCGTTCGACCCAGCCCTGCTGCTGATGGACGAGCCCTTCGGTGCGCTCGACGAGATGACCCGCGAGCGCCTGAACCTCGAGCTGCTGCGGATCTGGGACGCAAGCGGCTCGACGATCGTGTTCGTCACGCACTCGATCCCCGAGGCGGTGTTCCTCTCGACGCGAGTCGTCGTGATGTCGGCGCGGCCGGGCCGGGTCGCCGGGATCGTCGAGGTCGACCTGCCGCAGCCACGGACGGCGCGCACCCGCGAGGAGCCGCGGTTCTTCGAGCTCGTGACCGAGGTCCGTGAGCGCCTGGCGGCGGGCGGCGTCGAAATCGCGACGGCCGAGGCCGAGGGGGTCACATGAGCTTGGCCGTGGTGCAACGGCGCCTCGCAGACTGGGCCCCGCCGCTGCTCGTCTTCGTGCTCGGAATCGCCGCCTGGCAGGGCCTCGTCGTCATTTTCCACGTCCAGGAGTTCCTGCTTCCGAAGCCGAGCGAGATCGCGCGGACGTTCTGGGACGAGCGCGGCACGCTCTGGCACGCGGGGATCTACACCTTCAAGGAAGCCCTCGGCGGCTTCGCGCTCGGCTCCGGGCTCGCGATCCTCGTCGCCCTGCTGTTCGCCGCCTATGCGCCGCTCGGAACCGCGTTCATGCCGTTCGCGGTCGCGGCGAACGCCGTGCCGATCATTGCCTTCGCGCCGATCATGAACAACTGGTTCGGCCTGCTGAACCCGTTCTCGAAGATGGCCATAGCCGCCGTGCTCTGCTTCTTCCCGGTGCTGATCAACACGCTCCGCGGGCTCACCTCCGTCGACCCGCGCTCGATCGAGCTGATGCGCTCCTACGCCGCCGGCCGCACCTCGATCTTCCGCCGCGTCCGCATCCCAGCCTCGCTGCCGCATCTATTCGCCGGCTTGAAGATCGCGAGCGTGCTCTCGATGATCGGCGCGATCGTCGGCGAGTACTTCGGCGGGCCGATCAACGCGCTCGGCGTGACGATTCTCAACGCGTCCGCCTACACGAACTTCCCGGTCGCCTGGGCGGGGATCCTGCTCGCCAGCGCGTTCGGCATCGTCTTCTACGGCGCGGTCGCATTCGCCGAGCGGCTGACCACCTCCTGGGACCCCTCGCGCCGGGACTTCCACGCGGAGTGAAAGGCAGTCAGAATGGCGCGAACCGGACCGCGGTCGTCGATACGAAAGGGGAACGGATGAAGGGCAGGTTCCTGCTCGCTGCGCTCGTCGTGCTCGTGAGCGTGCTCGCCGCCGGATGCGGCGGGAGCAGCAAGTCGTCGGAGGGCGACACGGGCGAAGGCGGCGGCGCGAAGAAGAAGGTCACGCTGCAGCTCAAGTGGGTCACGCAGGCCCAGTTCGCGGGGTACTACGCGGCCAAAAAGAAGGGCTACTACGACGAGGAAGGCCTCGACGTCAACATCAAGGTCGGCGGCCCCAGCATCACGCCCGAGCAGGTCGTGCTCGGCAAGCAGGCCGACTTCGGGATCGACTGGCTGCCGAGCCTGCTGGCCGCACGAGACACCGGTCAGAACCTGGTCAACATCGGGCAGGTCTTCACCCGCAGCGGGATGCTGGAGCTCACCTGGAAGGACTCCGGCATCACGTCGATCGGCCAGATGCGAGGCAAGAAGGTCGGCGTCTGGTGCTGCGGAAACGAGAACGAGCTCTACGCAGCGCTGAACAAGAACGGCATGAACCCGAAGAAGGACGTCACGATCGTCAACCAGCCGTTCAACATGGACCTCCTGCTCAAGCGGCAAGTCGACGCCGCGGCGGCAATGACCTACAACGAGCTCGCTCAGGTCCTGGAGACCCAGAATCCGAAGACCGGAAAGCTCTACCAGCCGAGCGACCTCAACATCATCAAGATGGAGGACGCGGGCACCGGGATGCTGGAGGACGGCATCTTCGTTCGCGGCGACTGGATCGCCGACAAGGACAACGAGGAGACGGCCAAGAAGTTCCTCGCGGCGAGCTTCAAGGGCTGGATCTACTGCCGCGACCACGTCACCGAGTGCACGCAGATCGTGCTCGACAACGGGCCGACGCTCGGCAAGGGCCACCAGACCTGGCAGATGAACGAGATCAACGCGCTCATCTGGCCGGCGCCCAAGGGGATCGGCGTGATGGACAAGGCCGCCTACCAGCGGACGGCGAAGATCGCGCAGCAGTTCGGTGTGATCAAGAAGGCACCGAGCGCCGACGCCTACCGCACCGACCTCGCGCAGGACGCGCAGGACGAGGTCTCGGCGGAGGGGACGGACGTCAACGGCAACGACTTCCAGAAGGCCAGCGTCAAAGTCACGCCTAAGGGAGCGTAGAAAGCCCGAATCGGGGGCCTCCTTTCCGGGAGGCCCCCGATTTGCTCTACGCTCGCTGCGAGCGCGAGACGAGGGAGGGCCGGGATGTCAGTTCTGATCAAGGGCGGGCGGATCATCACCGCCGCCGACGACTACGTCGCCGATATCTACGTCGAGGACGAGACGGTGTCGCTGATCGGCGAGTCGATCGACATGAGCGCCGACAAGGTGATCGACGCGAGCGGCAAGTACGTGCTGCCGGGGCTCGTCGACCCGCACACGCACCTCGACATGCCCTTCGGGGGGACGGTCACGATCGACGACGTCGAGTCCGGCCAGACCGCAGCGGCCTTCGGCGGGACGACCTGCCACGTCGACTTCATCATCCAGCCGCAGGGCTCGACCTTCGCCGACGCGCTCGCCGACTGGCGCAGCAAGGCGAACGGCAAGCAGGTGATCGACATGGGCTACCACATGGCGGTCACCGACCTCCACGAGGGTGGGTCGCTCGAGGAGCTGGCCTCGCTCCCGGACGAGGGGATCACCTCCTACAAGCTCTTCATGGCCTACAAGGGCGCGCTGATGGTCGACGACGAGACCCTCTTCCGGACGATGGAGGTCGCCGCCGAGACCGGCGCGCTCGTGATGGTGCACGCCGAGAACGGCGACGCGATCGACGTGCTCGTCAAGAAGGCGCTCGCCGAGGGCCACACCGAGCCCAAGTACCACGCGCTCACGCGCCCGCCCGAAACCGAGGGCGAGGCAACGAACCGCGCGATCCAGCTCGCGCGCGTCGCAGGCTCGCCGCTCTACGTCGTCCACGTCTCGTGCAAGGAGTCGATCGAGCCGATCGAGCTCGCGCGGGAGAAGGGCTGGGACGTCTGGGGCGAGACGTGCACGCAGTACTTCTTCATCGACTACACGTACCTCGAGAAGCCGAACTTCGAAGGCGCCAAGTACGTCTACACGCCGCCGCCGCGCGCGAAGGAGAACCAGGAGCACCTCTGGAACGCCGTCCGCACGGACACGCTCTCGGCGATCTCGACCGACCACTGCGCCTTCCTCTGGGACGGGCAGAAGAGTCTCGGCAAGGACGACTTCTCCAAGATCCCGAACGGCGGGCCGGGTCTCGAGAACCGGCTGCACATGATCCACGAGTTCGGCGCTCGCGCCGGGCGGATCTCGCTGAACCGCATGGTCGAGCTGCTGGCGACGAGCCCCGCGAAGCTCTTCGGCCTCTACCCGAAGAAGGGGACGATCGCCGTGGGCTCCGACGCCGACATCGTCGTCTTCGACCCCGAGCGCACGCTGACGATCACGGCCACCGGCCAGCACTCGAAGACCGACTACAACCTCTACGAGGGCACCGAGGTCACGGGCTCGCCCGAGGTCGTGCTCCTGCGCGGCAACGTCCTCGTCGAGGGCGGCGAGCTGGTCGCCTCACCGGGAATCGGCCGCTACGTCCCTCGGGCGCGCTTCGGGCAGGAGCTGCGGGCGAAGGCCGCGGTCGCGTGACGCGGCTCGTCGCGGCCGCCGTCGTGTCGGCCGCCCTCGTGCTCGTCGCCCCGGCCGCGGCGAAGACGACCTACTGCAGTCCAACGGGCGACTTCTGCACCTCCGTCGTGAGATTGAAGGGCGTGCGCTACCTGCGCATCAGCACGTTCAGCTTCACCGGCCGCGTCAAGATCTGCGTCCGGGACCCGACCGCGGCCCGCGTCCGCCACAGCTTCCGGCTGCGCAAGACGGCGGGCGGCGTCTACCAGGTCAAGCTGATCTGGAAGCGGCACTACCCGAACCGCGGCGCCGGCACGTACCGAGCGTCGTTCTTCCTGGGCGCAACGAGACTCGGCCCCGTGCTGGCGTTCGTGCAGCCCTGAGGGGAACTCGATCACTTTCGAACCGGCGGCGGCGCCCCTGCGAACCACACGCGGAACGACTCTCACGTGCGGGTCGTTTGCCATACCGTCCGCCGCTCTCGAGGAGGCATCGATGGCACGGAAGCGCTGGTTGACCGCCCTGACCCCGGCCGAGTGGCTTCGGCTGTCGGGGTTCGCCGGGGGCGTAGCCCTCCTCCACGTGCTGGGCTGGGGGCTCTTCCTGTGGTACTCGCGCTCGAACCCTGCTCTTGCGGGCCTGGGCACGCTCGCCTACACCTTCGGTCTCCGCCACGCGTTCGACGCCGACCACATCGCGGCGATCGACAACACGACGCGCAAGTTCCTCCAGGAGGGCAAGCGGTCACTCGGCGTCGGCTTCTTCTTCTCGCTCGGCCATTCGACGATCGTCTTCGCCCTGGCCGCCGGCCTCGCGGTCGCCGCCCACACCGTCGACTCCACCATCCCGGCGTTCCAGGACTACGGCAGCTCGATCGGCGCGAGCGTCTCGGGCACGTTCCTCTGGCTGATCGGGATCCTGAACCTGCTCGTCCTGCTCGACATCCTGCGGATCTTCCGCGACATGCGCCGTGGCTCGTACGACCGTGAGCGGCTCGAGCAGCGGCTGCTCGACCGGGGCTTCATGAACCGGTTCTTCCTCGGCCGGTTCGCGCGGCGGATCAGGGCGAGCTGGCAGATGTACCCGCTCGGGCTCCTGTTCGGGCTCGGCTTCGACACGGCCACCGAGGTCGGCCTGCTCGCCCTCGCGGCCGGGGTCGCCACCCATCACGTCCCCGTGCTCGCGGTGCTCTCGCTGCCGCTCCTCTTCGCCGCCGGGATGTCGCTGATGGACACCGCGGACGGTGCGTTCATGAGCCAGGCCTACGGCTGGGCGTTCTCGAACCCGGTCCGGAAGGTCTACTACAACATCACGGTCACGAGCCTTTCGGTCACGGTCGCGCTGCTGATCGGGACGATCGAGCTGCTCCAGGTGGCGGCGACGAAGCTCTCGCTCGAGTCCGGGTTCTGGGCGTTCCTCACCGGCCTCGACTTCGGCAAGCTCGGCTACGGCATCGTCGGCCTGTTCGTGCTCACGTGGGTCGTCTCGCTCGCCGTCTGGAAGCTCCGCCGGATCGAGGAGCGCTGGGCCGCGCTGCTGCAGGACGGCTGACGCGGCTAGACCGGCGGCTCCGGGTCGTACTGGATGTAGCGACGTACCTCTCGCGCGCGCTCCGGCGAGTGCAGTCGCGCGACGAGGTGGAGCGCCATGTCGATCCCGGCCGAGACGCCGGCTGCCGTGACCACCTCGCCGGAATCTACGAAGCGGTCGTCCGGCCGAATTTCGATGTCCTTGCCCAGCGTGGGCAGCTCGTCGAGCCTCCCCCACCAGGTGGTCGCCGGCCTGCCGTCGAGGAGGCCGGCATCCGCGAGCACCAACGACCCGGTGCAGACGCTGGTGACGAGGGCGCCGCTCGCGGCGAGGCCGCGGAGCCAGCCGCGCACGGCCTCGTCGCCGAGCTGAGCCCGCGTGCCCACCCCTCCGGGGTAGACGAGCACGTCGAGCCTCGGCGCGCTCTCCCAGGTCTCGTCCGGCAGGACGCGCAAGCCTTTCGCGCACGTGATCGTGCCCGCCTCGCGCGCGAGCGTGAGCACGCGTACGCCGTCGTCGGGCCACTGCGTCGCCCAGGCGGCGAGCACCTCCCACGGCCCCGCCCAGTCCAGCTCCTCGGCGCCGTCGAAGAGGGCGACTCCGATTACCACGTCTACTAACGCGTCTGCGGGAAGCCCAGGTCGACCTTCGACGTGGCCGGGTCGGGCCAGCGCGAGGTGACGACCTTTCCCTGCGTGTAGAACTGGATCCCCTCGGGCCCGTAGATGTGCAGGTCACCGAAGAGGGAACTCTTCCAGCCGCCGAAGGAGTAGTAGGCAACCGGAACCGGGATCGGGACGTTCACCCCGACCATTCCCGCGTTCACCTCGAACTGGAACCGCCGGGCGACGCCGCCGTCGCGGGTGAAGATCGCGACGCCGTTGCCGTACGGGTTCTCGTTTACGAGCCGAACGGCCTCCTCGTAGGTGTCCACGCGCGTGATCCCGAGCACCGGCCCGAAGATCTCGTCCTTGTAGACGTCCATCTCGGGCGTGACCTCGTCGAGGAGCGTCACGCCGAGGAAGAAGCCGTTGCCGTCGGGAGCGGTCTCGCGGCCGTCGGTGACGACCTTCGCGCCCTCCTCGCTGCCCTTCTCGATGTACGAGGCGACCTTGTCGCGGTGCTCGCGGGTGACGAGCGGGCCCATCTCGGAGTCGGGGTTCATCCCGTCGCCGACCACGACCTTCGGCAGGCGCGCCTGGATCGCGCCGACGAGGTCGTCCGCGGCATGGCCCACCGCTACGAGCATCGACACCGCCATGCAACGCTCGCCCGCCGAGCCGTAGCCGGCGCTGACCGCGGCGTCTGCGGCCATCGCGATGTCGGCGTCGGGGAGCACGATCATGTGGTTCTTCGCGCCGCCGAGCGCCTGGACACGCTTGCCGTTCTTGGTTCCCGTCTCGTAGACGTAGCGGGCGATCGGCGTCGAGCCGACGAACGAGACCGCCGCGATCTCCGGGTGCTCGAGGACCGCGTCGACCGCGACCTTGTCGCCGTGGACGACGTTGAAGACGCCGTCAGGCAGCCCGGCCTCCTTCAGCAGCTCGGCGGTGAGCATCGAGGCCGAGGGATCCTTCTCGGAGGGCTTCAGCACGAACGTGTTCCCGCAGGCGATCGCGGGAGCCCACATCCACATGGGCACCATCGCGGGGAAGTTGAACGGGGTGATCCCGCCGACGACGCCGAGCGGCTGACGAATCGAGTAGACGTCGATCCCGGTCGAGGCCTGCTCCGAGTAGCCGCCCTTGAGGAGCTCGGGGATCCCGCAGCAGAACTCGATCACCTCGAGCCCGCGCGCCACCTCGCCCTTCGCGTCGGAGAAGACCTTGCCGTGCTCGAGCGTGAGCAGGCGCGCGAGGTCGTCGGAGTGGTCGTGGACGAGCTCGCGGATGCGGAAGAAGAGCTCGGTGCGGCGCGAGAGCGAGACGGCGCGCCAGCTCGCGAACGCACCCTTGGCCGCCTGGACGGCCGCGTCGACCTCCTCGACCGAGGCGAAGTCGACCTCGCTGGTCTGGACGCCGGTAGCGGGGTTGAAGACGGGCCCGCTGCGGCCCGAGGCTCCCTCGACGTGCTTCCCGTCGATCCA
>Ga0307318_10000204_pt1 | contig 18965 bp, 14 predicted proteins | sample ER_DNA_367_FD_194500 | JGI IMG/M metagenome (GOLD analysis project Ga0307318, IMG submission 194500) | Bulk soil microbial communities from the East River watershed near Crested Butte, Colorado, United States - ER_DNA_367 | ecosystem: Environmental > Terrestrial > Soil > Floodplain | place...
ATCAGTTCGACAAGAGGGTGACCCGCCAGGTCGCACATCCATTTGTGAGACTCCTCATTTGGGCAAGCCAGGCACGCTGGATGCGCGGGAATGGTCGCCCGGCTAGCAACCTGGTTAGGGACAGGAGAAGGTGAACAATGGTCGAACGCCCGGTCGAACGCTCAGTGCCAGGCCCCGGCTGGGCCTTGCTGATCATGCTGCTGCTTCTCGCAGGAATGTGGGTGCTGGAGTTCTTTGATCAGCTGAGCGGCAATGAGCTGGACCAGCTGGGCATTCACGCTCAGGAAATCGATGGGGTGCCTGAGATCTTCACCGCACCGTTCTTGCACGCGGGCTGGGATCATCTGATCAGCAACTCGCTGCCCTTCCTGGTGCTGGGATTCCTCGTGTTGCTGAGTGGGCTGGCCAGGTGGCTCGTCTCATCATTGATCATCATCGTGACATCGGGCCTGACGGCCTGGTCCCTGACGCCGCCGCACACGATCATTCTGGGTGCGAGCGGCCTGATCTTTGGCTGGCTGACCTACTTGCTGGCTCGCGGCATCTGGTCCCGCCGTCCAGCGCAGGTTGTGCTAGCCGTACTGGTGCTGCTGTTTTACGGCGGGCTGATCTGGGGCGTTTTTCCCGGCAGCGCAGGAATCAGCTGGCAAGCGCACCTCGGCGGTGCAGTTGGCGGTGTATTGGCAGCCTGGCTCTTGCATCGGCGGGCAGCCCGCCGCCAGCTCGTGACCTCAGGATCGGTACGTCGCTACTGAGCGACTCTCTCTCGCTATTGAGATTTCGAAAACTCTGCAACGGTCGGAAATTCGACCTTGCCACTGCGGTTTCGAGGCCTATAACCCAGCATTGGTCGGAAATTTGAGCTACCCGCAGACGTGACCAGAGAGCCGACGGCTCAATGGTGGAGTCGGTAGAACCGCCAGAAGCCGAAGTCCTCGATAGGCAAGACCTCGACCGAGCTGAAACCGGCGCGTTCGGCGTAGTCGGTGAGGATCGAGCGGCGCATCACCGTGCCAGTGCCTTCCGAAGGCGTCGACGACAGGCCGTCGGGAAGGCAGATCAGCGTGCTGTAGCCGTACATCGCCTGCTCAACTGGATCACCTGGCGCAGTGAAGTCATCGGCAACGGCCTCGTCCATGATCACGACCAAACCATCGGCCCGGACGGCCTGGTGGATCGCTGCCAGTACGTCGACAGGGCGCGGCATGTCGTGGACGCACTCGAAAGCGAATGCGGCATCGAACGGCCCGAACTGGCTCAGCGACTTGCCCTGCGCGACGCGAAAGGTGGCGCGATCAGCTACCCCGGCGGCTTCGGTGTTGGCGTTCGCCGCCTGAATCGAAGGCGCGTCGACATCGACACCGACGACGGCCGCCGAGGGGTAGGCGCGTGCCAGCGCGATAGTCGACCAGCCCGCACCACAACCGACGTCGGCAATCCGGGCGCCCGCCTTTTCGAGTACGGCCTGAACCTCCGGCACCGAGGCGAGAGCTGGTGCCAATGCAGACTCGAACCACGGCCGGTTGAGTGCTGCCTGGGAATCGCGGGCATTGTCACCAAGTTCGGCCCAGCTGACTCCCCCACCGGCGCGGTATGCCGCCAAGAGTTTGTCCAGCTGTCCGCCGGTCGCAGCCATCATCTGTGGCAGGGCACCCAGATAGTTAAGGCTGTGGCGATCGGTCAGCACTTCCGCTGCGCCAGCTGGCAGGGCATAGCGTCTCTGTAGCCGATTACCGGCACCGTCATCGACGACCGTGAGGTTGCCAAAGACCGCCTGAAGCTCTAGCCACTCAACGGCGTAGCGCGCGTTCGTTCCGGTTCGCTCCGCGAGCTCTGCCGGAGTCGCCGGAGCTTGCGCAAGTGCGTCAAGCCAACCGAGACGCTCGCCGAGGTAGAGGTTGAAGGTCTCCATCGTGCCGAGCGTGGCCGCGAAGACCTTGTCGGCGAACTCCTGAGCTGTCGGCGGCGTGTTCGCCATTACGATTCCTCCTGCTAGATGACTACGCAGCTGAACGCTTCGGAAGGACTGCCCGTGCCCAACCCGATCAATGTTGCGGTCCTCGGATTTTGGCATGTGCACGCGGCGGAGTACGCAGCACGGGCTCAGCAGCATCCGGACACCGCGCTCGTCGCGGCCTGGGACGACGATGCCGCCCGGGGACAAGCGGGCGCTGACGCGGTTGGGGCGAGCTTCGTTGCGGATCTCGACGACCTGCTCTCCCGCGACGACATCGACGCGGTCACCGTAACGACAGCGACTACCGCGCACCACCCGCTGATGCTCCGCGCCGCTCGGGCTGGAAAGCACATCTTCACCGAGAAGCTTCTCGCTCCGACGGTCGACGAGGCCGAGGAAATCATTGCCGCTGCCGATCAGGGCGGAATCGCATTGGTGGTGTCCTTGCCGCGGCTGTATCACGTCTACACCCGGGCGATTGCCGATCAGCTTGGCGAGGAAAGGCTCGGCAACCTGACCTACAGCCGGATTCGGCTGTCTCACGATGGCGCGATCGCCGGGTGGCTGCCGGACCGTTTCTATGACCCGCAGGCTGCCGTCGGCGGCGCCCTCAGTGATCTCGGCTGCCATCCCGTCTACCTGACGCAGCTATTCCTGGGTGCCCTTCCGGCTACCGTGAGCGCTGCGTACGCCTCGTTCACCCGACGCCAGGTCGAAGACCAGGCCGTTGTGACGCTCGGTTACCCGGATGGGGCGATCGGGGTCGTCGAAACCGGCTTCCTGAGCAGCGACCCGTTCAGCATTGAGATCCACGGCACCAGCGCGAGCATCGCGTACGAGAGTACGGATCGCCAGCTTCGGATCCGTAATTCCGGATCGGATAGCTGGGAGGCACGTCCGGTGCCTCCTGACGAGGAAGACGCTTTCGGCCGGTGGGTGACTCATATTCGCGACCGCACCCGAGCCGATGACAATCTGACCCGCGCAGTCGAGCTCACCCGCCTCGTAGCGGCCGCGAACAGCGCGGCAGCTCGCGGCGCGACAGTGCCTTACCCGGGCGGTGCAGTGTGAACCCGATCAAGGTTGGTGTGATCGGCGGCGGCGGCATTGTGGGTGCGCATATCCGGGGCTATCGGGCGTACGCGGATGCCATCAGGGTGGTAGCCGTTGCCGACGTGATGACCGAGACGGTTCAGCGCCGGGCGGCCGAGCTCGATGCCGTCGCGTACGCCGATTTTCGGCAGATGATCTCCGAGACAGACCTCGACGCCGTCGATATCTGCTTGCCGCACCACCTCCATGCCGACGCAATCGTCGCGGCGGCTGACGCTGGCAAACACATTCTCTGCGAGAAGCCGCTCTGCCTCACGGTGCAGCAGGCCGAACTGGTGCAACGGGCGGTCAGTGCGGCTGGTGTGACGTTGATGTGCGCTCACAACCAGCTCTATCTGCCGGCGGTGGCCAAGGCCAAGCAGCTGCTGGAGCAAGGCGTACTCGGCACGGTCTACGAGGTTCGCACTACTGACAGCTTCTACAACGATTTCGACCCGCAGAACATGGGCTGGCGCGCGACGGCCGCGACCAGTGGTGGTGGAGAGCTGATGGACACCGGCTACCACCCGACCTACCTGATGCTTCACTTCGCAGGAGGCTCACCGACCGAGGCCACCGCGTTGTTGTCACGGCACCGGTTGCGCTTCATGGAAGGCGAGGACTCGGCGCAGGTGTTGGTGCGCTTCGACAACGGTGTCGTTGGCCAGCTGGTGACGAGCTGGGCGTACGACCCGCCGCCGAGCACCGAGCGGTTCTCCATTGTCGGAGAGCGTGGCTCGATGCACAGCGATGGAGGATCGCTGACGCTGACCCTGCGTGGATCGGGCAGTGAGACGTTCGCCTTCGATCCTGTGGACACCTATGCAGTGGAAATCGGCCGGTTTGCTGATTGTCTGCACACCGGCACCCGCCCGTTGCATACCGAGAAGGAGGGGATCGACGTGCTGTGTCTGATCTTGGCCGCGTACGAAGGGGCGCGTACGCGGACCATCGCGCCGGTCTCTCGGGTGTCTGACACGTCGGCTGGCTAGGCGACGGCAACGAGCCGATCTGCTGCCGGTACCGATTCGCCGAGACTCTTTGCGACCGCCCCACGGAGAATTTCGGCCGCGTCCTGCTCGGCCGCCTGGCTGGTCCAGCTGACGTACCCGTCCGGACGTACCAGGACAGCACCCGTACCGGCAAGCCCGTAGCGCTGGAGGAGTTCTCCAGTCGGATCGGATATCTCGGTACCGACGGCCAACACCTGGAATGGCGGCCCAGGGGGAAGCATCGTTGCCCCGGCTCGCCAGGCCCCACCGGCTGCGCCGATGATGAGCGTCAGGCGACCGTCGAACAGATCGATCGTCGACAGGCGTTTGCTTTCTCTGTCTACCCAGGCATGGGGTGCCCGAGCACCCGGTCGCACCCGCTGGCCGATCTCGTCGAGCGAGAGCTCACCAGTTTGTCCATCGGCAATGACCGTCGAGCCATATGTCACCCCGAAATCCGCGGCCAGCGACGATTCCGCAGAGCCGCCGATCCTGCTCTCCATGGACCTCGACGCATTGCGCCGGCCCACTGGGCCACGCTCGTCCTGATAGCTGTCCAGCAGCGTTTCGTGAGCCCAGCCCCGGGACACCCAGGCAAGCTTCCACCCGAGGTTGTGACCGTCGGCGATGCCGGTATTCATTCCTGTCGCACCCCGCGGTGTCGTACCGTGCGCCGCATCACCGACTAAGAAGGCCCTGCCGTACTGGTAGCGAGTAGCCACTGCCGCCGAGAAGTCCCAACGGAAGGTGGCCTGAATCTTCATGATGAGGTCGGACGCGCCGGCTGCCGTCCGGATGCGCTCAGCAAGGCGCTCCGGCGTCCATCGGGCCGCCGCCTCCGGCACACCAGATTCCAATTCCATGTCGTAGACCCACCGGCCGGTGCCGGTCGGCACGAATACGCCTTCGACCGCAGGTTTCATCACCGCGTGCAGAACGCAGAGTCGATGATTCACCAACGGCGCGAGATTTGCCTCGAACAGGGCGGCGAGGTGGACACCCTCCATACCAAGCGGCGCCAGCTCAATACCAAGCTGATCTCGAACCAGACTGCGCCGGCCGTCGGCTCCCACGATGTAGCGGGCGCGCACCTGATAGCGGTCACCGCGGTCGCGGCTGCGTAGCTCCGCTCGGACCAGATCGTCGTCCATGCTGAACGACAACAGATCGGTGCCGAACCTCGACTCGCCGCCAACATCATGGAAGTGATCAAGCAGGATGGGCTCGAGATAGTCCTGGGGCGCGGTCACCAGGTCTGTCGGGCTAACGGTGCGGCTCAAACCGAGCGGCGGCACGCCCAACGAGACCTCCTGTGCCGGCTGGGCCAGCGTTTCCGATATCGACATCGTGGTTGGCAACGTCATGTCTCCGCTGCGGACCTGATCCTCCAGGCCCCAGCCGCGCATGATCTCCATCGTGCGGCCTCGGATTCCGGTGGCCTTCGGGAAGATCGAGACCCCAGAGTGCCGGTCGACTAGCAGCACATGCGCCCCATAGCGCGCCGCCGCGATAGCGGTGGCGAGGCCGGAAGGTCCGGCTCCGATCACCAGCACGTCGTACGGGGTGTCCAGCTGACTCATGGCCATGGCTCCTTCACCGAGGTAGCAGATGACCTTCAGTTTTGGTGCTGGCCGCCGCGCACGGATCCGTGCTTATTACGGAGTTAGCCGGTCGAGGTAACCACGGAGCTCCTGTCGGCTTCGGCATCCGGTGCGGGCCAGCAAGCTGGACACATGGGTCTCGACGGTCCTGGGTGAAAGATAGAGCCGCTGCGCGATGTCGCCATTTGACAGGCCGCCGGCAACAAGGCGCAAAACGTCCATCTCGCGGCTCGTGACGCCCAGGCCACGGAGCGCCGACGGGACATCGGAGTCACCGCGTCCCCGTCTCGTGGGTGCCCCGGCTTGCCGCAACAAATCCCGACAGATCCGGGCCTGCGCCGCGTCATGGTTGCGTTCGTGAGCGACGAGGTCGATTCTGAGTTGACTCAACGGGTCGCCCCAGCCATCGCGGAGCGCGCACTCACAGGTGAACAGCCTCAGCAGTCGATGCCAGTACGGCACGGGCGACAGGTAATGCTCCCCTTCAGCGAATGCCTCCTCCGCTCGATCACGGTGTCCTTGGCGGCCTTCGGCGACGGCATCGGCATACTGCAGTGCTCCCTTGTTCGCCCGACGCAGGCCCGCCGGCAATTGCCGCAGAGCTGTCCGGGCCTCGGCATCGTTCTCGCCGACAATGGTGCGGACCAGCACCCAGAGCCCGAACTGGTGCAGCGGAGCAGCCGCAGCGTGGCCCATCAAAGCCTCGGCGAAGCGGTCCAGCAACAGCAACGCTCCCGGCAGATCGTGGCTCAGCAGCCGCGGCAGAGCCCGGACTGCCCAGATCTGGGCGAAAGTATCCGGGGGCAATCCTCCGTGAGCCTCGACCGCGGCCAGCTTGGCCGTCATCTGCCTTTCACGACCGGGCACTGCGTTGCTCTGTGCCAGTAGCAGATCGCCGAGTCCGAGTAGATATGGCGAGTGGAGGACTGCTCCAAGATCGAGCACTCGCTGTGCCGGCTCTTCCAGGCCATGAGTGCCGTTCGTCACGTATGCCTGCTCGCCGAGGATGACCTCAGCGCCACTGGCTTGGAGGAGTAAGCCACCGTCCAGCGCCAGGTCCCGCGCGCTGACCAGCTTCGCTGAGAACTCCTGGTCCAGCGCCTCGGCCGTGCCAAGCCCAAGTTCGGCCTCCACCCGCCATGGCCGAAGGCCGAACTCCGCGGCGACCCGACCGGCCCGGCGGAAAGCAGCCGAGGCGGCAGCAGGATCGCTGAGCCGAGCCAGCCGTCCGACAATGCACAGCGCCTCACACAACACTTCGGGATGCTGGTCGACCTCGGACCGCTCGACTGCACGGTTCGCGTGTTCGACGGCGACGTCGATCCGTCCGGCTCCGTGAGCAGCCTCAGCGAGCAGCACTGAGGATCGCGCGTCGTCCGGCCGGCCGGCCTGGCCGACATACTCTTCGGTCTCTTTCCAGCGCCTGGCGATGATTGCTGCCCGGGCAAGCCGCAAGCACAGCTCCGCGTGATCATCGCCGGTCGAGACATCCAATGCCGTAGCTCCGACCTCGAGCGCCCGGTTGGCATCGCCGATCAGCGTGTAGAGGCGTACGCGTTCCATCGCCACCTGGACTGGCAGAGCAGCTTCCTCGGCCAACTGGTCCAGGCGCTGTTCGGCGCTGCGTATCGCCCCTTTCGTCATGTCGCGTCCGACCTGGCGAAGCCGGATCTCCGCCGCTGCCCCGCGGTCGCCGACAGCCGCCAAGAGGTCCGCTGCAGCCGACTCATCGTCCTCTCCGCCGCGGGCCAGCAATGCCCGAGCCGCGCGTACGGCGAGAGCCGACCGCTCAGGAGGCAGCAGTACGGCCGCCACCGCTTCCCGGGTGAGCGCGTGCCGCCAGCGCAGCCGGTTTTCTTCCGCGACGAGCAGATGAGCCTCCGCCGCGGCGCGAGCCGCAGACCAGACCGATTGCTCGTCAAGATCAGTAGCGGCGGCAGCGAGTGACCAGTCCGGCTCCCCACCGATCAGCGCCAGCGCACTCAACACTCGACGCTGCTCATCGGTCAGCAGGCCAAGCCGCGCATGGACGAGCTCGGCAAACGACTCTGGAACGGTAGCCGCCGTGCTCCGAGACGAATCTGATGTGCCGCTCAACAGCTCCTCGATCACGAGCGGAACGCCCTCAGCAATGACCAACTGACGCTGGGCTTCGGTCAGATCAGGACGCGACTGCTCGACCATGACCGTGGCATCCGCGTAGCTGATCTGGCCCAAACGGACATGGATCGCACCCGGTACCCGAGCCAAGTCTCGAGCCACCCATGAACCAGGCGAGTCGTCGCGTACGGTCGCGGCGACGATGATGGGCGAGGTGCTGAGGGCGGCACCGAGGGAATCGAGCATGGCCACCGTGTCCGGATCGGCCCAATGCAGATCTTCCAGCAGCAAGAGCGTTCCTGATCCGCCAACTGCTCGCAGGAGCCGCAACACACCCTCGCCCAGTACGACCGTCGGATCGATGGTGGAAGCGATTGGTTCCTCGGCGACGATGCCTGGCAGGACGCGACCGAGGGCCGCGCGGAACGGACGCAGTGCAGGAGCATCCAGCAGCGCACGGTCCCGCACCGCCTCCATCAGCGCCTGGGCAACTGGGCGTAGCGATCCGCCGCTGTCTATGGCGCGGCCCATCAGTACGACGAACCCACGACGGCGGGCCTCTGCCGCCCATTCCGTGACAAGGCGTGTCTTACCGATCCCCGCCTCACCGGTCAGGACCGCAAGTCCCCCGGCCCCAACCTCGGCGCGATCCAACATGTCGACCAGTAGCGCGAGCTCCTGCTCCCGGCCAACCATCCTCACGGGTGGAGTGTCCCAAACCACTACAGGTCTCGATACAGCAGGCGGTGCGCTGCCGCACTTGGCTCTTCACGGATTCTCAGCTCTGCGAGGCCGCCCAAGGAGCTTGGCTGGAAAACACTCGTGCCTCCCACCAGAGGCGAGAGGCACGAGCACATTCCCCGAGCGTGAGCGGCCGCGGGCCCAACAGTGAGTGCTCAACTCGCTGACTGCGAAGCGCGTTTTGCGCGCCTCACCGGCAACATGAAGACCACTCACCCGACCACACCCCGACGTTCCCTCCCCCAAGAGGAACGTTCAAGATGAACGCTGTCGAAGGGCGATGCCCGTCATTTGTTGGCTAACCAACTCCTGACACAGCAAGAAATTAGCGAAAGAGACCAAATCGTGTCGACCCCAATACGCCGGTTTGTCACCTTCTGGACATGTCAAAAAGTGGACATTGGGCGGATGTGTGAGTAGTCGAAGCAAGACCCCGAGTAACTTCGCACTGCATAGCGCGCATAACGCTACAGCAGATTGCTAGCTGCCGAGCAGCCCGCGGATTTCCTCCGCAGTCAGTGCTCCCCCAGCCAGTGCCTCGCCGCCGACGACCGCAGAGAAGAGCTCCTCTTTCTGAGCTTTCAGGTCCATCACCTTCTGTTCGATGGTGTCCTTGGCCACCAGCCGGTAGACCATCACGGTCTTGGTTTGGCCGATCCGATGCGTACGATCCACCGCCTGGGCCTCGATAGCCGGGTTCCACCACGGATCAAGTACGAAGCAGTAGTCGGCCTCCGCGAGGTTGAGCCCGAAACCGCCCGCCTTCAGGCTGATGAGGAAGACCGACGCGGTCTTGTCCCGAAACCGCTGGATCACCCGTTCGCGATTCCTGGTACGCCCGTCCAGGTACGCGTAGGGGATCTCTGCCTCGGCCAGGCGAGTCCGGATTCTGCTCAGGAACGTGGTGAACTGACTGAACACCAACGCTTGGTGGCCTTCGCCGACGAGCTCGCCGAGATCCTCGAGCAGGACATCGGTCTTGGCCGCGGGTACCGTGCCCTGGGTCTCGTCGACCAAGGCCGCGTCGAGACTCAGCCTTCGCAAGAGGGTGAGCGAGCGGAGCACCGTAAATCGGTTGCGATCGAGATCCTCGATAAGCCCCAGGACTTTCTGGCGCTCTCGCTGCAGATGCGTTTGGTAGATCCGACGATGCTTCGGGTGGAGCTCGACCTCGACAATCTGTTCCTGCTTGGGCGGCAGCTCCGTTGCGACGCTTTCTTTGGTACGCCGCAGCATCACAGGACGGATCCGCCGACGCAGCTGGCGCAGGCGAATCGCATCCTTGCTGCGCTCAATGGGTCGGCGGTAGTACTCCGAGAACCGGTCCGGATCAGGAAAAAGCCCGGGCGCGGCGATCGAAAGCAATGCCCAGAGATCCATCAGGCTGTTTTCCAGCGGGGTTCCGGTGATCGCCAGTTTGAACGGCGCCGCGAGGCGGCGGGCGCACTGGTAGGTCTTGGCGCGATGGTTCTTGACGAACTGGGCCTCGTCGAGAATGACTCCGGACCATTCCAGCCCAGCGAGCTTTTCGTTATCGATCCGGAGCAGGGCGTATGAGGTGATCACCACATCGGCCCCGACCAGTGCCGGACTTGTCGAGGCGCCCCGCTTCGACTCAGATTCGGTCAGGCAGACGACGCGGAGATCCGGTGCGAACTTGGCTGCTTCGTTGGACCAGTTCGACACAACGCTGGTCGGCGCGATGACCAGAAACGGGGGCTGCTCGGGACAGACCAAGCGGGCCCGGCAGATCAGCGCCAGCGCTTGGAGCGTCTTGCCCAGGCCCATGTCGTCCGCCAAGATGCCGCCCAGGTGATGACTCCACAGGAACCACAGCCAGCGGTATCCCTCGAGCTGGTAGGGCCGAAGCGTGGCGCGCAACGTCTCCGGAACATCCACGTCCTCGATCGTGGAGACATCGGTGAGTCCGCGCACGGTCTGCTCCCAGCGAGCCGACTGATCAATGGCGACGCCGAGATTGGTCAGGTCCTCCCACAAGCTGGCCTGGAATCGGTTGATGCTCAGCTCGGGTCGATGATGATCATGCAGCGCCTTGGACTCTTCGATCAGCTCCCGCAACTGGACGAATTCTGGTCGGTCCAAGGAGAAGTAGACTCCCGTTTCCAAGATCAGGAAGTCTTGCCCCTCGGTCAGCGCGACGAACAGATCCTCGAAGGGGATCACCTCGCCATCGATCGATACCTTGACGCGGAGGTCGAACCAGTCAGCGGAGTTCGGACGCTCAACCGCAGCCACTTCGACGCTGGGCGAAGACGTGGTTTCGCGGTACTCGCGCACCTCGCCGTCCAGGATGATGCGTACCCCTTCACGTTCCAGCTGCGGCAGGATCTGCTCAACGAATGTGAGGGCAACGAGGCCGTCCAGCAACACGTGAGGGGCCGGCCGCGGCGGCCGCTCCTTGCGCGAGCTGGCGAGCTGCGGGATCTCACCGTACGGCAACGGCAGCGCCACCAACTTGCGCTGCTCCTCCCCGAGGTCACGGATGCTCCGCCGCTCCGGGGGATCGTCGATCCCATACGTTTCGGTGCCGCCGATGCGGTCGTAATGCGCTGTCCAATCCAGGCGTACCCGGTGCTCGGGACGGAAGTGCACCGCAAGGCCCAAGATCGGCTCGACGTAGTCGGGCAGCCGCACCGATCGATCGGCAGAGGTGATGTTGATCTTCTGGCGCAAACGTGGCACGAAGTCGGTCAAGAACCGCGCCTCATCCTCGGCCGGAATCAGCAGCGAGTGAGGATCAACAATAAATTGCCGCAACTCCCGGCTGAGCAGTTCACCCAGTCGTGCGACGACAAGCTCCTGAACACCTGCAACCTCCTCACCAACGTGAAAGATGCCGTGGGCCGGCTCGCCAAGCACGCCGAGCGATGAGAGTTCCAGCTCGCGATCATCGAGCAGCACCCGCGCACCGACCAAGAGCCCGACGCTGGGATTGCGCTGAGCGTCGAGCACGACCGACGCTCGGTGTTCGGTCCGGATGGGCCCGAGCAGCGGCTTCACCGCAAGGATTGTCAACCCGGTGGTGGCAGCCTGGTCGAGCAATCCCCAAAAAGCACTGCTGACCGTGCCAAGCGAAAGCCAGGCGGTGCGCGGCAGGGCATAACGTGCGCTCGCGCCGGCTGCCGCGCGAAACTGCAGCAGCAGCTCTCGCTGCTCTGGAACGTAGGAGCGTGCAACGAAATCAAGATCGTCCCAGGAGATCCCGGAGCGCACCCAGGAGCCGCTGCGGTTCCGCCGGGCAGGCCGGATCCGCAGGTCCTGACGTCCGACGTAGCCCCGGAATGCGGGAATGCGCTCCACGCTGAACTCCAGCGCCAGCGGAGCCACATCGGCGGCAGGCACGGTCGGCTCGGCCGCCAGCAGCTTGTCGAGAATCCGCTCCCACTCGGGTCGTTCCACAGCTGTGCCAGCGACGAGATGGCGCGCGACGATGAGGACCGCAGCGGCATGCTTGCAATCCAACGCGACCGGGCAGGTGCATTGGCTGCGATACACGCTGATCGCCCCCGACCGGGAGCTCGCCAAGAACACGGTGACGGCGTAGTCATCGCGGACGGTGCCCCGAACTCGGCCCGTGACGGTAAGCGCATCGGCATCGACATCCACGTCGTAGACGTGGCCGGACTTGACGTAAACCATCGCTCTGGCGAACGCTTCGTGGCCGACCATCTGGATGATCGCCTCATGACTGAGAAGCGAATTCCACGACGCAGCAACCACGCCTTGCACCTTAGTCGCCGGTACTCACAAGTTTGATTGCCTCACTCGCCAAGCTCGCTCTGTCTGATTGCTCGCTCCGCTCGCTGCGATGTTCGCTGCGAGCCGCCGTCTTCGCGGATCCGACGAAACGATTGCGTTAGGAACCAACTCTGTTATCGACAACGTTTCGTCGGCTCCTCCTGCAGATCGGCGGCGCGAACATCGCGGGCGCGGATCGCGCTTGGAACCCGGCTACTTCGTCGTCACTCGCAGACGATAAAGCGTGTCTGCTCCCTCCTCCTCAGCACGCCGGGGCGCGATCCGAACCAACCTCTCAACAAGGTCGCGTACGACCCCGCACATCGGGTATTGGAAGTGTGCGACAGGATGTCGACAGCGCCATTCAGGCGACGAGTTTCCGAGGCCCATAGCGGGCAAACAACGAAGTGGGGAGGATCGATGAGCGAGTCAACGCAGGGTCCCGATGAGGGTGGCTCCGGCCTCGAGGGGCCAGCTGACGGTGGTGCAGATGGGATCCCAGGTGTTCAGGATGGAGGCGCTGACGGAACTGCCGACGCAGGAGGCCTCGGTGTGAGCGGCGACGGTGGCGCTGACGGCGGAGCAGATGGCGGCGCCGACGGCGGAGCAGAGGGTCCAGCAGACGGCGGCGCCGAGGGCACCCCTGGCATCCAAGACGGTGGCGCTGATGGCGAAGCCGAGGGTCCGGCTGACGGTGGAGCCGCCGGGGTCGCGGGTGTGCGCGACGGTGGTGCTGACGGAGGAGCCGACGGTGGCGCAGATGGAGGAGCCGACGGTGGCGCAGATGGAGGAGCCGACGGTGGCGCAGACGGCGGAGCAGATGGCGGCGCCGCTCGCTGAGGACTCGGTTCTCGCTCGACTCATCGCAGTCGGTCGCGATCGATTTGCTGATCAGTACTGGGGACAGCAACCGCTGCTGTCCCCTGCTGCCGATCTCCCCGGCGGGTTCGGGGCATTGCTCAGTGCGGACGCGATCGACGAACTGGTATCCCAGCGAGGTCTGAGAACCCCATTCCTCCGCGTTGCCAAGAACGGCGCGACTCTTCCCGACAAGGCCTTTACGGCCCAGGGCGGCGTCGGCGCAGGCATCACCGATCAAGTCAGCGACGACAGGCTTGTCCAGCTCTTTGCCGACGGCTCAACGCTGGTACTGCAGGCATTGCATCGCGTGTGGCCGCCGATCCTCGAATTCTGTCAGCAGCTTGCGGGCGAACTCGGCCATCCGGTGCAGGCCAACGCGTACGTCACGCCTCCGCAAAACCAAGGCTTCAGTGCCCATTACGACGTGCACGATGTCTTCGTACTGCAGATCGAAGGAGAGAAGCAGTGGCGGATTCATCCCCCCGTCTTGGAATCGCCACTACGGGATCAACCCTGGAACGACCGGAAGTCCTCGGTGGAGAAGCAGGCCCAGGAACCTCCAGTGCTCGAAGCCGTCCTCGGTCCGGGCGACTGCCTGTATCTGCCCCGCGGATATCTCCACGCGGCGACAGCTCTTGGTGGTGTCAGCACCCACCTCACACTGGGGATTCACGTGTGGACCCGGTTCGCGCTCGCTGAGCGTGTCATGAGCCAGGTCATGCGAATCCTCGCGGGAAATCCGGCCATGCGCGCGTCGCTGCCGTTGGGAGTGGACGTCGCCGATGCCACCGCCATGCGTCCCGACATCGCATTGATCACTGCGGCGCTGCTGGACGCCATCGAGCATCCAGATCTTGATCAATTGTCCGACTCGATGCTGCAGGATGCCCGTCGCAATCAGCGCGCGGCGCCAGTAGGTCCGCTCCGGCAGCTGCGCGATGCCGAGGCCCTCACCGACGACTCCGCGATCGCGCTCAGGCGTCACCTTGTCGCCTCCATTGATCACACTCGGTCGGGCTTGGTGGTACGCAGTCGCGCCGGCGACCTTTCCGTCAGCGAGGCCGATGTGGCACCGCTCAAGACGCTGCTGAGCGCTGGCACCGCCACCGCTGGTGATCTTGGTCTTGACCTGACGCGGCGCCTGCTGCTCGCCGGCCTGGTCACCTTGGAGTGAGTCCGTCAGATTCGCCATTCCGCTGCGCGGACGCGGCACGAGTGCGTGCGGACCCGATGGCGGGAACGGCTCCGCCAACGCGCCGCTGGCTCCTCCTCGAGCATCCCGGTCCCTGGCGAATCGATGCCATAGCCGGTGCTGGAATAGCCCCTGAGATACTTTCGATCTTGCTCGCAAGGGCTGGCGCTGACACCCGTGTCTTACTGGTGCGCCGCCCTGGCCGCATCGATCGGGGCGCACCTCGCAGCTGGATACTCGCTGGCCTGGATATCGACACGATCACTGGTCCGTGGCGACATGACAACGACCTGCTGGACGCCGCTGCCGCACTCGTCGGCGCCTCGGTTGGGGCCGCACGATCCCAGCCGGTCGTACTCGTCTGCACACACGGCGTACACGACGTATGCTGCGCGCTCCGTGGGCGTCCGGTCGCCGCTGCTCTGGGGTCCCGATGGCCTGAACTGGTCTGGGAATGTAGCCACATCGGCGGCGATCGGTTCGCCTCGAATGTCGTGCTGCTGCCCGACGGTTTCTACTACGGCAACCTGGATCCCGCGAGCGCGCTGGCGACTGTCGAGGCGCATCTGGCCGGCACCGTCCTCCCTGACCGGCTGCGTGGCATGGCGCGATTCCTGCCACCGGTCCAGGCGGCGGCCATCGCTGCGTACCAGCACTACGGTCCCATGGCGCCCTCAGATGTGTCCGTACGTGCAACCCGGCACATCGGGCCGCACCACGGGCACGGGTCGGAGACATTCGTCGAACTACTGATCGAGCCACAGCGACTGGTGGTCAGGGTGCACGTGCTCTCTCTCCGGCGTACCGATGCCCAGTTGACCTGCCGTGCCACGCGTGAAACGCCTGCTACGGAGTATCGGATCATCGATTTCACGCCCGTCTGACCACCCACTCCTCTCGGCAACTGGTCAGCAGCAACTCCTCATCCGTCCCGCTATCGTGTGGTCTGCGACCACTTTCCTTGGCCGACTCTGAGGAGCAGACTGTGCCCGTCCTGCACGTTTCCGTCACCTCCCCTCTTCCGCCGCAGGAAGCTCTCCAGCGGCTGACTGATTTCAGTCCTACGAGGGCTGAGAACTGGGCAGGCGTTGACGACAACAGCTTCACGGTGCATGGTCAAGGCGATGGCTGGGCCGAGATCACCGAGGGCAACAAGGTCGGCTGGGAGCGGCAGCGCTACACGTGGGACGCGGCGGCGGGCACCGTCTCGGCGGTCACTCTGAACTCCAACATTTGGGCGTCTGGCAGCGGCTGGAACTACACGATCATGCCCGATGGTACGGGTAGCCGGGTCGAGGTCACGGCAGTCCGGAACGGCTACGGAATCAAGGGAAAACTCGTCGGCGCCCTGCTTTCACTGGTCGGCAAGCGCATGATCAGTTCCAGTACGACGGCGGCGCTGGCTGCCCGAAGCTAGCGGGGGCGAGGGGGATGACGATGGCGAAGTTGATCTACACGACGATCAGTTCGCTCGACGGGTACGTAGCCGACGACGAAGGCAACTTCGAGTGGAGCGCCCCCGATGAGGAAGTGCATCGGTTCGTCAATGACCTGGAGCGGCCGATCGGAATTCATCTCTACGGGCGTCGGCTGTATGAGGTGATGCGCTACTGGGAAACCGCGCCAACGGGCGACGGCGAGCTGTCAGCAGAGCAGGATTATGCGCAGATCTGGCAGGATGCCGACAAGATCATCTACTCCACAACCCTGAAGAGCCCGGCTACCGCAAGGACGAGGATCGAGCGGGAGTTCGACTCTCAAGCAATTGAGCAGATGAAGGCAGCTGCTGCTCGAGACATCACCGTCGGTGGCCCAACCCTCGCGGCCCAGGCTTTGAAGCTGGGGCTGGTCGACGCGTGCCACTTCTTCCTCTGCCCCGTCATCGTCGGCGGCGGACTACCAGCGCTGCCGGACGGCGTACGCGTGGGGCTCGAGCTGCTGGACGAGGACCGATTCGGCAATGGGACGCTCCATCTCCACTATCGCGTCACCGGCTGACGACCCTTCGTCAACTTCGCAGCAATTACTTGATCTTGGCACTACCTGCAGATAGTGCGGATTGCAAGCTACTGATGCGAAGTGGGCTGCCAACCCGCGATCAGCAATCGCTCATCCGAGCAGCACGGCTCGGCGGTTCCGGCTTCGTAGGGTCCGGCCGACGACGGCGGCCAGAATGATCACTATCGCGATCACCGTGGCATTGCGTACCGAATTCGAGTCGGTGGCTACTGCGACAGCGAGCAATGCCCAGCAGGCAGTCAACAAAAATCCGATCACGGCGACCAGCCGGGACACCACGAAGAGCGACATGATCGTGGCGCTGAGGACCAGTACGACGCCGATCTCATTCACCCAGCGCGCTGATGCCGGCATGCCCCAGGAGCGGAACGTGGTTGCAAAGCCGGCTGCCGCGGCCACAGTCGCCCAGCCGAGATAAAGCATGACCGGCAGCCGGAGCAAGATTTCCTCTGCCGTGTTGGCTGCCGGTCCGACTGCCAGGAAGGCTCGAGCGGCGATCACCAGATAGACGACCAAGATCACAATCAGGATCTGGGAGAGCCAGATCGCACCTGTTCCGAAGACCGGTACCCATAGTGCGCTTGCGGTGAACGCGCCGAATAGCCACCAACCCGTCAACCGGTGGACCGTACGCTCCTGCTGGCTAGGCAATAGCTGATAGACAGCGAGCGCGAGGCACGCTGCATAGATCAAGGCCCACACGCCGAACGCGTAACCTGCCGGAGTCACCGGACTCGCGTTGGCGTCGGAGATCGCGCCAGTATTCGAGCTTGGTCCAAGCGCCAGGGTGGTTAACGGCCCTGAGACACCTTGGGCCACCGCGGCGATGGTGACGAGGACGACGCGGACGCGATCACTGGTGGCTGCCATGGCCCACATTGTGCCGTCACTACCGGCCTCAGGGTCCGAACACTGCGGATAAGCGGCCGAGTCGATCCCAGAATTCCGGGAATGTCCGGCCTAATTCTCCCGCATCAAACCGGCCAGGCGTTCGGGAGCTACGCAGGAGATCAGACAACGCTCCTTTGCGTCCGGAATCAGCTCGGCAGTCCATCCAACAAAGCCACCATCGCCGATCTCGAGCTCGCCGGTTTCGGTATTCGCCAGGATCTTGAACGCCGCCGTGTGGTAGTAGCCGATTCCTTGCGTGCGCTCCGGATACGCAGTCAGCGGCGTGGCCGGCAATTCCGATTGGATCATGTCGACGAGCGGATGGCCTTTCGACTGATCGCCGATCAGCGTGTACGCGAAGCGACCCCAGGTCGGACCGAGCAGCTCATCCAATGCCTGCTGCCAGAAGCTGAGGTGCATGATCAACAATTCTGCTTCCGTTCGGGCCGATCCGGAATCCCGGGCGCTCGACACCAAAGCGAAGATCACGAAATGCGCGAAGGCCTCAGACTCGACGAATTGTTGCGCCCGCAACACCCGATGACAGCTCGCCAAATGCACTTGATCATTATTCGACCGACGACGAAGTGCGGCCTCGAGCGCTAACACGTTACAGGGATCGCTGACCACCTCGCTCGAGCGCACGGTGCTGACAATCCGGTTCTGGTCAACGGCACCCACCGACGTGCAGGTGCCCAGAGAAGTGACTGGAGACAGCGCCAATCCCTCGAACGGAGTATCCCGCAGCCGCCGCCACAGCCGATTCTCAACCTGAGACAGCCGGCCTGGATCGACAGTGGCCGGACGAACGAATCGGTCAGACTTCCAGCGGCGTAGCACCTCTGCTGGACGGATCCGGCCGGCTCGAGTCTGCGCAAGGCTCAGCAACAGACTTTGCAGATCGGTCGGGGACAGCTCATCCTCCAGGACCTGACGGCAACCCTCCGGCAATCGTGACCAGACCCGCTCGGTGACTGCGGAGCGCGGCGGAGTCGCCATCACGGGACTGTCGTTCCGGCCGCGTAGCAGCTCAGCGCGGTACGTGACGAGCCAGCAACGTGAGATCGGCTGGACCGAGGCGACCCCCGCCGGTTTTGGCCTGGTGCCAGAACGGGTACGGCAGCGGCTGAGCGCTCACGTCATCCAACCGGGCAACCTCATCATCGGACAGGCTCAGCTCCGCGGCGGCGAGATTGTCGGCCAGCTGATCCTCGGTCCGAGCGCCGACGATCACCGAGGTCACCGCCGGTTTGCCCATGGTGTACGCCAACGCGACCTGCGCGGCGGATACGCCGCGGTCAGCACCGATTGCCACCAGCTCCTCGATGGTGTCGTAGAGCTTGTCCTCGTCATAGACCGGCGGCTCGTTCCACTCAGTCAGGTGCCGGCTGCCCGCAGGTGCATCGACGCCTCGGCGATACTTGCCGGACAATAGCCCGCCAGCGATGGGGCTCCAGACAAGGATGCCGATACCTTGATCCACGGCCACCGGCACGATCTCGTTCTCGATGTCGCGAGCCTGGAGCGAGTAGTAAAGCTGGTTGCTGACGAACGGTGTCAGACCCTCCCGGTCCGCGATCCACAGCGCTTTCGTCAGCTGCCAGGCGGCGTAGTTGGAGCAACCGATGTAGCGCACTTTGCCGGACTGCACGAGGTAGTTGAGTGCCTGGAGAGTCTCCTCGAGCGGTGTCAGCCCATCCCACTCGTGTACCTGGTATAGGTCGATGTAGTCGGTGCCGAGCCGACGCAGACTCGCCTCG
>Ga0307318_10000206_pt1 | contig 18953 bp, 9 predicted proteins | sample ER_DNA_367_FD_194500 | JGI IMG/M metagenome (GOLD analysis project Ga0307318, IMG submission 194500) | Bulk soil microbial communities from the East River watershed near Crested Butte, Colorado, United States - ER_DNA_367 | ecosystem: Environmental > Terrestrial > Soil > Floodplain | place: USA...
CCTTCGATTCCGCGGCCACGGTCCGCCAACGCTTGTCGGAGCGCATTGGCGGCCTCGGCGTCTGGGCAGGGTCAGTCTGCGGGACCCGGAGCTCGACAGTCGTCCCAGCCCCGCTCAGCCTGAGCTGGACAGAGTGCACCGGTTGCGGAGCATCGAGGTCAAGCACCAGGCCGACGCCGCGCTTCAGATGGCCCAGTTTCGGGTTGCCGAAGTACTGAACCGTACGCCAGCGCGTAGCCGGGTCGCCATCGTAGGCAAGCCGCACCTCATCGGGATTCTCGGTCTTGTCCTCCCCCTGCGGATCGAAGTCCCGCGCGGCGGCGATAGTCAGCTTCTTGGGCTGGGTCGGTGCGCCGTTGGATGTGGTGCCGGTTTGGTCGCTCGACGCCTTCGGCTCGGGTGAGCTGGAAAGCCGCCGATCCAACACGATCGCGGAGATGATTCCCGCGGCGATCAGCAGCACAGCGAGCACTAGCAGCAAGCCGATCCAGCGCCGCCGCCGCTGCTGGGGTGCTGGCGGGGGGACCGGGGATCTGGTTCGCGGAGGACGGTTGGGCGTTGCGGGTCCTTGCGGGGGTCTGCCACCCGACACCCGAGTGTGCTGAGTGGTGGGTGGAGCGGTTGCCGCCGGAATCGTGTGGGTGCGGATCGCTTCTTGGCGCGTAGTCGTCTGATCGAGGAGCGAAGAGACGGGTTGCGCGCTTACGGCGGGCTCGGCCTCGGGGGAGCGTCCGCCCACGGTGGGGATCGGCTGACGCAGCCGCTGCTCTAGGTCGGGGGCGGCATCTGCGCCGCCAAGCACCTTGGTCAGAGCAGTCACGATGGCTCCGGTGGTGGTGATCACGGGCGCGTGGTGTCGCGGCGGATCACCAAGAATCTGATCGCACACGTTGTCGAGCGCCGGTGACACGCCGGCGCGTACTTGCCGCGGCGTCATCCAGTGCCGTCCCACCATCGGGGCATTAGGCAGACCGAACGCCGGTCCACCGGGCCAGCGGCACACGAGTGAGGCATAGAGCAGCCGACCTAGGTCGGTGACATCAACTAGCTCCGCGGTATCGGCACCAGGCACCACCCCACTCGCGGTCGGCCGGAGAGCAGCCTCAATCAGCAGGCCGACGATCTTGACGTTTCCACTCGGCGTGATGATCACCGTCTCCGGGCTGATCCGGCGGTGATAAAGACCGAGACTGTGTACGCCGGCGAGCGCGTCGGCAACCTCCCGGGTGATCCACGCGGCCTCGAGGCTCGACAGCGGGCCATGGCTCAAGATCATCTCAAGCGACTGCCCGGTCGCATACTCACACACGATGTAGGAGCCAACTGCCGGGTCGCTGCTGTGCACGGCATCGAGCACCCGAAGGAATCGAGAATCTGTGGCCACCGATGCCTTGCGGGCGGCGGTCAGCAGGTCGTCTTCCCCGGGGTCACTCGGAGCCAGCAGGTGCACCAGCACCGATCGAGACAGCACCTGATCAAACGCTCGCCAGGTGACGGTCGGCTGGGACTCCCCAATCAACTCCTCAAGGCGATAACGCGAAGCGAGGACGGTCCCTGCAGGAAGGGTCGCAGCCTGTGAGCCTTCTCCGCCTTCCTCGACACCGTGAGCGGCGGCCACCTGAACCATGGATCTTGTGCTCTCCTCACCAGCTCCTTCGATGCTAGGAGACGGCGGCCGGATCACTGTGGGCGAATCGCCGGAGGACCTGAAGTCGGCGTATCGATCACCGCTCGCCTCGATCACGGTTTCCTCACGCACCTCCAATGTCGTTGTTGTGGAATCCTCGCCCCGCCGCAACAGGGTCGTCACGATCTGGCTGACTTCATGGATTCGCATCAACCGAGCCATCAGCAAGAACAAGCCGACGGCGACAACACCGGCTACCACCAATCCGAGTGCCAGTGCCAGCTGGGAACCAGACTGACTCGCGAACGCCCACGAGATCACCCAGGCTGCGATCGCCGCCGGAGCCACGGCCAGTATCAACCGTACGCAGTGCCTCACCAGCGCTTCGGCATCAAGATCAGGAAGCTTGCGACGCAGTCTGGAGAAGGAGACTGGTAGGCCGATCAGGTACGCCGCCGAATAGGAGAGAGCCAGACCGGTTGCGACCAGCGCTGGATTGTCGAGCAGCAGGACAACGGCCACGCCGAGGAGGACGTTGGCGCCCGCGATCAAGCACTGCAGGAAGAAGGTGGTACGCGTATCCTCCAGCGCGTAGAAGGCGCGCAGGCAGAGGTATTGCACCGTGAAGGGCACCAGGCCGATGGCGAGCGCCATCAGAGCCCCGCCGACGAAGGCGGCATCCTTTGCGCCTTGGCCGAAACCAAAGACAAGGTGGGCCAGTGGCAGCCCCAAGACCAGGAAGGCGACCGCCGCCGGCAGCAGTGCGGTCATCGCGAGCCGCAGGGCCCGCATGGTTTCCGCGGCGACAGCTGGCCGGTCACCGGCGGCGGCAAGCCGGGAGGCGGCCGGCAGCATGGCCGTGGCCAACGAGACCGTGATCAACGAGTGCGGCAGGATCCACACCGCGTACGCGTTGGAATAGGCGGTGAGCCCTGCGCCCTTGCCACCAACAGTGGCGCCGCTGGCCAGCCTGGTCACCACCACCAGCGCAGCTTGGGTCACCAGGACAAACCCAAGTGTCCACTTGGCCAGCCGGAAGGTCTTGCCCAGCCCGGTGTTCTTGAAGTCCAAGCGCGGCCGGAAGTGGTAGCCGCTGGCCCGCAGGAATGGGATCAGCACAACCGCCTGCGCGGCGATGCCGAGCGTGGAACCCAGGCCGAGCAGCAACTCCTGACCTGTCGTGAACGGTGCTCCGGTCGCAGTCCGCTCGAAGACGATCAAGTACAACAGCAGCACCATGATCGACACCACGTTGTTGGCGATCGGAGCCCACATCATCGGCCCGAACCGGTCGCGCGCGTTGAGCACCTGCCCTGCCATCACATGCACGCCGTAGAAAAAGACCTGGGGCATGCAGTAGTAGGCGAGCATGATCATCGACTGGTACTGGGCGTCTAGTTTTGGGGATTTCCAGCCGGACGCCGAATAGAGCCAGATGATCGCCGGCACGGCGAGCGTCAGCAGCACCGTGATCAACCCGAGCCCGATCAGTCCGGCGGTCATGATCCGATTGGTGTACGCCTCGCCGCGGTCGCGGTCACTCCGAATCGCGCGCACGATCTGTGGCACCAGCACGGTGTTCAGTACGCCGCCGGCTAGCAAGATGTACATGCTGTTCGGCACGGTAGTGGCGAGCGTGAACATCTCCGCCTGCCGAGTGCCGTTGCCGAAGAGGTAGACGAACAACATGAGCCGAAAGAACCCCAGCACCCGGGAGGTCGCGGTCCCCGCCGCCATCAGCGCGCTCGCCGAAACCAACCGCCTGGTCTGGCGGCGCTCCTCCGTATTCGGCTCGTCGGTGCCTGCGCCGATCCCGGGGGGGACGACCCCCCCGCGCCCCCCCGGATCCGGTCCGGGTGGGCTCACGTTGGGTGTCGACGTTTCAGACATCAAGTCTCTCTGCCGGCGCGGAGCTGAGCGCGGGTAGTTCGTCTGGAGCTGTGCCCTCGCCTGCCGCAGGCCCGGCCGATCCACCGCCAGGTGACTTGGTCCGTTCCTTGGCGACCTGGCGAATGCGCAGGAACGTAGTGCCCACGAGGACGATGCCGGCGGCAATGGCGATCGCCCAACCCGTAGTGCCGTTCTGGGTCACCTGCACCTCAATGTCGAACGGCCGCCCCACCGGCCGACCAGACTCGGTGATCAACTGCGCGGTCACCGGTACGACGCCGTTGGCCTTCGCGGTGACCTCGGCGTTGCCCGTGAAGCTGTCTTGTGCCCTGATCTGCGGAGCGTTGATCGTTTTGATGGTGAGCCGTTGGCGGTTTTCAGAGTTGAACACCAGCTTCACCTTGACAGCCCTGGCGTCGGGTCGTGCAGCGTCGGCCTCCAGCGTGTTCCTGATCGTGATCGGGAACTCGACGCCTTGCCGTGCCACGGTCTGGACGCGAGCGCTGCTGCGGATCTGAATCTTGTCGAGCAAGATGTCATCGAGTGCGGCCTGCTGCGGACCGAGAAAAGCCCGGTACGCCTTGTCATGCTTACGCCACTTGGCGCTGGCGGCCCGGGCGACTGCGGCACTGCCCTCGGCTCGCGCGTTCGTCGGATCGACGAGCAGGTCGGCGTAGGTGTCGTTGCTCCGGTCGAACTTTCTGAGGCTGCTGAGCTGACCCGCGGTCAGCTGACCGGCTCGTGCGCCCGAGCTGTAGCGAAACTTCTGCGACCAGGACGCAGGTGTGGTTTTGAGCAGCTCGCTCAACGTGCGTTGCTTCAGCCAAGGCGCCTTGAGCTCCGGAGCACCGTTTGCAGCTTGGGCTGCCGTACTGATGAGCCGAACCTGTCCGTGGACCAGACCGTCTCGCGCTGCCGTGGCCTCGACCCAACTTTCGGCGAGCATTCGCTGTCGAATATGGATTGCCGTGTCGCGCGGATCCGGCCCTGGCCCGCCGCCCTGGGCGGCCTTGGTAAACCTGACGACCGGCACCTGATCGGGCCCGGCCAGCAGCGGCGTTGGGCCCTTGGCCGAGGTGTCAGCAAGCAGGATGGCATCGGGCTGCAGAGCGGCGGCAGCCTTGGCAGTGGCCGCATCAGCAGTGCCCCCGGCTGGAAGCACGAGAAGTGGCAGCGATCTGGTGGATTCCACCAGCTTGTTGGCGTTTGCCGCAGCATTGAGCACACTCTCCTGGCCATCGTTGACAAGGGCGGCGATGTCAGGTGAGCCGTACAGCAGCCGATAGCCGTCGTGCGAGGACTGCAGTTTCTGGAAGCCCTCCAGCCATCGGGTGGCGTCGGCTTGACCGGTGCCCGCCGACGTCGTGCCCTCGGAGTCCAGCACCTGATAGCCGCCGGCCATGGTTTGCAGTTCCTCGATCAGCGCGGGATCCACGGCGAAGCTCGTCGTCGGTGTTTCTGCCGCCGTGAGCAGTGCCGTCAACCGGCCGTTCTGACCTACCTCAGCGGCTAGATGATCATCAGACAGCACGCCCTTCCGCAGCAGCGAAGGGCGGGTGTTCAGAACCACGAGCGACGTCATTGTCAGGGAGTTCTTGGGCTTCGCCGCTAGCACGGGCACGAATGTCCGGGCTCGGCCGATGGCGACGTTGTTGCCCCGCTGCAAGATGTGGACGCCCATCAGATACACACCATTGGTTGGAGAGAGCTCCAGATCGGAGATCTTGACTTTCAGCCTGAAGTTGACGGACGCATTGGGTGCTAGGAAAGGCTCGCCGGCTGTGAAGAGGTCCTGGTAAGCGCCGGTGTATCGCGCGCCGAGTGGGTCGTTGGACTCAGACGTCAGCGCCTGCTCCAACCCCACGCGGCCGATGATCGGCGCTTGGTTTCGCCAGAAAAGGGCCTCCAACCGGTTGAGCCGCTGTTTGGTGATGTTCGTGGCCCGGCCGGTGACGGTGATCTCGCCATCTCGCGTGGGCAGCTCGGGCTCCATCGATGTCAGAGTGATCGCGACAGAGGCGACGGGCTCGGTAGCTGCAGCCGGCGACGGCATCAGCAGAAGGCAGAGCCCCGAAACCGCGACCGCTAGCAGTGCGCGGGCCGTACGCACCACGCACCACCTCCTCACCTAGTCATGGTAATTCGCATTTGTTGGGGCGTTCGCGCATCGTGCTTTGGGATCCGCCTACTCGTCGTCGTTCGCAGACGAAGAACATGTGCCAGCCCGTGACAAGCCGGACGTTACAATCGCTCAGCGTGTCTACCTTCCAGCTGAGCGCAGTGCAGGCCGCGGCAGTGGCCGAGCTGCTGAAGATCGCGCCAGTCGCTGACCGGTTGGGCGAGCTGTTCAGCAATGCCGGACACGAGCTCTATCTCGTCGGCGGCAGCGTACGCGATGCCCTGCTGGGCCGGCTTGGACACGATCTGGACTTTGCGACGTCGGCGCGTCCCGACGCGGTTGAGAAGCTGCTTCGGAAGTTTTCTCCGGCCGTGTGGACCATCGGTAAGGAGTACGGCACCATCGGCTGCAAGGTCGATGTCGGCGGCGCCAGCTGGATCATCGAGGTCACGACCTACCGCTCCGACGTTTACACCGGGCACAGTCGTAAGCCGGAGGTCGCATTCGGCGACACGCTGGACGCAGATCTGCTGCGTCGCGATTTCACGATCAACGCCATGGCGGTGTCGATTCCTGAGAAGAGGTTCGTCGACCCGTACGGAGGGTTGAGCGATCTGGCACGTCGGGTGATCAGGACACCTGCCACGCCGGAGAGCTCCTTTAGTGATGATCCGCTGAGGATGATGCGCGCGGCGCGGTTCGTTGCGCAGCTGGGGTTCCGGCCGACCCCGGAGGTGGTCGCCGCAATGCGGGACATGGCAGATCGCATCTCGATCATCTCTGCCGAGCGGATTCGCGACGAGCTCAGCAAGCTGTTGCTGACCGACCGGCCGCGGCCAGGCCTCGACCTGTTGGTGTCGACCGGGTTGGCGGCGAAGGTGCTGCCGGAGTTGCCGGCTCTGCGGCTGGAGCGGGATGAGCATCACCGGCACAAGGATGTTTACCAGCACAGTCTTACGGTGCTGGAACAGGCGATTGAGCTGGAGGATCGGCTGCCGCAGCAGCCGGATCTGATCATGAGGCTGGCGGCGCTATTGCATGACATCGGCAAGCCGGCGACCCGGCGCTTCGAACCGGGCGGGAAGGTGTCGTTTCACCACCATGACGTTGTCGGCGCCAAGCTCGTCCGGAAGCGGTTGTCGGCCCTGCGGTTCAGCGGCGAGGAGATCAGGGCGGTCTCCAATCTGGTCGCACTGCATCTGCGCTTCCACGGCTACAGCGGCGGTGAGGGTCACGACGGGGTGTGGACCGACGCCGCGGTTCGTCGCTATGTCCGCGATGCGGGGGACCAGCTGGCCAGGTTGCATGTGTTGACCCGAGCGGATTGCACGACGCGTGATACGGCCAAAGCTGAGCGCCTGCGGGCGGCGTACGACGACCTGGAGCGTCGCATCGAGGAGCTGGCAGCGCAAGAGGAGTTGGAGGCGATCCGGCCCGATCTGAACGGAACCCAGATCATGGAGATCTTGGGCATCTCCGAGGGCCGCGACGTCGGCCGCGCGTACGCGTATCTGCTGGAGCGGCGGATGGACGAGGGTCCGCTCGGGGAAGAACGTGCCCGTGAGGAGCTGCTCGCCTGGTGGGCCGATCAGCACTCGTGAGCTGAAAGCGAATGAACCAGAGCGAAATCGATGCGGTCCGCGCCCTGCTGGGTGCCAAGCCGCGACCCGTGGGCTGGCCCGCGCGGAGGGCGCGCCTCGACGAGGTCGGCACTTACTGGCCCGTGGCAGATGACGTCGGGCTCGATGCGGTAAATCTCGATGGGGTGCCGGGCGAATGGTCGATCGTCCCTGGCAGCGACGCCTCGCGCGTTCTGTTGTTCTTCCACGGAGGCGGCTACTGCTCCGGGTCAATCCGCAGCCATCGCCGGATGGTGACCGAGGCGGGCCGTGCGGCGGGAGCGCGCACCCTTGCAGTTAGTTATCGGCTGGCGCCCGAGCATCCGTTCCCAGCCGCCCTCGACGATGCGCTGACGGCATGGCGGTGTCTGCGCAAGCACGTCGCAGCCACACATGTCGCCGTCGGCGGCGACAGCGCGGGCGGCAATCTCAGTGTGGCGCTCATCAACCAGCTGCGCGCAGCCAAGGAGGAGCTTCCCGCGTGCGCGTGGCTGGTGTCGCCCTGGACCGATCTCACTATGTCGGGCGGGACCCTTGCGACGAAGGAGGCTGTCGATCCGATCATTTCCAAGGACTATCTTGGCGAACTGGCCGACGCCTATGTTCCGGCTGGAATGGACAGGAAAGATCCCCGGCTCTCGGTTCTCTATGCCGACTTACGCGGCCTACCGCCCACCCTGCTCCAGGTCGGATCGGACGAGACGCTGCTCGATGACGCCAGTCGCTTTGCGGCCGCGGCAGGTGCCGCAGCCGTGCCCGTCACGTTGGAGATTTGGCCGCACATGATCCATGCCTGGCCTATGTGGAATGCACATCTCGATGCCGGCCGGCGGGCGCTGGCCAGCGCAGGCGCCTTCATCCGTAGCCATCTTTGAGCCAGAGTGCCCTCGCTTGCCGCGATCGACCGGCCGAGACCTGTGTCCCCTCAAAACTTCACCCCAGCTGCAGCCTCTTCGGGCCGCCTACGCCCATGTCGAGGACTGCGAGCCCGGCTGGAGTGAGGTTTCGAGGGAAGCTCGTGCCGCACGCGACAGGAATCACGATGTACGAAGGCCGGGCCGGCCAGCTCCAGCTGCGTAACAGAGAACAGCTGAGCGCCGGCGCCGCCCTCTCGCGATGTCGGTTTGGCTGTGCCCGAGCATGGCAGACTATTCATCCGTGGTCGTGCCCAGACATGTGTAGGACAGAGAAGACGACTTAGGTGAAGGTACGAGAGATCAGAAGGCATGGTCATCGAGAAGGCAGTGCCGCGGTGACCGCCACCAGTCGTCCGCGACATCCGGAATTTGAGCCCGTTTACCACCGCTATGGACCGCACCGGGCCGGCTTGCCTCCGCTGATTCCCTACTTCCGCGAGGTGTGGCGGCGCCGGGCTTTCGCCGCCGAGATGAGCAGAGCCACCATGCGGGGGGCCAATACGTCGACGTTCTTCGGGCAGGCCTGGCTGATTCTCAACCCCCTGCTGCTCGCCGCCGTCTACTACATCCTCGTGACGATCATCCGCCGCCAGAGCGATCCGGCCTTCTTCGCCCACCTCACCCTGGGGATATTCGCATTCCAGCTCGTGGGGCACTCGATCACCAGCGGCGCAACCTCGGTGACGAGCTCCGGCAAGCTGCTGCTGAATACGCCCTTTCCCCGGCTGCTGATTCCGTTGTCGGCGGTGCGTACGGCGTTCTTCCGCTTCCTGCCCACCGTGCCGGTTTACTTCGTCTTCCATGCAATCTTCCTGACCCACGTGTGGTCACCCAAGATGCTGCTCTCTCTGTACTTCCTGGGGACAATGATCGTCTTCTCGATGGGGTTGGCGGCCTTCTTTGCGGCGCTCCAGGTCTACTTTCGCGACACGTCGAGCTTCCTGCCGTTCTTCGTGCGGATCTGGATGTACCTGTCCCCGATCCTGTGGGCACCAGAACACATCGTCGGCCGATTCTCGGGGCCGATCATGACGCTCATCCAGCTCAACCCGATGTATTCCATGATCGGCGGCTACACCGAGCTGTTGCAGAACGACGCGTTCCCGCCTACCTACATGTGGATCTCCGCGGCGGTGTGGGCAATCGCGGCTGTGGTGATCGGGTTCCTGTATTTCATCTCGAGGGAGCGTGAGTTTGCTGTCCGTCTTGTCTAACGGCGAGCACCCGCTGGCAGTCAAGGTCAGTGACCTCTCCATCACCTACCGCACGACCTTCGAACGCAAGCCGACGCTGAAGCAGGCTTTGGTCCGTTTCGGCCGCGGGCAGCGCGCCGTCAGGGAAGTGGAGGCGATCAAGAACGTCTCCTTCGAGGTGCGTACCGGTACCGCCATGGGCATCATCGGCTCAAACGGGGCCGGCAAGTCCACCTTGATGCGTGCGATGGCTGGCATCCTGCCGCCTACTAGCGGTTCGATCGAGGTTTGGGGTCGGGCCAGCACGCTCCTGGCGCTCGGCGTTGGATTCAACAAGAACTTGTCGGGTCGGGAGAACATCATCCTCGGCGGCCTGGCCGCCGGCCTTACCCGCCGGGAGGTCGAGGAGCGTGCCGACGAGGTCGCCGAATGGACCGAACTTGGCGACTTCATCGACATGCCGATGCGGACGTACTCCTCCGGCATGTCCGCACGCGTGGAGTTTTCGGTCGCTGTCCACATGAAGCCCGACATCCTGATGATCGATGAGGCCCTGTCCACCGGCGATGCCCACTTCCGGGAGAAGGCGAACGCCAAGATGGCGGAACTGCGGGACAGCGCTCGGGCTATGTTCCTGGTCAGCCATGGGCTCGGCAGCATCAAGGAGATGTGCAACGAGGCGATCTGGCTGAACCGTGGCACGCTGATGATGCGTGGCGAGCCGGCAAAGGTCGTGAACGCCTACATGAAGTTTGTGAAGGTCAAGAGGTCCGCGTCGGCCATGGAAGATTTGTAGTTCCGCGGCCGATAGGTCCACGGTCTGACGTAAATTTTGTGGCCAAAACTGGCCGCTTCCCTGATTCAAACTGCGTTACCGGTTCGTGTCCAAATTTGGTTATATTAATTCGTAAGACGCTTGAACCAATACGGGTTCCGCTGCGTACGACTCTGTGTGGAAGCTGTGGCCCAAATGAGGGCGGGATGAGAGCTGCTGTGCGTCGCGGGGGCAGCGCACTAGCACCTACAACGGCGCGCAAGGCGCCGTTGCCAGTCGTGTCTATATCCCGTTTCCGGTGTCGGTGCGCGCTTCCGTCGATTGGCCCTAACTCGATTTCTCGGCGGGGAGATATGCGATGTCCACGACCATTGACGTTACGAACACTGCAGTGTTCGACGTTACGAACACTGCAGTGTTCGAGCGTCGGGAATCTCAGGTTCGTAGCTATTGCCGGAGCGTCGATGCGATCTTCGACACCGCGTCCGGCGGCATCATGCGTGACCTCGACGGATGGGAGTGCATCGACTTCCTGTCGGGCACAGGTTCGCTGAACTACGGGCACAACAACCCCGACAAGCGGGCTGCACTCATCGACTACCTGATACGTGACGGCATCACGCACGGCTTCGCCAGTACGGAACCGCCGTCACCGGGCTTGGACCTTGGACCATCCCTAAGGGCACTGCGCTCCGAAGTACTCCGTGACAACGCCGAGACGCAGCGGACTGCGCTGCTGTAGAGACGGAGGCCAAGGTGACAATCATTTCGGCGCCGCAGGGTTTCAACGAGGAGGAGCTCTACGTCGATCTTGAGCCGACGTTGGGGCGGTCGCTGTTTTTGAAGTGTGAGGGCTTCAACTTCGCCGGGTCGATCAAGCTGAAGGCTGCAACCGAGATGGTGGAGGCGGCCGAGCGGGACGGAGTCTTGACGCCGGGGTCGGTGCTGGTGGAGTCTTCGTCGGGGAATCTGGGCGTTGCGTTGAGCATGATCGCGGCGAACAAGGGTTATGGGTTCTTGTGCGTCACCGATTCGCGCTGCAACCTGTCGACCAAGCGATTGATGCAGGCGTTCGGCAGCCAGGTCCACGTCATCACAGAGCCGGATCGGGTCGGCGGCTTGCTCGGCGCGCGGATCAACTATGTCCGGGCGTTGTGTGCTTCGGACGACCGCTACGTGTGGCTGAATCAGTACGCCAATCCGCAGAACTGGAAGGCGCACTACCGCAGTACGGCGCCGGCGATCGCCCGCCAGTTCCCGCAACTGGATGTGCTGTTCGTCGGGGCCGGGACCTGCGGAACCTTGATGGGCTGCGCACGCTACTTCCGGGAGTGGCACCGGCCGGTCCAGGTCGTGGCTGTGGACAGCGTGGGCTCGGTGACCTTTGGTGGCGCGCCGGGACGCCGGATGATCCCCGGGGTAGGCACGGGCGTCCGCCCGCCCATGCTGGACGAGTCCTACGTGGACGATGTGGTATCCGTCGAGGAGGCCGACACCATTCGCGCCTGCCATCGACTAGCAGGCACCGGATTCTTGTTCGGCGGCTCCACGGGCACAGTGGTCAGCGGTGCGATGGGCTGGTTGAGCCTGCACGGCTCGCAAGACCTCACCGCGGTGGCTGTCGCCCCAGACCTCGGCGAGCGCTATCTCGACACCGTCTACCACACCAACTGGGTGCAGGATCTGTACGGCGAGGACGTGCTCAGCTCTGATGAGCTGGTCACCGCTGCGGAGTCGGCCTGACATGGTGCAAGAAGCTCTCGGTGCGTTGACAGTCGGTCTGCCTGATTCGCCTACCAGACAGGACAGCGGCGCTCGCCCGGAGTCGAGCACCGAGAGCATCTTTGTGGAGCTGCTGGCTGATGTCGTGGGCGTGGAGCGGGTGTCGGTGGACAGCAACTTCTTCGATGATCTGGGCGCGGACTCGATGGTGATGACCCGGTTCTGCGCGCGGGTCAGGAAGCGGCCAGACCTGCCGGCGGTATCGATCAAGGACATCTACCAACACCCCACAATCAAAAGCCTGGCCACGGCACTCGCAGACACCACGCCTGTTCCTGTCGAAAGGGTCCTCGCCGACGTACTCGCCGACGTCATCCAGGTCGACCGGGTGTCGGTGGACAGCAACTTCTTCGACGATTTGGGCGCCGACTCGATGGTGATGACCCGGTTCTGCGCGCGGGTCAGAAAACGGCCAGACCTGCCATCGATATCGATCAAGGACATCTACCAACACCCCACGATCAAAAGCCTCGCCACAGCACTCGCAGACACCACGCCTGCTCCTGTCGAATCGCCCGCTCCGACCTCGGTCGATGTGCCGAAACGGGCGGGAACCCAGCAGGTCGTGCTTTGCGGGGTGCTGCAGCTTTTGATCTTCGTCGGATATTCCTATCTCGCCGCGCTGGTCATGGCCCAGGGCTATGAGTGGGTTTCGGCTGGCTCGGGTGTGCTCGACATCTATCTGCGGTCGGTCCTGTCCGGCTGCGCGCTGTTCCTCTTCCTGTTCACCGTTCCGATCCTGGCGAAGTGGATTCTGATCGGTCGCTGGAAGCCGCAGCCGATTCGCATCTGGAGCCTGGCGTACCTCCGCTTCTGGGTGGTCAAGACGCTGGTCCAGCGGAACCCGATTGTGCTGTTCACCGGTTCGCCGCTGTTCAACCTCTACCTGCGGGCGCTCGGCGCGAAGATCGGCCGCGGCGTTGTGATGTTGTCCACGCATGTGCCCATCTGCACCGACCTGCTCAGCATCGGCGACGGCACGATCATCCGCAAAGACTCCTTCATCAACGGCTACCGAGCAGACGCCGGGTTCATACACGTGGGCGCGATCAGCATCGGGAAGAACGCAGTGATCAGCGAGGTGACGGTCATTGACATCGAGACCTCGATGGGCGACGGAACCCAGCTCGGCCACGCCTCCTCGCTGCACTCCGGGCAGACCGTGCCCGCCGGCCAACACTGGCACGGGACCCCGGGGCAGCAGACCTTGTCAGACAACTTCTTAACGGTCCTTCCGGCGGGGTGCGGCACTCTTCGGAGAGTCGCCTACGCCATCTGGCAACTGCTGACCTTGTTGCTTGTGTACCTGCCGGTGGGGATCGGCGGTCTCAGCTTGTTGCTGGTCGCAGTCCCCAAGCTGAGCGAGCTGATGGCTGAGGGAACCGGTGCCGTCACCAGCTGGACGTTCTACCGCGACGCCCTTGCTGTGTCCTTTGTGCTGCTCTTCGGCTCGGTGGTCGCCGGACTGGTCATCGTGACGACCGTCCCGCGACTGCTCAACCTCCTTATCAGGCCCAACAAGGTCTACCGCTTGTACGGTTTCCACTACGGGATCCATCGGTGGATCGTGCGTTTGACCAACGCCAAGTTCATGAGCAACCTCGTCGGCGACAGCTCATGGATCGTGTACTACCTGCGCGGCATCGGGTATGACCTCGGAAAGGTCGTCCAGATGGGTGCGAACTTCGGCGGCAACGTCAAGCATGAGAGCCCGTACCTGAGCTCGATCGGCGGTGGAACGATGGTCGCCGATGCGCTGTCGATGATGAACGCGGAATTCTCGAACACGACCTTCCGGCTGTCCCGGACGTCCATCGGAGAACGCAATTACCTCGGCAACGGCATCGCCTATCCGCCGCGAAGCAGGACGGGCGACAATTGCCTGCTCGCGACGAAGGTCATGGTCCCGGTCAGTGGGAGGATCCGGGAGAATGTCGGGCTGTTGGGCTCCCCACCTTTTGAGATCCCGCGGTCGGTCGAGCGCGACAGCAGCTTCGACCACCTGAGGCAGGGGGAGGAGTTCCGCCGCCGCCTCGCCGCCAAGAACAGGCACAATTTCGTGACCATCTTGTGGTGTCTGTTCGCGCGGTGGATGTTCGTCTTCCTGATCACCGTGCTCACGGGCATCGCCGGGGACTTCTACGCCTCGATGGGCGCGGCAGCGATCGCGTTGGACCTCGTCCTCTCCACTGTGCTCGGCATCGCCTACTGGATCCTGGTCGAACGGATCGTGACAGGGTTCAAGCCCCTGCCCGTGCTGTTCTGCTCCATCTATGAGCCCGCGATGTGGCGCCACGAACGGTACTGGAAGGTGCCCTCGACCGCCTATCTCACGGCTTTCGCTGGCACCCCGTTCATCAACGTGATCCTGCGGGGACTGGGCACCCGGGTCGGGCGCCGGGTTTTCAACGACGGCTGCGGCATCCCGGAGCGGTCGCTTGTCACCATCGGCGACGACTGCACGCTCAATGTGATGAGCACGATCCAGTGCCACTCGCAAGAGGACGGCACCTTCAAGTCGGACTACTCCATCCTCGGCTCCAACGTCACTTTAGGGACGGGCTCCCACGTCCATTACGGAGTGACGATCGGCGACGACGCCGAGCTCACCGCCGACTGCTTCGTGATGAAGGGCGAGCAGGTCCCGGCCGGCGCGCGGTGGGGCGGAAATCCGGCCCATGAGATTTCCGATCGACAACCCGTCGCGAAAGCACTTGAGAGTGAGGGGAAACGCCATGCACTCATCGGCTGAGGCCGACCGCGACTTCTGGCGCGGCGTGCTCGCCGCAGGCGGATTCACCGCGATACCCCGGTGGACCCGCAATCCGATCGCAGGAGTCGCCGTGCACGACGCGGCGATTCCCGAGGACCTCGTGGCGGCGTTGCGCCGGCTGGCGGACGAGCTGGCGGTTCCGGTCAGTTCGGTGTTGTTGGCTGTGCACGCCAGGGTGCTCTCGGCGTTGTCCGGCGAGCGCCACGTCACGACCGGCTACATCGCCCGGGCCGGCGGCGGACCGTTGCCGTGCCGGCCTGTGACCGAGGCCGAGTCGTGGCGGGAGCTGGTGCTGGACACCAACAGCGTCGAGGCGCAGCTGCTGTGGCACGCGGACTTTCCTTTGGACCAGCTCAGGCGCGAACTGGGCGCGACGGGGCCGGCATTCGAGGCCGTCTTCGATGCGACCGGCGTGGACGGCGACCTCGGTGAGGACACCGTGCTGCGGTTGGGGATCGCGCAGCGAGGCGACGAGCTGATACTGCGACTGCGGTATCGGACCGAGGTGTTGGATGCGGACTGCGCAGCCAGGATCGCCGGCTACCACCTCAGTGCGCTGGAGCTGATTACCGCTGACCCCGACGCCGAACACCGACAGCAAAGCCTGCTGTCGGTTGAGGAGCTCGACTTCCAGCGCAATGGGCTGGTTGGGCCGCGGCGGGAGTTGCCGGAGGTGCGGGCACACCAGCTCTTCGAGCAGCGGGTTCGGGCTCATCCCGACCGCGTCGCCGCTGTCTGCGGCGACCGCAGCCTCACCTACGGACAGCTCAATGCCCGCGCTAACCGCCTGGCTCGGGCGCTGCTGGCCCGCAGGTTGGGCCGTGAAGCCGTGGTGGCGGTGGTGGCGGAGCGCAATCTGGATTGGCTGACCGCCGTCCTGGCGGTGTTCAAGGCCGGTGGGGTGTATTTGCCGGTCGAGCCGCATTTCCCGGCTGATCGGATTGCGGCAATGCTGTCCCGGGCCGAATGCCGGCTCGTGCTGACGGAGGCCGCCAGCGCCGCGACGCTGGACCCAGCCCTCGACTCGCTGCCCGGAGTATCGAAGCTGCACATCAACGCCGGGTACGACGAGGACCATTCGGATGGCGATCTTGACGTGCGCGTCACGCCGGATCAGCTCGCGTACGTCTTCTTCACATCTGGCTCGACTGGTGAGCCGAAGGGTGCGATGTGCGAGCATGCCGGCCTGGTCAATCATCTGTTCGCCAAGATCGACGACCTGGGGGTCGGCGAGGGGCAGGTGGTGGCCCAGACTGCACCGCAATGCTTCGACATTTCGCTGTGGCAATTGCTTTCCGCGCTTGTGGTCGGTGGCCAGACTCTGATCATCGAGCAGGACGTGATCTTGGATGTCCAGCGGTTCGTCGACACCATCGTCGATCATCGCGTCAACGTGTTGCAGGTTGTGCCGTCCTACCTCGAGGTGGTGTTGTCCTACCTGGAACGCGAGCCTCGGCCGCTGCGCGACCTGCGCTTCGTTTCTGTCACCGGCGAGGCGCTGAAGTGGGAGCTTGCGCAGCGCTGGTTCGCCTCACAGCCACAGATCAAGCTGGTGAATGCGTACGGGCTGACCGAGACCTCCGATGACACCAACCACGAGGTGATGGACCGGGTGCCCGATGGCGATCGCGTCCCGCTCGGTCGCCCGATCAACAATGTGCGCATCGATATCGTCGACGAGCACCTGGCGCCGGTGCCGCTCGGCGCGCCCGGTGAGATTGTCTTCTCTGGGGTTTGTGTGGGCCGCGGCTACATCAACGATCCGGAACGCACCCGGGCTGCGTTCCTGACCGATCCGGACCGGCCCGGCCGGCGGCTCTACCGCAGCGGCGACCACGGCCGTTGGTTGCCTGATGGCAAGTTGGAGTTCTTGGGTCGCCGGGACTCTCAACTGAAGATCCGCGGTTTCCGGATTGAGCTCGGCGAGATCGAGAACACCTTGTTGCGGGTTCCCGGGGTCCGCGACGGTGCGGTGGTGGTGGCTGAGCGGGCCGACCAGAGCAAGCATCTGGTGGCCTTCTACTCCAGCCGGCAGCCACTCGACATCGACGTGTTGCGGGGCCGGTTGGGTGGGTCGCTGCCCGACTACATGGTGCCGTCGGCCTTCGTCTGGCGTGAGCAGCTGCCGTTGACGGCCAACAGCAAGATCGACAAGAAGACCCTGACCAGGTTGGCCGGACAGCTCACCGTCGTCGAGGACCGCTACGACGCGCCCGCAACCTCGACCGAACGGCGGCTGGCTTCCGCCTTCGCCGCGGTGCTCGGCGTCCCGCAGGACCAGATCAGTCGTCTGGATCACTTCTTCGACCGCGGCGGCACGTCGCTGTCGGCGGTCAAGCTGGCGCTAACCCTGGACCGGGTGGTGTCCCTCAAGGAGGTCACTCGGCATCCGATCCTGGCTGACCTGGCAGGTGTGGTGGACGGCAGGTCCGACGGCCAGTCCGAGCTGCTGCAGGCCCTGTCGGCATCGAGTGGGTCGGGATCGAATGGTGCGCAGGCCGGTGCCCTGGTGTGCTTTCCGTACGCGGGCGGCAATGCGGTGAACTTCCAACCGATGGCGAAGGCACTGCGGGGCAGCGGCATGGCGGTGTACGCGGTCGAGCTGCCCGGTCATGACGTCGCCGCCACGAGCGAGTCGTTCGCTGCGCTGAACCAGGTGGTCGACCGCGTGGTCGCCGAGATTACCGCGCGTGGGCTGGGGGAGGTTCTGCTGTGGGGCCACTCCGCCGGCGCCGCCTTTGCCGTGGAGACGGCCCGGCGGCTGCAGGACCGCGGTGTGGAGGTCCAGCGGGTGTTTCTTGGTGCGCAGTTGCTGGGTGCCGCGGCGGACCGGCGCGCTGCGGTCACCGAGCTGGGGGAACGCAGCAACTCCGAGATCTCTGCCCGGCTGAGCGCCGACAGCGGCTACACCGAGCTCGGTGGGTTGGATGCGGAACGCGCCGAGCATGTCGGTGCCGCCTACCGGCACGACTACGTGTCGGCGAACCGCTATTTCGCCGACGTCTTGGACGACCCGCCGCCGGAACGGCTGTCCGCGCCGGTCACGGTGGTGGTGGCTGCGGACGACCCCGCCACGGCAGGGTTCGGGGTAGGCCACCGGGATTGGGAGTTGCTGGCCGAACAGGTCGAGCTGCACGAGCTTGTTGATGGTGGTCACTACTTCCTACGTACTCGTCCGGCCGAGGCGGGGCAGGCCGTTCTGCAGGCCGCCGGAATGTTGGCTTCTTCATCACCGCCAAAGTGAAGGGAACCCAGATGTCCTCCTCACCCCAGGCATCACTGCTCGATGTGGAACTGCAGCCTGGCAAGCCTGCGACTCTGCGGGTCGAGGCCCCCGGCGACCCGGCCGGCTGGGCGGCCGAGCACAAGGACGCGTTGCGCGCCGTCGTTGCGGAGCATGGCGCGGTTTTGGTTCGTGGCCTGGACCTGCGCGACGCGGCGGAGATCAGTGCTGTCTTCCGGCGACTGGCCACCGGGCTGATGATCGAGAGGGAGGCCTTCGCGGCCCGGCAGGTTTACGCCGACGGGGTGTACTCCTCTGCGACCTGGCCGGCGAATCAGCCGATGTGTATGCATCATGAGTTGAGCTATCGGCTCGAAGTGCCCAGCCTGTTGCTGTTCGCCTGCCTCAGCGCTCCTACCAAGGGTGGGGCCACCGCGGTGTCGGATTCGCCGACCGTGCTGGACGCACTACCCGCCGATCTGGTCGCGCGGTTTGAGCGGGACGGTTGGCTGCTCACCCGGAGCTACAACGACGAGATTGGGGCGAGTTTGGCGGAGTCGTTCGGAACCGAAGACCGGGACGCCATCGAAAGCTATTGCCGTGCCAACGCGATCGCGTTCGAGTGGCAACCCGACGGCGGACTGCGCACCTGGCAACGCCGCAGCGCCGTGGTGCAGCACCCGGTCACCGGTCAGCGTTGCTTCTTCAACCAGATCGCCTTCCTCAACGAGTGGACGATCGATCCTGAGGTACGTGAGTACCTGGTGGAGGTCTACGGCGCCGACGGGCTGCCGTTCAACACCCGGTTCGGCACCGGCGAGCCGCTCACCGAAGAGATCGTGGAGTTGATCAACCAGGTTTATGAGGCCAACACCGTGCGGGAGCTATGGCAGGCCGGCGATCTGATGCTGGTGGACAACATCGGCACCGCGCACAGCAGGGAGGCCTACCAGGGGCCGCGGGAGATCCTGGTGGGGATGGCCGAACCGGTACGCCTTTCCGCCGCGTCGCCCACCAATGAGGTGAAGCCCCGAT
>Ga0307318_10000207_pt1 | contig 18938 bp, 19 predicted proteins | sample ER_DNA_367_FD_194500 | JGI IMG/M metagenome (GOLD analysis project Ga0307318, IMG submission 194500) | Bulk soil microbial communities from the East River watershed near Crested Butte, Colorado, United States - ER_DNA_367 | ecosystem: Environmental > Terrestrial > Soil > Floodplain | place...
TCCGACGATGGACGAGCTCGTGAACGAGCTCGAGGCCTGCCTCTCCGACCTCGACCCCGTGTCCGAACAGGCGACGATGATCGCCCGGCCCCAAGCGACTCCGCGGACGAGGCAGCAGCAGCAGCAGCAGCAAGAGCCGCGTCGCCGCCGGCGACGCGTCGGGCTGCTCTGGCCCATCGTCGCCGTCTTCCTCGTCCTGGCCGTCGCGGCGCTCGCCGCGCTCGGCGCGACGGCGCTCCGCGACAACGACGACGGCTCGCCGGCGGAGGCCTCGAACCCGCGGGTCCAGCTGTCGGCCGTCGCCGCCTACGACCCCGATGGGGACGGCGCGGAGCACGACGCGGAGGTGGGGCGAGCCACCGACGGGGACGCCGCGACGTACTGGACGACCGAGACCTACCAGAACTTCTCACAGTCGAAGCCCGGCGTCGGCATCGTGCTCGACGCAGGTCGAGAGGTGGACCTGAGCCAGATCACCGTCACGACCGACACGCCCGGATACCAGGCCGAGATCCGCGCCGGGGACTCACCGACCGGCGACTTCCGCACCGTCTCCGACAACCAGACGGTGAATGACACGACTACGTTCGACCTGCGCGACGCGAAGGCGCGCTACTTCGTCGTCTGGGTCACCGACCTGGACGGGTCGGCGCACGTGAACGAGGTTCGCGCGCGCTAGAACTGCAGCCGCGAGCGCCGCTCGTGGCGCTCGAGCGCCAGCTCGATCAGTCGGTCGAGCAGCTCCGGGTACGGGATCCCCGACGCCTCGAACAGCTTGGCGTAGACGCTCGTGGCGGTGAAGCCCGGGATCGTGTTCAGCTCGTTCACGAGCACCTCGCCCTTTGCGGTCACGAAGCAATCGGCGCGCGCCATGCCCTCGCAGTCCGCTGCGATGAACGCATCCACCGACACCTGCTGCACCCGCTCGATGTGCTCCTCGGAGATCCGCGGCGGGATGATCAGGTCCATGCCGCCCTCGTCGTACTTCGCCGAGTAGTCGTACCAGTCGACGCCGCCGAACCCGTGAGCCTCGATCTCCCCTGGAATCGACGCGATCGGCGAGCGGTTTCCGAGCACGCCGACCTCGACCTCGACGCCGTCGACGAACTCCTCCACGAGCACCTTGTCGTCGTGGCGCCTGGCGAGCGCCACCGCTTCGGCCAGCTCCTCTTCCGACCTGACCTTCGTGATCCCGACCGATGACCCGAGCCGCGCCGGCTTGACGAACACCGGGTAGCCGAACGGGTTCGACGGCTCGTCACCGTCGCGCAAGGTCAGCGACCGAGTCATCGGGATGCCCTTGTCGCGGCAGACGGACTTGAAGAGGTCCTTGTCCATGCAAAGCGCCGACGCGGTCACTCCTGCGCCGACGTACGGGACGCCCGCCAGCTCCAGCAGCCCCTGGACAGTCCCGTCCTCACCGAACGGCCCGTGGAGGATCGGGAGGACGACGTCCACGTGGCCCAGGGTCTCCGGCGGCGACTCCGTCGGGACCGGCAGCGTCTCCGCCACGGGGCGCTCGAGCTCGCGCCGAACCTCGCCGGAGTCCAGCTGCCAGCGGCCGTCGCGGTCGATCTCGATCGTCTGCACGTCGTAGCGGTCCGGATCGAGCCCGCCGAGGACGGACCGGGCCGAGGCGACGGAGATCTCGTGCTCGCTGGACCGTCCGCCGGCGATCACGGCGACGCGAACCCGCTTGGAGCTCAAGGCGTGGTCGGTGTGGTCGTCGTCGTCTGGGTCGTGTCGGTCTGCTGCCGCAGGCGGCCGACGTACAGCGTCACGCGCGAGCCCGGCGCCTTCTGCTCGCCGGCGGTCGGCGTCTGGCTGAGCACGACCCCGTCGTCGTCCGGGTTGTCCGTCGGCGTGTCGCGGATCACGACCACCCAACCGTCGTTCTGGAGGTTCGCCTGCGCCGTCGTCTCGTCCAGGCCGCGCACGTCCGGAACAGACGTCGTCGATTGGCCGTTCGAGACGTTGAGCGTCACCTTCGTGCCGGGCGGCTGGAGCGTGCCCGGCCCTGGAGTCATGTCGATCACGGTCCCGGCCGGCTCCGTCGAGTCCACGTCCCGTCGCAACGGGGTGAACCCCGCGCGCCGCAGCTGCTCCGCCGCACTGTCGAACGAGAGCCCGATCACGTTCGGCAGGCCGGTCGTCTCGCGGCCCTTGGAGATGTTCACGCGGACCGTGCTGCCCTTGACGATACTCGTGCCGCCCTTCGGATCCTGCGCGATCACGGTTCCGGCCTGCTGGTCGGAGAAGATGTCGTGCGGGTCGGGGACGAGACCGGCCGCGCGGATGGTCGCGATCGCGTCCGACTCCCGGGCGCCCACCACGTCGGGTACGTCCACCCTCGGTTTCCCGGTCGAGACGAAGATCCGGACGATGTTCCCCTTCTGGATCCGCTCGCCGGCCGACGGCTCCTGGCGAAAGACGATTCCCCGCGCGACGGTCTCATTCGCCTCGGCGACGACGCGCGGCTTCAGACCCGCGTCCCGGATGCGCTTGACCGCGAGCGGCTGTCGCATCCCCTCCACGATCGGCACCGCGACCGGCTTCGTCGCGTTCAGCTCGTCCTGGATCGTGTCCCAGACGTAGTAGCCCGCGAAGATCGCCGCCAGCGCGAGCAGGATCCCGAAGACCCACGGCCAGACCGGACGGCGCCGGCGCCGCGGCTCCTCGTAGTCGTAGTAGTCGCGCCCGTAGGTCTGCGACGGCCGCGGGGCGACGACCGGCCGGCGCGAGATCATCGTCGGCGCCGTGTCCGCAAGCCCCGCGCCGGTGAGAACCGCCGTCGCCGCCTCCGCGGTCTCGGCCGCCACGGTGCCGCCCTGCGCGACCCGCGTCAGGTCACGATCCATCTCCTCCGCGTTCTCGTACCGGTCGGACGGATCCTTCGCGAGGGCCCGCAGCACGACCATGTCGAGGTCGGGGGAAATCTCCGGCCGCAGCTCGGACGGCGGCCGCGGGATCTCCGACAGATGCTTCATCGCGATCTCGAGCGGTGTCTCGCCGTTGAAGGGCAGCGCCCCGGTCAGCAGCTCGTAGAGCACGACGCCGACCGAGTAGATGTCGGAGCGCTGGTCGACCGGGGCGCCGCGCGCCTGCTCGGGTGAGAGGTACTGCGCGGTACCGACGATCGACCCGGCCTCGGTCATCTGGCTCGTCGTCGTCCGCGAGATGCCGAAGTCCGTCACCTTGAAGCGCCCGTCCCCGTCGCCCGGCTCCTCGGCGAGCAGGACGTTGTGCGGCTTGATGTCGCGGTGGACGATCCCGCGCCGGTGCGCGAAGCCGAGCGCACGGAGGATCTGCCGCGTGATCTCGATCACGGCGCTGATCGGAAGCGGCCCCTCGGCGACGATCTGCTCCTTGAGGCTGCGCCCCTCGAGGAACTCCATCGCGATGTAGTAGGTGCCCTCCGCCTCGCCGCGGTCGTAGACCGAGACGATGTTCGGATGCGAGAGCCCGGCGGCGTTCTTCGCCTCGCGCCGGAAGCGCTCCACGAACTGGTCGTCGCTCGCGTGGCGGTCGTTCAGGATCTTGATCGCGACGCGGCGGCCGAGCTCCTCGTCCTCGGCGAGATAGACGTTCGCCATCCCGCCCGAGCCGAGCTTCCGCAGGATGCGGTAGCGCCCGTCGAAAAGCGTGTTGATCAGGGTGTCGGTGACCGCCATCGCCTAACCCTTGGAGTTCGACGGAGACCGCAGCAGGGCCTCCATGATCTGTTTGACGAGCGGCGCGGAGTTGCTGCCGCCCGTGCCGCTCTGGTTCTGGAGCACGAGCGCGATCGCGACCTTCGGATTGTCCACCGGCGCGAAGGAGACGAACCACGTGGTGTTCCGCCCGGAGACGCCGGTCTCGGCCGTGCCCGTCTTGCCCGCGACGCGGACGCTGGGGATGGCGCCGGCCGTGCCCGTGCCGCCCGAGACGACGCTCTCCATCATCGAGGAGATCTCGGCCGCGGTCTGCGGCTTGACCGCGCGATCGAGCTCCTCCGGCTTGAACTTGACGAGGATCGACTTGTCCGGCTTGCGCACCCGGTCGGTGAGGTACGGCTTCATCACGACGCCCTTGTTCGCAATCGCCCCGGCCACCATCGCCATCTGGAGCGGCGTCACGAGCATCCGCTCCTGCCCGAATGCGAGGCGCCCCGGGTCGGCCCTGCGCTCCTCGGAGCGGGGCAGGGGCCGGCCCTTGGAGTAGAGCCCGCTCGGCACGCGCTCGCCGTCGGGAAGGTCGATCGGCGGCCGCTCGTAGAAGCCGAAGCGCCGGGCGTAGTCGAGGATCTTTTCGGGCCCCAGCTTCTTGCCCATCTCGCAGAAGGCCGAGTTCACCGAATGCTGGAACGCCTGGCCGAAGTTGATCGTGCCGAACGGCGTGGAGGTGTCGTAGTTGTTCACCCGCTTGCCGTATTCCACGCAGTAGCCCGGGTCGTTGAAGGTCGAGTCGGGCGTGTAGGTCCCCGTGTCGAGCGCGGCGGCGGCCGTGACGATCTTGAAGGTCGAGCCCGGGATGAAGAGGCCGCCCGAGGCGCGGTTCAGGAGCGGCGCCACTGGGCACGGGCCGTGCGCCCGCTGCGCGGCCTTGAAGTTCTTCTCGATCAGGTTCGGGTCGTAGCTCGGGCTCGACGCCATCACCAACACCTTGCCGGTCTTCGGCTCCAGCGCAACCGCCGCGCCGCACTGGCCGGCGAGCGCCTCCATCGCGACCTTCTGGGCGCGCGGCCGCAGCGTCAGCATCAGGTCGTTGCCCTTGATCGTCGCGCCGCGGATCCGATTGAGGGTGGTGTCGAGCAGCGTCGCCAGGTTCGTGTTCGCCCCGGTCAGGTAGTCGTTCCGCGACTCCTCGATCCCGGCGCGCGACCGCGCCTGGGTCGAGTACCCGACCGGATGGGCGAAGCGTCCGCGGCCGGGGTACCGGCGGTAGTAGAACGTCTGGCCGTTGACGCGCTTCGGTCGGTTCCGCGCCAGCACGGAGCCGTCGGCGGCGAAGATGGCGCCGCGCTTGATCGTGAACTGCGCGACCACCTTGATCGCGTTGTCGCGCCGATCGGCGAGGCCCGGGGCGGCCCAGGCCTGCCAGTAGGTCGTCCCGACGATCAACGCGATCACGAGCACGAGCGAGGCGACGGCGAGTCTCGAGATCTGGTTGTTCACCGGTCGAGCCCCCGATTGGCGCGGTCGGAGACGAGCAGCAGGCCGGCGAGCAGCACGAAGTTCGCGACGATGCTCGACCCGCCGTAGCTGACGAAGGGGAGCGTGATCCCGGTCAGCGGGATCAGCCGCACGATGCCCCCGATGATGATGAAGGCCTGGAGCGTGAAGGCGAAGGTGAGCCCGACCGCGAGCAGCTTCGAGAAGCCGTCCTGTGCGAGCAGGGCGATCCGGAACCCGCGGGCGGCGAAGAGCATGTACAGGAGCAGGAAGCCGCAGATCCCGACGAGGCCGAGCTCCTGCGCGAGGGCCGAGTAGATGAAGTCGGTGTTCAGGTAGGGGATCAGCTGGTGGCCATCGGCATCCGTGTACATCCCCTTGCCGAGGCCCGTGCCCCCGAAGCCGCCGTTCGCGATCGAGTAGAGGGACTGGGCCGCCTGGTAGCCGCGGCCGTAGACGTCGCTCCACGGGTCGAGCCAGATCTGCACCCGCTCCTCGACCCGCGGGAACAGCGAGTAGACGGCGGCCGCACCGGCGACGAAGAGCGCCAGGCCGGCGACGACGAACGAGAATCGCGCCGTGGCCACGTAGAGCATCGCCAGGAAGACGCCGAAGTAGAGGAGGCCGCCGCCGAGGTCGTTCGTGATTACGAGCACGCCCATCGCGGCGCCCCAGATCAGCAGCAGCGGGCCGAGGTCCTTGAGCCGGAACTGCGCGAGCACCTCGCGTTTCTCCCGCAGGTACCCCGCGAGGAAGACGATCAGGAGGATCTTCGCGAGCTCACCGGGCTGGAAGTGGACCGGCCCGACGTGCACCCAGAGCCGCGCGCCGTTCACGGTCTCGCCGATCCCGGGCAGCGCCGGCAAGGCGAGCAACGCGACGGCCGCGAGCCCGCACAGGTACTTGTAGCTCTCGAGCTTCCGGTAGTCGTCGTGGAGCAGGAAGAGGGTCGCGGCGAACGCGCCGAGCCCGATCACGATCCAGAGGCCCTGCCTGAAGGCGTCGGTCTCGGCCAGGCGGTAGATCTCGGTCAGGCCGATCCCGGTCATGAGGCCCGCCATCGGCAGCAGGTACGGGTCGGCGTCCGGCACCGTCATCCGCGCGATCACGTGCGCCAGCAGGTAGAGCCCGAGGAAGAAGAGCCCGTAGGAGAGCGAGGCGGAATTCACCACTTCCTGGCGCGCGATGTAGACGCTCGCGAAGCCGAAGCCGACGAGCATCCCGACGACGACCAGGCTCATGAGCTCTCTGTTGCGGAGGGACATCGCCTAGAGGTTGTTTAGGAGCCAGAGCACGGCCGCGGCGATGATCAGCAGGACGGCAAAGGCGGCCAGGATCGGGAGCAGGCGCCCCCGCCTTCCGGGCTCGGGCTCCGGCTCCGCGACGTCCACCGGGGGCACGGCATGGCTCTCGTCCATCGTGTCGTCGTCCTGCTCGAGCGCCGGGTGCACCGCCGTCTCCTCGGTCTGCTCGGAGGGCTCCTCGGAGCTGGCGTCGACCTCGAAGAAGATCACGGTGATGTTGTCCTCGCCGCCGCCGCGGTTGGCCGCGCTCACGAGCGCCTTCGCGGCCTCACGGAGATCCGGCCGGTGCTGCTCGACGGCGTCGAGGATCGCCTCGTCGTCGACCATCGTCGTGAGGCCGTCCGAGCAGAGCATGAACAGGTCGCCCGCCTCGGCCTCGACGGTGAAGGTGTCGACGTCGATGTCGGGCTCGGTGCCGAGGGCGCGGGTGATCACCGAGCGCTGCGGGTGAGCCTCGGCCTCCTCCGGCGTCAGCTTCCCGCCGCGAACGAGCTCCGCGACGAGCGAATGGTCGTCGGTGAGCTGGTCGAGCTGCCCGTCGCGGATCAGGTAGGCGCGCGAATCCCCGACGTGGCCGAACGCGACGTGATCGCCCTCGACGAGAGCGACCGTCATCGTCGTCCCCATTCCGTGGACGTCGCGGTCCTCGGTGGCGCGGCTGTACACGCGCCGGTTCGCCTCCTCGATCAGCGCCGTCACGCGCTGCTCACCGGACGCGCCGTCGCGCTCCTCCGCCTCCACGGCGGACACGGCGAGGCCCGACGCGACCTCCCCGGCCTTGGCGCCGCCCATACCGTCGGCGATCACGAACAGCGGCGGTTCGATCACGTACGAGTCTTCGTTGTGCCGCCGCTTCCGCCCCGGATGCGACAGGCCTGCGCTGGCGCCGACTCTCACAGGTCGTACCTCAGGTCGGTCTCACCGACGCGGATCACGTCGCCGGGCGAGAGCTTGCGCGGGCGGGTCAGCTTGACGCCGTTCACGAACGTGCCGTTTGTCGAATCCAGATCGCTCAACCAGATGCCGTCTCGGCGCGGCTCGATCTTGGCGTGGTGGACGGAGGCGAACTCGTCCGCGTCGATCGCGAGGTCGTTGTCGTTCGCCCGCCCGATCGTGACCGGCGTCGAGTCGAGCTCGCGCTCGGTATTCGTGTCGAGCGCGGGGCTCGAGAGCACGACGAGCATGCCTGTGGTGGAACGGCCGAGGCCGGCAGCGGCCGCCTGTTGCGGCCCGAGCACGAAGCTCTCCTGCGGCAGCCGGAGATCCTTCGCCACCGACCGCACGATCCGCCAGATGAAGAGGTAGAGCAGCACGAGGAAGGCGATCTTCAGGCCGAGCAGGACCGCTTCGACTTCGACGGCGCCGACGATCAACGCGACCGCCTGAAGACGAGCTCCGTCGAACCGAGGGTGATGCGGTCCTCGTCGTCGAGCTTTGCCCGCTTCAACGCGCGGCCGTTGACGGAGATCCCGTTGGTGGAGCCGAGGTCGACGATCCAGTAGTTCGAGCCTTCCTGGCGGATCTCGGCATGGCGGCGCGAGACGTTCGGGTCGGAGACGCGGATGTCGGACTCCTTCGAGCGGCCGATCACGATCTTCGGCTTGGTCAGGTCGTGCGACCGGTTGCCGATGTAGACCGCCGGTGGCGGCTCGGGCTCCGGCTCCAGGCCGAGCTCCGCGGCCGAGGCCGCCTCGGTCTGCACCGGCGCCGCCTTGTAGATCCTGGTCGCCCCGGGCTCTGGGGCCGGCTCCGGCTCCTGGTCGATCGCGTCCCGCTGGATCATGCGGTTCGCGATCCCGAACAGGCCGACCTCGAGATCCTCGTCGGTCTCGAACGACACGTCGGGCTTGGAGAGGAGCACGTAGCCCTCGCGGCGGCTGTGCTCCTTCAGGTACTGCTCGAGCTCCGTGACCAGCGCCTGCTCGTAGCTCTCGAACTGCACTCGATCTCCGGGCGACAGGTAGACGATGTACTCGTTCGGCGCGTAGACCTGGGAGACCGAGACCATCTTGTAGTCGTCCATCTCCTTCGCGAGCTTGCGGGCGAGCTCCACCGGCTGCACGTTGCGTCGGAAGGCGCGCCCGAACGCGCCTTCGAAGAGGGACTCGATCTTCTGCTCGATATTGCGCAGCACAGGCCCGACCCGCTGGCGAGTTTAGCGGCCGGTTACCACCGCTCTGACGCCCACGACCGCGCAACAGAGCCAGATTCCGGTCACGACAGGCAACGCGTGGACCGCCGCCACAGGGAGCAGGAGCGCACCGAGCGCGGCCGCTCCGAGTCCCGCCAGGGCCCAAAGCGTCCTGGCGGCGGCAAGCGGGAGTACCGCGGCGACGAGACCGAGCACCACGGCCGCCAGGGGCACCTCCGGCCGGGCGAGGAGACCACGGCCGAGCGCGGTCAGGACGGCACCTACATCATCGCTTCCTTCCAGGCCCAGCGGCGTCGTCCCACGGGCACTCAGCGGGAGGTCGGAGCCGGCGATGCCGGCCACGAGCGCTGCCAGCACGACCGCGAGCGCCGTGTGCACGCCGCGCCAGACCGCGCCACGCACGTAGAGCACCGCCAGCGGCGCGAGCGCGAGCGCACCGACGGAGGCGAGGACCGGCCCGACCGCCGCGAGCAGTCCCTCCTCCGGGCGCCGCCAGGTGGCGACGAGCCAGGCGGCCGCTGCCAGCGTGTACGCGACCGCCACGCCGAACGAGGCGTTCCCAAGTGGCAGGATCGCGGTCGAGAGCGCGAACGCGAGCCCGAGCCGGGCGCGAACAGCGGTGAGCGCTGCCGCGATCGCCGCGAGGCCCCACCCCCAGCCCGGGGGATAGAAGGGCAGGAGCAGCCCAACTGCGGCGGTGTACGCGGTCGCGGCGGTTCCCGCGACGAGCCGCTGGATCGGAGGAGCCGGGATGCTCGGCAGCGCCCGGCCGCCGGTGCGGCGGCCCCGCCGCTCGGTCGAGGCGTCGCGAAGCCGCTGGGCCAGCTGGAGCGCGGTAGGACGGCGCGAAGGATCGAGCCTGGTGGCGCGGTTGACGGCGTCGACGAGCGCCCTCGGCAGGTCTGGCCTCAGCGACTCGAGCGGCGGCGCCCCGGCCTCGATGCGGCGCGCCGTCTCGATCGGCGACGAGGACCAGAACGGGTGGTACCCGACAAGGGCCTCCCAGAGCAGCACGCCGACGGCCCAGATGTCGGCGGCGAACGACGCCTCCTCACCGAGCAGGCGCTCCGGCGAGATGTACGCGAGCGTCCCGGGCACGTCGCCGGCAGCGGTCAAGGTCTCCGCCTCGGCGAACTGCGCCAGGCCGAAGTCGAGCAGGCGCACCTGGATCTCGGGCCCGTCCGCGACCAGGACGTTCGTCGGTTTGACGTCCCGATGGACGATCCCGTTCGCGTGGGCGTGAGCCAGCCCCTCGAGGATCTGCGCCGCGACCTCGACGGCGCCGCGGTCGCCGAGCTCGTTCGCACGCAGCCGGTCGCGCATGGTCTGGCCCGGGACGTACTCGTACGCGATGTAGACGTTCCGGTCATCGCCCGCGAAGTCGTAGGCGCGCAGGCACCTCGGATGCCGGAGCCGCGCGGCCGCCTCGGCCTCGCGCTCCGCCCGCGTGCCGGCCTTTCCGTCCCGCGCCACGATCTTCAGCGCGACGTCGAGACCGTTGGTCTCGTCGCGAGCGAGCCAGACCGACCCCGAGCCGCCGCTGCCGAGCGGCCGCAAAGGGCGATACCGGCCGAGCACGAGCTCACTGGCCGACAAAGTCGCAACCGCTGTCGTCATGTGGGCTTCGGGTTAGGCGCTGCCCCGGGAAGTCCTCTACCGGTGCGGGTTCGGACCCGGTACGCGCCGATGGAGCCGATACAGTGGCCAAGCGGCACGGGCGCGATGACTGAGCGCGATACCAGCGAGATCGAGTTCGACTTCTTCGAGGAGCCGGCGACCACCGAGGCAACCCGAGTCGATCGGGCCCCACGGGGGCCGCGGCGTGGCCGGAGACCTCCGGGACCGCCGTCGGGCCTGACGCCGCTGCTGCGGCTCGTCGGGCTGATCAGCTTGGCGATCCTCATCGTCGTGCTACTCGTGTTCTGGGTCTCGAGCTGCCGCGACGAGGGCAAGAAGGACACGTACAAGGGCTACATGGACGACGTTTCCCGCATCGCCGACGAGTCGGAGGCGATCGGGAACCGGCTGAACCGGGCGCTGACGCGGCCGGACATCCAGCAGGCGGAGCTGCGGCGGACCCTCGACGGCCTCGCGCAGCAGCAGGTGCAGCTGGTGGATTCAGCCGAGGCGATCAAGGAGCCGGGGCCGCTCCGGGACGAGCACGCGCACCTGATCGAGTCGCTCCAGTTCCGCGTCAGCGGCCTCCGGGGGCTCGCAGACGGCTTCTCAGGCCGGACACGGAACGCGACACAGGCCGGTGACCTCCTCTCCGAGCAGGCATTGCGGCTCGTCACGAGCGACGTCGTCTGGGACGACCAGTTCAAGGATCCGGCGATCCAGGAGCTGAGGCGTCAGAGCATCGAGGGTGTCCAGGTGCCCGACTCGAACTTCGTCCAGAACGCCGACCTCGCGACCTCGACGGCGATGGCGAATATCTGGAACCGCGTCCGCGGTGGGCCCTCGAGCGGAGGCACCGCCTCACCCGGCTCGCACGGCCACAACCTCGTTTCCACCAAGGTCGCCGGCGGCTCGACCCTCTCCACCGACCAGCTGAACGAGATCGTCGCCACGACCGACCTCAGCTTCCAGGTCACCTTCGAGAACTCGGGCGACTCGACCGAAACGGGCGTCCAGGTGACGCTGACGATTCAGAAGAGCCCGGAGCCGATCGTCCGGCGCCAGACGGTCGACCTCACGGAGCCTGGTCAGCAGAAGACGGTCACATTCTCGAACATCGGCAACGTCCCGTTCGTGCAGCGGACGTCGCTGCAGGTCGAGGTCAACGAGGTGCCCGGCGAGAAGAACCTCCAGAACAACACCGCCGAGTACCCAGTGATCTTCAGCTACCCCGGCTCTGGGTAGTCGGCGAAAGTCTTACGACTTTCGCCGAGGTGCTTGACCCCGGGGGACGTGAACGGAGCGGGCAGAGCCCGCTCCGCGGCGCTCTAGCCCGCGGCCATGGCGCGCTCGACGGCTTCCTGCTCCTCCGGCGAGAGCGCTACCGGGGCGCGGCCGTGGTCGAGCTCCTTCACGTAGATCCGGGCGTAGTCTCGGCCCTGAATCGCGGTGAAGACGACGCCCGAGCGCGCGGCGTCGAGGAACGCGAGCGAGGCGGACTGGTGGCCGCCGGCGCCCTCGTACGCGTCGTAGCGGACGATCGACGTCTTCGAGACGGCGCCGTCCAGCCTGCGGTCGACGCGGGCCAGCCCCGCCGCCACCTCGTCCACCGCACGGTGGAGGTCGTCCATCCGAGCCTGCAGCGAGACGGCGAAGTCGACGAGGTCCGACTTCCCGCCTCCGAGCAGCACCAGCTGCCCCTCCCGTACTCGTCTCAGCTTGAGCAGGAGGTAGAGGACGATGCCGAGCGCGACCACTGCGGCCGCGGCGGCGGCGATCGCGATCAGCGCGGCGGTCGAGGCCGAGACGCTCACGGCCGAAGATCCTAGGAGGGATTGGGGGAACTTCGCCGTCATAGGGGTTCGATAGTCGTTTCGCGGCAAGGACGCAAGGAGCGCCCCTATCCGCTGCGATACGGGCGCGACTGAGGACGCTGTCCGCGGGGCGAGCAGCGGAGCCCAGTGGCACAGCCGTAGTTCCGCCGAGCCCTCCTGGTGCCGGCGTCCGGGACGGTCCCCGGTACAGTTTTGAACTGCCATGACCCAGGTTCTCGTGCTGAACGCCAGCTATGAGCCGCTGAACGTGTGCTCGGTCCGGCGTGCGCACGTTCTGGTCTTCAAGGGCAAGGCCGAGGTGATCGAGGCGCTCGAGCAACCGCTCCGTTCGGCCACCGACACCTACCAGTGGCCCCACGTGATCCGCCTCGTCACGTACGTCTCCGTCCCACGCACGGTGCAGCGGAAGATTTCGCGGCGAGCCCTGTTCGCGCGCGACGGCTGGCGCTGCGCCTACTGCGGCACGTCCGGCGGCCGACTCACGCTCGACCACATCGTCCCGCGCAGCCGTGGCGGCGACTCCGTCTGGGAGAACGTGGTCACATCGTGCGCCCCCTGCAACCTGAAGAAGGGGAACCGGCTGCTGCACGAGATCGAGATGGTGCTGCGCACCAAGCCCCGGGTCCCCCAGCCGGTGCTCTACATCCGCCTCGCGACGCCGAAGATCCCGGAGGGCTGGCGTCCGTACCTGCCCGACCTCGGCGAGGCCACCGCCGCCTAGTTGCGCTGGACCTGCAGCCGCTGCGGGACCGAGCACGAGGGCGTACCGCTCGACTGGGCGTTCGACAAGCCGGCCTACTGGGACGGCAGACGTCACAAGGGGGACTGGCTCTCGGACGACCTCTGCGTCTGGACCGACGACGCCCGGGAGCAGAACTACTTCATCCGCGGCGTCCTCTACGTGCCGATCCCCGAGACGGGCGAGTCCCTGGGCTACGGCGTGTGGTCCTCGCTGAGCAAGAAGTCCTTCGACCGCGTTTATGGCCTCTGGGACGAACCGGCGAGAACGGAGGAACCGCCCTACTTCGGCTGGCTCTCCAACTCACTCGTTGGCTATCCGGAAACGCTGAACCTCGCACTCGACGTGATCACCGATGAACTGGAGAAGCGACCCTCGTTCGTGCTTCACGACGACGGCGACCACCCGCTGATCGACGAGCAGCGGGAGGGAATCTCGCAGCAGCGGGTGCTCGAGATCGCCGAGCTCAACGTGCACGCGGACTAGTCGCGCTCGACCGGGAGGTCGAGCGTCTCCCACTGGCTCCACGAGCCGGGGTAGAGCCGCGCATCGCGCCCGGCGAGCGCGAGCCGGTGGATCGTGACGCAGGACGTGACGCCGGAGCCGCAGTACGCCACGATCTGCCCCTCGGGTAACGGCGGCGGCTCCTCGTTCCACGGCGCATTCAGTGCACCCGGAATGCGGCCCGGCACCTTGTCGATCGGGTTCTGCTCGCCGCGCCATCTCGGCGCCAGGCGCGCGTCGACGAGCACCAGCCCATCCCGCGCCTCGGCAATCTCCCCGGCGCCGATCGTGTCGCCCGTCCGCTCTCGCGGCGTGAACCTCAGCGGCTCGACCTCCTCCTCGCCGGTCGCGAGCGGCCCGCCCCAGGCGTCTATCCCCCCGAGCAGAACCGCGCAGTCATCGTGACCGAAGTGCCGGAGCAGCCACCAGAGCCGCTCGGCGCCGCCCATCTCCCCGTACGCCACGACGAACACACCGCCGCCGATGCCCGCCCGGCCGGCGGCCTCGGCGAACCGTTCCGCACTCGGCAGCGGATGTCGTCCCTCACGCTCGCGGGAGAGGTCCGCAAGGTCCTCGTCGACGTCGATGAAGGAGGCGCCCGGGATGTGGCCGGCGAGATAGAGCTCGCGCCCGCGACGCGGGTTGCCCAGCTCCCAGCGGCAGTCGACGAACTGATAGCGCACGAGGAGATTGTGACCGTGGCCCGGGCTGCGGCGTATACGGGATATGAAGGCCATTCGGATCGCTATCGCGGCGCTGCTCGTCCTGGCGGCTGCCGCACTGGTCGGCATCGGCCGTCCCGAGGCGGCGAGCGGAGCGAGCGACACTCCGCAGGAAGGCATCACGGTCACCGGGACCGGGCAGGTCAGCTCGGTACCGAACGAGGCCGAGTTCTCGCTCGGCGTCAGCACGACCGGCACGACCGCGCGCTCTGCGCTCGCGTCGAACTCCGAGCAGATGCAACGCGTGATCGACGCCCTGAGGGCCGCCGGCGTTGCGCGAGCCGACATCAAGACGCAGGATGTCTCCGTCGGCCGTGACTACGACGACGACGGTGGCTATGCCGCCCGCAACTCGGTGAGCGTCACCATCCACGACCTTGACCGCGCGGGCGCCGTCCTCGACGCGACGTCACGGGCAGGCGCGAACGAGGTCTATGGGCCGTCGCTCACGCGCGCGAATCGCTCCGGGCTCGAAGCGAAGGCGCTCAAGGTCGCGTACGCGGATGCCCACGACCGCGCCGAGGCGCTCGCCGAGGCCGCCGGCGTCTCGCTCGGCAAGGTCACCGCCATCACCGAGGAGCCGCAGTCCGGCGGCGAGTACATGCCGATGCTCGCCAAGCGCGACTCGGCGGCCCCGATCGAGGCGGGACGCGAGGTGATCGCCGCCTCGGTCACGGTCACCTTCGCGATCAGCTAGACATCCAACATGGATGTCCCCGAGGCCGAGCTGAGGCAGACCGACACAGGGCGGGTTCCGGCCACCGCCGGCTGGTTCGTCCTCAACGCGCGCGACGCGCGCTGGAACGCCCGCCCCGGCCGGCAGAGCGTGAGCTTCACCGGCAAGACGGAGTGGGAGGCCGACACGCTCTTCCCGATGCTCGGCGTCCAACTGGCCGTCCTCGAGCCCGGCGAGCTGAACTCGACCTACCACTGGGAGACCGAGGCGGAAGCGTTCCTCGTGATCCAGGGAGAGGCCCTGCTGATCGTGGAAGGGCAAGAGCGGCCGCTGAAGCAGTGGGACTTCGTCCACTGCCCACCCAAGACCGAGCACGTGCTCATTGGTGCCGGGGACGGGCCGTGCGTCCTTGTCGCCATGAGCTCGCGGGAGAACCAGGCCTTCGGACCGTACGGCGAGTACCCGGCGAACGAGGTCGCGGCGCGACACGGCGCCGAGGAGACCCAGGCGAGTTGGCCCGAGTCGCAGCCGTCGCTGTACCGCGATGGCTGGCTGCCGAGCTAGGCCACCCGGCCGGGCGGACGCATCGCGAGCGGCACGGGCAGGCCGCAGCGCGCGCACTCGGTGCGCGACGTGCCCTTCCGCTCGCTTCGCTCGATCGGGACCGGGCGCTCGCAGGTGCAGGTCTTGGGGGTCATGCGGCCTCCTCCGAGAGGGCGGGACTGGGCATGGGGTGGTGGTGATGGCCGTTGCCGAGTAGATGTCCGTGCGATTCCGTGCCGTAGCCGCCCGGGACCGGGATGTAGAACTCGGGATAGCCCCACATGCCGTGCTCGGAGACGTCCAGGCCGGCGGTCTCGACCTCGGGCTCGACGCGGATCCCCCACGCGAGCTTCATCGCCCACAGGGCGCCGAAGGAAGCGCTGAAGGTGAAGATGCCGACCGCAAGGAGCCCGAGGGCCTGCGTGCCGAGCTGATGGAAGCTGCCCGTGTACCAGAGCCCGCCCTGACCGGTAGCGAGGTTCTCCGCCAGCGCAGGCACCGCGAAGATCCCGGTCGCGAGCGTGCCCCAGACGCCGGCCATCCCGTGGACGGCAACCGCGCCGATCGGGTCGTCGATCCGGATCCGCTCGACGAGCAGCACGCCGGTGACCGCGATCGCGCCGGCCACGAGGCCGATCACGATCGCAGCCCAGGGCGCGACGAACCCCGCTGCGGCGGTCACTGCCACCAGGGCCGCGATCACCCCGTTCAACATCATCGAGAGGTCGGGCTTGTGCAGTACGAGCCAGGAGACCGTGACTGCGCCGATCGCGCCAGCGGCGGCAGCGACGTTCGTGGTCAGCGCAACGTAGGCGAAGTAGCCGACGCGATCGCCGGTGACGACGCCGAGCGTCGAGCCGGGGTTGAACCCGAACCAGCCGAACCAGAGGATCAGCACGCCGAGCGTGACGTAGGCCATGTTGTGACCGGGAATGGCGTTCGGCTTCCCCTGCTCGTCGAACTTCCCGATCCGCGGCCCGAGCAGAAGCGCCCCGGCGAGCGCCGCGAGCGCACCCTGGTAGTGGACGACCGTCGAGCCCGCGAAATCCTGCATCCCGAGCGCGAAAAGCCAGCCGTCCGGGTGCCAGATCCAGTGGGAGACGACGGAGTAGACGAGCGTGAAGACGACCCCAAAGAGGAAGTAGACGTAGAGCTTCGTCCGCTCGGCCATGGCCCCCCAGACGATCGCGAGCGAGACGGCGGCGAAGACGACCTGGAACATGTAGCCGGCGCCGGCCGGGATCGAGCCGAACCAGCTGAAGGGCGAGGCGCCGATCGCGAGCAGCGTCTCGGAGGAGGGCACGAAGCCGGAGCCGCCGACGAGCCCGTTCCCGCCGTCCCCGAAGGCGATCCCGTAGCCGACCAGGTAGTAGACGAGCGAGGCGATCCCGAGCACGAGCACGTTCTTCGCCGCGATGTGGCCGGCGTTCTTCATCCGGGTCAGCCCCGCCTCGAGGAAGGCGAAGCCGGCCTGCATGAACATGACGAGAATCGCGGCGACGATCACCCAGACCGTGCTCGCCGCGATTGCGAGCTCCTTCGTCGTCATACGCGCTCCACCGCCTCGAGCCGCAGGCCGGTGCGGGTGTGCGTGACGTTGTAGACGGGCGTCGTCCAGACGATCCCGTCGCCCGACTCCCCGCCGCTCCGGGCGGCGTCGGCGACTGCGTCCACCACCGTGCCGGCGATCTCGTCCGCCACGACGAACGTGAGGAGCGCCTTCGGGAGGAACCTCGACTCGAAGATCCGGCCGCGGTACTCATGGGTGATCCCCCGCTGGCGCCCGTGGCCGATCGCCTCGACCACCGTGACCCCGACATGGCCCGTCTGTTCCTCGACCGCGTCGATCACCGTCTCGACGCGCTCGCGCAGGACGACAGCCTCCACTTTGATCACGCCGACCTCCGTTCCATCAGGACGACGTCCCGCCAGACGCCGTGCAGTTGCCCGATCCGCTCCCGGAGCCCCGCGACGCAGAACCCGCAGCGCTTGTGCAGCGCGACCGAGGCGACGTTCTCCGGAAAGATCCCGGCCTGGATCGTCCAGAAGCCGTCCGCCTCGGCTCCAGCGATCAGCTGCTCGAGGAGCGTTTGGCCGACGCCGCGCCCCTGGGCCGAGTCGGCGACGTACACGCTGTCCTCGGCCACACCGGCGTAGCAGCCGCGCTCCGACACCGGCGCGAGGGCCGCCCAGCCGAGCACCTCACCGCCCTGGAGGGCCACCAGCTGGTGGCCCTCCAGGTGCGCCGTATCCCAAGCGACCCAGGCGGGAGCCTCGGTTTCAAACGTGGCCTGCCCGCCTGCGATCCCCTGCTCAAAGATCGCCTTCACCGCCGGCCAGTCGTCGCGCGTCAGCGCCCTCAACTGCACGCCTAGCAGTCGTAATACAGCGAGAACTCAGCGGGGTGTGGGCGAAGCCGTACGAGGTCGACCTCGTTCTCGCGCTTGTAGTCGATCCAGGTCCGGATCAGCTCCTCGCTGAAGACGCCGCCCTTCGTAAGGAACGCGTGGTCGGCCTCGAGCGCGTCGAGCGCCTCGGCCAGCGAGCCCGGCACCTGCGGGATCTCGGCTCCGGTCTCCTCGAAGAGGTCGAAGTCGGCCGGCGCACCCGGGTCGAGCTCGCGCTCGATCCCGTCGATCCCCGCCATCAGCATCGCCGCGAAGGCAAGGTACGGGTTGGCCGCGGCGTCCGGGCACCGGAACTCGACCCGCTTCGCCTTCGGCGAGTCCGAGTACATCGGGATCCGGATGCAGGCCGAGCGGTTCCGCTGCGAGTAAACGAGGTTGACCGGGGCCTCGTAGCCCGGCACCAACCGCCGGTAGGAGTTCGTCGTCGGCGCGCAGAAGGCGAGCAGCGCCGGCGCGTGGGCCAGGAGGCCGCCGATGTACCCGCGGGCCAGCTTCGAGAGGCCTGCGTAGCCGGACTTGTCCGCCATCAGCGGCGTGCCCTCCTTCCAGAGGGACTGGTGCGTATGCATGCCCGAGCCGTTGTCGCCGAAGATCGGCTTCGGCATGAAGGTCGCCGTCTTCCCGGCCGCTCGGGCGATGTTCTTGACCACGTACTTGTAGGCCATGACCTGATCCGCCATGCGGGTGAGCGAGCCGTAGCGCAAGTCGACCTCGCACTGCCCGCCGGAGGCGACCTCGTGATGGTGGAACTCACACGGGATCCCCAGCCGCTCGAGCGTCAGGACGATCCGGCTGCGGAGGTCGTGGAGCGTGTCGTGCGGCGCCGGCGGGAAGTAGCCTTCCTTCTCCCGAACCGTGTAGCCGAGCCCGGGCTTGCCCGAGTTCCAGTGGCCCTCGGCCGAGTCGACCAGGTAGTGCGACGTGTTGGTGTTGAGCTCGTACGAGACCTCGTCGAAGACGAAGAACTCGCACTCCGGCCCGACGTAGGCCGTGTCCGCGATCCCCGTGCTCTCGAGGTAGGCCTCGGCACGCTTCGCGACGCCACGCGGGTCGCGCGCGTAAGGCTCCCGCGTGATCGGGTCGGCGATCTCGCACACGAGCGAGAGCGTCGGCGCCTCGGTGAACGGATCGAGGATCGCGCTCGACGCGTCCGGCATCAGGAGCATGTCCGACTCGGAGATCCCCTGCCAGCCGCGGATCGAAGAGCCGTCGAAACCGAGGCCCTCGTCGAAGGCGGACTCGTCGAACGCCGACACGGGCAGCGTCATGTGCTGCCAGGTGCCGAGCA